>WBZR01003346.1_pt1 | contig 14660 bp, 8 predicted proteins | sample 5204231 | NCBI WGS metagenome assembly WBZR01 (sample SAMN12412403, study PRJNA552823) | activated sludge metagenome | isolation source: activated sludge from anammox sidestream of wastewater treatment plant... | place: USA: Virginia | collected 2017-08 | reverse complement strand
GGAGCATCTTCGTGAAAATTATCTCCAAAACGGGTTCTGGCCTTCGATGGGAGCGTTGGAAAAGGTCTTAATGAAGGCGCTGATTGCAATAACACATAACAAAGAAATCATTCAATCGCTGACAGGACTCCATTGGGCCGTATTTTAGTGTATGAAGGCGAATTAGTATAATATAAGGATTTGCTGGCTTCTTGAAAATTTAATTTGGACAAGAGTGATAGCAAATCACATGTTGATGCGGTAATTGATTATATCAAAAACCAGGAAACACATCATAAAAAGAAGACGTTTTTAGAGGAATATCATGAGTTTTTGAAAAAGTTTAAGGTAGATTATGATGAGCGGTATGTTTTTAAACCCGTGGAATATGATGAAGATTAGTAAGAATGACAGTAGAAACTATAAATAAACTATATCTTCATGATGGTACATACACAGAGAGAGAAGCATGGATTCCCTTAGATGTCGTGTGAGGAGGAAGTTCTGCCTGACGTGTTCCTTGCCATTTTCTCCAAGTTTTTTTGCATATTCCGGGCTGTTTAATAATTGTTTAAGAGCGAAGGCCGCGCCTGGAATGCTATGGCACAAGAGTCCGGTGTATTTATGTTTAACTTGCAAGGGAATACCTCCTGTGCTTGACGCAACAACCGGTTTTCCCTTCCATAATGCCTCGGTTACCGTAAGCCCAAATCCTTCGCGGAGTGATTTTTGTATGATGACAGTAGATGCCCTCTGAAGTGCATTAATCTCAATGTCACTGCCCGATGGGATAGGCAGAACGTGGATATCCTTGTCATTGCCGGCGGCTTCCTTTGTTTCTTCAAAGACCTTGTTTGATTCCGGATCGTCTGTGGCTGTTCCACCGGCAATAATGAGCTGGCAATCATTACGCTTTTTTACCATACGATATGCCTCAATAACACCAACCGGATCTTTTAAATAATCAAATCGTGAAATTTGTGTAATAATGGGCTTATCTTTTGGGATACGATACTTATCTAATGCCTGGTCTATGGTCTCTTGCGGTAAATCCTTATTCTTATCGCTCAAGGGATCGATGGACGGCGCTACGAGAAATTGGCGAATTGGTAAAGGTTGTGAAAATACCGGTGCAGAAACGACCGCTCCGTCGTATTGCTGAATGAAGGGCGTCAAAAAGTCCCACACCTGCTTGATCGGTGTCGATACATCGATATGGCATCGCCAGATCCATTTACTGTTTGGTATAGACTCTTTTTTTCTGATAAGTGCAATGGGTTGCGGATCGTGAATAAACAGGATATCGCCGTAAATCTTGAGTTCGTCAATATTTCTCTGGCTTGTTTCTAAAAAAACCTTAAACATCTGAGGCGTAATTTCTTCGGGTTTGCCGTGAAGGGCGTTATGGAATTTTTTAGTAACCTGGAAAAACTCCTCCCCGCCCTTAATAACATCCCATTTCACATCTATTCCTAATTCATGTGATAATGGTACCAAACGATTTAAAATCTCCGCCACACCCCCGCCTACGGCAGTGGAGTTGATATTCTGAATAACCTTACCCCGAAGTTTATTTGCTAATAACCGCAATTCTTCAATGGTATGGGTTCCGACAATAGGTTCATAATCCGATATTTTTGGCATTGTTCCAAGCCCGCTATGATTTTGGTAGAGCAGTCATGGTATCAGATGGTTTCTCTGCCGATTCCACGAGCCTCTTTTCAATGAGTTTTATAAGAATAGTTCTCAGCCCTTCCAGGGTGTAGGTGTAGGGATCGAGGGAGGAGATTTTATTTGCTAATTTCTCTTCCTGTAAACTGTTCTTAAGCCATTCGGAAAAGTCATTGGCACCTTGTCTTATGCGAAGTCTGGCTTCAAACATGTGAAAATATATGGAATCGAGCGTTACCCTCTGCAATGCAGCCTGAAATTCCTTGATATCAGCGGCGATATAGGGAGTTTGAAAAACAAAGCTTACCGATTTTATAAAATGAAATTCGCCGCCGGGCGTCGCAAATTTTTGAAGCGATCTGGGATGTTCTGCTATGTAGCTCTCAATAGTATGAATGATTTTTTCACGAAGCTCGTAGATGGTAGTGTATTGAATAGTATCGATGCTGAATAAATATTCTCCGAGTTCCTCCTCACCAAGAATTCCGGTAATCCAGTAAGCAAAGTCGTTAGGAGGTTCCGGTGAAAGATACTGATGTTGTTGGAGAAAATTGTGAGTGTGATAATAAATAACCGATGGTGGCACTGTTTTAATATGGTACAGCAGTTCCTGCAAATTAGCAGCCTTCAACCCGGTGACTTCGAAGAGATGGGTTTCTGTATTAAATCGAAACGGTTCTTTTGCTTTTCTTAAAAGACTCATTACTATCACTTACCTTTTCTTCATAAAGGTACTCCAGGAATATTTTAACTTCTTCTGGTGAGTGGACAAAGTAATCCGCCGCCGATGTGTCTGCGGGGTTTCCAACAAAGATCGTCAATCCTTTACCATGCAAAGCGGTGAATACTTCTCTGTCAGCCTCATCGTCGCCCAGGTAAATGAGTATGGCATCGTTAGTGAAATCCAAAGGAAAATAATTGTTCATGAGCCATTGAACCGTGCTGGATTTATTTCGTTGTACAGAAGGACGGATTTCGTAAACCATTTTTCCTGTACTTACGGAAAGCATTTTTCTCTCCTGGAAAGGCTGTGTAATACCCATCAAGGTCTTCGTTAAATGTTCCATATCGTTTTTATTTTTTACCAGGCGGTAATGTAGGCTTATGGCGAGCCCTTTATCTTCCAGGTAGATTCCTTCAATATGACGTAAGGAGTGTAAAAGGTTCATATAAATGTGCCGGAGGGTATCGCGTGCTTTTTTTGCTTCCGGATCTGTAAACTGTATGTCGGGTCCTTCTATTTCTATTCCATGATTCGCTGCATAAAGTACGTTCCTGATGTTGACCAATTTTTTAATCTGCCGAAGTGATCGTCCGGTTATTATGCCCAAAAAAAACATTTCATTGTCAGAAAATTTACGTAACATTTGTCTCATTTCTTCAGAGAGGACGGCGAGGTCCGGGTGTTCACGAATAGGCGTTAAAGTGCCGTCGTAGTCAGTCAAAAGGATGATCCTTTTCTTAGCATGGAGTTGTTCCTTCACGGTATGGATATGGTCGTGTAAATATATCATTGTTGTAATTTGATTAGCTCACTCACGATGCTTTGTCCCCAATTGTATATGTTATGCTCATGCAGGTGTTCCCTGAGGCGCTGCATCCTCTTCTTTTTTTCATCAGGCGGCATTTCAATGGCAGTTTTTATCGCCTCGGCAAAAGTATCGGTAGCGTATGGATTGATTTGAATACTGCCCGAAAGCTCTTCGGCTGCGCCGGTAAAACGGCTGAGGAGCAATACGCCGCATTCGTCAAAACGGGCAGCAATAAACTCCTTTGCAACCAGATTCATGCCATCATGTAAAGAGCTAACGATACAGATGTCCGACAAACGGTATAACGCTTGTATACTCACCCTATTAAAATGGGATTTTAATAATCGTATCGGAGTCCATCTTCCACTATGGTATTTATGGTTAATCTCGTTCACAAGATCATATATCGTATCGTTATAATCACGATAGTCCTCAATGTGGATTCGGCTAATGGTGCCTGCCTGTATGAAGGTAAACTTGTTTCTGTATTCCGGGTATCTTTCGAGGAATCTGTCGATGGCCTTAAACCTTTCAGGGATGCCCTTAGTGTAATCTACACGGTCTAAGCCTACGCCGATAATTTGACCTTTCAAACCAAGTTCTCTCCTGATTCGCACCATTTCATTCTCAACGTCTTTCCCCTGTGATTGCGCGTTGAGGTCATCAAAATCTATACTGATGGGAAAGGGACGGATATGGGTCGTCTTCCCTCCCTTTGTGGCAGTAAATTTTCCGTAATCTACCCTGGACTCCAGATTGCGGTCTACGGTATCGAGAAAATTGTTGCAGTGGTACTGGACATGGAATCCCAGCAAATCATTTCCCAGGAGCCCTTCCAGAATTTCCTGACCCCATGGGCATATACGGAAAGCCTCACGGTTAGGCCATGGGATATGCCAGAACTGTGCCACAAGGAGATCGGGGTTATTTTCTTTGAGCATTTTAGGAAGCAGGGTAAAATGATAATCCTGAATGAAAACGAATGCCTTTTCGTTTCCGGCTTCTTCCAGAATGACATGGGCAAATTTTTGATTCACCGATTTGTAAACGATCCAGTCTGTCTCATTAAATTTGGGCTTTACGTATACGATATGGCAAAGGGGCCACAACGCCTCGTTGGAAAAACCATAATAAAATCTTTCCTCCTCTTCATGGGTAAGCCAGACCCTCCGGAGGGTATACTGCGGATTATCAGGGGGAACGGCAAGGCGGTCTTTACTGTCCACCACCTCTTTGTCTGCATCGCCACTGCCATAGGCAACCCATGTCCCTCCTTCTGCCCGAATAATAGGGTCCAGTGCCGTGACCATTCCACTAGCCGGAATAATATATTTGATCTCCTCGCCCGCATAATTGTGAATGTATGGTTCACGATTAGACACGATAATAAGCTTGTAATCCTTAAGCTTATTAGAAATGAGTTCTTTTAGCGAATCTTTTGTATGTATCATGTGCGTTTAAACGTTCGAATAATTTTCTAGTTAATCCTGTTTTTGGCTGTAAATAGTTTTGAGATATCTGTAAATATTTAATGGCGTATTTTTCTCACTTTGACAACAAGATGTTTTCTTTGTTTTGGGGTTGAGCCAGAGAGGCTGGAAGGACATGCATCTTTGCAATTACAATATGAAAGATTGCTTATTCATTTATGAACTGACCATATCTCCAAGCGGTTTCCTTCCGGATCAGACAGAAAAAATGCCCTCCCTCCCCAAGTATGGTCGGCAATCCTGCCTACGCTTACACCCAGGTTCATCAAATACTGCCATGTTGCATCGGCCTGATCGACTTGGAATGTCAGCGTCAGACCCTGTCCCTTGGCACTTTTGATAGTTGACCGCCGTTCATTCGCAACGCTTAAACGGGATTGAGCTGTTACTTCAAACTCCACAAACCAGTCGTTCTCAAATAATATAGGAAAGCAGAAGATATTTCGATAAAAGGAAACTGTTTCCTGCCATTTTTGACAGTATATAATTGTATTGATAGCACGAATGGATTCTTTCATTATGTACAGTCGACTCCTCAGCAATAAAATACTAAAGCCTGGTTATTACAAATTATCATATTCTCGACGTATTATAAGGAAAAGTCTCATTAGATCAAAGGCCATTTTTATTTGGTTGTAGAAATCGGCACAGATTGCACGTATGCGTGACTGTGCTGCTCATCAGTAACCGGTAGTATACTTAATAATTGAATTTCCTGGACATCCGGCGTTAAGCGACTGATCTTAATAGAGATAAATAGCCATGTACGCCATCGCTGATATGCATACGTACATTTAGATGTTGACAGGCATGTGAACGAATGTATACTTATAACAGGTTTTGTTTAATCGTTCAAATAATGCTAATAAAATAAAATAATTGGATTATTATGGAGGCGGAGGGGATGATGAAAAGTTACAAGATAATGATGAGATATGGAATAACTCTTGATCCACGGCAAGAAATTTGAGATGTTCAATGACACTGTTATTGGGTACGGTGGGGGCGGGCAGGAGATTGTCAAAACGACTGTTGAAGAGACTGATTATATCAGAGAGCCTAATCGTTACAATTCAATTTAATTGAGAAGGGAGAAGAAAATATGAAGCTTACCAGAAGGACATTCCTGCAATTGGCAGGAACAACTGGTGCGACCTTTACCCTTGCCGACAAGGCAATGGCATTCAGGCTGTTGAAGCCTGCTGTGGAGGTGGGAAATCCGCTAGATGCTTATCCTGACCGTTCATGGGAGCACGTATATCGTGATCAATACAGGTATGATCGCACATTTACCTATACTTGTTCTCCAAATGATACCCATGCCTGCAGGGTAAGGGCATTTGTAAGAAATGAAGTGCTTATGAGGGTGGAGCAAAACTACGATCATCAGAATTATTCAGACCTCTACGGAAACAAGGCTACGCGAAACTGGAATCCTCGAATGTGTCTTAAGGGCTACACCTTCCATCGCAGGGTGTACGGGCCTTATCGGTTAAGATACCCGCTCCTCAGAAAAGGGTGGAAGCAGTGGGCGGATGACGGTTTTCCGGAATTGACACCGGAAAATAAATCAAAGTATATGTTTGATGCCAGAGGCCAGGATGAACTCTTAAAGACGTCCTGGGATGAGGCGTGGACATATGCAGCAAAAGGCATAATTCACATTACCAGGAAATACAGTGGCGAAGAGGGTGCAAAGAAGCTCATAGAGCAAGGCTATCCGAAAGAAATGGTGGACGCTATGAAGGGTGCGGGCACGCGAACCTTTAAGGGACGTGGAGGTATGGGATTGCTTGGTGTTATTGGGAAATACGGGATGTATAGGTTTAACAATACACTCGCCCTGGTTGATAGCCATAATAGAGGAGTGGGGCCGGATAAGGCGTTAGGCGGGAGGAACTGGTCGAACTATACATGGCATGGCGATCAGGCGCCTGGGCACCCGTTTGTTCATGGACTTCAGACCTCAGATGTTGATATGAACGACATCCGGTTTTCAAAGTTGGTTATCCAAACGGGGAAGAACCTTATAGAAAATAAGATGCCTGAGGCGCACTGGCTTACCCAGGTTATGGAAAGAGGCGGAAAACTTGTCGTTATTACACCTGAATACAGTCCATCCGCCCAAAAAGCGGATTACTGGATACCGATCCGATGTAATACCGACACGGCGCTGTTCCTCGGTATAACCAAGATCTTAATGGATGAGAAGTTGTACGATGCTGATTATGTGAAGAAATTTACCGATTTCCCGCTGCTTGTCAGGACAGACACCCTGAAGAGATTGCAGGCAAAGGATATCCTTCCGAATTATCAATTGGAAGACATGTCTCAGGGTGCAAGTTATAAGATCCATGGTTTGCATGATGACCAGAGGGAGATTATTGGTGATTTTGTGGTATGGGATGCAAAGACCAATGGGCCGAAACCGGTTACCAGGGACGATGTTGGTGATAAGTTGACGGCTAAGGACATTGATCCGGTGCTGGATGGTACATTCAAGGTAAAGACCGTAGATGGCAAAGAGATTGAGGTCATGCCGCTCTTTGAGATGTACAAAATACATCTCAGGGATTATGACATTGATACTGTAGTTGAAATGACTAATTCGCCAAAAGAATTGATAGAAAGACTTGCACATGACATTGCAACCATAAAACCCGTGGCGATACATTATGGCGAGGGTATCAATCACTGGTTTCATGCGACATTGTTTAACAGATCGACCTATTTACCCCTTATGTTAACCGGAAATGTAGGGTATAGCGGTTCTGGTTCGCATACCTGGTCTGGTAACTATAAGGCGGGTAATTTCCAGGGTTCCAAGTGGAGTGGCCCTGGATTCTATGGATGGGTTGCGGAGGATGTATTTAATCCAAATCTTGATCCAAATGCACCGGCAATGGACCTGAAGGTGAAGGGCCGTGCCTATGACGAAGAGGTAGCTTACTGGAATCACAATGACAGGCCGTTGATTGTTAACACACCCAAGTATGGGCGTAAATGCTTTACGGGGAAGACGCACATGCCGACACCGACCAAGATTATGTGGTTTACTAATGTAAACCTGGTCAATAATGCAAAGCATGTGTATCAAATGTTGAAGAATGTTAATCCCAATATCGAACAAATTATGTCCACCGATATTGAGATGACGGGTTCTATCGAGTACGCAGACTTTGCTTTTCCTGCAAATTCCTGGGTGGAATTTGAAACCCATGAGATTACGAGCTCATGTTCTAATCCGTTTGTTCAGATATGGAAGGGCGGTATAAGGCCTGTCAATGACTCAAAGGACGATGTGGTGATCCTTGCGGGTATGGCAGCAAAATTGGGAGAATTGCTCAGGGACATGAGGTTCAGGGATTTCTGGAAGTTTGCGCTGGAAGGAAGACCTGAAGTGTATATCCAGAGGTTGTTGGATGGGAGTACGACCTTTAAGGGTTATACTTTTGATGATATTGTAAATGGGAAATATGGGGAGCCGGGAGTTGCCTTGTTGCTGTACAGGACTTACCCAAGGCATCCATTCTGGGAACAGGTGCACGAGAGTCTTCCATTTTACACACCAACGGGAAGATTACAGGCTTACAATGATGAATCTGAGATCATAGAGTATGGTGAGAATTTTATCGTACACCGAGAAGGCCCGGAAGCAACTCAGTACTTACCAAACGTAATTGTGAGCACCAATCCATATATCCGCCCTGATGACTATGGTATCCCAGAAACTGCAGAGCACTGGGATGAGAGAACTGTGAGGAACATCAAGAAGTCATGGTCTAATACTAAACAGACAAAAAACTTCCTGTGGGAAAAGGGGTACAAGTTCTATTGTGTCACACCGAAGTCAAGACATACGGTGCATTCACAGTGGGCAGTGACAGACTGGAACTTCATCTGGAATAATAACTTTGGAGATCCATACAGGATGGACAAGCGGATGCCTGGTGTGGGTGAACATCAGATTAATATAAATCCAGAGGCAGCAAAGGACATGGGTATCAATGACGGTGATTATGTCTATGTTGATGCAAATCCAGCCGACAGACCATACGAAGGCTGGAAACCAAGCGACCCGTTCTATAAGGTTTCAAGGCTTATGCTGAGGGCAAAGTATAATCCGTCCTATCCATATGGGGTAACAATGATGAAGCATTCTGCGTGGATTTCAACGGAAAGAAGCGTGAAGGCGCATGAGACAAGGCCGGACGGCAGGGCATTATCTGCAGGGACTGGATACCAATCCAGTTTCCGTTACGGTTCTCAGCAGAGTATCACAAGAGACTGGTCTATGCCGATGCACCAGTTGGACAGTCTGTTCCACAAATCGAAGACCAGTATGAAATTTGTCTTTGGTTATGAGGCGGATAACCACGGAATCAATACTGTTCCGAAGGAGACTCTGGTGAAGATTACGAAGGCAGAGGATGGCGGCTTGGGCGGTAAAGGTTTATGGGATCCTGCAAAGACGGGGTATACCGCCGGGAATGAAAATGACTTCATGAAGAGGTATCTGAATGGCGAATTAATAAAAATTGAAAAAACTTAAATTGCCAGTGTAACCAAAAGTGAGCCAATAAGTGTTTGAATTCACTTATTGGCTCATTTCAAACTATGCATGTTTTTCTCTTCAAATTGAGTGAGAATGATGTTTGGTATAGTTTTTGAGTTCTTGCAAGAATACAGTCAAAGGGGCCAGGCGGAGAATCGGGATGGTGTTTTTCAAAACATCAGTGGCCAAGAAATCAAATCAAGAAGACATACAACGGCTAAGAAATAAGCAAGAATAACTAAAAGAAGAAACACATACTGTAAAACACGTGATTTTGTACAGGGTAATTCCATGAGAGTGAAAGATCTTATGGATTTTATAAAGAGAAACAAGGTTCATAGCCGTAAATTATCCTTGAAGTGATCGAAAATACTGGTTGTATTTTTTCATTGTTAAGGTCAAGTTCTAACATTATTTTGTTAAAAAACGTTTGTAAAAAAATATTTTTAAGCCATAAACGAGCTCGGCACAACTTGCCACAAATCAATGCTTTGCGACTTGTTTTGCGTTTGATATGTTCCTTTGCTCCTGCAATTAATTGCACTTGTGAACTTCTTGGTTAACCAATAACAGGAGCAAAGTACCTGAGTATTTTCTGCGCAAACATCTCTTTGTTAAACAAATTCCTGAAACACTTCTCCTCTGTCTTTTGCAGGGATAATAACGTTTTTTCCGTTTACCTTAAAAAGACATTCATGTCTTACAAGAGTTTAAATACTAAAACCGTTTTGCAATAGTTAATGAAAGTTATAATCGTGGGTTTCTAATTTAGAATAAAAATCTACACAGGCGACCACGCTGCCTGATGTTTGAGCAGTTTCCATCGCCTCTGTATCTCTGCCTCCGCCTGTTTCATGAGCGCTGCTGCAACCTCCGGATTGCTCGCCTTCAGCGCCCGATAACGATTCTCATGGTAGGCATACTCTTCAAAAGGAACTGATGGGTCTTTGCTATCAAGAACCAGGGGACTCTTTCCCTGTGCCTCGAGTTGCGGATTATACCGGTAGAGAGGCCAGTAGCCACTTGCAACGGCATTCTTCTGCTGCTCAATCCCCCTGCTCATATCGATACCGTGCGCAATGCACACTGAATAAGCAACAATGAGCGCCGGCCCGTTATATGCCTCTGCCTCGGTAATTGCCCGTACAGTTTGAGCAAGGTTTGCCCCAAACGCCACCTGAGCCACGTATACCTTGCCATATGAAGCCATCATTAAAGCAATATTTTTTTTTGGCGTTCTCTTCCCGCCTGCTGCAAATTGTGCAATTGCACCAAGCGGTGTTGCCTTGGACATCTGACCTCCGGTATTCGAATAAACCTCTGTATCCATAATCAGAAGCTTTATATTCTCCCCCGATGCCAGCACGTGGTCAACGCCGCCAAAGCCAATATCATAACCCCATCCGTCGCCGCCAATCGACCACACCGATTTCTTCACAAGGTAATCGGCAACTGAAAGGAGGCTCTTTGCGTCAGGAGAAGTATCCTTTGACAACATCTTTTTCAGTTCTTCAATACGCACCCTCTGCTTATCGATTCCTTCCTGGGCAGATTGATCGGCATTTTTCAATGATTCAAAAAGTTCTTTCGAACCCGCATACGCCGGTGTTTTGGACAGCTTGTCCAGTAATTCTAATGCCTGAGAGTGAAACTTATCCACGGTCAGCCGCATCCCAAGACCAAATTCTGCAGTGTCTTCAAAGAGGGAGTTTGACCACGCGGGCCCGCGCCCGCCAGCATTTTTAGTGTATGGAGTAGTTGGCAAATTACCACCGTAAATAGACGAACACCCTGTGGCGTTGGCAATAAGCAATCGATCACCAAATAACTGGGTGAGTAATTTTATATAGGGAGTCTCGCCACAACCCGGACAGGCGCTGTGATATTCAAAGAGAGGTTTTACAAACTGACTCCCCTTCACTGAATTAACGTTAAACTTCGAACGGTCTGTTTCCGGTAAATCGAGGAAGAATGAATAATTCTCCGCCTCCAATTGACGGAGCGGCTCCTGAAGCTTCATATTGATCGCCTTGACGCCAGGAATTTTGTTCCCCTGTGCATCTTTCTTTTGGCCAGGGCAGTTAAAAACGCACGAACCGCACCCGGTACAATCTTCCGGAGCCACCTGAACAGTAAACTTCAGTCCTGTCAACTCTTTTCCTGTTGCATCAACCGACTTGAAATCTTTGGGTGCATCCTTTAATAATGCAGCATCATACGCCTTTATCCGAATGGTTGCGTGGGGACAGACAAATGAGCACTGACCGCACTGTATGCAGGCATCAGGCTCCCATTCAGGGATATGCACCCCGATATTTCTCTTTTCATACTGCGTCGTTCCGGTTGGCCAGGTGCCGTCTGCCGGTAAGGCTGAAACAGGCAGGCAATCTCCTTTGTTGGCAATCATTTTGGCTGTTACATTCTTAACAAATTCTGGTGCTTCGTCCGGTACCGGCGGCCGCATCCTGATCTTGCTGGTGACCTTGGCGGGCACCTTTACCTCCACAATATTTTGGAGTGCCCTGTCAACGACGGCGTAGTTCATATTTACTACCTTATCGCCCTTCTTTTGATACGTCTTTTTAATCTCTCGCTTGATTGCATCGACTGCCTCCTCTTTGGGAATAATCCCGGAAATAACGAAGAATGCGGTCTGCATGATGGAGTTAATCCTTGAGCCTAACCCGATTTCATCAGCAAGCGCAATAGCGTCGATAATATAGAACTTCATCTTCTTTGCAATAAGCTGTTCCTGCACTTCTACCGGAAGGCTGTCCCATACTTCGTCCTTATTCCGGGAGGTGGTAAGTAAAAATGTTGCGCCCTCCTCCGCATTGGATAACATATCGAATCTCTCAAGGAATGAAGGATTATGACAGGCAATGAAATTTGCCTTTGTAACGAGATACGGATTCAGTATCTTGTCTTTTCCAAAACGCAAGTGGGACACCGTGGTTGAGCCAGACTTCTTTGAATCGTACACAAAGTAACCCTGCGCATAGTTATCCGTTTCCGATCCAATAATCTTAATCGTGTTCTTATTCGCGCCAACAGTGCCATCCGCCCCCAATCCATAAAACAACGCCCGGTATGCCTCCTTTCCCTCTATCGTAAAGGACGCATCGTAACTCAGACTGGTACCCGTGACATCATCATTGATACCAATGGTAAAGTGATTTTTTGGCTTACCCTGTGCAATATTATCAAACACGGCCTTCACCATCGCCGGCGTGAAATCCTTTGAGCCGAGCCCGTACCGGCCTCCAACAATAATAGGATACTCTTTGAATTTGGCCGTTCCCTTATCCATTGCCTCGCCGATGGCCGTTCTCACATCAAGGTATAAAGGCTCGCCGATTGCACCGGGCTCCTTGGTGCGGTCAAGGACGGCAATGGCCTTTACACTGGCAGGCAAACGATCAGCAAAGGCAGCAACATCAAATGGCCTGAAGAGCCTTACCTGAATAAGCCCCAGCTTTTCGCCCTTTGTGTTGAGTGTCCGGATGGTATTGAGCACCGTATCACCGGCTGAACCCATAATGATAATAATACGTTCGGCATCAGGTGCACCAAAGTATTCGAAGATGTTATACTGACGACCGGCGACCTTTGCAAATTTATCCATTACCTTCTGCACAATGGCCGGAGTTGCATTATAATACTTATTTACCGTTTCCCGTCCCTGGAAGTAAACGTCCGGGTTCTGAGATGTACCGCGGATATACGGGTTGTCGGGCGTAAGTCCCCGCTTGCGATGAGCTATCACCAGATCGTTATCAATCATTGCCCGCATTTCATCAAAAGAGACTTCTTCAATCTTTTGCTCCTCGTGAGACGTCCTGAAGCCGTCAAAGAAATGCATGAATGGTATCCTGGATTCAAGCGCGGCCGCCTGGGCAATTAAGGCGAAGTCCATTGCTTCCTGCACGTTTTTTGAGCATAACATGGCAAAACCCGTAGCGCGGGCAGTCATTACGTCTGAATGATCGCCAAATATAGATAACCCCTGGCAGGCCAGTGAGCGGGCGGTTATGTGAAACACTGTCGGGACAAGTTCTCCGGCAATCTTGTACATATTTGGAAGAAGCAACAAAAGCCCCTGAGAACACGAAATAGTGGTCGCCAGCGCGCCCGTTGTCAGCGACCCGTGCACGGCGCCTGCAACGCCAGCCTCAGACTGCATCTGGCTTACCTTCGGTACCGATCCCCAGATATTTACCTGCCCGGCAGCCGACTTCGCATCACAGATCTCTGCAATGGGCGATGAAGGAGTTATGGGATAAATTGTAATAATTTCATTGGTGGCATGCACCACATGCGCACACGCCGTACAACCATCAACCGTCACCATCTTACGATTCATACGTTCTCCTTGTTGGTTTTAATATTGAAAAAAAACATAGCCTTAAAATTTACAGGGGATTTTCCTGAAACACCTTTTTATTCCAGCCCTTCCTCTTATAGTTAACAATTGCTTTGATATCTAAAGTACCAAACACTATACGATATTTTTCTCGTTTTGTCGAGGAAAGAATAAACGTATTGCCCCAATTTATTCACCTGCATATTTGATACAGCCATGAACATCGGGAATCATTGATTACATCGTATTTTTTGCTAACCTAAGGAAATTATAAAACCTCTATTTTAGGGGCATCTCAGGCCAATTTGACATTTATTAAAAAAATTCAATGAAGGCGAATGAAAAGTGCAAATTAGAAAAGGCAAAAATACCCTTGTAAGGTGCTTTTTTTACTTTCCATTTTACACGGCAAAGTTGTTCGGGGTTAGAATATATAGTATTACCCCGCATAAGCTTCCTTTTTATGTATGTTTTTTTACACACCCATTATCTAATAATGGTAGGTCAACCCGTCCTCGGTTGACATTATGACAATTCCTTATAAAACCGTCCCCAGTTGTCACCAAAATCACGGTTGACAGCAAAATGGCAAAGCGATGACGCTTGCATTACCGATAGATGGGGGGTTTTGGTTGCAGCCCTGCTGCGCTATGTAATTATTCAGCGAAACTGACAGAGAACATTTTCTCAGAATAGACAAAAGCCAATAGGGAAAATGGGCAGATGAGATTACTAACCAATACTCAGTCTATTCGAACCAATTGCCGGGGGAGAGCGCACGGAATAATTACATCTATGATCATTGGTGTCCAATAAGGCCACGTATCTCTTGTATAATCAACCAGAGCTACGTCAAATATACGTGCAAGTAATTATAGGTGAAAAAGAAAGAAAAAGAACTGACTTTTTCAAATCACTGCTTGTATACTATTTTCATGAACCACGAAGACATTCTATGTCAAGCTCTTTTTTTCTTTTTTTAAAAAAGAGTTAAAAGCCATTTAAGGATCAATGACTACAAAGCCATGGCCCAGGGGACATTTTTTATTTTGAGATTATGAATATGCACC
>WBZR01003341.1_pt1 | contig 14688 bp, 14 predicted proteins | sample 5204231 | NCBI WGS metagenome assembly WBZR01 (sample SAMN12412403, study PRJNA552823) | activated sludge metagenome | isolation source: activated sludge from anammox sidestream of wastewater treatment plant... | place: USA: Virginia | collected 2017-08 | reverse complement strand
CGCGGCCGAACTCGACGACCCGGCCTGGTTCGAGCGGGTCGTCGTCGTCTACCTGCTGGCGGCGATCCTCTACCTGTCGACGCTGCACCGCTTCTACGGCCGCTTCGATGCGATGCTCGTGGTGCATGCGCTGACCGACCTGCTGGCGCTGACCGCGCTGATGCACGCTGCAGGCGGCCTGCGAACCGGCGTCGTGGTGCTGCTGATCGTTGCCGTCGCGGGCGCGGCGGTCGTCTCGACCCGGCGCATGGCGGCGTCGTTCGCAGCCGTGGCCACGCTGCTGGTGCTGGCCGAGGCGGGCTGGTCGATGCTGCGCGGCAGCGGCGAACCCGGCGTGACGATGACCGCGGGGCTGGTGGGCATCGCCTGTTTCGCGACCGCCATGACGGTGAACTGGCTGGCGATCCGGCTGCACGCGCAGGAGGAGATCGCCTGGCGCCGGGGCGAGGACCTGCGCCGCCAGTTCGCGGTGACCTCGCAGGTGGTCGCCGAACTGCAACAGGGCGTACTGGTCGTCGGTGCCGACGGCGACGTCACCACGATGAACCCGGCCGCACGCACGCTGCTCGGCGTCGGAGCCCGGGTGCCGACGCTCGCGGCCGGCGCGCCGTCGGCCGGCGGTGCGGCGTGGGCTTCGCTGCGCCAGGCATACGCGCGCTGGCGCGAGGGCGGCAGCGCCGCGCATGCCGAAGCGGAGCTGAGCCTGCCTGCACCGGGCGGCGGGGTGGTGCGCATCGGCCTGCGCTTCCTCGGCGGCGACGGCAGCGGCGATGCAGTCGTGATGCTCGAAGACCAGCGACTGGTGGAAGAGCGCGCGCAGCAGCTCAAGCTGGCCTCGATGGGCAGGCTGTCGGCGTCGATCGCGCACGAGGTGCGCAATCCGCTGGCCGCGATCCGCCATGCCAACAGCCTGCTCGCCGAGCGCATCGACGATCCGGCGCTCGCGCGCCTGGCCCGCATCGTCGAGGACAACACGGTGCGCATCGACCGCATCGTCGAGGACGTGCTCTCGATTGCGCGGCGCGAACGTGCGGCCGACGAGTCGATCGACCTGCGCGATTTCCTGAAGGGTTTCCTCGCGGAATTCGCTGCGGCTTCGGGCGTCGACCGGCAACGCATCGCGGTCCGGCTGGAGACCGATCGGCCGATCCGCTTCGACTCGAACCATCTGCGCCAGGTGTTGCTGAACCTGCTTGGCAACGCGCTGCGCTACGCATCCGGGGCCGAGGGTGCGGTGATGATCGGCTGGCGCGAGCGCGAGGCCCATCGATTAGAATTGACGGTCGCCGACGACGGGTCGGGCCTGCCTCCCGAAATGCTGGAACACGCCTTCGAACCCTTTTTCACGACCGACAGCCGGGGCACCGGGCTGGGCCTGTACCTGACGCGCGAGTTGTGCAACGCGAACGGTGCGACGATCCGCTACGAGACGGCGTCGCCGCCGGGGCGCTATCGCAGTGCGTTCGTGATCGAGCCGAAGAGGGGCGAGCCGCGATGACCGACTCCGGCGACCCCGCTCGCGCACCCGAAACCCGTGTGGCCGGACGACCGCCGCGCGTGCTGGTGGTCGACGACGAAGCCGACCTGCGCGAACTGCTCGAGCTCACGCTGGTCGGAATGGGACTCGACGTCGATTGCGCCGGCAGCATTGCCGAGGCCGGCACGCTGCTCGAGCGCCACGACTACGCGCTCTGCCTCACCGACATGCGCCTGCCCGACGGCGACGGCCTGGGGCTGGTGGCGACGATCAATCGCGGCTATCCGCAGACGCCGGTGGCCGTGATCACTGCCTACGGCAGCGCCGAGAATGCGGTGGCCGCGCTGAAGGCCGGAGCCTTCGACTACCTTGCCAAGCCGGTGGCGCTCGATGCGCTGCGCAGCCTGGTGCGCTCGGCGATCCAGCTTCCGGCGCAGCAGCCGTTGGCGCGCGCGGCCGCCGCGCCAGGAGACCCGGACTGGCAACTGCTCGGCGAGTCCCCGGCGATGCAGGAGGTGCGCGCGCAGATCCAGCGGCTGGCCCGCAGCATGGCGCCGGTGGCGATCGCCGGGGAATCCGGCTCGGGCAAGGAACTCGCGGCCCGGCTCATCCATTTTTCCGGGCCGCGTGCGACACGGCCTTTCGTCGCGGTCAACTGCGGCGCCATTCCCGAGGCGCTGATGGAGGCCGAGTTCTTCGGCCACCGCAAGGGGGCGTTCACCGGTGCCGACCAGGATCGCGACGGCTTCTTCCAGGCCGCCAGCGGCGGTACGCTGTTCCTCGACGAGGTGGCCGACCTGCCGCTGGCAATGCAGGTGAAGCTGCTGCGCGCGATCCAGGAAAAGCGGGTGCGCAAGGTGGGCGCCACCGTCGAGGAAGCGATCGACGTGCGCATCATCAGCGCCACCCACCAGGATCTCGCGCAATGCGTCGCGGCCGGCCGCTTCCGCCAGGATCTCTACTACCGGCTCAACGTGATCGAACTGAAGCTGCCGGCGCTGCGCGATCGCCTCGAGGACGTCCCCGCGCTCGCCGAGGCGATTCTCGCGCGGCTCGCCCGGCGTGCCGGGCTGGCGCAGGCGCCGCGGCTCGCGTCGGTCACGCTGCGCTACCTGCAGAGCTACGGCTTTCCGGGCAACGTGCGCGAACTCGAGAACATGCTCGAGCGCGCGCTCGCCTTCTCCAACGGCGAAGTGGTCAACGTCGAAGATCTCGGGCTGAAGCCCGCGGTGTCCGACGTCGACGAGAACGAGCGCGCCGAACCCGCGTCCGAAGCCGAGCCGCACGCCGCCGCGCCCTCGAGCGAGCGGCGACCGGTGCGCATCTCGGAAGACGGCATCCCCGAGTCGCTGCCCGACTACATCGACCAGATCGAGCGCGAAGCGATCCAGCGCGCGCTCGACAAGACGCGCTACAACCGCACCGCGGCTGCGCGCCTGCTCGGCATCACGTTTCGTGCGCTGCGCTACCGGATGCAGCGCCTGGGGCTGAACTAGTGACAGCGGCGCCGGGCTGGATCGCCGGCGCCCGGCGCGTGCCTTCGCCGAACTTCGATGCGCGCCCCGCCGGCGCGACGATCGATCTGGTCGTGGTGCACTACATCAGCCTGCCGCCGGGATGCTTCCGGGGCGACGCGATCGAGCGGCTGTTCACCAATCGACTCGCCGCTCGTGCCGACCCGTCGTTCGAGCCGCTGCGCGGCCTGCGCGTCTCCACGCACTTCCTGATCCGGCGCCGTGGCCAGTTGCTGCAGTTCGTCGCCACCGACGACCGTGCATGGCACGCGGGCGCATCGCGCTTCATGGATCGCGAGCGCTGCAACGATTTCTCGATCGGCATCGAGTTCGAGGGCGACGGCGAGCACCGTTTCACCGAGTCGCAATATCGCCGATTCGCGACGCTGCTCGCGCGGCTGCGCGAGCGCCATCCGTTGCGCTGGATCGCCGGGCACAGCGACATCGCGCCGGGGCGCAAGCACGATCCGGGACCGTTCTTCGACTGGGAGCGCGTGCTGGCGCTGCCCGAGGCCCGGGGACTCGTGCGACCGTACTGACGCTGGCTTCTCGTGCGTCGCGCGAAGGCCTGCGCGGTTGGCGATTCCGGCCCCGAAGCACGCGGCCGAACGCCGTTCGGCAATGCAACTTGACAGCCGTTCATGAACGTGCTCTTCGAAGCGATGTGTTGCGTTAACGCCGACAAAATATCGCCCGAGTCAAGCCGAATGTCGCCCGATCGTTGCAAGCAATCAACATGGGCCGTAAGATCGCGCTTGTGAATAACAGCGGGATCTCGCGGCAATACAGGTAGTTACCTGCAATTATTGAAGCGAGACATCAGATGCTGTCCTGGGACAAACCGATCTCCGCCGCACCGGCCCGGCCGGTACCGGCCAGAACTCCGGGCCTTCCGGTCGATGCTGCATCTGCACCGACCCTCGCGGAAATCGTCCTCGCGCCGGCCGCGCGCTCGCCCGGGATCGACGAGATCGGGCGGCCATGAGACAGGATCCGAATTGAGGTCGATCGCAGAAACCAGGGACGTGCAGTCGGCGACGACGATACGGCACCCGTTGTCCGCGGGGCTTTCTTCCCCGCAGCGGATCGACTTCGCAACAGCGCCGAGCCTTCGGGTCCGGCGTTTTTTTTGCGCCGAATTCATTAGCGCAGGAACGGCAACACGCTTGCACCAGGTTCTTGCGCCGATGAATAGCTCGTACCGAACCTGCCTTCGGGCAGCCGGGCACGGGTTTCCACCATCGCAACATCCCTGAGCAAAGGAGATCCCTCATGGCAACTGCCAGGAAAGCCGCGAAGAAAGCGGTGAAGAAGGCCGCTGCGAAGAAGCCCGCCGCGAAGAAAGCGGTGAAGAAGGCCGCCGCGAAGAGGCCTGCCGCGAAGAAAGCGGTGAAGAAGGCCGCCGCGAAGAAGCCCGCCGCGAAGAAAGCGGTGAAGAAGGCCGCGAAGAAACCTGCCGCGAAGAAAGCGGTGAAGAAGCCTGCCGCGAAGAAAGCCGCCAGGAAGAAAGCGGCCAAGAAGCCGGCTGCTGCCAAGCCTGCGCCTGCGCCGGCGGCCAAACCGCTGAACCCGGCCGCTGCGTGGCCGTTCCCGACCGGCAGCCGCCCGTAAGCCTTCGCGCTTGCGCCGCGCGCGGCGCCGCCTCCATGGGGCGGGGCCGCGGCCGAACCGGAATCCCGCGTGCGCCGGGCAGGCGCCGCGGGATTCTTTTTCCTGTGCGAGAATCCTCCGCGATTCCCGATCGGACCCCATGCACCAGGCACTCTGGCTCCTGCTCGAAACGCTCGGCAGCCTGCTCGCGACAGCGTGCGTGCTGCGCGCATACCTGAACTGGCTCGGGCTCGGTCCGCGCAACCAGGTTGCGCAGTTCGTCATCGCGATCACCGAATGGATCGTCCGCCCGTTGCGCGGAATGCTGCCGGCTGCCCGCAAGGGGCCGCGCAGCATCGACTGGGCGAGCCTCGCAGCGGCGTTGCTGCTGGCGATCGTGCTGGCGGCGGCCTGGGTCATGATCTTCGGGCGGGGTCGCACGCCGGCCTTCGGCGCGGTCGTGCTGCTCGCGCTGGTATGGCTGGTCGAGTGGTCGCTGTGGCTGCTCACCGCACTGGTGCTGCTGCTGGCGGTGCTGTCCTGGGTCAACCCCCATGCGCCGATCGCGCCGACGATCGATGCGCTGACGCAGCCGTTCCTCTCCCCGATCCGCCGCGTGGTGCCGCTGATCGGCGGCGTCGACCTGTCGCCGCTGGTGCTGATCCTGTTGTTGCAGATGCTGCTCACCATGCTCAAGTCGGTCGCGCCGTCGTTCGTCGCGATTGCCGCCTGAGCGGCGCGATCCGGCGCGACGCCCGGGCTGCCGATCCCCGCGTGCCGTCACCGCTTCCCCGCTGGCTGAGCGGCGCGCCGGGCGCGTGGCGAATCCGCGTCGCCGCACAGCCCGGCGCGGCGCGCGCCGAGGTCGTCGGCGAGCACGACGGGTGCCTGAAGCTGCGGGTGACGGCGCCCGCTACCGACGGCCGCGCCAACGATGCGATCGTGCGGTTGCTGGCCGAACGACTGGGCGTGCCGGTGCGCTCGGTGAGGCTGGTCGCGGGGCAGTCCGCGCGCCGCAAGCTGGTCGAAGTGGCGGCTCCGTTCGAAGCAGGCGCACTCGAGGCGCTGCTCTACCAGGGCGCGCGGCCGTAGGCCTGCACGCAGCGGCGCGCGACCTCGTCGCGATCGATACGGTGGTTCTGTGGCCCCTGGTGCTCGATCTTGATCGCGCCCATCACGCTGCCCAGGCGCGCGGCGTCGACCCAGTCCGCGCCGTTGGCGAGCGCGAACAGCACTCCCCCGCGGTAGGCGTCGCCGCAACCGGTCGGGTCGACCGCACGCGAGATCGCCGCCGGAGGCACTTCGGTCATGCGTCCCGGCTCGTAGACGCGCGAGCCGTGCGCCCCGCGGGTGACGATCAGCGCCTGCACGCGCTCGGCAATCTGCGGTTCGCTCCAGCCGGTGCGCTCGACGAGCAGCGATGCCTCGTAGTCGTTGACCGTGACGGCGGTAGCGCTCGAGACGAAGGCGCGCAGCGCCTCGCCGTCGAACATCGGCAGCCCCTGGCCGGGATCGAAGATCCAGGGCACGCCCGCCTCGGTGAACTCGCGTGCATGCTGCAACATCGCGTCGCGTCCGTTGGGCGCCACGATGCCGAATGCGGCCGGTTCGCCGGCGCGCTGCGCGCTCGCTGCCGACACAGCGTGCGCGTCGCTCATCGCTCCGGGATGGAACGCGCTGAGCTGGTTGTCCGAGAGGTCGGTGGTGATGAATGCCTGCGCGGTGTACCGGTCCTCGAGCGTGCGCACCTGCGAGACGTCGATGCCGAGCGAGGCGAGACGCGCGAGGTAGTCGCCGCCGTCGCGGCCGATCGTGGCGAGCACCACCGCGTTGCCGCCGAGTCCGTTCAGGTTGTACGCGATGTTGGCGGCGCAGCCGCCGTATTCGCGCTTGAGCTTCGGCGCCAGGAAGGAGACGTTGAGCATGTGCACCCGGTCGGGCAGGATGTGATCCTTGAAGTGACCTTCGAACACCATGATCGTGTCGTAGGCGACCGAACCGCTGATCAGCACGCGTCGTGACATCGTGACTCCCGGGGTTATGGATAGAAGAGGACGACCGAGTAGCCGGCCGGTTGAAGGTCATCGGCCTCGAGCGCGAGCCGCAGCGGCCATTCTGCGCGTGGCGGCAATCCGTCGCCGCCGTGCGACTCGCGCAGGTAATCGTCGGGGCCCAGCACTTTTCGAACCAGCACGCGGTTGCCCGCGTCGGTGAGCGTGAGCTGCATCGACGGCCAGCTCACCGTGTAGTCGGCGCGGTTGCGCAGCAACGCCGACATCGCCAGCACGCCGGGCGCGGCCGAGGCCTGCAGTTCGAACGACTCGATCGTGAGCGAACCGAGGTCGCGGGGCAGGCCGATGTCCAGTCCGAAGGGAGCCAGGATCGACGACAGCGCGGGGGCGAGGGCGGGCACGCGCGCGGCGATCATCGAGCGCTGCCCGATCGTCCACTGCGCGCCCAGCAGCAGCGCCAGCAACACCACGCCGGCCAGCGCGAACGGCCCGTGCCGGTCGATGAAGCCGATTCCGCGGCGTGCCGAAGAGAAGTAGTCGATCGCCGATTCGTCTTCTTCCTCGTCCGGCCCGGTTGCGACCGCAGCGATGACCGGTGCCGCAAGGCGCGAAGCGCCAGGGCCGAAGCGGTCGCGGTCGTGATCGGGAACCGCGGGTTGGCGCCCGTCGCGAGCTTCCTGCGGACGCGTTTCGTCGAAGCCCATGCTCCGGAAGTCGGAGCGCAGTCCGTCGCGAACATCCTCGGCAGTCCCGCCGTGGATCTCGTCGTGTGCGCCGAAGCGGATCCCGTCGCGACCGATCCGGTCTTCGGCGTCGATCTCCGGGAAGCCGGGGGGTGTCGTTGCGGTGAGCGACTCGACCTGCGCCTCCTCGATGTCCACCGGTTCAACGGTTTGCGTTGTCCAGGCGACGATCTCGTCGATCGCGTGGTCGCCGGTGCGCCATGGATCGGGCGCCCCGGTGGCGGGAATGGCTGCGTCCGCGTCCGTGTCGGCGGCGCCGTCCCGGCCTTCGCCGTTGCCTTCACTGGCCTCGTCGTCGATGTCCTCGGCGATCCCTTCGGCAATCGCTTCGGCAAGGCCGATCGCGGCATCGACCTCGTGCTCCGCCGGGCCGTGGAGCGCGTCGACCGGCGTCATCGACTCCAGCATGCCGATCCCGGTCGCCGGTGTTCTGCTGGTCGCCGATTCGTCCGCTGCAGCTTCGTCCGGCGTGGCTTCATCCGACAAGGCTTCGTCCGGCGCAGCCACATCCGCCGCAGCTTCGTCCGGCGCAGCTTCGGCCGCGACGGCGTCCTCCGCAAGCGTTTCGGCTGCGACGGTGTCGTCGCTGGCCGGTCCGGGCGATTGCGCATCGGGCTCCGGCACCGGCGGCTGCATCCCTGCCGGGGAGGCAGCGGGCGGCGTGGCGAGGATCGTCTCCGGCAGGAAGAACGCGGTCTGCAGGGCGTCGTCCGCGGGACGTGTCGTCGCCGCCGAAGCGGCGTGGCGTGCCGGCTTCGATTCGTCGACGTAGCGCAGGAAGTCGATCCCCGAGAACACGTGCTGGCAGGCGCCGCAGCGCACCAGGCCGCGGCGCAGCTTCAGCTGGTCGGGCACCACCTTGAAGCTGGTCTTGCACTGGGGGCAGGTGGTCGCGAGGGCCATCGGACTCGGTGAATCAGCGGGAAGTTCGCGCGATATGTGCGCTTGCCGCCCCGATCATGACCGGCGCGCTCCGGCCAGACAAGTCCAGCCCTCGAGCGAGCGCCAGGCCCGCAGCGCGATCTCGGGGTAGCAGGCGGCGATTTCCGGGGCCTGCCGATCGAGCAGCCCGGCGAGCACCAGCCGTCCGCCCGGCGCGACCAGCGCGGACAGCAGCGGCGCGAGGAGGCGCAGCGGGTTCGCGAGGATGTTGGCGACGACGACGTCGGCCGCATCGGGGGGCGGATCGCCGGTCGCGCGAACGTCCAGCGACACCGCGTTGACCGCCGCGTTGCGCCGTGCGCTCGCGAGTGCCTGCGGATCGATGTCGATCGCGCAGACGCTGGCCGCGCCGAGCCGCGCAGCCGCGATCGCGAGAATGCCCGAGCCGCACCCGTAGTCGATCACGCGCTCGCCGCCGCGCAGGTGCTCGTCGAGCCATTCGAGGCAGAGCCGCGTCGTAGGATGGCTGCCGGTGCCGAACGCGAGGCCCGGATCGAGCACGATCGCGTGCCGGCCATCGACCAATGGCGGCGGCGCGCCGGTTTCGTGTCCGGCCAGGTGCCAGGACGGCGTGATCCAGAGCCTGCGTCCCACCGGGATCGGCGCGAATTGCGACTGCGTGGCCTGCACCCAGTCCTGGTCGGGCACTTCGCGCAGGTCGAAGCCGGCCGGTGCCTGGTGCGCGCAGATGGCCGCCGCGCGTGCCAGCAGCGCCGGCGCATCGGTGCCCGCCGCCACCAGCGCGGACAGTCGCGTGCGTTGCCACCCGCTCGCCGGAGCCGGCTCGCCAGGCTCGCCGAACAGCGGCGCCTCGTCGCCCGAGTCGGCGTCCGCGTCTTCGGCCTGCACCGAGGCGGCGCCGGCCTCGAGCAGTGCGTCGGACCAGGCGTCGACCGCGTCGCGCTCGACGACGAAGACGACCTCCGACCACATCGGGAGCTTCGCCTTGCGCCGCGGCTCAGACGCCGCGCAGCGCGAGCTTGCGCTCGAGGTAGTGGATCGAGGTGCCGCCGGTGACGAAGTGCGCATCGGCCAGCAGTTCGCGATGCAGCGCAAGGTTCGTCTGGATGCCGTCGACCGCCATCTCGGAGAGCGCGATGCGCATGCGGCGGATCGCCTGCTCGCGCGTGTCGCCGTAGGCGAGGACCTTGGCGATCATGGAATCGTAGTTCGGCGGCACGACGTAGTTCGTGTAGACGTGCGAATCGACGCGGATGCCCGGGCCGCCGGGCGGGTGCCAGGCGGTGATCCGCCCGGGCGAAGGGGTGAACTTCCAGGGATCCTCGGCGTTGATGCGGCACTCGATCGCGTGGCCCCTGATCGTGATGTCGCGCTGGCGAAAGCGCAGCTTCTCGCCCGCGGCGATGCGGATCTGTTCCTGGACGATGTCGATGCCGGTGATCAGCTCGGTGACCGGGTGCTCCACCTGCACCCGCGTGTTCATCTCGATGAAGTAGAACTCGCCGTTTTCGAACAGGAATTCGAAGGTGCCCGCGCCGCGGTAGCCGATCTTGCGGCACGCCTCGGCGCACCGGCTTCCGATGCGGTCGAGCAGGCGCCGTGCGATGCCGGGAGCCGGTCCTTCCTCGATGATCTTCTGGTGGCGGCGCTGCATCGAGCAATCGCGTTCGCCCAGGTAGACCGCGTTGCGGTACTCGTCGGCGAGCACCTGGATCTCGATGTGGCGCGGGTTCTCGAGGAACTTCTCGAGATAGACCGTCGGGTTGTTGAATGCGGCCTGCGCCTCGGTGCGCGTCATCGTCACCGCGTTGAGCAGCGCAGCCTCGGTGTGCACCACGCGCATGCCGCGCCCGCCACCGCCGCCGGCCGCCTTGACGATCACCGGATAGCCGACGGTGCGCGCCACGCGCAGCACTTCCTTCGGGTCTTCCGGCAGCGCCCCCTCGGAGCCCGGCACCACCGGCACGCCGGCCTTGATCATCGCGTCCTTCGCCGAGACCTTGTCGCCCATCAGGCGGATCGACTCCGGGCGCGGACCGATGAAGACGAAGCCGCTCTTCTCGACGCGCTCGGCGAAGTCGGCGTTCTCGGCCAGGAAGCCGTAGCCGGGGTGGATCGCCTCGGCGTCGCTCACCTCGGCCGCGCTGATGATCGCCGGTACGTTCAGGTAGCTGTCGCGCGACGACGGCGGACCGATGCACACCGACTCGTCGGCCAGTTTCACGTACTTGGCCTCGGTGTCGGCCTGGGAGTGCACGACCACGGTCTTGATGCCGAGTTCGCGGCAGGCCCGCTGGATGCGCAGCGCGATCTCGCCCCGGTTGGCGATCAGCAGCTTTTCGAACATGTCACTCGATCACGAACAGCGGTTGGCCGAACTCCACCGGCGAGCCGTTGTCGACCAGCACCGCCTTGATCGTGCCGCTCTTGTCGGCCTCGATCTCGTTCATGAGCTTCATCGCCTCGATGATGCACAGCGTGTCGCCTTCCTTCACTTCGCTGCCGACCGACACGAAGGGTTCGGCGCCCGGCTGCGCCGACCGATAGAAAGTGCCGACCATCGGCGACTTGACCATGTGGCCGGCCGGCGGTTCGGGCGCCGCGGCGGCCGGTGCCGGGGTCGGCGCGGCGGCCGGTGCGCTGGCCGCAGCCATGGCCGCGGCCGGTGTCATGAACTGCATCGGCGCCTGCATCGCCATCGGCCCGTAGGGGCTCTTCACGATGCGCACCTTGCCGTCGCCTTCGGTGATCTCGAGTTCGGAAATGCCCGATTCGGCCACCAGGTCGATCAGGGTCTTGAGTTTTCGCAGGTCCATGGCGATCAGGCTTCCTTCGGGGAGCGCCCGCTGGCCGAGGCGCCCGGGTCGTTGCCAAGCGACTCGATGGCGGCCTGCACGGCGAGGCGATAACCGGTCGCACCCAGGCCGACGATCACGCCGGCAGCCAGGTCGGACAGGTACGAGTGATGCCGGAACGGTTCACGGCGGTGGATGTTCGACAGGTGCACCTCGATGAACGGCACTGCCGTCGCTGCCAGCGCATCGCGCAGCGCCACGCTGGTGTGGGTGAATGCGGCCGGGTTGATCACGATGAAATCGACTTTCGCGGCGTGCGCCGACTGGATCCGGTCGACGAGCGCGCCCTCGTGATTCGACTGGAAGCTCTCCAGCCGGCAGCCTGCCGCCCTGGCGATTGCGGCGAGGCTCGCGTCGATCTGCTTCAGCGTGGTCGTGCCGTAGACCGCAGGCTCGCGTGCGCCGAGCAGGTTCAGGTTCGGGCCGTGGATGACCCAGAGCAGTTTCGACATTGCAAGTTTCTGGCGAATTAGGCGAACTTAGGCGAAATTGTGCGCCTTTATACGCCTGTTCAGCGAAGAACGCCAGATTTTTCTTGGTGCGGGGCGCTGCTTCAGAGCACGTGCAGGATGGCTTCCCGGAGGTCGGCGGTCTTGAAGCGCCCCAGTGTTCGCCACGCGACGCTGCCGTCGCGGGCCACGACGACGGTGAAAGGAAGGGCGCCCGCAGTATTGCCCAGCCGGCGCACCAGCTCCAGGCCGCTGTTGCCGGCAACGAGCAGAGGATACCCCATCGGCGTCTTCAGAGAAAATTGCCCGATGTTCGACGCGGAATCGATGCCGATGCCGATCACCTGCAGTCCGCGGCCGCGAAACTCGTCGCCGATCTCCGACAACTCCGGCATTTCCTCGACGCACGGCGGGCACCAGGTGGCCCAGAAGTTCACCACGACGGGCTGGCGGCGCAGCGTGGCCAGCGCGACCGGCCGGCCCTGGGCATCGGGCAGCGTGAGCCCGTAGAGCAGTTCGATCGCCTCGCCGTCGGCATCACCGATCGCGTAGCGGCGCGAGGCTACCCAGGCGCCGAAGCCGCCGAAGCCGAGCGCGAGCGCACCGAGTGCGAGCCAGCCCCGCCGGTTCATGCCTGCGCGAGCCGATCGAGCAGCGCCTTGCGGTCGCCGCGTTCCGCGCCGGCCGGTCCGCCGCGCAGCGCGCCGCGCAGGTCGTCGTGCCCGTACAGCGACAGCAGCACCGGCGCGTCGTCGAGATAGAAGCCGATCGCTTCGACCTCCGCGCCGCTGCGAAAGTGCGGCACCGTCGACACTTCGAAGTCGACGCCCTCGTTGAGCAGTTCGATCTCGACGTCCTTCGGATTGTCGTGAAACAGCTGCAGGTGGATCGGCGCGTGCTCGGTGACGATGCCTTTCCAGACCGCTCCGGTGAGATAGGGGTGGAACGCCTTCAGCCGCTGCATCAGCGCTGCCGCGGTCTGGCGCCGGCGCGCGACGCGCTGCGCGTGGTCGGCGTCGAACAGATCGAGGTGCTCGCGCAGCGCGGCGTCGATCTCGTCGTTGTCCGGGATCGCCCCCTTGGGTGCCTGGCGGTCGCCGAGCACCTGGCGCAGCGCCTTCTTCTTGGCGGCGACGTAGTCGAGGCCGGAGTCGGCGATCAGCCGGGCGGCGGCGGCGGCGAGCTCGAGCCGCAGGGAATCGGACGCTTCGTGCATGTCTGTAGAATCCGTGGCTCGCCATTATCGCTCCGATGCATATTCACATCCTCGGCATCTGCGGCACGTTCATGGGCGGCATCGCGGCGATCGCCACGCAGGCCGGACACCACGTGACCGGCTGCGACGCGAACGTCTATCCGCCGATGAGCGAGCAGCTGCGCGCGCTCGGCATCGAGCTGATCGAAGGCTTCGATGCGTCGCAACTGTCGATCCGCCCCGATCTCTGGGTGGTGGGCAACGTGGTCTCGCGCGGCAACCCGCTGATCGAGGCGATCCTCGATGCGCGCGAACCCTACACTTCCGGCCCGCAGTGGCTTGCCGAGCAGGTGTTGCGCGGAAAGTGGGTGCTTGCAATCGCCGGAACCCACGGCAAGACGACCACTGCGTCGATGCTTGCCTGGATTCTCGAAGCGGCCGGGCGACAACCGGGGTTCCTGATCGGCGGCGTGCCGGTGAACTTCCCGGTGTCGGCGCGCCTGGGCGACAGCGAACTGTTCGTGATCGAGGCCGACGAGTACGACACCGCGTTCTTCGACAAGCGCTCGAAATTCGTCCACTACCGGCCGCGCACCGCGGTGCTGAACAACCTCGAGTTCGATCACGCCGACATCTTCGCCGATCTCGCCGCGATCGAGACGCAATTCCACCACTTGATACGCACCGTGCCGCGCAACGGCAGGGTCGTGGTCAATGCGGCCGAACCCGCGCTGGCCCGCGTGCTGGCGCGCGGGCTTTGGAGCGAGCGCGAGGATTTCCTGTCGCCACGGGGTTGGTCGCTCGATGCCGTCGAAGAGCAGCCGCATGCGACCTCGTTCGACGTGCGTTTCGGCGAGCGGTCTCTGGGTCGCTGCAGCCTTGCGATGCCGGGCATGCATAGCCGCGCCAATGCGCTGGCAGCGATCGCGGCGGCGCGGCATGCCGGCGTCGAGCCGGCAGCCGCGATCGAGGCGCTCGCCGGCTTCGGTGGCGTGCGCCGGCGGCTCGAACTGCGGGGCGAGGCGGGCGGTGTCGCGGTGATCGACGACTTCGCCCACCACCCGACCGCGATCGCCACCACGCTGGCCGGCCTGCGCGAACGACTGGGCGCCTCGGCGCGAATCCTCGCGGTGCTCGAACCGCGATCGAACACGATGAAGCTCGGCACCATGGCGGCCCAGCTGCCGGCCAGCCTCGCGGTGGCCGACCAGGTGTTCTGCTACAGCGGCGGGCTGGGCTGGGACGTGGCGGCGGCGCTGGCGCCGCTCGGCGCGCGGGCGGTGGTCGAGCCGGATTTCGAACGGCTGGTCGGTGCGATCGTCGCGGCGACGCGCCCGGGCGACACGATCCTGGTGATGAGCAATGGCGGCTTCGGCGGCATCCACCAGCGCCTGCTCGACGCGCTGGCGGGGCGCTGAGATGCGCGCCGGTGCCCCGCTGCCGCGCCTCGTCTATCTCCACGGGTTCCGCTCGTCGCCGCAGTCGTTCAAGGCGCGACTGCTCGCGGCGCGGCTCGGCGCACTCGGGCTCGGGGCGCGCTTCGCCTGCCCCCAGCTGCCGGCATCGCCGGCTGCGGCGGTCGGGCTGGTGCTGCGCGAAATCGCGCCCGGGCCTGCCGACACGCTGGTCGGCAGCTCGCTGGGCGGCTACTACGCGACCTGGCTCGCCGAGCGCTGCGGCTGCCGCGCGGTGCTGCTCAATCCGGCGGTCTTTCCGGCGCGCGACCTGGCCGCGCACACCGGCACGCAGCGGATGTACCACAGCGACGACGAGTTCGTGTTCGAGCCGCGTCATCTCGATGAACTGGCGCAGCTCGAGGCGGCACCCACCCGCCTCGATCGCTACCTGCTGATCGCCGCGAAGGGCGACGAACTGCTCGACTGGCGCGAGATGGTCGCGAAGTACTCCGGCGCGCCGACGATCCTGCTCGAAGGCGGCGATCACGGGCTC
>WBZR01003340.1_pt1 | contig 14689 bp, 17 predicted proteins | sample 5204231 | NCBI WGS metagenome assembly WBZR01 (sample SAMN12412403, study PRJNA552823) | activated sludge metagenome | isolation source: activated sludge from anammox sidestream of wastewater treatment plant... | place: USA: Virginia | collected 2017-08 | reverse complement strand
CAGCAAGAAGCCGCACGCGGTGTTGCTTCTGGACGAGATCGAGAAGGCGCACCCCGACATCTTCAACATCCTGCTGCAGGTGATGGACCACGGCACCCTCACCGACAACAACGGGCGCAAGGCCGACTTCCGCAACGTCATCATCGTCATGACGACGAACGCGGGGGCCGAGGCCCTCAACAGGCCGGTGATGGGCTTCACCGCGAAGAAGGAAGCGGGCGACGAGATGGCGGAGATCAAGCGCCTCTTCACGCCGGAGTTCCGCAACCGGCTCGACGCGATCATCTCCTTCGCCTCGCTCGACCACGAGATCATCCTGCGCGTGGTGGACAAGTTCCTCATGCAACTCGAGGAGCAGCTGCACGAGAAGAAGGTGGAGGCGGTGTTCACCGACAGGCTGAAGGAGTATCTCGCCGAGAAGGGCTTCGACCCGATGATGGGCGCACGGCCGATGTCGCGTCTGATCCAGGACACCATCCGTCGCGCGCTCGCCGACGAGCTCCTTTTCGGCCGGCTCGCGGGCGGCGGCAAGGTGACCGTCGACCTTGGGGACGACGGCAAGGTGGCGTTGCGCTTCTCCGAGGAAGGGGCCCCGCCGGCGGAGCCGGCAGCCACGGCGCCGACCGAGGCGACCTGACCGGGCAGCGCTTGCGCCGCAAAGGGCCGCGCACTGCGCGGCCCTTTGCTTTCAGGAGGCTGACAGCGCGGGGGCGTGCGCGTTTAGCGTGATCCCGCCTACTTGACACCCACCGTTTGGCGATGCCACGCTCGGCAGCGGCGGCGCGATTCCGCGCCTTCCAATCCAAGGGGGGATGCATGATACGCAATGCGTTTTTTGTCGCAGCGCTCGCCGCGCTTCCGGCGATCGCCGCGGCCCAGGGAGGCAATCCGACGCTCGGCCGCGACCTCGCGGCCGGATGCACCCACTGCCACGGCACCAACGGCGTGAGCGCCGGCGTGACCGAGTCGCTGGCGGGCCGGCCGCAGGGGCAGATCGTCTCGACCTTGAAGCACTTCCGCGAGGGCACGAAGCCGGCGACGATCATGCACCAGATCTCGAAGGGTTACACCGACGAACAGATCGCGGCGATCGCGGCGTTTTTCGCCGCGCAGCCGCCGGCCGGAAAATAGGGAGCGCGCCATGACACGCAGCATCAATCGACGCGACTTTATCAAGTTCGTGGGTGCCGGTGCAGCGGCCACCCTCGCCGGCTGCGCCACCGAGCCCGGGGCGCCTTCGGGGCAGGCCGGGCGGGTGGTCGTCATCGGCGGCGGCTTCGGCGGCGCGACCGCAGCCAAGTACATCCGCATGTGGAGCGGCGGCGCGATTCCGGTGGTCCTCATCGAGCGCGAGCAGAAATTCGTCTCCTGTCCGCTGTCCAACCTCGTGCTGGCGGGCTCGCGCAGCATCGAGCAGAACACCGTCGGCTACGAGAAGCTGCGCAGCCACGGCGTGACCGTGCTGCACGGCGAGGTCGCCGCGGTCGATCCGCAGAAGCAGATCGTCAGGTTCAAGGAGCAATACGCGGATCTGCCCTACGACCGGCTGGTGATCGCGCCGGGCATCGATTTCATGTACGAGGAGCTGCCCGGGCTCAACAATGCCGACGCGCAGAAACAGGTGCTGCACGCCTGGAAGGCGGGCGAGCAGACCGTGGCCCTGCGCAAGCAGCTCGAGGCGATGCCCGACGGCGGCGTGTTCGTCTTCTCGTTCCCGAAGATGCCATACCGCTGCCCGCCCGGACCTTACGAGCGCGTGTGCCAGGTCGCCGACTATTTCAAGCGCGCGAAGCCGCGCTCGAAGGTGCTGGTGCTCGACGCGAATCCGGACATCGTCTCCAAGAAAGGGCTGTTCCTCGCGGCCTGGAACGACTTGTACAAGGGCATCATCGAGTACCGGCCGAACCAGGAGGCGAAGGACGTCGATGTTCGGGGCATGACCGTGAAGACCGAGTTCGACTCGTTCAAGGGCAACGTGCTGAACGTGGTGCCGCCGCAGAAGGCCGGGGCGATCGCCGCGGCGGCCGGCGTCGTCACCGCGAACAACCGCTGGTGCGAGGTCAACTGGCTCACGATGGAGTCGGTCAAGGTGCCGAAAATCCACGTGATCGGCGACGCCACGCAGTCGGCGCCTCTCATGCCCAAGTCGGGGACGATGGCGAACCAGCACGCGAAGATCGCGGCATCGGCGATCGTCGCCATGATGACCGGCACGCCGGTGAACCAGACGCCGGTGATCAACAACACCTGCTACAGCTACACCAGCGCGACCGAGGCCATGCACGTGACCTCGATCCACGCGTGGGACCCCGCCCAGAAGACCCTCGTCACGGTGAAGGGCTCGGGCGGTGTATCACCCGCCCGCAGCACGCTGGAGAAGCAGTTCGCGGACGGCTGGGCCATCAACATCTGGAGCGACTCGCTCGGCTAGGCCGCGATTCCCGAGCCGCACGAAAGGGGCAGCTCCGGCTGCCCTTTTCTTTGGCGCGGCGGACCGCTACCCGTGTCCGGTGCTGCCGAAGCCGCCCGCGCCGCGCTCGCTCGCGGCGAAGTCCTCCACGACGTTCAGCGCGACCTGGAGCACCGGGACGACGACGAGCTGGGCAATGCGGTCCATCGGATTGAGCGTGTAGACGTCCGCCGAGCGGTTCCAGACCGACACCATCACTTGCCCCTGGTAGTCCGAGTCGATCAGTCCGACCAGATTGCCGAGCACGATGCCGTGCTTGTGTCCGAGCCCGGAGCGCGGCAGGACGAGCGCGGCGAGCCCCGGATTCTCGAGATGGATGGCGATGCCCGTCGGCACCAGCTCGGATGCGCCGGGCCGAAGCTCGAGCGGCGCGTCGATGCAGGCCCGCAGATCGAGGCCTGCCGCCCCGCGCGTCGCGTATCGGAGCGGCGTCTCGTGCAGCCGCGGGTCGAGGATCCTGACGTCGATGACGTGCATACGGCGTGAACCGCAGATCGGAAATCGCGCATCGTCGCGGCCCGAGGCTCGCGCGCCCCGAGCCACGATGGCGATTCACGATCCGCGCTGTTCGAGCATTCCGGCGATGTGCGAGATGAGCCTGCGGGCGAGGTCGATCTTGGGCGCCCGATCGAGCGGATGCTCGCCGGCGTCGTCGAACAGGACGAGCGCGTTGTCCTCGCGGCCGAAGGCCTCCTGCGCGAGATTCGCCGCGAGCAGCGGAATGCGCTTCTTCTTGCGCTTCGCCTGCGCGTTCTCGCGCAGGTTCTCGGTCTCCGCGGCAAAGCCCACACAGAACGGCGGCGACGGCAGCGCCGCGACAGCGGCCAGGATGTCCGGATTCTCGGCAAGCTCGATCTTCGGCGGCCCGGCTTCCTTCTTCAGCTTGATGGATTTCGGAGCCACCACCCGGTAGTCCGACACCGCCGCCACCGCGATGAACACGTCGGCCGCCGGCACGAGCGCGAGCACGGCGTCGTGCATCTCGCGCGCCGTGACGACGTCCCGGCGCGCGACGCCGGGCGGCGCCGGCAGCATCGTGGGGCCGGCCACCAAGGTCACCTTCGCCCCGGCCTCCGCCGCGGCCTGCGCGACGGCGAACCCCATCTTGCCCGAGCTCAGGTTCGTGATGCCGCGCACGGCGTCGATCGGCTCGAATGTCGGACCCGCGGTGACCACGACCGTCTTGCCGGCCAGCCGCTTCGGCCCGGCCAGCGCGACGAGCGCGGCGAAGATCTCGCCGGGCTCGAGCATGCGGCCCATGCCCGTTTCCCCGCACGCCTGGTCGCCGGCTACGGGGCCGAGGATCGTGACGCCGTCCGCGCGGAGCGTGGCGGCGTTGCGCTGGGTCGCCGGGTGATCCCACATCTGCCGGTTCATCGCCGGCGCGATCGCAAGCGCGCACTCGCGCGCGAGGCACAGCGCGGACAGGAGGTCGTCCGCGAGGCCATGCGCGAGCTTGGATATGAAATCGGCCGTGGCGGGCGCGACGACGATGACATCGCGGTCCCGCGATAGCTCGATGTGCGCCATGTTGTTCGGCACCGCCGGATCCCACATGTCCGTGTAGACCGTATTGCCGGAAAGGGCCTGGAGCGTGACCGGCGTGATGAAGCGGCACGCACTGTCGGTCATGACCACGCGCAGGTCGGCGCCGGACCTGACGACGAGCCGCGCGAGCTCGGCCGCCTTGTAGGCCGCGACCCCGCCGGTGATCCCCAGGAGGACCCGTCTACCGGTCAGACCGGCCGTCGCCGCCGCGTCCACGCCTTCGCACCTCTCGCCGTTATATCCGCATGCGGCGCCGTACGCCGCAGGGCCTTGATTCTACGCGAACCTGGAGGGAAACCATGGCAATCGCCCACTGGCCGGCGCACGAGCGTCCGCGGGAAAAGCTCCTCGCGCGTGGCCCGCGCGCGCTCTCCGACGCCGAGCTGCTCGCCATCTTCCTGCGCACCGGCGTCCGGGGCGCGAGCGCGGTCGATCTCGGCCGGTCACTGCTGGCGCGCTGCGGCTCGCTCTCCGGGGTGTTCGGCGCCGACCCGCGGATGCTCACCGCGGTGCCCGGCCTCGGCACGGCGAAGTACGCCCAGCTGCAGGCAGCCTTCGAGCTTGCGCGCCGTGCACTCGGCGAGACCATCGCGGCGCGTGACGCGCTCTGCTCACCAGCCGCAGTACGCGACTATCTGCGCCTCTCGCTCGCCGGGCGCGACCACGAGGTCTTTCTCGCGGTGCTGCTCGACGCGCAGAATCGCGTCATCGCCGAGGAGGAGCTGTTCCGCGGCACGCTGACCCAGACCAGCGTGTATCCGCGCGAGGTGGTCAAGTGCGCCCTGCGCCACAACGCCGCGGCGGTGATCTTTGCCCACAATCACCCCTCCGGCGTAGCCGAGCCGAGCCAGGCGGACTGCACGCTGACCGACACCTTGCGGCGCTCGCTCGCACTCGTCGACGTGAGGGTGCTCGATCACCTCGTCGTCGGCCGCGAGGCAGTCGCCTCCTTCGCGGAGCGCGGCATGCTGTAGCGGGGTCACGCCCGGGCGCGAGTCGATCCCGACGACAGCTTGATGTGTCCTCAGTTTCCATCATATAATCATCGGTTTTCGCGAACCGAACCGGAGAAGCCGTCATGGCGCGAGTGTGCCAAGTCACGGGCAAGAAGCCGATCGTTGGGAACAACGTCTCCCACGCCAACAACCGGACCAAGCGCCGTTTCCTGCCCAACCTGCAGTACCGCCGCTTCTGGGTCGACTCCGAGAAGCGCTGGGTGCGCCTCCGGGTATCGAACGCCGGACTCCGCGTGATCGACAAGAAGGGCATCGAGGCTGTGCTGGCCGATCTCCGCGCCCGCGGCGCGATCTGAGGCCGAAGAGCGAACACGCAGGAAGGAGCGAACATGCGCGAGAAGATCAAGCTCGAGTCCACGGCCGGCACCGGCCACTTCTACACGACCACGAAGAACAAGCGCACGACGCCGGACAAGATCGAGGTCAAGAAATTCGATCCGAAGGCGCGGAAGCACGTCATCTACCGGGAAACCAAGCTGAAGTGACCGCGGCGGCAGCCGCGGTCATCCCCGCGCAGGCGGGGATCCAGGATCAGTAAGAAAGCCCGCCGAATGGCGGGCTTCCTCGTTCCGGCGGCGGGCCCGAGGCGTCGCCGCGAAACCAGCGGGCTACGCGTAGCAGCGAAGCCTGCGCGAGAACTCCACCAGCGGACGGATCCCGGTCGCCTCGGCGCGCTGGCACCAGTCGTGCAGTTGCCGCACCAGCTGGTCGCGCGAGGCGTGCGAGCGCTCCCACAAGCCCATGAGCTCGCGGCGCATCGCGTAGGCGGTCGCCAGTGCCTTGCTCCGGGCGAGCCCTTCGACCAGCCGCGTGCGCTGGCTCTCCTCCAGCTTGCCCTCGTCGTGGGTCAGCCAGCGCTTGAGATGCCGCAGCGCTTCGGCGTCGTGTGGCGCGAGCCGCTTCAGCTCCTCGGCATAGGTCGCCTTCAGGGATCGCGCGTACTTGGCGAGCACGTCGTAGCGGTTCGCGATCACCGCCTGCAGCGTCTCCGGGTCGATCGCCTGCTTCGCGGCCGCGAAACGCGGCGTGGGCGCCACCTTCTTCACCTGCGCCAAGCGAAGCGACGCGAGGATCCGGATGTAAAGCCAGCCGATGTCGAACTCGTACCACTTGTTCGAGAGTTTGGCGGATGACGCGTAGGCGTGGTGGTTGTTGTGCAGCTCCTCGCCGCCGATCAGGATTCCGAGCGGGATGATGTTCGTGCTCGCGTCCGGCGTGTCCCAGTTGCGGTAGCCGAAGTAGTGCCCCAGGCCGTTGATGACGCCGGCCGCCCAGAACGGGATCCACACGACCTGCACCAGCAGGATCGCCACCCCCGGCACGATGCCGAAGAGCGCGACGTTCGCGAGGCCCATCAGCGTGAGCCCGGTGAGGGTGATCCGCGAGTAGACATTGCGCTCGATCCAGTCGTCGGGCGTCCCGTGGCCGTACCGGATCATCGTCTCGGGATTGCGCGACTCCTTGACGTACAGGAACACGCCGCCCCACAGCACGCGGTTGATCCCGTAGATCCGCGGGCTGTGCGGATCCTCCGCGGTCTCGCACTTCGCATGGTGCTTGCGGTGGATCGCCGCCCACTCCTTGGTGACCATGCCGGTCGTCAGCCACAGCCAGAAGCGGAAGAAGTGCGACACCACCGGGTGCAGGTCGAGGGCGCGATGCGCCTGACAGCGATGGAGAAAGATCGTCACGGCCGCGATCGTGACGTGGGTGAGCGCGAGCGCGACGAGGGCGACGCCCCACCAGGGAAGATCGAACAGGCCGGAAAATAGCATTGGAGTCCGTTGTCTAGTCGTCATGAGCGGGGCAGACGCTGCCCGTCGCTGCGGGGCGGATTCTACGGCATTTCAGTCGCGCCGCAACCGGACGGGCCGGGACAGCAGCGTCGCTGTCGAGGTCACTGAATCCTGGGGGTGGCGCTTCACGGACGCGGCACGGAGTGCCGTCCGCCGTAGGGCAGCGCTTCGGCGCGGCGGCGCTCCCAATTGGCGAGATAGGCGAGCGCGAGCTCGCGGTTGCGACGGAAGATGATCAGGTTCTCGGCGTTGCGCCGCTGGGCCGCAGAGGTCCAGTTGTAGCTGCCGGTGATCACGGCGCTCTCGCGCGTGTCGGCGTCGATGACCATCACCTTGCTGTGCGCGGCGGCGTAACGGACCTCCAGCCAGATCGGGATGCCGGCGGCGGCGAGCTCGGGAATGCGGGTGAACTCGCCGCCGTAGGTCTGCTCGCGGTCGGCGGTGACGGCGACGTCGACGCCGCGGCGCTTCGCCGCGACGAGCGCCCGCACGATGGCGCGGCTCGTGAACGTGAACGCCTGCACCCGGATCTGGCGCCGCGCGGCGTCGATCGCCGCGACCACCAACGCCTCCGCGTCATCGAACGGCGGGAAGGCGAGTTGCACGGTGCCCGCCGCGGCGAGCTCGCGCGGCGGCTCGCCGTACGCCAGCGCGGATGCGGCGAGCAGCGCGCAGGCGGCCCCGGCTGCCGCGAGCGCCCGGGCCTTCACGCGGTCCGCTCCAGCAACGCGGCGAAAAATCCGTCGGTGCCGTGCACGTGCGGCAGCAGCCGCAGGTAGCCATCTGCCTCCGCGGCCCCCGGCGCGGGCGGAATCCGGATGCCCGCCGCCGCGAGCGCCGCTTGCGCCGGCGTGACGCGGAATCCGGAGTGGGCGGCCAGGAACGCCGCGACGATCGCCTCGTTTTCCTCGGCGAGCAGGCTGCACGTCGCGTACACGAGCCACCCGCCGGAACGCACGAGCGCTGCGGCCGCGGTGAGGATCGACGCCTGCTTCGCCGTCATCTCCGAAACCGACCCCGGGCTCTGCCGCCACTTCAGGTCCGGATTCCTGCGCAGCGTGCCGAGCCCGCTGCACGGCGCATCCACCAGCACGCGGTCGATCTTGCCGCCGAGCCGCTTGAGCCGCGGATCCCGCTCGGACGCAATGCGCTGCGGGTGAACGTTCGAGAGCCCCGATCGCGCGAGGCGGGGCTTCAGCTCGGCGAGCCGCCGGTCGGACACGTCGAACGCATACACACGGCCGGTCGAGCGCATCGCGGCAGCGAGCGCCAGTGCCTTGCCGCCCGCGCCCGCGCAGAAGTCCACCACCATCTCGCCCCGGCGCGCGCCGACGAGCTGGCACACCAGCTGGCTCGCTTCGTCCTGCACCTCGATCGCGCCGGTGAGGAACAGGCGATGGCGATTGAGGGGCGGGCGACCGGCGATGCGGATCCCGACCGGCGAGAAGGGCGTCGGCGTTGCCGCCATGCCGTCCTCCAGGAGCGCGCGCAGGGCCGCCGCCCGATCGATCCTGACGACGTTCACCCGCAGGTCGAGCGGCGCCGGACCCTGGAGCACGCGAGCGAGCGCGAGAAGCTCGTCATCGGAATATGCAGCGCGCAGGCGCTCGATGATCCAGTCGGGGAGATCGCAGGCAACGGCGAAGGGGACCTCGCCGCGCTCCGCGCCCTTCAGCTCGGCGAGCCAGCGCGCCTCATCCGGCGTCGCGACGTCATCGAGCGCCCGCAGGCTGAATCCGCCGAGCTGAGCCAATGCGGCGAGGGCGAGACGCCGCGGATCGCCGGCGGCACCGCGATGCTCGAGCAGGCGCTTGCGGCGCAGCGCGGCGTACACGGTCTCGGCGATCAGCGCGCGCTCGTTCTGGCCGAGCTTGGGATGCGCGCGGAAGAACCCCGAGAGAACCCCGTCCGCCGGGCGTTCCAGCCGGAAGACCTGCGCGAGCGCCGCGACCAACTGCTCGAAGAGCCTCGGCGTCAGGCGCGAGGCGCTGGCTCCCCCACCGCTCTGCCGGCTCGACGTTGCCCGCTTCACTCGGGCACGGGCTCGGCGGGCGCGAACAGGTACTGGGCTTCGCGCGCCCCGGCGAGGTGCACGACGCCGCCGGAGATCGCGAGGCGGCCCGCGAGGAACCATCGGATCGCGCGAGGATAGATCACGTGCTCCTGCGCCAGCACGCGGTCCGCGAGACGGCCGGCGTCGTCCCCGGGGAGCACCGGCACCGCCGCCTGAACCACGATCGGCCCATGGTCGAGCGCGGGCGTGGCGAAGTGCACCGTAGCGCCGTGCACTTTCACGCCTGCGGCGAGCGCAGCCTCGTGCGTGTGCAGGCCGGGGAAGGCCGGGAGGAGCGACGGGTGAACGTTCATCAGGCGATCCGAGAATCGCCCGACGAAGGACGGGGTGAGGATGCGCATGAATCCCGCCATCGCCACGAGCCGCGGCGCGTACCGTTCGATGGCCGCGGCGAGCGCGTCGTCGAACGCCTCGCGCGATGCGTAGGCGCGGTGCTCGACGATCTCTGCCGGAATGCCGCGGCTGCGCGCGTACTCGAGTCCGGCCGCGTCCGCGCGGTTGCTGACCACTGCGACGACCGGCAAGCCGGCGTCGACGATCGACCGCATGTTGCTGCCGCGCCCCGAGATCAGCACCACGATCCCGTCCATACCGCTCCCGCCGCGTCGCTTCCGAGGCCGCGATGATAGCCGGATCCCCGCTGTCGGATGCGCGCGAGCCCGACGACATCGCCTTCCTGCCCATCAGGGCAAATCGAAGAGCAGCGCTCCGGCTGCGGCCCGCGCTCGTGCGCCTTCGCGACTCACCCGGTCAGGCGCTTGGCGAATCGCCGCCCTGGGCGGCGATCTCGCGCCGGACTTCGTCCATGTCGACGGCCTTCGCCGCCTTCAGCACTTCCTCGAGCATCGGCGGTGGCAGAGCGCCCGCCTCGGCGTAGAGGATCACGCGCTCGCGGAAGAACATGAGCGTCGGAATCGAGCGGATGTTGAACGCCGCAGCGAGCGCCTGCTGCTCCTCGGTGTTCACCTTCGCGAAGACCACGTCGGCGTGCCGCTCGGAAGCGGCCTCGAAGGTCGGCGCGAACGACCGGCACGGTGCGCACCACGGCGCCCAGAAATCCACGACGACCATGTCGTTGTCGCTGACGATCTGCTCGAAATTCTCCTGATTCAGCTCCAGCGTGGCCACGCGTGCGATTCTCGATCCGCTCTCGGCCGCGCAGTATAGCAGCGCATCGATCGGCAAGCCGCCGCAGCGCGGCGGCCGGCGCGGATCCGCGGCATGATGCGGCGTGACCATGCCGCTCGCTTCCGCCGTATCGACACGCTACCGGGGCCGCTTCGCGCCCTCGCCCACCGGCCCGCTGCACTTCGGCTCGCTCGTCGCCGCGGTCGGCAGCCGCGCGGACGCCCGGGCGCACGGCGGCGACTGGCTCGTGCGCATCGAGGACCTCGACGTTGCGCGGGAATCGCCCGGTGCGGCCGACGCGATCCTGCGCGCGCTCGAGGCGCTCGGCATGGGGTGGGACGGCGCGGTGATATACCAGAGCCGCCGCGCCGACGCCTATCGGGCGGCGCTCGCACGCCTGACGAGCGCGGGACTCACCTATCCCTGCGGCTGCTCGCGTAAGGAGATCGCCGATTCGGCAGTGTGCTTCGGCGACACTGTCGCCGCGCGGGCGGATAGCCCGCGCGAGCAGATCTATCCGGGCACCTGCCGAAACGGACTGCCCCCGGGGCGCGCGCCCCGAGCGATCCGCTGCCGGGTGGACAACCGGCCGATCGATTTCGAGGACGCCGTGCAGGGCGCGGTGCGGCAGTGTCTTGCCCGCGAGGTCGGCGACTTCGTCCTGTTGCGCGCCGATGGCGTCTATGCCTATCAGCTCGCGGTCGTCGTCGACGACGCCGAGCAGGGCCTCACCGACGTCGTGCGCGGTGCCGATCTGCTCGATTCGACCCCGCGCCAGATCCATCTGCAGCGGGCGCTCGGCTACCCCGTTCCACGCTATTGCCACCTGCCGGTGGCCACCGACGCGCGTGGCGACAAGCTCTCCAAGCAGACGCGCGCCGCGCCGATCGATCCAGGCCGCCCGTTCGAGGCGCTGGCGCGGGCCCTCGCTTTCCTCGGTCATGCGCCGCCCGCGGACCTGGGCGATGTCGAGGCGTTGTGGGCTTGGGCGACCGATCGGTGGGACCGCGCGCGCATTCCACGCGCGCGGGCGGCGAGCGTCGCATAGCCTCCGCCAGCCTCACGGCTCGGCGGGCGGCAAGGTATCTGCCACGGCCGTTGAGCTGCCGCGCTGCGGCACCAGCACGGTCGCGATCGACAGGCTGACCAGGACGAGCGCCAGGTAGTCGAGCCACGACGGCCGTTCGCCGAGCACCGCCATGCCGCTGAACACGCCGACGACCGGGGTCATGAGCACCGCGATGCTCGAGGCGCCGACGCTCGCGGTGCGCGCGATCTTCATCCACGCCCAGAAACAGAAGATGAATGCGACGAAGATGTTGTAGAGGGTGGCGAACAGCGGCCCGGCCGAGAGGCCAAGGAGGTTGAAGCTGCCCGGCTCGACGAAGAGCGCGGTCGCGAGGATCGGTATCCCGCCGATGGTCATCTGCCAGGCGGTGAACGACGACACCGGCAGCCCGACGGGCCAGCGCTTGATCATGATCGTGCCGAGCGCCCAGGTGATTGCGGCCGCGACCAGGAGCAGCGCGCCGAGGGGCGCGCGTCCGACCGCGTGCACCTCGCCGCCGAGCAGCGTCAGCATGCCCGCGAGTCCGATCGTCATGCCAAGCAGCCGGCGGCCCGTCAGCGGCTCCTTCAGCAACCACACCGAGAGCGGCACGCTCCACACGGGCATCGTGTAGCCGAGGATCGCTGCCCGCCCCGAAGGCAGCAGCGGGATGCCGTAGATCACGAAGATATTCCAGCACGTCATGTTGACGAGCGCGATCGCCGTGAGCCGCCCCCACTGTCCGTCGGGCACGCGCATCGAAAGCCGATTGACGCGCGCGATCGCGAAGAGCCCGATCGCGCCGCCGGCCAGGCACCACGCCCGAAAATGCATCGGCGCCAGCTCGGTGAGCGCGAGCTTCATCATCGGCCAGTTGAACCCCCAGCCGAGGGTGAGGAGCAGGAGCAGGCCGATCAGCTGGGGCGGGAAGCCGGCGTGGTCGCGCATCGGCGGCTCAGTGCTCCTGACTGGCGGACCAGGCTTCGCGCAGCCGTGCCGCAACGTCCTCCGGATAGGTCATCGAGAACCGCTCCTCCAGCAGGAGGTGCATGTACGCGACGTCGGAGACATGCAGCCGCGGATTCAGGTAGAAGCGGGGCAGGAGGCGCGCGGTGAGCGCGTGCCGGCGGGGACGACGGCCGAACGCGTCGGGCATCAGGCAGAGATTGAAGCTCCACAAGCCCTGCGCGGCGAGTCCGCGCAGCACGCGCACGAGCCCGTTCGCGAACGCGGCGATGTCGGCGTCGGTGAGCTCGGTCACCGCGGCCCGCCCGGCGAAGACGGCCGCAGCATCGCCGAGAAGACCGCTCGGCGCGAACGGCGCGAGCCACGCGATCCCGCCCTCCTCGCCGATCCAGCGCGGGCCATCGCGCTCGGCCTCCAGCAGCTCCGCGGCGAAGGGCCGCCCGCGGCGCGCGAGCCACGCCTCCGCGGCCGCAAGCTCGCGGCGCAGGGCGTTCGGCACGCTCGCCGTTGCGACGACCTGCATGTGCGGGTGCACCTGCGAGCCACCCGACGCGGGCATGTAGTTCCAGGTCACGATGCCGTAACCGGCGCCGCCGGCAACCCCTGCTGCCGCGATGCGCAGAAAATCGCGCGCGGCAGCCAGCCCGTCGACGATCGCCTGCGTGGGCACCGCATCCATCGCGAAGAAGTGCTCGGGACACATCGCGGCGACGCCCGAGACATCGTCGTACGGAAAGAGATTCGGAAACACCACGGCGCCGCCCCGTCGCAGGCGTCCGCCGGCGATCAGCTCCTCCGGGAACCGCGGCGTCACCGCCTCGATCCGCTCCGGGCAGAACGGGCACTCGGTGCGCGTGGCGGCAGCCATCTCCGCGAGGTCGGGAGGCCGGGTGTCGTTGTACGCGAAGTGGCAGATCCGCGCCGAGTTCCCTGTGAGCGGATCGAAGCGCACCTCGCTCTCCACCTCGACGGCCGCAAATCCACGGCGTGGATCGTGCAGCCGGGCGCGCTTCTTCTCGGCGCGAAACTCGATCGAATCGCCCACGCGCGCCGCCCTAGACCGTAAGCAGCGCGAGCGCGGCGCGCCACTCGGCGGGCAGCGGCGCCGGCCGGCCGGTGCCGCGATCGACGTACACGTGGACGAAGTGCCCTTGCGCCGACGCGGCCCGCTCGTCGTTGCGGAACAGCGCGATCTCGTAGCGCACGCTCGAGGCCCCGACACGCGCCACCCGCAGGCCCGCGTGTACCACGTCGGGAAAGCTGATCGGGCTGAAATAGCTGCACTGGGTGTCCACCACGAGCCCGATGACCGGACCGGCGACGATGTCCAGCACGCCGGCCTCGAGGAGGTACTGGTTCACCACCGTGTCGAAGTAGGCGTAGTAGACGACATTGTTCACGTGCGCGTAGACGTCGTTGTCCATCCAGCGCGTGGTGATGGTGCGGAAATGCCCGAAATCGGCGCGCGTCCTGGGGATGGGCTTGTTCATCTGACTCGCGGTGTGGCGCGCCTCGCTCGCTCCGGCCGATTCTAGCAGCCGCGCTCAGCGCGCCACGACCAGGGCCACGCCGACCACGGCGACCGCCATGCCGGCCACGGCGGTGGCGCTCAGCGTCTCGCCGAAGACGAAGTACGCGATCAGCGCCGTCACGGGCGGAACGAGATAGAAGAGGCTCGCGACGCGCGTTGCGGCGCCGCGCCGGATGAGCAGCGTGAGGAGCGAGATCGCGCCGAGCGACAGCACGATCACGAGCCATGCCACCGCGAACACGAATTCGCCCGTCCACCGAACCTCGCGCGCCTCGAAGGCGATCGCGAAGGGCGCGACGACCAGGGCGGCCGCCACGAATTGGATCACGCTCCCGGTTCTGAGATCGAACGCGCCGCAATAGCGCTTCTGGTAGAGCGTGCCAGCAGTGATCGACGCGAGCGCGATGATCGTCATCGCCACGCTCGCGCTGCTCAGAGCGGCGACGGCCACCTTGTCGAGAACGACGAGGCCGACCCCGCCCAGTCCGAGCGCAAGCCCGAGCCACTGGCGCGCGGACACCGCCTCGCGCAGGATCCGGGCGGCCGCGAGCGCGGTGAGCAACGGCTGCAATCCGACGATCAGCGCTGCCAGCCCGGTGGACATCCCGAGGTCCATCGCGGCAAAGACCCCGCCGAGATACCCGCCATGCAGCAGCATGCCGGTGACGGCGATGTGCACGATCTGGCGGCCGGAGGCGGGCCACGGGGCGCGCAGCGCGATCGCGGCCGGGAGCATGAGCGCGACGACGAGCGCGAACCGGATCAGCAGGAACGTCGCCGGCGGCGCGTACGGCAAGCCGAACCGCGCGCCGATGAACCCGGTCGCCCACAGAAACACGAATGCCCCTGGCATCAGCCGGATCCAGGGCCGCTCGGTGCCGCCGCTCATCGTTCGGCCCGCCGCCGGGACCGGTCGCGTCCGCGCCCGGGGCCGCCCCCCAATCCGCGAGCCTCCGCAACCCCTTGATCCGCAATACTAAAAAATTCTACCCTGCAGCCTATGGTGCGTCGCACAAAAAATTCTTGACTTCTCATGGCCTGATTGTAGAATTCGATTTGTGCAGTGCAATATCCGGTAGCTTTCGCGTGAGTCGGATTGTGCGATGCACTAG
>WBZR01003339.1_pt1 | contig 14690 bp, 12 predicted proteins | sample 5204231 | NCBI WGS metagenome assembly WBZR01 (sample SAMN12412403, study PRJNA552823) | activated sludge metagenome | isolation source: activated sludge from anammox sidestream of wastewater treatment plant... | place: USA: Virginia | collected 2017-08 | reverse complement strand
ATTGCTTTGGCAAAAGAACAGTCCGATAAAAATCCCGTTTTTTATCTGCAGTATGCACATGCAAGAATCTGCAGTATTTTGCGTAATGCCAAAGAAGTTTTTAAAGATTTTGCAGAAAGTAATAATTATAATTCGGCATTACTTACCTCAGCAGAAGAAATTAGTCTTATGAAAGTACTTTCGGCATTTCCCGATGCTGTACGCTCTGCGGCATCAACATTTGAACCGCATAAGATAATAACATATATTAATGAAGCTGCTGAACATTACCACAGATTCTATCATAATAACCGCGTAATTGATAAAGATAACAAAGATCTATCTATGGCAAGACTGCAGCTTTGCGAAGCAACACGAATAGTTCTTAAGAATGGATTTGATATTATAGGAATTAGCGCACCAGAAAGAATGTAAAGTGAAAATAGCATTTAACGCTTTTTACAAAGATCAATAATTCTTTCAAGGTCTTCTGCAGTATAATACTCAATTACTATGTTACCGGTTGTAGGAGATGAAGGACTTAACCTAACCCTTGTGCCAAAATGCTCCATAAACTTTTCTTCAAGGAATTTTATAGCCGCTTTATTCTGGTCGGTAATTTCATAAATTTTTTTTCCCTTAACTTTACTTTTTGGTTTCTTTTTCTTAACAATTTCTTCTGTACTGCGAACATTCAGGTTTTCTGTGGTTATTTTTTTCCACAGTAATAAACGCTCAACATCAGAATCCATTGCAAGAATTGAACGTGCATGACCTTCAGAGATTTCACCTTTTTTAATGCTAAGTTTTATTTCATCAGGGAGTCCTAAAAGTCTAATTGTATTTGTAACAGTACTTCTTGATTTACCCACTTTTACAGCAACTTCTTCTTGCTTAAGACTGCATTCATCTATCAGTCTTTTATAACCTTCAGCAATTTCAATAGCATTAAGATTAGCTCTTTGAATATTTTCTATCAAAGCAATTTCCAGTAGATCTTCTTTTGAATTAATATCAATTACATAAGAAGGAATTTTTTCTAATCCCGCAAGTTTTGCAGCACGAAGTCTGCGCTCACCGGAGATAAGTTCGAAATTTTTGTCGTCAATCCTTCTTACTGTAACTGCCTGTATTACACCCTTTTGCCTTATAGATTCTGTGAGATCATCAAGTTCAGCGGAATCAAAATCTTTTCTTGGCTGGTATGGATTAGCTTTAATCTTATCAATTTCAATAAGTAGTACCTGTTCATCATTTTGTTCTGTATTATTCTGTTCAGGATTAAGTTCAGTAATATTTTTATGAACATTTTCAGAATTTTGAGAAGGTTCATTAACAGAATTCCCCCCAAAAAGGATATCTAATCCTTTACCCAAACCGCCTTTTGGTTTATCTTTTGTCATATTGCTAAATTAATAAGTTGTTTAACATATTAGTTTATTCAATTAAGAATAAAGTCTGCTGTTATAAGCAAGTAAAAAATCAGTTGTTGTTAGCCCGGTTATTTGTTTCTTCATTTTCTTTATTCACAACTTCAAATTTTGGAGCTTCGTATGTTAGTATATTATCAAATTTCTGAAGATGTTCTTTACCGTTTCTTCGGAGAAATTCATTAGCCAGCTCGGTATAGTTTTTAGCACCAATAGAAAGGGGATCATAAACAACAACAGGTTTTCCGAATGAAGGTGATTCACTAATCTTAACATTTCTCATTACCTTTACAGGATAAAGCTTATCCTGAAAATATTTTTCAAGTTCAGTTGCAACCTGATTGCTTAACTTTAAGCGTGAATCAAACATTGTAAGCAGGTAACCTTCAATTTCTAAATTAGAATTTAGTCTGTTTTTAATCATTTTGATAGTATTAAGCAGCATGGTTAAGCCTTCTAAGGCATAATATTCACTTTGAACCGGAATTAGAACTGAGTCAGATGCAACAAGAGAATTAAGCGTAATAAGACTAAGCGAAGGGGGACAGTCAATAAAAATAAAATCAAAAAACTCTCTGATTTCATCAAGTCTTTTTTTAAGTATGAATTCACGCTCCTGCATTGCAACTATTTCAATTTCTATTCCCACAAGATTAATATTTGAGGGTATAATAAAAAGATTTTGTATTTCAGTTTTCTTTATGCAATCCTTTGGTGAACGTATACCGGTAAGCAGTTCATAGACCGATCCTTCCATAGAATTGGTAGGGAATCCCATTCCAGAAGTTGCATTTGACTGAGGGTCTATATCCACTAACAGAACTTTACAGCCGCTAATTGCAAGCGATGCACACAGATTAACTGCTGTAGTAGTTTTTCCCACTCCGCCTTTTTGATTTGCTATTGAAATAATCTTTGCCAAAATATGTATATTAAAAATTTTTAAATTTCTACAGATTCGCCAATAGGTAAAATTATACATTTTTTACCTACTGATTCAACTTTACGTTTAAATTCATTAGGGTCTGTATCTATAACAGGAAAAGTACCATAATGCATTGGCGAAACATTTTTGCAGTTCAAAAATTCTGCAGCTTTAACTGCATCATCAATACCCATAGTATAATTATCTCCAATTGGCAAAAGAGCATGATCTATTGCATTCATATCGCCAATAAGTTTCATATCAAGAAACAAGCTGGTATCACCTGCATGATATAAACATTTTCCTTCAATATTAAGAATAATCCCTGCAGGTTCTCCCATATAAAGCTGATTGCTTTCAATTGATGAACTATGATGAGCAATAGTGAATTTTACTTTTCCAAAAGGAAATTCTCTTTGTCCGCCAATACCCATTCCGTGCGATTTAACGCCAACTGAGCTGAGATATTCAGCAAGTTCATGAACAGCAATTACCAAGGCATCATTATTTTTTGCAATATCAATTGTATCCCCAAAGTGGTCGCTATGAGCGTGGGAAAGTAAAATAAAATCGGGTTTAAGTTCTGCTGCGTTAATTTTAGCTTTCGGATTGCCGGTTATAAACGGATCAATTAATATATTATGGCTATCTGATTTGATCTCAAAAGCAGAATGCCCATGATGTATAATTTTAAGCATTTTAAAACTGAATTTTTACGGAGTTTAAACAAAGTTAGGGTATTTAAAATTGTAATTCAATTTAATTAAACAGATGCATGTTTTAATTAGGTCACTTTTTTAAAGAAATGAAAATTAAACATTGTAAATTATATAAAATGCAAAAGGCAGGATTAATGCCTGCCTGTTGCTGGGGATATGTAACTGTTTTTCTCTAAATCAGAGAAACAACAATTTTAAAACTATTTATTTTATTAAAATAAGTTTCATGGTCTTAGTAAATATGTTTCCATCACTGCTTTTTGCTATAATTCGGTAGAAATATACTCCGCTTGAAAGATTTGAGCCATTGAATTCAGCAGTATAAAAACCTCCATCCATCTCTTTATCTACCAATATGGCAGCTTCTTTACCGGTAATATCATAAACTTTCAGGGTTACTTTACTAGAGAAAGGAATCTGGAAATCAACCTTTGAAGATGGATTTGATGGATTTGGATAATTTTGGAAAAGATCAGCATTTAAAGGTGTTCCAACAATTACATCATTTGGTGATGTTAGATTGAAATATTCATAATTTCCGTTATAATCAATTTGTTTAAGTCTGTATTGGTATTTACCTGAATTAAGTTTATTATCGTTATAATTATAATTATGTTCTTCTGTAGTAGTTCCGTTTCCCTGAATGAATGCAATTTTTTTCCAGGTATTATAATTTGATGTAACGGAATTGAAATTTCTTCTTTCTACCTCAAACCCTTTATTGTTTACTTCGGAACAGGTGGTCCATGTTAAACGTGCGTCTCTGTTAAAAACAGCAGCATTAAACGAACACAATTCAACAGGAAGCGGTGCAGTAGCATCAGTTAATGCATAGACAGAAAATGAATTCATATCTCTTGTTTTTGCAAACTCGGACCCCCAGTTTAATTCAGTCTGCCAGCTTCCGGTTCCTGCAGTAGAAAATACTTCCCATGTACTTACATACTTTGCAAGCCGAGTATTTGCAGAAGGCGAAGTAATTGAATATGTTTCATACTGACTGAAATTTATTGAGATATTATAAGTAGCATTAGTTAAAGAGCCAACTGGTATAAAAGACCAGTATGAGTTAGAATAACCGCCTCCCAATACATCCGGTGGGTTTACCCCTGAATAATATCTAACATTCATGCCGGTTGGGAATGAACCGCTTGAACCCCAGTTAATTACAGCAATTACCCTGCCCCAAAGAGTATAGTTTGAAGTAACACCAATTCCCGGAGGATTATCAGCAGAAGCAATAGGATTTGAAGGAGGGGTTGCAGAAAATTCATGACTGCCAATATCGGTACATCCACCGGAAACGGTAGTAGCCCTTGTATTTCCGTTATAATCTGTATTATTCCCGGCAATCTGCATTCCCTTACCTGAAACGATCCAAGCTTCCCAGTTTCCTGTTTTAATATTCAGGTTACCTGATGAAATACTGTTGAATAAATTATCCGGAGCAATATCTGATGAGGTAGTACTCCATGTATGTTTATCACCTAAAGATGAATCGCGCCATTGGTAAATTGTCTGATCACTTGAACCCCAAATTGCTATTCTTGAAGAACTGGAAGATACATAAACATTATAATCAGCAGAAGTGTTTGTCCAGTTAAGTATTCCTACTTCATTTCCGATAGCATAGTGACCGCCAGAACCTCCGGTTCTGCCATTGAAAAACAGATTATTTCTTAATGATGCATTGGTTGCCCATGAAAGTAATGGTCTATCATAAGCAAACGAGTTAGCTGAGCCGCTTGATGCAGAACCGCCAACATAAACTGAGTTATAATAATACAAACAGGGGAATTCAGCCTCATCATGGATACCTTTAATTTCAACTCCATTTGTGGATGCATCTGTATAACTGTTGTTACTTCCTTTATCTACTGCAGTTTTATTTAACGGAGTATCTTTGAAAGATAATGAATTTAATTCATTAATATTATCAGTGCTTTGTGAAAACTCTGTATTTCTAGATACAGATTTATATTCTGTTTTGGAGGGATTGTTATTTGAAATATTATGAATATTATCTGTTAATTCACCATTTGTAATGGTTATCTGATTATTATAAAAATTCCAGCTTCCCCAAAAAGCATTAATACCCCAAATTTTAGCAGTTCCCGTAGTTGATGAATGATTTAAGTTATAGATACGATTGTTTTCAAAAGTACCTTTTGCAACATTGCTGTAGAATCCAAATCCAACAACATAAGAATCAGAATTACTTGTACCGTATAAACCGCTTATTGTATTGCCTGTAAAAGTTTGTGAAACAGAACTTGAACCGGTAAATAAACCAATTAAACTGGTATTATCAGGATATCTATCGTTTTGCGTGCTTGCACAATATAAATTACTTATTACATTATTAGTTACAGAAAGTGATGCAGTAGTACTTCTTGCCTGGTAAATACCTCTAATTCTAGAAGTTGTACTATTTTCAGTAACAACCAGATTAGAAACTGTATTTCCAGAAATTGTCATTAATGAGCCGGATATCTGGCTGTGTATTCCTGTTAACTGAAAATCAAATGTATTTGATGTTTGCTGAATGCTGTTTGGAGTACTTGTACTGCCAACAGTATTGTTGCTAATAAATACTCCAGTAGAAGGAGAACCGGTATAATAAATACATTCTAATCTTATCATTTCAGTATTGGAACCGCCTATACTTATTGAACCGATAGTATTATTTTTAATATCACCTCTAGAACCATTATGAATTCCCCTATTAATAATATTTGTAGCTGTACCATCGTAAGATAAAGAAATATTGCCTGTACCTGTACTGCTGCCAATTGTATTACCTGCATTAGAACCAACATTAACCAAACCTGATTCAATAATTATCCCTGCAAAATATCCAACAGCCGAGCTTGATGGTCTTGAAGTAAAATCTAAATTTTGCATATAGTTACCATCAATATTGGATGCTGTTGAAGTTCCGGCAGATTGAAATCTCATAAAATAAAGTACATTTGAGCGGTTACCTGTTACAGTCCATGGAGTTCCTCCGCAGTTTGGTGCTGTTCCTCCTAAATAATTATTTGAAACAGTAATGTTATTTGCAACTGATGTATTTACATAAATTAAATACCAATAAGTAGCTGATGCAGGGTTTCTGGTTGCTGTTTGGTAAATGCTGTTGCCTGATATAGTGAAATCAGTACTTCCGTTCATTAACTTAATTGCCGTGCATAACTCTCCGCTTCTATACACATCAATAATCTCATTATTTAAAATAGAAATTCCGCTGTTATAACGAGCTGATGTAGAAGTTGTTCCGTAAGAAACAATTGCATTTTGCAACGTACCGCCTGAATAATCCTGCATAGTACAATATGAAATTGTATTGTTATCGTTACCTGTTGTTCCGGTAGTTGTAGCAAAATCAATTATTCCGCTATTAGCATTTACCCTCATACCATCAACTCTGCAGTAAGTAATAGTGTTATTGGATGCATCATTAATAAATCTAAAAGTTGAACCGCCGGTTGATGTATTGGCAAACCTTAAATATCTGCCTGAACCGTTATATCTGCCGTCAATTGTTAAGTTATCAGCTCCATTCAGATTAATCATAGCGGTTGTAACCGAGCCGGAAATTGTTTTTAAGGCTGTATTTGAAGGTCTTATAGTAATTGTATAATTTCCAGCCCATTGATTTAGAGAAACGGCTCCGTTTTCAGATATGCCGGAAGTGATATAAAGAGTAACATTACCGCTTAAACCCCTTGAATTTACCTCGTGAAAAAACCCTGCTGAAGTGTTTGCTGTTAATGATGTAAAAGTTTGTCCTGAACCGCAATTATAAGAACCATTTAATGGCTGAGCAAATTGTTCTTTTGCTCCCGCAATAATTAAGAATATTGTTAGTAAAATTATAAATCTGTAAATCATAAACCCTCCGTTAGTGTTACTTTATCCCCTTGATAAATTTAACTGAATTAATTAACTATTACCACCAAATTTAATTAACCAAATGACATTACGTAATACCGTAAACCGTGTAGTATCTCCATTAATTCTTTAAATTAAATAACTTCTTTTAATTTTTTTATTTTTTATAAAATAAATCATGAATTTAGATTTTTAGTAATATGTTGAAGAATATTCAAAATTTGACTAATATTGTAATATGGAACTAATAAAATTTGTTAGCAATTAATCTATAATAGTGCTAAAAATGGAAGAGCTAAGCAACAGAGAAAAAGTTATTTTAAGATGTATTATTGAGGAATACGTTAATTCTGCTAATCCGGTAGGCTCAAGGTTTCTTTCTAAAAATGCAAAGTTAGATCTATCACCTGCTTCAATCCGAAATGTAATGAGCGATCTTGAGGAGCTTAATTTTCTAACTCATAACCACACTTCCGGAGGCAGGGTACCAACCGATAAAGGATACAGGTATTTTGTAAATGAACTGATGGATATTGAACCGTTAGTTCAAAACGAGCAGGAAATATTATCTACTCAGCTTAAAGATACTGATCAAATAAAAGATGAAATTTATAAGGAAGTTTCCAAAATTCTTGGTAAACTTTCAAAAGAAATAAGTATAGTATCACAGCCATATCTTTCACAGGGTATATTTGAAAAAATAGAGCTCATCAATCTATCTTCAACAAAGCTTCTTGTAGTAGTTTCAATTCAAGCGGGATTAGTTAGAACTTTATTGTTTGATATAGACTCCGGAATTTCCAGAGACAGAATAGAACGAATTACAGTAATATTAAACGAAAAGCTTAGCGGGCTTTCATTAAATGAGATTCGAAGTACTTTTAAAGAGCGGGTAAAAGATTTACAGCATGAATCAAAAGAAATTATTAAAGTTTTTATTGATTCAATAGATAAAATATTTAATGAAGAACGCGAAGGGATGACCCTTTATTTTGGCGGAACTGCTGAAATACTTTCGCAGCCGGAGTTTGTTGACAGAGAAAATTACCGCAATATTATTGAACTTACTGATGAAAAAAATATTGTAGTACATGTTTTAAATAATATGCCCGCTGATGAAAGCGGAATTTCAATTTCTATTGGTTCTGAAAATCAAGATGAAAAGCTAAAAAATTTCAGCGTGGTTTCATCGGAGTATAACATTGGAAACGTGAAAGGAAGAATAGCACTTATTGGACCCAAAAGAATGAATTATTCAAAAATGGTTTCAATGCTTGAGTTTACTTCAAAAATTATTACAGAAAAGCATTAATTAAAACCTGATTATTTTAGAAAATGAAAAGCAAAAAAGAGAAAACAAACAATTTGAATGAAACAGAAATAAAAATTAACGGATCATCAGAAAATACTGAAGAAATTACCGATAAAAATGAAAATATCAGTAAATCAGCTGAGGGAGCTAAAATAAAAGAGCTGGAGGCAGAAATTTTAAAGTATAAAGACCTGTACTTAAGAACTGCTGCTGAATTTGAAAATTATAAAAGAAGAACAGATTCTGAAAGGGTTGAGTTTTATGCTTATGCAGGGGAGAAAGTTCTAACTGATATGCTTGGAGTGCTTGATGATTTTGACAGAATATTAGAATCTTTTGAGAAAGATCATGATAAAGATGCATTAAAAAAAGGGATTGATATTGTAAATGAGAAATTCAGAAAAGTTCTTAGCAAGCATGGATTAAAAGTAATGGATACAGAAGGTAAAAAGTTTGATGTAAATCTGCATGAAGCAATAATGCAGCATCCCGATGAAGATAAAGAACCTGAAACTATATTAGCCACATCAGAAAAAGGTTATTTTTTAAAAGATAAAGTTTTAAGACATGCAAAAGTTGTTGTTTCATCAAAACCTGATTTACTTATATAAAAAGAACAAAGAATAAATGTCAAACAAAAGAGACTATTACGAAATACTTGAAATAAGCAAACAGGCATCTGATACAGAGATAAAAGCAGCATACCGCAAAATGGCAATGAAATACCATCCGGATAGAAATCAAGGAAATAAGGAAGCTGAAGATAAATTTAAAGAAGCAGCCGAAGCTTATGAAATTTTAAGCGACCCAAATAAAAAAGCCAGATATGACCAGTTTGGACATGCTGGAATGAGAGGTACGGGATTTGATCAGGGATTTGGAAATGTAAATGATATATTTTCTCATTTCAGTGATATATTTGGAGGCGGAAGTATATTTGATGAGATATTTGGTTCAGGCGGAAGCAGAAGACACAGCACAAGACACAATCAACAAGGGATACAGGGTAATGATCTTAAGGTAAATTTAAGGCTTACACTTGAAGAAATATCCGATGGTACAGAAAAGACAATAAAAGTTAAACGATACGAAAAATGTAAAACATGTTCAGGCAGCGGAGCAAAAAATTCTTCTTCTGCTGCGGTATGCAGTACATGCAATGGAAGCGGAGAAATTAGAAATGTTTCACGCTCTATGTTTGGTCAGTTTGTTAATATTCAGGTTTGCCATACATGTAACGGAGAGGGCAGAGTTATTAAAGATAAGTGCCCGGTGTGCAGCGGAGAAGGAAGGGAAAAGAAAGAATCTGTAATTAAAGTTAATATTCCCGCCGGAGTTTCTTCGGGCAATTATATTCCTTTAAGAGGTGAAGGTGATGCGGGCATTAGAGGAGGTCATAATGGCGACTTGATTGTTTTGATTGAGGAAATTACACACAAATATTTTCTGCGTGATCAGGATGATATTCATTACGAACATACTATCAGTATTCCCCAGGCGGTTTTAGGTACCGAAGAAGAAATACCCGTTTTAGGCGGCACAGTAATGTTAAAGATAGATGCAGGAACTCAGCCCGGTAAAATTTTAAGACTTAGAGATAAAGGAATTAAGCATCTTAATCACAATGGAAGAGGTGATCAGCTGGTTCATATTAATATTCACATACCAACAAAACTTTCAGGGAAAGAAAAAGAGATATTTAAAGAACTATTACATTCAGAGCACTTTAAAGCTAAAAACAAAGATGGAAACACAGGATCAAAAAGTTTTTTTGGTAAAGTAAAAGATTCATTCAGCTGATAATATAAAAATACCCTTTTGAAAAAATTAATCACAAAAATTGGATTAACTACAAAAGAACTTTGGCTTGCTGCTTTTTTGATTATTACATTTGCTGCGGGTTTGATAATCAAATATTCGGGATTTAAAAAGCCTGAAGAATTTGACTACATTAAAACAGATAAAAATTTTGAGAAAAAAGTTACAGATATTTTTAGCAGCTTAAAAGAAAAATCACAGGATAGCTTACAAAAGCTAAGGGCAAAAGAACTTATGCTCATGGCAGATAGCATAGGGGCAGTTATTGATAACAAAAATATTTCAACAAGCAATATTAAGCCCGGAACTGTAATTAATATTAATACTGCCGGAGCTGAAGAACTTTCAACACTTCCCGGAATTGGTGAAGTTACAGCTGCCAATATAATTGAATACCGAGAAAGCAGAGGTGGATTTAAGGTACCTGAAGATTTGATGAAAATAAAAGGAATAGGCGAAAAAAAGTTCGGAAAAATTAAAGAATTTATTTCAGTAAAATGAAAATTACAAGGATAAGTAAATTTTTATATATTTTTAAATTGATTGAGGATTTTATTAGAGTTAATTTTGCAATAAAATAAAATATAAATTTGAACAGAGTATTAGGTATAGGATTTTCAGGAAACAGAATTTATTTTACTGAGCTATTGGGTACTGCAGATGCATACAGAGCAGAAAATATTGAACAGGTTAAAGTTGATTTTGATTTTGAAGAAGATTTAGGAAAATTTAAAAGCAGCCAAAAAGATCTTACAAATATTTCCAGTGAAATTATTACATATATCAACAAGCATAATTCCGGTTTCAATAAAGCCGGTATAACAATAAGTTCATCACAGGCATTTACCCTTATACTTCCGGTAGATTTTTCAGAAGGCAGACAGTCAATAAATTCAAAAATTTACTGGGAACTTTCAAATTACTTTCCCGATAACTATAATGATTTTTTAATAAATACATACAGACTTGGTAATGTGCTTCCCTGTAAAAACTCAGATGATTTTCTGGTAATTGCCGTTCCCAAAAATACGGTTGAATTTGTAAAAAGAATCTTTAAGATATGCTCGCTTGAACTTAGTGTTATTGATATAGATCATTTTTCAGCTGAAACAATACTGCGCCAAAATTACTCCGGTATTATGGCAGGCAAGAATATTTTACTTGTTGGTATAAAAAAGGGGAGGATAGATTACGGAATTATTGAAAATAAAAGATATAAATATTTTCAGCATTCCAGATATTATAATAATACAGAATTTAATTTGAATATTACACGAAAAATTCAATCAATCATAAACCGTCCTTTTCAGTCTAAAATAAATGCAATATTTTTATACGGTGATGAAATTAAAGAAGATACAGTTGAAACTCTTTGCAGGCTGCCTGTAGAAGAAGTAAAAGTACTTGATCCGTTTGATGGAATAAATGCCACAGAAGCATTTTTAAAAAATGAGAATTTAAGGAAAAATTCATACTGTTACAGTTCATCAGGCGGTATAGCATTACGTTTGTTAACTGCGTAAAAAACAATTTACAAAATGAGAATTATCAGTGGTAAATTCAGATCAAGAAGTGTATATACAACTCACGAAAAGAATAACTGCCTTAAGGGTAATTTATCAGGATTTAGACCAACTACAGACCGTGCAAAAGAAACCCTGTTTAATGTGCTTAACAATCTGATTGATTTTGAAAGCACAGTTTGCCTTGATTTGTTTGCCGGTTCAGGGGCAATTGCATTTGAGTTTTTAAGCCGCGGTGCTCTAAGGTGTGACCTTGTAGAAAATTCAGCAAAGCAGATAAATTCTATCAGAAAAACAGCTAAAGAGCTTGAATGCAATGAGCAAATCAGAATTTATGAAAGCAATGTCATGGCATTTCTTGGAAGCTGCAGGGATTTTTATGATATTATTTTTGCAGATCCGCCCTATGTTTATGAATATTATCCCGAGCTGATAAATGAAATATTTAAATTAGAGTTCAGTATATTTATACTTGAACACACTCAAACAACAGCCGTTCCGCACAAGCTAAATGGATTTGAGGTGTTAAACAAAAAGGCGGGTATTACAAATTTTACAATATTCAACAGACTTTAAAATTTATAAAATTATATGTCAAAAATTACTGCAATATATCCGGGAACATTTGATCCGCTGACCTACGGTCATATAGATATTATTGAAAGAGCATCCCCGCTTTTTGATAAACTGATTGTTGCAGCAGCAGTAAACAGCTCTAAAACTACTTTGCTTAACATTGAAGAACGGCTTGAAATAATTAATGTAAGTATAAAAGATTATAATAACTGCAATGCTGAGAGCTTTGAAGGTTTATTGACGGATTTTGCAGTTAAACAAAATGCGGGATGTATAATAAGAGGTTTAAGGACGGTTTCTGATTTTGAATATGAATATCAAATGGCATTAATGAACAGGAAGATATTACCGGATATTGAAACTTTATTTTTAATGCCATCAGAAAAATTTTCATATATCAGTTCAACACTTGTTAGAGAAATTGCTAAATTTGGCGGTGATGTTAAAGAATTTATACCTCCTTTAGCTCAAAAGCTTGTAAAAGCTAAGTTCAGGTAAGAAAATATATATAAACCTTTTTAACTATAAATTATTTTTAAAAAACTCTGTTAATATCCTTATAACTTCATCAAAATATTTATTTGAGCTGTTAAACGGGTGCACTGTACCAAAAGTATGACCTGTATTTTCAATTATTTTGAGTATTGGTTTTGCACAGGAAACTGATTTGCTGTTTGCTGCTGAAAATATTTTTTCAGCATCAGCTGAATTTACTGCCAGGTCTTCTTTACCGTGAATAATTAAAAAAGGTATTTGTAAACTTTTAGCTGCATTTAAAATATTAAGCCGCGAACTATTTTTTTCTATATCTTCAAGTAAGGTTAAATTAAGCCGCATCATTTGATTTGTGCGGGTGTTTGGAATTTCTAAATATCCCTTTTCTTTCCATTTTTTAATTTGGTAGTCAGTGTATCTCATAAAATCAGATACAGCAGCAAGTGATGCAAGAGCTTTAATTTCCGGATTTTCATAAGCCGCAATAATTGATAAACCTCCGCCACGTGAATGACCAATTAATCCAATTCTGTTTATATCTATATTATACTTTACTGCAATATTTGGGATATATTTAATAACGGCATTAAGATCTTCTAATTCTATGGTATGAGTATTTTCAGCAAACAAGTCTAAGCGGGTAAACTCTAAAGGTTGTTTAGCATTAACACCATTATGGCTGAAATTAAAACTTAAAACATTAAAGCCGGAATTTGCGAGTATTGTACAGAGAAAGGGAAAACCACCCCAGTCTTTAAATCCTTTAAAACCATGAGCAAATATTAAAACCGGGGATTTTTTTGAAATATTATTTATTGAATTTGTTTGGACTTTATATAAAGAAGAATCAATAATTCTATTATTTGCAGAAATAGTAAAATTTTCAGGTGTTTTCATTGAAATTTTAATAAAAAAATTTAATTAATAAGGGCTATAAGTTTGCAAAAATGCAAAAATATTATGAAAATTGCAATAACCATAATATATTATTTTAAAAAAAATTCACTTGACAAATAATACAAATATTAATATTATGCACTATTCAATTAACTATTTTTAATTAAAATTTAAAAAAACATGAAGAAATTCTTTTCGCTTTTTTTGGCTGTTATTGCTTTTGCAGCAGTAACGCATGCACAGGATGCTCCTAATTCTGTTGGACCTGCTCCATTGCAGACAGTTCAGGCACCAATTAATAATGATATGGATGCATCAATTGGCAAAAGATATTTTTCACAAATATCTTCTTCACCAACTTTTCAGTTCGGTAAAGCATTTACAGAATCATGTACCATAACAAATATTGGTGCAGCTTTTACAATAACATTTCCCGGTGGTTTGATGTACAGAAATGGTATTGTATATACCTGGAACCAGTCTTCACCTTTTCAGTTATGGTCAATTGATACTGTAACAGGTACACATACACTTGTATTTAATATGACAGGTGTACCTTCGGCAAACTTCACTGGTATGTGCTGGGATGGAACAACCGTTTATGGTCTTTCAACAAGTGTTACCAACTCACAGATCTTCACAATTAACATGACAACCGGTGTTTGCACACCAATTGGAACACCACAGGCATCATGCGCAGGCGGTATTACATTACTTGGCCGCACTGGTGCAAATTATAGTTTATTTGCACTTGATATAGTTGCAGATAACCTGTATAAGTTTAACAAAACAACCGGTGTTGCAACACTTGTTGGACCGCTTGGTCAAAATATTAACTTTGGTCAGGATGGATCGGTTGATAACAGCGATAACACATTTTACGGGATGGTATATACAACCGCACCTGAATTGAGGAAAGTTGATACAGCAACAGGTACTTTAGGCGCGGTACTTTGCACTTACTTAAATCAGGCAACCGGTATGGCAGTATTACCACCTTCAGGCGGCGGCGGCGGACCACAGACAACAATCTGCAGAAATGGTCTTAATATAACAATACCCGATAATACAACAATATTTGATTCTGTAAACGTTGTTCTTGGCAACGGATGTACAATTACA
>WBZR01001348.1_pt3 | contig 14692 bp, 12 predicted proteins | sample 5204231 | NCBI WGS metagenome assembly WBZR01 (sample SAMN12412403, study PRJNA552823) | activated sludge metagenome | isolation source: activated sludge from anammox sidestream of wastewater treatment plant... | place: USA: Virginia | collected 2017-08 | reverse complement strand
TCAACGGCGGCCATCTCGGCGTCGCGGCGCCGGTAGACCAGGACGGCGAGGTAGACGAAGAAGAGCGCCACCAGGACGGTGGCCCACGCCTTGTAGCTCATGAAGAGGAGGACGGCGCTGTCGGACTGCCGGAAGCCGCCGAGGATCGCCATCAGGTTGAAGGCGTTCACCGACGTCTCCGCGTAGTACGCGGCCCCCTTCTGGTAGTGGGCGGCGAGCCCGAGCGGCTCGACGAAGGGCAGCGTGAGCACCGCCGCCACCGCGAGTCCCGTGGCGGCGGCGACGATCGGACGCTCGGGCCGGTCCCAGTTGCCCCGCCACGACGCGAAGAGCGGGAGGAAGATCAACGCCTGCGGCTTCGTGATGGCGGCGATCATCAGGACGGCCCAGCCGAACGCGATCTGCCCCTCGAAGAGGAGGAGCGCGCCCAGGAAGAGCTCCAGGGTGAAGAGGGAGTCGGTCTGTCCCCAGATGGCGGAATTGAAGACGACCGCCGGATTCAGCGAGTACGCCAGCACGACGAGCCAGGTCGCGCGCTGGCCGACGCGCGGGCGGAGCAGCGCGTACAGGAGCGCGCTCGACAGGAAGTCCGCGATCAGGCCCGGCATCTTGATGATGAGGGTCGAGAGCGGCCCCGACGTCGCCAGATGCATCCCCTTGTAGATGCTGCCGAGCAGCCAGAGGACGTAGAGGTAGCCGGGCGGGTAGTCGCAGAAATAGTTGGGGGCGTAGAAGTCGGCGGGGCCGCGGTCGGCGAGACGGAGCGCCCACGCCTTGTAGGTGCCGAGGTCGGTGTCGAAGCCGAAGTGCGGCGCCGCGGCCATCTTGATCGCGAGCAGCGCGAGCAGAAAGGCGAGGAGCCCGAGCTTCTCCGCCGGGCCGCCCCGATCGCCGCCGCCCGGCGGCGGCCGGAGGTAGTACCAGAGGGCGGCCGTCAGGAGGCCGAGGAGCAGGATCAGGGCCCAGAGGCTGAGCGGCGCGAAGCCGCCGCCCCCCGACGCCGGCTGATAGACGTTCTTCGCGTTCGGCGGCGGGCCGGAGACCGCCTCGACGGTGATGTCGGAGAACCAGGCCTCACCCGTGTTGAGGCTGCTGTACCCTCCGACGCGGAGCGCCAAAACGAGGCGGTCCTGCCATTTCTCGGTCTTCACCCAGAGCTCGACCGGCTGCCAGCCCTGCGAGCCCTTGAGATCCTGCGAGTTCTGGAACCCTTCCATCAAGGAAAGGTAGGCTCCGATCGCCCCCTGCCCGACGTTCTCCGTCCGGATCTTGCCGGCGATGTGGTACCAGGTCTCCTCTTTGACGTGCAGATCCTGCACGTAGCGGGCATCGTTGGGCTTGGTGTTGCGAATGCCAGCCTGCCCGGGCTCGGACCCGCTCGGAGCCTTCCACAGGAACTCCGTCGTGCCCGCGTTGGTGTCCCAGCGGTCGATGCGCCAGTCGGTGGGGGTGCCGGCGGATCCCTGCGAGAAGTCGCCGTTCTTGACGAGCTCGGCGCCGGCGACGTCCGCCGCCGCGACGCACCCGATCCACACGAGCGCCGCCGCGCCGAACCATCGCTTCACGGGTCGCATGCGGGGCGAGTCTTAAGCACAGGGCATTCCAAATTGAAAGAAAGGCGGACGACGTCCGCCCCGGAAGACTTCGTACGCCGCACGGACGATCCGCGTTGTCTCGGCCGGCCGGTGGACGCCATACTTCGAGCAAGGGCGCGTGCCGTTCCTTGACAGAAAAATCGCCTATTTGCTATCGAGCCCCGCACGCCAACGGAGTGGTCAACCCCCTCAAGGAGGAGAGTTTTCATGAGAACACGGACGAGCTTTCTCGCGCTCGCCATGGTCGCGGCGCTGGCCATCGCGGGTTGTGGTGACGACAACAACGACAACGACAATCCGCCCACCGGACCAACCCGCACGACCACGACCTCGCCGCAGCCACCGACGGTGACGCCCACGCCCATCGACGAGCCGACGGTGACGCCGACCGAAGGCGGCGTCGACGAGACCCCGACGCCGACACCCACGTCGACGGCGACGGAACAAGTCTGCGAAGGCACCGCGCTCACGGCGACCGTGACGAGCCTCGCCGGCTCCGACCTCGACACGGGCTGGACCGGCATCGCGCACGACTCGGTCGCGACCCGCGAAGCCAAGGTCACCACCAACCTCGACTGCCCCGACGGCGTGACCTGCACCGTCGACGGCTCGGCACTCGTCGGCACGACCTTCGGATCGCCGCTCCCGCTCTCGTCGGGCGGCGTCTCCTCCTGCGTCATCAACCAGTTCCGCGAGGGGATCACCGGCACCTACAACTGCGAGAGCGGGTGCGCCGAGAGCAGCGTGAAGCTCCTCTCGAAGGTGTACCTGGTGGTCGATCAGAACAAGCCCTGCCCGCCTTGCGTCGGCGATCCGACGCCGAACGACGGCGTGAAGGGCGGCACCTGCGACGGCGGCAAGACGCCGGGCGCGGCGTGCGACGTCGGCGGCATCAGCGACCTCTTCCAGAACGCCGGCGGCGCGCCGCCCGACGCCGGCAGCACCTCGAACGACTGCGAGCCGAACGGCAGCCCCGTCGGCAACCTGAACATCGACCTGAACCCGCTCACCACGGGCACGGTCTCGGTGGACGCGAACGTCGGCTGCCTCAACTCGACGTTCGGGGCCACGTGCTACTGCCCGGGGCAGGTGCAGCCGAACTCCTGCATCAACCCGAACGGCGTCTGCCCGGCGAGCGGCTTCTGCGAGAACAACCCGCCGATCGGCGTCTGCTCGGGACAGCCGTTCCGGCAGTGCTTCCTCACCAGCGCGCCGACCGCCGATTGCGAGGACCTCTCGCCCGGCGCCGGCACCTGCGAGTCGCAGCTCCAGCCGTGCTTCGGCACGACCATCTCGCGGACGGGCGAGTGCGGCACGCAGCAGGGCGTGCTCGCCTCGATCTTCTGCATCCCGGCGACGCAGGCCGCCGCCATCAACACGGTGGCCGGTCTGCCGGGTCCGGGTGCGGCGCTGATCCCGGCGTCGCAGGTCCGTACCCCGCGTTAGTCGGGTAGTCTTCGTTCCACGGTTCCGGGGGTGCCCGCACGATGCGGGCACCCCCTCCCGGCACCTCACATCGGAAGTAGCGCTCGGCTCTCGAGCCACGTGCAAGGAGGCGGTCATGACGGGATTCGGTCAGACCTGGCGCTGCGCGGTTGCTGTAGCAGCGCTCGCCCTGGTCAGCGCGTCGCCGGCATCGGCGACGATGAAGTACGGTCCGCTCGAGCTCTCGGGCAATCTGCAGTCGCAGAACATCGTGCGACATCCCGACGTGGACGAGTACCATTTCGTCCAGCAACGGAACACGTTCCGCGCCCGCGTCGACTGGAACTGGGTCGACCGTGGCAAGTGGATCGACCGCATCCAGCTTCCCTTCATCGAAAGCTCGAAGTTCTTCCTGCTGTATCGCGGCGTCTACGACAGCATCTACGACTACGAGCCGACCTTTCGCGAGCGCGACTTCCGGGGCCGGAAGCCGGGCCGCGCCGCCGTCCGCGACCTGAACGACATGTCGAAGGGCGCGCGCGACGCCGTCAAGTTCGAGAACCAGCTCCGCGAGGCCTACATCGACCTCAAGCTCGCCGACGCGCCGCTCAGCTTCCGCCTCGGCAAGCAGCAGATCATCTGGGGCGAGGCGGACGACTTCCGCATGCTCGACCGCGCGAACCCGCTCGACACCTCGTGGCACTTCATCATGGAGATCCCGCCGCCGTCCTTCGGGTGGGACGACCTCCGCATCCCGCTCTGGATGGCGAAGGGCCTCTGGGACATCGGCAATATCGGCAAGGTCTCGAACGTCTTCCTCGAGGCCTACTGGAACCCCGGCGACTGGCGGCCGGTGAAGGTGAGCTACCTGCCGCGGCCCTGGGGCCTGCGCATCCAGAACCCGCTGTTCAACCGCGAGGACGGCGCCTTCCTGGCTCCGTTCCGCAACCCGACGACGGGCGGCCCGCTCGAGCGCCTGATGAAGGGCTCGGCGCTCTTCAAGCAGGGCGACTACGACCGCAACCCGGTCGACAACAGCCAGGTCGGCGTGCGCTTCTCGGGTGTCTTCCCGAACGGCTTGCAGCTCGGCCTGCACTACTTCTACCAGCGCTGGTCCGGCGACGACGGCTCGCCCTTCTCGCCCGTCCGCGGCATCACGCCGACCCCGGAAGGCCAGGTCCGGACCCAACAGCTCCTCGCGAAGGGCACCCTCCCCGTCGAGTACATCACGCCCTACATCCACACCGTCGGCATCTCGGCGAACTACTTCGAGGGCGACTGGACGCAGGCGATCTTCCGCCTGGAGACCGTCTACGACTTCGGCATCTACATGCTCGACCGCGACAAGGAGACGACCTTCGCGCCGCTCCTTCCCGGCACCACGCGCAAGGACATGTGGAAGGGCATGATCGCCTTCGATCGGCCGACGTGGATCCGCTCGCTCAACAAGAAGACCACGTTCTTCATCACGGGCCAGTGGTTCCTGCACCACATCATGCACAACGAGGACTCGCTCACCTCGGCGCTCGACCTGCCGACGGCCGGCGCGCGCTCGCGCCCGTACTGCGGCTCGCCGTCCGACCAGCCGTGCAACGACCCCACCGGCAACGGCAGCTTCCGCGACGACGTGCGGAGCTGGGAGTCGCTGATTACGCTCGCGATCTTCACCTTCTACAAGGGCGGATCGGTCGTGCCGCTGCTCGGCATGATCTACGATCCGGTCAACTCGAACAGCCTCTACCCGTTCTGGAACGTCGACTGGGTGGTGACGCCGAACTTCATCGTGAACCTGACCCAGCGCTACTTCATCCCCGGCCAGAGCGACGTCCAGAAGGGCGTGTTCGATCCGTGGCTCCTCGGGACGCAACGCGGTCGTTCGGAGACGGCGCTGCGGCTGACCTACCAGTTCTGAACCGTACGGGCGCGCGCCGCGCGCCCGTACGACGCCTCGCGAGGGGGAGCGCCCGGGCCGGCGCTCCCCCTCGTGCGTTCCGGGCGCGCGCGCCGCGCACGCTCAATTGAAACCCCTTCGCCCCGTCGATAAGATGCCCCGCTCATGGCCGGCAAGGGGGCGACGCAGCAGAGAAATTCCGGGCGTCGCCGCGGCGGACCGACGCCGGTCCCGGCGCACCCGCGAGCCCACGCGGGGCGCACCGTCGCCCTCGAGCGCGTCCTCTGGATCCTGATCGGGCTCTCGGCCGCGGTCACCCTCGTCCAGCTCTTCCTGCACGCGCGGCTCGCGGCGACCCACGGCTCGTACACGAGCTTCTGCCACGTCAACTCGACGGTGAACTGCGACGCCGTGCTGATGAGCCCGTACAGCGTGCTGCTCGGCGTCCCCATGGCCGCCTGGGGCCTGCTGAGCTGCGCGACGCTCGCCGTGCTCCTGTATCGGCGCGGGCGTTCGGTCGGCGACGCGCGCGCCCGCGCGAGCCTCGCGGCGCTCGGGCTCGCGCTCTGGAACGTGGCCGTCTCGGCCTACATGGCGGGCCTCTCGACGTTCGCGATCGGCGCCTTCTGCCTCCTCTGCGCGGCGATGTACCTGCTCGTGACCGCGACCGCCGTCCTCGTGTGGCGCCTCGTCCGCGTCGACCTGGCTCCGAGCGGCCGGCCCGTCCTCACCCCGCAACGCGCGCTCGGCGGCGGCGGGGCCATCGTGGCGGGCGTCGCCGCGATCGCCGCCCTGCACTTCGCGGCGCGCCCGATCTCGGGTGCGACCATGACGGCCGAGGACGTGAAGGCGCGCGACCGCGAATTCTTCGACTGGTACACGACCCGGCCCACCACGAAGGACCTCCCGCCGAGCACGCACAGCAAAGGACCCGCGGACGCCGCGCTCACCATCATCGAATTCTCCGACTTCGAGTGCCCGGCCTGCGCCATGGCGTTTCGCGACCTCCACGAGCTCGCCGACCGCCATCCGGATCTCGTGCGGATCGTGTTCCACCATTTCCCGCTCGATTCCGAGTGCAACCCGAACGTGACCACCCGCATGCACCGTCTCGCGTGCCAGGCGGCGATCGCCGCCGAATGCGCCGCGCGCGGCGGCAAGTTCTGGGAGTACCACGACCTGCTCTTCCGCGCGCAGGACAAGCTCGGACGCGAGGATCTGGTCGCGAAGGCGGTCGGCCTCGGCATCCCCGCCGACCAGTTCGCCGCCTGCCTCGACGACCCCTCGGCGCGCGCGCGCGTCCTCGCCGACGCGAACGCGGGGGGCAAGCTCGGCGTGAAGTCCACTCCGACCATGGTTATCAACGGTCGGACCGTCGAAGGGGCGCTCGAGCGCAGCCGCTACGAATACGTGATCGCCCTCGAGCGCCGCGACTGACCCGAACCAGCGAAAGGACCCGTCATGGAACTCACCGAAGAGATGCGCTACCGGCTGTGCTACCTCACGCTGCGCCTCGCCCTCGATCAGAAGCTCGAACGCGACTGGGGCAAGAGCGACTGCGGCGGCGTGCTCGCCTTCCTCGACCTCATGTCCGGCACGCATCTCGCCGAGGAGCAGAAGGCCGGCGATGGCCGCCAGTACGTCAGCCAGCGCGAGAAGCTCGAGGACTTCCTCGACGCGGAGTACGGAGAAGAGGTCCTGGCGGTTGTCCAGCGCGCCATCAACGAGATCGTCTGAGTCGCCGTGGCCCGGACCGTCCTCGTGGGCGGCCGGCGTTCGGCGCTGGGCGCCGGTCGTCGTCTGGGCGGCGTTCATCTCGTGGTTCTCGAGCGATGCGTTCTCGGCGCGATCGACGAACAGCTACATCGATCCGGTCCTCCGCTTCCTCTTCGGCGAGCTGACGCCAGCAGGGTTCCGGCTCGCGCACAGCATCGTCCGCAAGGGCGCGCACCTCACCGAGTACGCCATCCTCGGCGCGCTGATCTGCCGCGCCATGACGGCACCCGGCGCGCGCGTCTCGCGCGCGGTGGCGCTCAGAGCGACCGCCTGCTGCGCCGCGTACGCCCTGCTCGACGAGGCGCATCAGGCGCTCGTGCCGAGCCGGACCGGATCGGGCGTCGACGTGCTGATCGACGCCACGGGCGCCGCGCTCGGCGCGCTGCTCTTCACCCGCTCGCGCGAGCGCCGGGGAGCGGCCCCGGATCAGTGACCGGTTTCGAGCGAGAGCTTCAGCCCCTTCAAGCGCCGCACCTCGTCGCTGATCTTCGTCAGGCTCTCCAGCACCCGGTTCACCTCGGCGGCCGCCCAATCGAGCTCGTCGTGCGAGACCTTCTCGAGCGCGCTCCGGAGCTGCGCGTACAGGCTCATCACACCGCCGATGCCCTCGACGCCGACTTCGGACATGCGCCGCTGCAGCTCACCGGAGAAGCGAAGGACGGCTTCGGCTTGTTCGAGCATCTGTTCCATCGGGGTGTTCCTCCTGGACGGGGATGTGGTGCGCGCGTTGGGACGCCAGACTTAACCGGGCCCCCCTTGGCAGTCAACGAATGATTGCGGTATGCCCGCGGCGTGAAACGGATCTCGCGGTGGGCGATCGTCCTCGTGTGCTTCGCGCCAGCATGCGCCAGTGAGCCTGCGCCGTCGGGATCTTCCGCGCCCGCGCCCGCCGCGGGCGCCGCCGTCATCGCGACGTACGACGGCAAGACGTTCACCGCGGAAGACTTCCGCCGCGAGGTCGAGCGCCTCCCGCCGCGATCGCGCGCGCAGCTCGCGACCCCCGAACGCCGCCGGCAGTTCGTCGACAACTACATCCTGAACGAGCTCCTCGCCGAGCAAGGCCACGCCAAGGGCTACGACCGCGACCCGGACATCGTCCGGCAGATCGACGATCTCCGCCAGCGCCTGGTCGTGCAGCGCGTGATGCGCGACTACCAGGAGGCGCCCGTCCTCGGCGACGCGGAGATCAAGGCGTACTACGACCAGAATCAGCGCCTCTTCTCGGGCGCGCAGGTCCACGCGGCGCACATCCTCGTGAAGGACGAAGCGCTGGCGAAGCGGCTACGCGCCGAGCTCGACGCGACGCCCGACAAGTTCGAGGAGCTCGCCAAGACCCACTCCACCGACACGGCGACGGCGGCCCGCGGCGGCGACCTCGGCTTCTTCGGGCAAGGCCGGATGGTGGCGGAGTTCGAGCGCGCGGCGTTCGCCCTCGAGAAGCCCGGCGACCTGAGCGCGGTGATCCAGACGCCCTTCGGCTACCACATCATCAAGCTGATCGAGCGCAAGGACGGCCCCGCCAAGCCCTTCGACGACGTGAAGGAGCGCATCCGGGTCGCGCTCACCAACCAGCGCCGGCAGGAGCTGGTGACCGCGCGGTTCGACAAGGTGAAGGCGGACGCGAAGATCGCGATCGACGAGGACGCACTCGCCAAGGTCGAGTTCCCGACCCCCTCACCGAGCGCGAGCGCCGCCCCCGGGATCACGGGACACTGAGCGCGGGGCCGGCGGTCAGCGCGTCGCGGGCTCGGTCGGCCCGTGGCGGTGCAGGCCGCCCCGTGGGCCCTTGCCGGGTTTGAGCGTCGTGCGGGCCGCGTGGTGATCGTCGGTCGCGGCGGCGCCCCACCGATCGTTCGATCCGTCCTCGTACCATTGCGTCGCCTGCCACCGCAGATCGCCAGGCGACGCGGGATTCCATGCCAGGAACTCGAAGCTCACGAACTCGCCGTTCGGAATCCGGCCGCCCTTCCACTCGACCCGCGCCGCGCCGATCGGAAAGGGCTCGTAGCGCCCCTCCCATCCGGGCTTCGCCTCGACGGCGACGACGTCCATGCCCTTCGGGAGGCGCACCTCGACGCGCACGGTCGGGGACGCCTTCTCGGTCGGGACGAGGACGGTGTAGCGCTCCCACCCGCCCGCCTGGCTTTCGGCGGGCAGGACGACGACGTGGGCGCGAGCGAGCGGGGCCGCGAGGAGCACGAGGACGAGCGCGAGGACGGCACGCATGGGGCGCGACATGCCACGCGCGATCCGGGCGCACAAGGCGGGCGCGCCCTGGCCGGCGCGTCGTTCGGACCGCGCATTGCCCGGCTCCCCGGCGGCATGCATGATCCGACCCGATGTCCTCCCACGCACGCGCCAACGCCGTCGCCGTCGTGCAGCGCCTGCGCGCGGCGGGATTCCAGGCCCTGCTCGCGGGGGGATGCGTCCGCGACGAGCTGCTCGGCCGCGCGCCCAAGGACTACGACGTCGCGACCGACGCCCCGGCGGAGCGAGTGCTCGGACTCTTCGACGGAAGTCTCCCGGTCGGCGCGCAGTTCGGCGTCGTGCTGGTGCCGTCGGGGGCCGACCGCGTCGAGGTCGCGACCTTCCGCCGCGACGGCGTCTACCTCGACTCGCGCCACCCGGTCGCGGTGACGTTCGGGAGCGCGCGCGAGGACGCGGCGCGCCGGGACTTCACCATCAACGGCATGTTCCTCGACCCGATCGAGGAGCGCGTGATCGACTACGTCGGCGGCCGCGAGGATCTCGCCCGCGGCGTCGTCCGCGCCATCGGCGATCCGGCCGCCCGGCTCGACGAGGACAAGCTCCGGATGCTGCGCGCGGTCCGCATCGCGGCGCGCCTCGGCTTCGAGATCGAGACGCGCACCTGGGACACCATCCGCCGCGACGCGCCGCTCATCGACCGCATCGCCTGGGAGCGGATCGGCGAAGAGATCCGCATGATCCTCTGCGAAGGGCCGGCGCGGCGGGGCTTCGAGCTCCTGCACGCCTCGGGGCTGCTCGCGGCGATCGTGCCCGAGCTCCTCGCGATGCGGGGGGTCGCGCAGACGGCGCTCCACCACCCCGAAGGCGACGTCTGGACGCACACGCTCCTCGTGATCGAGCAGCTGCACGCGCCGACCGAAGCGCTCGCGCTCGGCGCGCTGCTGCACGACGTCGCGAAGCCCGTCTGCGTCGGCCGCAAGCGGACGCCGAACGGCGAGCGCATCACCTTCTACGGGCACCCGGAGCGCGGCGCCGACATGGCGGTCTCGATCTGCCAGCGGCTGAAGCGGAGTCGCGCCGTCTGGGAGCGCGTCGCGTATCTCGTCCGCAACCACCTGCGGCTGGTGAGCGCGCCTCTCATGCGGCGCTCGACGCTCACCCGCTTCCTGCGGGAGGACGGCATCGAAGAGCTCCTCGAGCTCGCCCGCATGGACGCCACGGCCGCGAGCGGCGATCTCCGGTACTGGGAGTTCTGCCGCGCCACGCTCGCGGGCCTCTCCGCGCAGCAGATGCACCCCCCCGCGCTCGTGACGGGCCGGGACCTGATCGCGATCGGCCTCACGCCGGGTCCGCGCTTCAGCGAGATCCTGCACGCGGTCGAGGAGCAGCAGCTCGAGGGTGCGCTCGCCGACCGCGACGCCGCGCTCGCCTGGGTCCGGGTCCATTACTCCTGACGCCTGCGGCGCGGACCGCCGACTCGCCCGAGCCGCATGCGGCGGCGACCATATGATCGGGCGCGCCATTTCGTCCCGGAATAGGAAGACGCCGCCGCGCGCACGGATCGGGTTGACTCCCCGCGAGAGCCCGTGGGACGGTCGAGTTGCAACCTCGAGCAGCGGGGCCGGCCCCCGGTGAGGCCCCTGGAGTCGCATCCATGCGCCACGCACACGGAATCCGCTACGCGGTGCTCGGCATCGTGTCCCGCAACCCGGAGGGCATCCACGGATACACCGTCCGTCGCCAGGGCGAACGCCTGCTCGGTCATTTCTGGCGCCTCACCTTCGGCGAGGTCTACCGAGTCCTCGACCGGCTTGCGGCCGACGGCCTGATCGAGCACGTCGCCGACGGCGGCGAGTCGGCCCGCAAGGTCTACCGGATCACCGCGCTCGGCCGACGGTCGCTCGACGACTACGTCGTCTCGCCCCAGACCGACGTGCCGCGCCCGCTCCGCCAGGAGCTCGCGGTGAAGCTCCTGTTCGCGAGCCCGGAGCATCTGCCGGAGATCCTCCGCCTCGTCGCCCGCCAGCGCGACGCGTACCTGCAGGAGGTCCACCAGCTCGGCACCGAGCGGCGGAAGGTCCGCCGCGTCCCGTTCGACACCTTCGTGACCAATCTCCTGATCGACGGCGCCGAGCTCGCCGCCCGCGCCGAGCTCGCCTGGCTCGACGAGGTCGCGAGGCGGCTCGGGGAGCAGTATGGCGCGAGGGGGATCGCCGCCACCGCCTAGATCGAGCGCCACCACGTCGCGCTGGCCTCCTCGCACGAGCCCTCCGGCCCTGCAGCGAGCGCCCGCGCGAACGCCTTCCGCGGCGCCACGCCGTCGCGATTTTCCGGCCCGCGCGCCGCGTTCGGGCCTCGTCGCTCCCGTTTTCGACGCGCGCGCCACGACGGGGCTTGCCAAGAACGGAGGCCTTCAGGCATCCTTGGCGGACTCTCGCTTCGCCGGAGCGTCCCCACCATGCCTCGTGCCGTCCGTCTGCTGCTCGCGCTCGCCATCGGTCTGTGCGCCGTCCCGGCGATCGCGTTCCATTACATCACGCCGCCGCTCGTCCAGATTCCACCCGTCGGAGCGGACCCCGGCACGATCCGGAACCCGTCCTGGGGAGGCCTTCGCCATGTCCTGTTCGACAGCGACGCCGATCTCCTGAGCACCGGCAGCACCGGCCGGCAGCTGTTCTTCTTCGACCTCCAGATCCGCGACGTGCAGGGCGTTCTCGCCCTCACGCAGCTCACGACCGCGGCCGCCGACGACCCTCAGCGCGGCCGCACCGGCCGCAAGGCCGTGACGGTCGTGTACGACGCCCGCCCCGGCGGAATCGGGCCGCGCCAGCTGATGCTGCTCGATCGCCGCAGCGGCGTGCACTACCAGCTCACCAACGGCGTCGCCGACAGCGTGAACGCGCGCATCGACGACGGCGAGCGCGTGGTCGTGTTCGAGTCGGCGGGCGACCTGCTCGGCGCGGGGTTCGGCGGAACGCAGGTCTACCGGCTCGACCTCCGCAAGGTGCTCCTCGGGTGCCCCCTGCCGTGCGGGGCGAGCGCCAATGCGGGGCTCACGCAGGTGACCTTCAAGGCCGGCAACAACCGCAACGCCGTCACCAGCAACAGCGGCAAGTTCATCTACTTCGAGTCCGACGCCGACCTCCTGAATCTCGGACAGACCGAGAACCAGGTCTACCTCTACGACACCCGCGGCGCGGGCCTCTCGCTGGTGAGCCACGGCCCCGGGGCCGCGCGAAACCCGACGGTCACACGCGACGGCGGCCGGCTCGTCTTCGAATCGGAGGCCGACCTCAGCGGCCTCGCGACCGGCGGAACCCAGCTCTATCTCTACCGGCGCAACAAGGCGACGCTCCGCCAGCTGACGACCGTCTCGGACAGCTCCTGCACCGCCCCGGCGATGTCGAACAACGGCCACGCCGTGGCGTTCCTCTCCTCGGACGACCTCTTGAGCCGCGGGAGCGTCGGGCCCGAGGTCTACTCCTACGATCTCAAGAAGAACTACATCGTGCAGGTGACGGACGCGCCGGCGAACGTCAGCGCGCCGGCGTACGCGTCGGGCGTGTTCACGGTGTTCCTCGCCGACGGCGACCTCGCGGGAAACGGCAGCCCGGGGACGCAGCTCATGCTCACCAACCTCTTCGCGTTGAGCGGCCAGGTCGTCCCGTAGCAAAGGCTCACTCGCGCGCGGGCGAGGGCTTCGCGGCGACCGCCACGATGGTCGCATCGCCGCCGGTCGTCGTCGACGACACGCCGGTCTCGGCGTCGATCGCGGAGATCGTCGCGGCGCCGACGCCGACGATCTCGACGCGGCTCCTGTCGCCGTCGTCGTTCGGAGCCGCGGCCACCGCCGGATCGCTGGAGCGATAGACGACGCGCTGGGTGAGGTTCCGGGTCGCGCCCCCGGCGTAGTGACCCGTCGCCGTCAGGCGCTGCGTCTGACCGACGCGACGGCCGAGCGCCGCGGGAGCGAGCGTGATGCGTTCGAGCGCGCCGAGGACGGTGATCGTCGCGCCGCCGCTCGCGTGCGAGCTGACGCCGGTCCTCGGATCGGTGGCCGTGATGACGGCGGTCCCGGGCGCGAGCGCCTCGATCCGGCTGCGATCGCCCTTCGCGTTGACGGCGGCGGCGACGCGCGGATCGCTCGACTCCCATCGCACCCGCTGGGTGAGGTTGCGCGTGGCGCCGCCGCCGTAGTGCCCGGTCGCCGTGAAGCGCTGGGCCTCGCCGACCGGCCGGCGCGCCTCGCGGGGCCCGATCGTGATCCGCTCGAGCCGCTCGGCGCCGGGCGGCCCCGACCGACACGCGCCCGCCGCGAGCGCGGCGGCGGCGGCGAGCGCGAGGACGCTCCGGAGCATGCCGTCTCCTCGGCCGTCCCGCACCGTGCGTCGATCAGTAGCGGTCCCGCAGCTGCTGCGGCACCGTGTGCTTCTTGATGATGCGCGCGTAGAGCTGTCCGCTCCGGCGGAGCTTCCGCCTCTGCGTGGCCGGATCGTAGCCGAAGAGGCCGAACTTCGGCGCCAGGCCGAGCGCCCACTCGAAGTTGTCGACGAGCGACCAGTGGAAGTAGCCGCGCACGTCGAGTCCGTTCGCGATCTCCTCCTCCACGACCTGGAGATGGTTCACGAGATAGCCGCGCCGCTGGTCGTCGTCCGCGGCGGCGATGCCGTTCTCGGTCACGTAGAGCGGCAGCCCGTAGCCGGCCGCGGTGTTCAGCACGGAGCGCAAGCCCTCGGGGAAGATCTCCCACCCGAGGTCGCTGCACCCTGGCTGACAGTTCTCGAACGCGATGGTCGGGAGGAAGTCGAAGAGCGGCAGCAGCGGGGTCACCGACGCCCCGAGCCCGAGCGCCTTGCCGCGGAGATAGTAGTTGACGCCGACGAAGTCCGCCTTCCCGGCGTACTCGGGATGGTGCTCGCCGGGATCGGCGACGCCGTTCACGTTGGCGTCGACGTCGCCCAGGATCGTCGCGTTCAGCCAGACGCGGTTGTAGATGTAGTCGGCGTGCTGCGCCGCCGCGACGTCGACGGCTTGTCCGGCGCGCTGGGGCGCGAAGTGGACCATGTTGTGCACCATCCCGACGCGCGCGGGATCGGCGTCGCCGTCCGCGTCCGCGGCGTCCCAGAGCTTCACCGCGTCGTAGGCCGCCGCCTGCCCGGCGACCTCGTTCAGGATCACCGCGAGCGCCCCCGAGAAGCTGAACGCGCCCGGCGGGAAGTTCCCGGCGAGCGCGCCCGGGATGTTGACGTAGCCGCTCACCGCCACCACGAACGGCTCGTTGAGCGGCGTCCAGAAGTCGACCTGGTCGCCGAACTTCCATGCGACGTAGGCCGCGTACTTGGCGAACTCGGGCACGAGCGCGGGCGCGAGCCACCCGGCCGGTCCGAAGCCGGTCGGCGGCGGCGCGTTGGGATCGCTTCCCGCCAGCGCGTCGCGCGCCGCGATCGGGTCGTGGATCCAAAGCGGCAGCGTGAAGTGGACGAGCGTCACGAAGGGCGTGAGCCCGCGGGCGCGGATCTCGTCGAAGATGGCGCGATAGCGCAGGACCGTGCCCTGGTCGGCGAGCAGATCGAGCTGCTGCAGCACCGCGAGCGTGATCCCGCCGCTCGCGTCGACGCCTGCCGTCGAGCCCGGAAAGACGCGGCTCCACTCGATGCCGAGGCGGAAGGCGTTGTTGCGGAGCCGCTTCTGGGCGAGCTTCAGGTCGCCGGGGTAGCGGTCCCAGAACCCCGGACCGCTCTCGGGGAGGTCGCCGCTCACGCGGCCGTCGGCGATGTTCGCGAGGTCGTGCGTCCAC
>WBZR01003337.1_pt1 | contig 14693 bp, 12 predicted proteins | sample 5204231 | NCBI WGS metagenome assembly WBZR01 (sample SAMN12412403, study PRJNA552823) | activated sludge metagenome | isolation source: activated sludge from anammox sidestream of wastewater treatment plant... | place: USA: Virginia | collected 2017-08 | reverse complement strand
ACGGCAAGACCTGGCACCGCGTGCGGGTGGGGCCCTACGCCACCGCAAGCGAGCTGGAAGCAGCCAAGCGCGCGCTCGCCGACAACGGCATCAACGCGATCGCGCTCAAGGAGCAGGGCGGGCCATGACGGCACCGCTCACACTTCAAAACCGTCGAAAAAGATCAGGTCATCGGGCGCAAATGTCGCGCTGACCGTGCAATCGGTGCTGATGGCTGCGGTCACGTAGGTGAAGCCGCCCAGCACGCCGCCACAACCCGTGACCGCAGCGATGGCCCAGGTGGGGTCTGGTGTCACCGTGAACGTCACCGTGTCCCCGTCCTCAGCGGTCTGCGGCTGGCTGGGCGTGAGGCTGCCACCCGCCCCTGCCTGGGGCGTGACCGTGTGCGTGCCGCCGGTTGGCCCATCGAAGCGATAGATCGAACCGCCACCATCGATCACATACAGGTTGCCCACCGTGTCCTCGCCAAAGCTAACCACGCTCATCGAGGGCAGCCCAGGCAGCGCGGAGTAGCTCCAGTTTGCGCCTCCCGGGGTGGCGGCTTGGATGCCACCACCACAGTAGTCGGAGAAAACATACTTGCCGCGCAACTCCAGCACGGGTCCGCGGTAGATGTACCCACCCGTGATTGAGCACACACCGCTGCCCTGTGCCCGCTCGATCACGGGTGCCACGGTGCCGGTGGTTGCGGGGCAATCCGAGCCGCTGCCACTCGGGTGGTGGTAATGGCGCGCCTCACACAGCCGCCAGCCATAGTCGCGGTTCGCACTCGAGCCATGCGCGCGGAAGTCGACCTCCTCCCAGGCGTTCTGTCCGACATCGCCGATCACGAGGTCGCCGTTGCTGCGGTCGAAGCTCCAACGCCACGGATTGCGCAAGCCATAGAGCCAGATCTCGCCGCACTTGTCGCTCGCGCCCGCATAGGGGTTGCTTGCAGGAATGGAATATTGCGCAGGCTGCCCCGTGCTGGCGCCACACTGGTTGGCGGCGGCCGCGGCGGTCGGGTGGCGCACATCCAGGCGCAGCATCTTGCCCAGCAGGTAGTAACTCTTGCCGTCAACCGTCTTCTTCCACAGGTTGCGGGCAAAATCCTCCGGATCACCACCGCTGCCGCCGTCACCCATGCCCCAGTACAGGTAATTGTCGGGCCCGAACGCGATGCCGCCACCATTGTGGTTGGAATACGGATCAGGCACGCGCAGCACCACCTGTTCACTGCCCGCGAATGTATTGGCAGCGGGATTGCTCGCCTGCAGCCGGACCAGCACCTGGTCGGGTGAATCGCCCAAGCGCGGATCACTGCCCGGCGCGGTGTAGGTGAGATACAGCGTGCCGTTGCTGGCGAAGGCCGGGTCGATCGCGATACCCAGCATGCCCTGTTCACTGCCAGCGCCTCCGCTGATGGCGTGGGTGTAGTACGGCGTGGCCAGCAGATTGCCACCCGCATCGATGATGCGCACGCGCCCTTGACTACCCACGTTCTCGACCACGAACAGGCGTCCGCTGCCGTCGTTGGGGGCAGCCATCCCGGTCGGGCCGGACAGGTCATCGGTCAGCTCGGTCAGCGACACCGCGCTCGGAGCATGCGTGGCTGCTGCCACCATGCAGCACGGCAACAAGCTCACAACAAACAGGAAGGCTCGTGTGGAAATGAACATGGCAGATCTCCCATTTGAGGGGATGGATACTTCAAGCCCAGGCACGCACGCCCATGCATCATGCCGTCCTCGGCCTTGCGTCAACGCGGGCCCGCCCACCTTTCACGCCGGCGGACACGGGCTCAATCAGCCGCAGGTCGCCGGATCATCACACTGAGCTCACACCGATTCGACGCCAGCCGTGCTTTCATCCGGCAGCTCAGAGGCCGGTGCCGTCGAAGCCGTTGGCGAAGATCAGGTCGATCGCGGCCGAGGCGACCAGGTAGACCTCGCCACCACCGCCGGCGAGGTACACGTTGCCGGCCTCGTCCTCGCCGAACGAATACGACGACACCCACGGCGTGCCGGGCACGGCCTCGAAGGTCCAGCTGGGCAGGCCCGCCGCGGGATTGGCCACCACGTACAGCTTGCCGCTGCAGTTGTCGCTGAACAGGTACTGGCCGCGCAGCGGCGTGATCGGTCCGCGGTACACATAGCCGCCGATGACCGCGCACACGCCGTTTGCGCTCTGCGACAACTCGATCCTGGGCGGCACGCTGCCGCTCGGGCCCGCGCAGCCGGCGGCATTGCCCGGGTAGGTATGGTTGCCTTCGCACTGGTTCCACTGGAAGTTCTGGCCGCCACTGCCCGCCGCCTGGAAGTCGATTTCCTCGTAGCGGTTCTGGCCCACGTCGGCGATGACCATGTCGCCGGTCTCGCGGTCGAAGCTGAAGCGGTAGGGATTGCGGAAACCCCAGTTGAAGATTTCGGCGCAATCATCCGGATGCGTGGTTGGGTTGGCGAACGGGTTGCCCGGCGGGATCGCGTAGGGCGCCGCCTGGCCCGCGGCGACACCGCACAGGTTCTGCGCCGCGGCCGTGGTGGCATGCACGTCCAGGCGCACGATCGTGCCGAGCAGGTAGTACTTGGTACTCGAGCCGCTCACGTCGTAGCAGCTGGCCGGATTGCCGTCCTGCTTCTTGCGTCCGGTGCACTGGGCAAAGCCGTTGGGATCGCCCTGCGCACCGCCATCGCCGATCGACCAGTACAGGTAGCCGTCGGGACCGAACTGGACATCGCCGCCGTTGTGGTTGCTGGCGATGTCGGGCACGCTCAGGATCACGGTTCCCGTGGGATTGGCCACGTCGGGATTGGACGACACGGTGTAGCGCTCGAGCGTGTGCCGGCCGGTGCCGGGCGCGGTGTAGGACACGTAGAACTCACCGTTGTTGGCGTAGTCCGGGTCGAACGCGAGGCCGAGCAGGCCCTGCTCGTTGCCACCGCAGTTGACCGCGATGTCCGCGAACGGCGTGGGCAACACCGCACCGTTCCTGACGATGTGGATCTCGCCGCACTTCTCGATCACGAACGCGCGCCCGCTGCCATCGTTGGCATGGTGCACGCCGATCGGCTTGTTGAACTCGGTCGTGGCGTCGGGCCAGCGTTGCAGGTGCAGGTCGGCCGGGTTGATCGCGGCCTGCGCGAGGCCTGCGCCGAGCACGCCGGCCAGTCCGATCCATCGATGCAGCGGTTTCATCATGGCAACCTCCCAGGGGACAGTCGCCTTTTTACCACCGCAGCGCACCGCCGAAACAGCGACGGCGCGCACAGTTCAACGGGCGCGCTTGAGCCGGATCAGGGCCGAAATGTCCTCATCGCCATGGCCCGCGGCCATCAGCGCGGCGTAGTCGGCCAGCGACTTGTCGATCACCGAGCGGTCGGTGCCCGCCGCCAGCGCCAGCTCACGCACGATGCCCAGGTCCTTGTGCAGCAGCGACAGCTTGAAGCCGACCTTGAACTGGTCGGCGAGCATGGTCGCGCCGCGCTTGTCGAGGAACCAGTTGCCGGCCGCGCCTGCACCGAGCGTGGGCAGCAACACCGCGGGATCGAGGCCAAGCCGTTCGGACAGCGCCAGGCCCTCGCACACCGCCTGGGCGATGCCGGCCACCAGCACCTGGTTGACCGCCTTGGTGTCCTGCCCCGCACCCACCGGGCCCATGTGGTTGAGCTTGGCCGCATAGCACTCCAGTACCGGCCGCACCCGTTCGAGCGTGGCGGCGTCGGCGCCGGCCATCACCGACAGCTTGCCGTTGTGGGCGCCCTCGACCCCGCCCGACACCGGCGCATCGACGAAGCCGATGTCGCGCGCCGCGAGCAAGGCCGCGGCCGCCCGCGCGGTCACCGACGACACGGTCGAGTGGTCGATGACCACGCTGCCCGGCTGCGCATCGGCCGCGATCGCCCGCGCCAGCTCCAGCACGTCGCGGTCGGCCGACACGCACAGCACGATCACGTTGCAGCTGCGCGCGAGCTCGCCCAGCTGCGCGGGCGCCGCCACCGCGAGTGAGCGCGCGACCGTTTCCGCCTTGGCCGGGCTGCGGTTCCACACCGCCGCGAGCAGGCCGGCGCGCGCGAGATGTCCAGCCATCGGCGCGCCCATCGCGCCCATGCCGATGAAACCTGCCTTGATCGGGTTCATGGATGTCGTCCGCAAGCGTGGAAGGAAAGGGTCACCGGCGTGCCGCGGCGGCGGCATCGGCCAGGTAGGGATAGGCCGTGAGCCCGGCCTCGAGCGCGTCGCGCAGGCGTGCGGCGGTGGCCTCGTCGAGCCGCGCCGCGCTGATCTTGGCGGCATAGGCCGCGCGCAGCGCGCTGAGGTCGTAGCCGACGTAATCGAGCATGAGGTCGGTGCTGTCGCCGTAGCGCAGGTGTTCGAACACGTACCCCGCGCCCGCGAGCTTGACGTTGACCGCGTCGGTGTCGCCGAACAGGTTGTGGATGTCGCCGAGCGTTTCCTGGTAGGCACCGACCATGAAGATGCCGAGTCGATACGGCTCGTCGGCGCGCGGCGCATGCAGCGGCAGGCTCACGTCGAGACCGTCGGCCTCGACGTAGCGGTCGATGCGGCCGTCCGAGTCGCAGGTGAGGTCGGCGATCACGCCGCGCCGGTCGGGCGCCTCGTCGAGCCGCTCGATCGGCATGATCGGGAACACCTGGTCGATCGCCCACACGTCGGGGATCGACTCGAACACCGAGAAGTTGACGAAGTACTTGTCGACCAGCAGCTCGGCGAGCTCGTCCAGCGCCTGCCGGTGCATGCGCTCGTCGGGCTTGAGCCGCGCGCGCACCGCGTGGATCACCGCGTAGTACAGGTCATCGAGATTGGCGCGATCGGCCAGCGACAACTGGCCGTGGGTGTACAGCGCATAGCCCTCGGCGAGCTGGTACATCGCCTCGTGGTAGGACTCGGTGGGCGGCGTGTGGTCGATCTCCGCCAGCACCTCGCGCAGGCGGCGCAGCGCCGCGGGTTCGTCCGCGCGCGGCGGCGGCACCGCGCCCGCGGGCGCGGGCTCGATCTCGCTGACGTTGGCCACCAGCACTGCATGGTGCGCGGTGAGCGCGCGCCCGGATTCGGTGAGGATGCGCGGCGCGGCCAGACGGTGCGTGGCGCAGGCTTCGGCCAGCGCGCCGACGATGGCCGAAGCGTATTCGCCCAGGCCGTAGTTGATCGAGCAGTCCGAGCGCGAGCGCGTGCCCTCGTAGTCGACGCCGAGGCCGCCGCCGACGTCCATGTGGGTGATGGTGTGGCCCAGGCGCGACAGCTCGACGAAATAGCGCACCGCCTCGCGCATGCCATTGGCGATGTCGCGCACGTTGGACATCTGCGAGCCCATGTGGAAATGCAGCAGCTTGAGCGTGTGCGACAGGCCGGCGGCCTTGAGCTCGTCGAGCAGGCTGAGCAACTGGCGTGGGGTGAGGCCGAACTTGGCCTTGTCGCCACCCGAGTTCTGCCACTTGCCCGCGCCCAGGCTCTTGAGCCGCATGCGCACGCCCAGCAGCGGATCGACGCCGAGCGCACGCGCTTCCTCGATCACCAGGCGCAGCTCGGACGGCTTCTCGACCACGATGAACACATCCAGCCCGAGCTTGCGCCCGATCAAGGCGAGCTGCACGTACTGGCGGTCCTTGTAGCCGTTGCAGACCACCGTGCTGCCGGGCTGGGCCAGCGCGAGCACGGCCATGAGCTCGGGCTTGGACCCGGCCTCCAGGCCAAAGCCGTCACCGCCATCGGCGGCCAGCGCACTGGCGACGTTGCGCTGCTGGTTGACCTTGATCGGATAGATCAGCGTGTAGCGGCCCGCGTAGTCCCAATCGCGCATCGCCTGCGCGAACGCGCGCTGCAGGCGCTCGCGGCGGTCGTGCAGGATGTCGGCAAAGCGCAGCAGCAGCGGCAGGCGCGCGCCCTGCGCGCACGCGGCGTCGACCAGCGCGGGCAAGGCCAGCGCGGGGCCGTCATCGCGGCGCGGCCGCACCAGCAAGGCGCCGTCCGCGCCCACGTCGAAGTAGCCTTGGCTCCAGTGCGGCACCGCCCAGGCATGGCGCGCGGCGTCGAGGTCCCAGTGCGGTTTGGCCACCAGCGTCTCCAGCGGGCGTGTGCGAGCCGCGTAGTGTAGCGAGCACGGCTGGCCTGTGTGTCGTTGCCACGGCGACCGGCTACAATCGTCGGCCCGGCGCGCCCGGCACCATGTACCCAAGGACCCGCACAATGACCGCACCTGGAGCCGCCGCCGACGCCGCATGGTTCACCGAGCAGCACGCCCAGTCCGGCTCGGCCTTCGGCCTGCGCATCAAGGCGCGCGTGCACGCCGAGCAGACCCCGTTCCAGTCGATCGAGATCTTCGAGACCACCGACTGGGGCATGCTCATGGTCATCGACGGCTGCACCATGGTGTCCAGCCGCGACAACTTCCTCTACCACGAGATGATGTCGCACCCGGCGCTGTTCAGCCATCCGCGCGCCAAGCGCGTGGTCATCATCGGCGGCGGCGACTGCGGCACCCTGCACGAGGTGCTCAAGCACGAGGAAGTCGAGCGCGCGGTGCAGGTCGAGATCGACGAGCGCGTGACGCGCCTGGCCGAGCAGTACTTCCCCGAGTTGTGCGCGTCCAACCACGACCCGCGCGCCGAGCTGCTGTTCGTCGACGGCATCGCCTACATGGCCGAGCAGGAACCCGAGTCGATCGACCTCGTCATCGTCGACTCGACCGACCCGGTCGGCCCGGCCGAGGGGCTGTTCAACGCCGCGTTCTACGCCAGTTGCCACAAGGCGCTGCGCCCGGGCGGCATCCTCGTGCAGCAGAGCGAGTCGCCGCTGGTGCACCTGGACCTCATCAAGGCGATGCGCACCGCGATGCGCATGGCGCATTTCCAGGCCGTGCGCACGCTCACCTTCCCGCAGCCGCTGTACCCGACCGGCTGGTGGAGCTGCACGATGGCGCGCAAGCACGCCGACCTCACCGACTTTCGCGAACGCGGCGCCGCCACGCGCCAGTTCGCCACGCGCTACTACAGCGTCGAGACGCACAAGGCCGCGCTGGCACTGCCGCCGTTCGTGCGCGAAGCCCTGGGCGAGTAGCCCGCCGCCGACACCCCGGGAGCCGCCATGCCACGCCCACTGTTGGTGCTAATCGCCGGTCTCGCCTTCACCACCGCCGCGGCCGCCGGTGGACTCGCGCGCGACGCGCGCATCGGCGTGGTCGATGCGCTCGCGCCACGCCTGTCGGCCGGGTTCGGCCCGGCACTGGAGCAGCCGCTCGCGCCGAGCGTGCGCGACGACTGGCGGCTCGGCGCGCTCGCGCGCGAGGCGGCGGTCACGCGCCTGGATGGGCTTGGCTACCGCGCCAGCGCCAGCGAGTTGCCGCGCGCGCTCGCCGACACGGTGCGCCGCGGCGGCGCGGTCGACACCGGCATGAGCAGCGTGCGCCTGGACGCGCGCTTCGCGCGCGAGCTCGGCCGATGGATGCGCAGCCAGCGGCTCGATGGCGTACTGGTGCTGCGCACGCTGCCACGCGCGCTCGCGGCCGGTGCGCCCGCGCAAGGCGGCCATGGCATCGCGCCACGTGGCCAGGCCAGCGTCGCCTATGCCAACCTCGCGCCGCTGCTGCTCAGCAACGCCGCTGCGCCGACCATCGTCGCGGCGCCTAGCTGCCTCGTGACCGCGACGCTCGAGCGTGAGCAACTGGCCAACCCGCGCACGCTGGCCGACCTCGCACCGGTCGCCCCGGTACTGGAACAGGTGCTGCGCAGCGCGGTCGACGGCGCGCTGATCCGCGCCGAGGTGATGCCCGGCACCGCCGCGTGCGAATGAAGGGCGCCGCGCGGCGCGCGAGGCCGCCAGCCGGCTCCGGACGCGCGCATCGATGAGTGCGACTGCCGCGTTCGGCCTGGTCCTGGCCATGCTCGCGGTCGGCAAGCTGCTGGCGCTGCGCCGGATCGTGCCCGCCAACGCCGCCGACACGCTCAATCTCGTGGTCCTGTACGTGTGCCTGCCCGCTGCGATCCTGCTGTACGCGCCCCGGCTCGAGTTCACACCCGGGCTGCTCGGCCTGCTCGCGGTGCCGTGGACGCTGTTGCTGCTGAGCACGCTGGGCACGCTCGTGCTCGCGCGCGTGCTGCAGCTGTCGCGCGCGGTGACCGCGGTGCTGCTGCTGCTGATCCCGCTGGGCAACACCTCGTTCCTCGGCTTCGCGCTCATGCCCGCCCTGGCCGGCGAGGGTGCGCTGCGCTACGCGGTGGTGTACGACCAGTTCGGCAGCTTCATCATGCTGTCCACGTTCGGGCTGGTCACGCTCGGCCTGTACGGTGGACAGCGACCGGGCGTGGGCGCGATCGTGCGCCGCATCGTGACCTTCGTGCCGTTCATCGCGCTGGTCGTCGCCCTCACGCTCATGCCGCGCGCATACCCCGCGTACGTGGCCCAACCGCTGCGCCTGCTCGCCGACAGCCTGTTGCCGCTGGTGGCGCTGGCCAGCGGCATGCAGCTGCGCCTGCGCCTGCCGCGCCACCATCACCTGCCGCTCGCCTGTGGCCTGGCGGCCAAGCTCGTGCTGTTGCCGCTGCTCGCACTGGGACTGGCCAGCCTGTACGGGTTGCACGGTGAAGTGCGCGATGCGGCGGTCTACGAAAGCGCGATGCCGCCGATGATCACCGCGGGCGCCTTGTTGTCGCTGGCCGGGCTCGAAGCCGAGCTCGCCGCGGCGATGGTCGGCTTCGGCCTCGTCGCCTCGATGGCGACACTGCCGCTGTGGCACTGGCTGCTGGCCGGCTGAGGGCCGGGCTTCCTTCACGCGCAGCGCGAGCCTTGCCGCGCAGGCACGCGAGAGCCGCTCCGCGCGCGGCGCGCGGACGCCGCGGATCCGGTGCTGGCGTATGCTGTGGCGTTGCCGACACCCCGGAGCCGCCCATGCTGCGCACCTTGGTTGCCACGCTGCTGCTCGCCGCCGCCTGCGGCGCCCATGCCGGCGACCGCATCACCGGCAAGGCCTTTGCGACGCGTTCGGAAGTGCTCGCGCGGCACGGCATGGTCGCGACCTCGCATCCGCTGGCCACCCAGGTCGGGCTGGACGTGCTCAAGGCGGGCGGCACCGCAGTCGACGCCGCGATCGCGGCCAACGCCGCGCTCGGCCTCATGGAGCCGGTCTCCAACGGCATCGGCGGCGATCTGTTCGCGCTGGTGTGGGATGCCAGGACCCGCAAGCTGCATGGCTACAACGGCTCGGGCCGCTCGCCGCGCTCGCTCACGCTGGAGTGGTTCCGGCAGCACGGCTATCGCGAAATCCCGCCGCTGGGCCCGCTGCCGGTGAGCGTGCCCGGCGCGGTCGACGGCTGGTTCGCGCTGCACAAGCGCTTCGGCAAGCTGCCGATGCGGCGCCTGCTCGCACCGACCATCGCCTACGCGCGCGAGGGCTTCCCGGTCACCGAGCTCATCGCCCACTACTGGGCCCTGTCGGTGCCCAAACTCGCGCCGTTCCCCGGCTTCACCGAACAGTTCACGCTCGACGGCAGGGCCCCGGCCAAGGGTGAGCTGTGGCGCAACCCCAACCTCGCCAACACGCTGCAGGCGATCGCCGATGGCGGGCGCGATGCGTTCTACAAGGGCCGGATCGCGCGCGTGATCGCCGACTACTTCAAGGCCCACGACGGCTTCCTGTCCTACGCGGACCTGGCCAGTCACCAGGGCGAGTGGGTCGAGCCGATCTCGACCCGCTACCGCGGCTGCGAGGTGTGGGAACTGCCGCCCAACGGTCAGGGCCTGGCCGCGCTGCAGATGCTCAACATCCTCGAAGGCTATGACTTTTCCAGGATCCCGTTCGGCAGTGCCGAACACGTGCACCTGTTCGTCGAGGCCAAGAAGCTCGCCTTCGAGGACCGCGCGCGCTTCTATGCCGATCCCGCCTTCGCCCAGGCGCCGCTGCCGATGCTGCTGTCCAAGGACTACGCCGCCAAGCGGCGCGCGCTCATCGGCAGCAACGCCGCGCGCAAGGTCGAGCCGGGCCAGGCCAACCTCGGCGGCGACACGATCTACCTCACCACCGCCGACCGCTGGGGCAACATGGTGTCGCTGATCCAGTCCAACTACCGCGGCATGGGCTCGGGCATGGCCCCGCCGGGGCTCGGCTTCATCCTGCAGGACCGCGGCCAGATGTTCGTGCTGCAGGAAGGCCACGCCAACACCTACGCGCCGGGCAAGCGGCCGTTCCACACCATCATCCCCGCGTTCGTGACCAGGGACGGCGCGCCGTGGCTCAGCTTCGGCGTGATGGGCGGGGACATGCAGCCGCAAGGTCATGTGCAGGTCCTCATGAACCTCATCGACTTCGGCATGAACCTGCAGGAAGCCGGCGATGCGCCGCGCATCCAGCACGAGGGCTCGACCTCGCCCGAAGGCCAGGCCACGCCGATGGCCGATGGCGGCTGGGTCGACCTGGAGTCGGGCTTCGACTACGACACCGTGCGCGGCCTCATGCGCAAGGGGCACTCGGTGCGCTTTGCCGACGGCCCCTATGGCGGCTACCAGGCGATCGCGCGCGACCCGGCCACGGGCGCCTACATCGGCGCATCCGAGTCGCGCAAGGACGGCCAGGCCGCCGGCTACTGAGCGGGCGCCGGCGCCGGCGAGCGGCAGGTGGCCCTGCGCGCACGGGCGCGAGGCCGGCGCGCCTGCCTCGCGGCAGCGCAGCCGGCGCGGACGCGCGGCACGCGGCCGTGGCGCGCGGCGCTGCGGTTGGTCAAGCGCTGCCCGCGGTGTACGCTGCGCGGCAATTTGCACACCGGCGGAGGCGACATGCTCAAGGTACTGGTAGCAAGTTCCAAGGGCGGCGCGGGCAAGAGCACGCTCGCGACCAACCTGGCTGCCCAGTTCGCGGTCAGCGGCCACAACACCGTGCTGGTCGATGCCGACCGCCAGGGTTCGAGCCTGCACTGGAGCGAGCGCCGCGCCGCCCTTGAGCATCCCGTGCTCGGCATCGCGGCGCTGCGCCGCGACTGGACCCGGCAGTTGCCTGCCGACGCCGGGCGCGTGGTCATCGACACCGCCGCGGGCATCCGCGCCAGCGAGGTCGAGGACTGGCTCGAACAGGTCGACGTGATGCTGGTGCCGATCCTGCCCTCGGCGATCGACCTGGAAGCGACCACGCCGTTCCTGGCCGAGGTGGCCGAGCTGGCGCGCGTGAAGAAGGGCAAGACCGCGGTCGGCCTGGTCGCCAACCGGCTCAAGCCCTGGACCAATGCCTCGCAGGCGGCCGTGGCGGAAATGCAGCAGCTGCCGTTCCCGCTGCTCGCCCAGGTGCGCGATACCCAGGGCTACGTGCTCGCGCACGCGCTGGGCAAGAGCATCTTCGACTACCACTCCGAGCAGGTGCGCTCGCACCAGGAAGACTGGGGCAAGCTGCTGCGCTGGCTGCGCAAGCAGGCCTGAACCGCGGCCGGACCCGTCGAACCGGCCGCGCCTCCACTGGCGCCGGCAGCGGCGCCGGCGCTGCCCATGCGCGATCCGCAGGCCGCGCCGGACCCGGGCGCGACACCGGGGTTTGCAGGCGTTCACGCGGCTTTGCCCGATCTTTGCACGACCGCGGTCAGCCGCGGCGGCCTTGCCGCGTTCCATGCGGGCAAGGCCATCCCGGCCCCAACCCGGAGATCGAACATGCTGCGCAATCCACGTTTCCTCATCCTCGGCAGCCTCGCTGCCGCCTGCGTGCTCGGCGCCACGCTCGCGACCGCGGCCGACGCCGCGACCACCGCGCCGGCCGCCGGCCCGCACCGCCAGCAACTACTGGAACAGCTCGACGGCAACCACGACGGCCAGGTCAGCCGCGCCGAGTACCAGCGCTGGCTCGACGGCCGCTTCGCCAGGCTCGACGGCAATGGCGACGGCGTGGTGGATGCCGCCGAAATCGCCAACTCGCCGGCCGCACGCGAGCGCGCACAGCGCCGTGCCGAGCGCTTCGTGCGCCGCTTCGCCAGGGGCGGCAGCGCACAAGTGACCAAGGGCGACTTCGAGGCGGTGCACATGCAGCGCTTCGACCGGATCGGCAATGGCGCCGACACGGTGGCGGTCGACGCCCTGCTGCCGCGCGGCGCGCGCCACGATGGCGGCAAGATGCGGTCCAAGGGCGGCGGCACGCCCACCCGGTGACACGGCCGCGGCGCCGCCGCCGCGCGCGGCGGCGCCTGCTTGCGCCGCGCCCGCACGGTACCCGCGTCCAGCCCGCGCCGGCGCCGGCCCGTTCGGGATTGCCCATGGCCATGCCGATTGCGGCATCATCCACGCCTGCCGGCCGGGAACCCAAGCATGAGCACGCGCGACATCATCCTCGTACGCCACGCCCAGGCGAACCACGCCACCTCCGCGCAGGGCGATCTCGCGCGCACGCTCACCGCCGCGGGCGAGGCCGCCGCCGCCGCCGCCGGCGCCTGGCTGCGCGAACACGGCGCCGCACCCGCCTACCTGCTGTGCTCGCCCGCGCAGCGCGCGCGCGCGACCGGCGAGCACCTCGCGGCCGCGCTCGACTGCACCGACCTGCGCGCCGACGAGCGCATCTATGAGGCCACCCCGGCGACGCTGCTGCGCGTGCTCGACGAGCATGCACACACGCCCTGCCTGCTGCTGGTCGGCCACAACCCCGGCTTCGAAACGCTGGTGGCGCTGCTGAGCAGCGGCAGCTCCGACGGCGGTCGCGGCATGCCACCGGGTGCGGTCGCATGGCTGAGCCTGCCACCCGGCGAGATCGAGCCGGGCAGCGCCAGCGTGCGCCATTTCTGGTGGCCCTGACCCTGCACCGCGATGACCCGCACCGCCACACTGCTGCTGCTTGCACTCACGCTTGGCGGCGTGCCCGCGGTGGCCGCGCAGGAGCACGGCGGCGACCTGCTGCAACTGGACGCACAGCGCTCCAGCGGCGGCTTCCGCGTGCGCGTGATCTGGCTGCTCGGCGTCAACGGCACGTTCGGCCGCATCGAGGGCGATGTGCGGCGCGACCGCTTCCACGACAGCGTGCGTGTGGCCGCGCGCGTCGATGCGGCCAGCCTGCGCATGGCCAGTGCGCGCTACGAGAACCTGGCCAGGTCGCCCGAGTTCTTCGATGTCGCGCGGCACCCGCGGATCAGCTTCACCTCGGACAGCTTCGCCCGCCAGCGCCTGCGCGATGGCGGTGACCTGCCCGGCCGGCTCACCGTGCGCGGCATCGAGCAACCGGTGCGCTTCACCTTGCTGCCCGCCGACTGCGCCAGGCCCGCCTACGATTGCCCGCTGCGCATCAACGGCAGCATCCGCCGCTCGCAATTCGGCATGGACTCGCACCGCGCGACGCTCGCCGACAAGGTCGAACTGGACCTGCGCATCTACCTGCAGGGAGATCCGGCGCACGAGACCCTGACCGCAGGATGAGCACGCCCGTGGCCCGGTCTGCCACGCGCTGGCTGGCGTGCCTGACGTGGCTGCTCGCAGCCGTGCTGCTGGCCGGCTGCGGCGTCAACCGCCCGCTCGCGCGCCAGGCGGCGGCGCGCGTCGCGCTGGAACGGCCGCAGCAGCTCGATTGCACGCGCAGCGACCACTGTGCGATCGCATCGGCCTACGCCGAACTGGCCCGACGCGCGCGCAGCGACAGCCGCGCCGAGGCGCCGGTGCACTACGCCGATGCGCTCGAACAGGGCAACGAGGCGCTGCTCCTGCGCGTGCACCTGATCCGCGCCGCGCGCCACAGCATCGACGTGCAGACCTTCATCTGGGCCGAGGACGACGCCGGCTGGCTCGTGCTCGATGAGCTGATCCAGGCGGCGCGGCGCGGGGTCAAGGTGCGCATCCTTGCCGACCAGCTGTTCGCGCTCGACGATGTCGACTGGCTCGCGCGCATCGCGCGCGCCCACGCCAACCTCGAGTTCCGCCTGTACAACCCCACCTTCGACGAGGCGGTGACCCAGCCGGTCGAGTTCGCGGCCAGCCTGCTGTGCTGCTTCTCGCGCTTCAACCAGCGCATGCACAACAAGCTGTTCCTCGTCGATGGCGAGATCGGCATCGCGGGCGGACGCAACTACGAGAACCGCTACTTCGACTGGGACCAGCAGTTCGACTACCGCGACCGCGAGCTGCTGGTGATCGGCCCGCACGCGGGCGCGCAGATGCAGGCCTCGTTCGAGCGCTTCTGGGCCCATCCGCGCGCGGTACCGCTCACCCGCCTCAACGACGTCAACGCACGCATCATGCGCGAGCCGCTGGCGGCACAGGACCTGGCCATGCCGGCCGGTGTCGACGCCGCGCGCATCGAGGCGCTGCGCCGGCGCGCGCTGGATGCCACCGCGCTGGCCGCGCTGGCCCGGCGCATGCTGCGCATCGGTGTGGTCGACTACTTCTCCGACGCGCCGGGCAAGACCGAGCGTGCCGACGACCCGGCCCTGCGCGCGCTCACCGCGCGCATCGGCGGCCTGCTCGCGCAGGCGCAGCGCGAAATCGTGCTGGAAACGCCCTACCTCGTGCTCAGCCGGCCCGCGCGCAAGGTGTTTCGCGCGCTGCACCAGCGCAGCACGCCCGTGGACGTGATCGTGTCGACCAATTCGCTGGCGGCCACCGACGCGTTCTATGTCTACGCGCTGTCGTACAAGTACAAGAAGCGCTACCTGCGTGGCTACGGCTTCCGCATCCACGAATTCAAGCCGTTCCCGGCCGACGCCGCGCAGTTCGTGGCCGACTACGACGCGCTGTCGGGCGGCGCCAACCGTGGC
>WBZR01003336.1_pt1 | contig 14699 bp, 11 predicted proteins | sample 5204231 | NCBI WGS metagenome assembly WBZR01 (sample SAMN12412403, study PRJNA552823) | activated sludge metagenome | isolation source: activated sludge from anammox sidestream of wastewater treatment plant... | place: USA: Virginia | collected 2017-08 | reverse complement strand
ACACTGGAAACCCTGGCGACAGTCGGCGACACTGACCTCGTCAGCGTACCCGCCGTGGCGCACTGACCAAACACCGACGCCCAGCGTCGCGATGACCGACTGTTACACCACGGACTGGGACACGATCCGCCATGAATGCGGACGACAAGACTGGTGTTTTTTTCTACCTAGTTGTCAATGCGGATGGAAACGAGCAATTCCAAACGTTGTGGGATGGCAGAACAGAGTTCGAGGGGGCGCACGGTGGAAGCATCAAGGCCCTGATGGCCGAAAATGATTTCGAGGAAATGCTTCGCGAGCATGGTGACGGTGCCACGATCGACGTGTTTACGGTAGTCGTGCTGCCTGATCCACATGAGCAGCCGATTTCATTGGAAACGGTCCATGAAGCGACCGAGGATTACGACGGTCGCGCTGCGTATCTGGACTCATCCGACGGAACATGCGCGCTGCAGAACTGGAACAACGGGGAACTCGACTCCGGAATCCTGGTTGCTGCGGACAACGGTGTTGATGAGGATGACTACCTCACCGACGAGAGTGCCGTTCGTGGCGCGATTCTCAGGCTCTGGAAAAACTCCAAAGAATCCTGACGCACAGGCGGATGAACCCAATATGCGTGAATCGGCATGGGCACTGGATCCAGTGCCCATGCGTCGGTGTTCGTCGAGGGCTGTGACGAGCTGGTGACGATGGCAACGGCGCACGTGGACGTCAAAGCGGCACACAACCCAGGGCAGGCCGTGGGCATTGCCCAGTACGCGGGATTCACGCTTGGCGGCGATGCCAGCCCGCGGGTGCCGACCCGTCCGGGCAAGGCGGTCGCGCGCACCGCTCTTGCATGCGTCTTCCGGGCCGAATTGGATCAACGCGTCCTCGCGTACAAGCTGTTTCTCGCCAAGGCGCGGTCATCGTGGGCGCGTGAAGTTGCATCGCACCTTGTTCTCCCACGCAACGATGTGGCGGGACTCCAGGCATTCGGGATCGATTCGCACAACCGCCCATGGCTGATGACGCAATGGTGCGACTGGCGAAACCTTCGCAGCATTCTACGCGAAGGTGGTGGAAATGCGCCCAGAGAGCACGCCGGTCAGCTCCTTGGAAGAATTTCCGAATCGCTTCGTCACGTGGGCTACCTATGGGCCGACCCGGCGACGCGCAATCTCCTCGTGTCGGATCTCTCAATGTCTCGCTACTGCATGGTCGACTATGCGTTGAGGCCGCTTGGCAACTCACCGGATTTTGATGCGTGCCTCGCAGGGCTGTTGGCCACTGCAGCGGACACGAGCTTCTGGAAGAATGATTCCGATTCGATCTAGCAATCGACCAGATTGGGGAAACCGTGGACTGTTCAAACGCGTGGATTCGGGGAACCGAACTCGAACGGGTCATCAACGCCTACAAACCGCGCCACGACTTCGGAAGCGTGAAGAAGAATGTGCGGGTTGCGCTGGACCCAACTCAACACCGCTACCTCCTTGGAGAGGATCGCGACGACCCCGTGCCGTTCGTCGTTCAACGCGATTTGTTCGTCACGATACGCGACGTCGACGGGGAACCTGAAGTCATCGACTTCACCAATATCCGCTTCACGCGCAGCGCATTGAACAGTGCGATCCTTGACGCACAACGAGATGTGGATGCCGTCAAGGATGAACGCTATCGAACGACGAAGGTCAGCCAACTGGCGCAATCCCTTGACCTCGACAACCCGAAAGCAGCGCTCTCCTTGTGCGAGGCGGTTTGCATGTGGGGCGGGGGCGGACGGGTTTGGGGCAACCTGATGCGGCACTACGATAGAAGTGAGTTGAGCAGCGAGCTGACTGAGTGGTTCGGCACCGCGCGAAATGAGGAGGATCCCATCCGCGCAATTCGTCCCGGAATCGAGATCAAGGGGCTGGGTGTCTCATTCGCAAGCAAGCACCTGAGTTTCTTGGCACCTGAACGTTTCGCCGTACTGGATGATGTCTTGCACCAAGGGCTTGGCTATGCGCTGAACGCGACGGGCTACAAGCTCTTCCTTCGCGACCTTGTCAGACTGAGGGAGGCACATGGCCTTGACTATCGCATTGCGGACCTGGAGTACGCAATTTTTCTGATGGTTCGCCAAGTCGTCCGATCGATGTAGAGGCTCCTCGCCTGGGCGAAGCAATGCGGCCGCGGAAGCCAGGTGCGGCGTCCTGGAGATCTCGAGCCTGGCAATCAGCCAGGGAAGTCCGAATCAGTCCTCCTCGCCTTCCCACGTGCTCTCAACTTCCTCCCTGAACGTCTTCATGCGGTCCACGAGTGACTGCGCACGCTTCTGGCGTTGCCTGTACCCGGCGATGCTCCAGTTGGGGTAAAGAACGTTGGGGTGCGCGTTGATGCCTGCGTAGCCACGTGAGAGCAGATCCTTGATCCACGGTTCGTCCGTGTTTCCGCCCGAGAGTATCGTGCCCTCATCATGGCCCCATTCGGAGACGAAGATGCCGAACCGCCCAATCGCCTCTGGTTGCAAGTATTGGCAATCGTTGCCCCAGCCGAAGTTGAACATCTCGAATACTTCGTGGAAATCGCAGGGGGTTCGCCTTCGATTTTCGTCGAGTATGTCCTGGCCGTCTACCTCCTGATCCGAGACGAGATCCATGTTGTCGACGATGCATGAGGCGATTTCTCCATCCCTCACGATCACCACGAATTCCTCGTACGCAAACTCGCCGCTACCGACATATCCAGTCAGGACTCCAAGGAAGGTTTCATCCCCGACCCGGTCGAACGCGACAAACCAGCGGCATCGGGCAGAGCCATCGGATTCGTCGAACTCCCAGGCTCCGTGCCATTTGAATGCGTGGTCTGCCCATCCTTCTGCGGATTCGGAACGCACGGTATTCAGATTTTCTAGTGCTGTGTTCATGGCATCGTCGTGGAATCAAGGTCGAGGTTTCGACGGGGCTTCAAACAATGCGAGCATTCTTGAAAAACGACCTGATTAGCCCCATCCCTCAGCCATCCAGTCGCAGGATTTGAGACGGCGGAGCGTGAAGATGGCCGCACTGAACGCAAGCGAGGTGGGCCATGGGCATCAATGTAGTGCAGTTCCAGAAGGGGTTGTCGATGAACCAGTTCATCGAACGCTACGGCACCGAGGCCAAGTGGTATCGCGCCCTGTACCGCTGGCGCTGGCCGCAGGGTTTTCGTTGCCCGCAATGCGATGGACGTGCGCGCTCGCGCTTTCGGCGCGGGGAGACGGTCTACTACCAGTGCCGCGGCTGTCGCCATCAGACCACGCTGATCAGCGGCACCTTGCTTCAAGGTAGCCGACTGCCGCTGACCCAGTGGTTTCAGGCCATGTATTTGCTCAGCTCCACCAAAACCAACCTCTCCGCCCTGGAGCTCAAGCGGCACTTGGGGGTGAACTACAAGTCCGCCTGGCGGCTCAAGCACAAGATCATGCAGGCCATGGTGGAACGGGAAGAATCCAGGAAACTCAATGGCTTCGTGCAGATCGACGACGCTTATCTGGGCGGTGAGCGCAACGGCGGCAAGCCCGGACGCGGCTCGGAGAACAAGCAGCCGTTTCTGATCGCCGTGCAAACGGACGAGCAGCTTGAGCATCCCACCTTCGCAGTGATCGAGCCGGTGAAGGCCTTCGACGATGCCGCACTGAAGGACTGGATCGCACGGCGCCTGGCACCCGAATGCGAGGTCTATTCCGATGGTCTGGCGTGCTTTCGCCGCCTGGAAGATGCAGGACACGCGCACACCACGCTGGTAACCGGTGGCGGACGCGCCGCCACCGAGGCGGCCGGTGCGCGCTGGGTGAATGTTGTGCTGGCCAACGTCAAACGCGCCATCAGCGGCGTGTACCACGCGGTGCGTCAGGCCAAGTACGCTCGCCGCTATCTGGCTGAAGCAGCGTGGCGCTTCAACCGGCGTTTTGACCTGCGCAGCCTGTTGCCGCGACTGGCCACGGCGCTGGTACGCTGCGAGCCTTGCCCTGAGCCGATTCTGCGCGCGGCAAGCAACTTTCATGGCTGAGGGATGGGGCTAATCAGGTGCCGCTTTGTGCTGGTGCGCAAGTACCCGGCAAGCTCGAAAATGCCATCACATTCGCACGTCGCTTTCGGTATCCACACCGATACACACAGCCACTTTCGTCGATTTCAGTGGTCGCATTCGGGCAGTGGCGCGAGGGTTTCATCGACCGGCTTGTGCCGTGCCTGTGCATCGATGCAGCGCCCGGCCACGATCTGCGCACGTACCCACAGTTCGTTCGCACGCTTGGCTTCTCGGCTGTGTGCACCGAAGGACCTTGTCAACGCAGGTGCCACTTCCTCCAAAGTGGCCATGGCACTGACCGCATCGCCCTGCGCAAGCTTCCATTCCGCATCGCTGACACGCCATACCTGCCAGCGCGGATGCTCACGGCCAAGCGCCGGTTCCAGAATCGCCGCAGCGCGGTCGAGCAACGCACGTGCCACATCGAGTTCACCAATGGCGATACGCGCGCGAGCGTGGTTGTGCATGGTCACGCCAACGCGGAAATGCTGCTCACCGACCGCTGCGATGAGGGCCGCCTCGGCTCTCTCGAACCAGGGCAACGCCTCCGATGCCCGATCCTGATCAAGAATCGCCACGGCCAGATTGTTGTACTCGGTGCCGGTATGCACCGAGTCGCGTCCCAGACGTTGTTCGAAAATCTCCACCGCGCGCCGATGCTCGGCCTCGGCCCCCGCTGCATCGCCCGCACGCAGGCGATTGACGCCCAGATTGCCGTACACGGTCGCCAGGCCGGCGCTGTCGCTGCCCCAGGCGGCGGCTGTCAGCTCCGCGACGCGCTCCAGTTGCGCGATGGCCTCGGCATGCTGGCCGGCCTGACCGGCGTAAAGCGCCAGATCATTGAGCAGGTCCAGGGTGCGCAAGTCATGCGCACTCCATTGTGTGGCAGCCAGCGCCAGCGCCGTGCGTTGATGCTCCAGTGCGGCCTGCGGGTCGCCCTGGGCCTCGGCCAGGCGTGCATGCAGCACGGCCAACTGGCGCTGGCGATCGGCGTCGCTGGCCGCGATCAGTGCCGCGGCCGCTGCTACATGATCCGCCGCGCTGGCCGTTTCATCCTGCAGCAAGGCGTTGTCGGCTCGCAGCATCAGGCTGTCGGCAGCCAGCGCGGGGTTGCGCAAGCGCTGGCGCTCGACGATCTGTGCCGCCGCGGCGTCGGAGGATTCGTAGTCCTCGGCATCGCTGTCGATCCGGGCCAGTTGCAGGCCCAGGCGATCGCGTCCGGCCAGATCGTCCTGCGCCAGCGTCGAGCGCGCCAGCGCCAAGCTCTGGCGCGCATCGGCGTACAGTTCCAGGCTGTGCTGGGCAGTCCCAAGCGCCTCCAGCAGACGTTGCCGCACCGGTGCAGGCAGGGCTTCGCGCTGCACCCGGGCGGTAGCGGCCGTCAACAGTTCGCGGGCCGTCGCGCTGCCGCCGGGGAACTGCACCGGATCGGCCGCAGCGAAGGTGTCCACCAGCAGCTGCACCACCTGCTCGGCCGTATCGCGCTGCATCTGCGTCTGCCGGTACTGCTGCCACAGCTGCAGGCTGAACACCAATGCCAGGGCACTGAAAGTTCCCGCCGCAAGCACCGGCCAGCGATGCCGGCGCAGCCAGCAGCGCCAGCGATAGCCGCGCCGGGACGACAGCACCGCGAGCGGGCGATCGCGCAACCAGCGTTCCAGCTCATCGGCCAGGACGTGCGCATCCTCGTAACGCTTGGCTGGATCATGGTCCAGCGCACACGCCAGCAGCGCCGCCAGCTCATCGCGGCGCGCATGGGATAGGCGCAGCGGCAGGAGTGCCAGCACACCGGCCGCGGCAGGATCGCCATCCTCCTTTCCAGCGAGCGCAAGCCACAGGCATCGGCCCAATGCATACACGTCGGTGCGGGCATCCAGTGCACCCGCCTGGCTCTGTTCCGGCGCCATGAAGCCGGGCGTGCCGCCCTGAAGCTCAGCATCGTCGTTGCCGATGACGCGAGCGATGCCGAAGTCGATCACCTTCGGCCGCGCCGCGCCATGATCGTCCACCACCAGCACGTTGGCCGGCTTCAGATCGCAATGCACGATGCCGCGCCGATGCGCGTGGCCCACCGTGCGGCACAGTGCGACCATCAGTTCGATGCGTTCGATCAGCGTCGGCTTCTTCTCCTGCCACCAGGTATCCAATCGCTGACCCTCGACATGCTCCATGGCAAACCAGGCCACACCATCGACCTGGGTGCCGGCATCGAAGATCTGCGCGATACCCGGATGCGCCACCTGCGCAAGCATCTGCCGTTCGAGTTCGAAGCGCACACGCGCATGGCGATCCTGTCGCGACTGCTGCACCAGCTTGAGCGCCACCTGACGTCGGATCGGCTCAGTCTGCTCGGCCAGCCAGACCACGCCCATGCCACCTTCGCCAAGTTTTCGCAGCAGCCGGTAGCGTCCGAAGCGGGTGCCGGCGGTACATCCCTGCATGCGCGCAGCTGCTGATATCGACTGGGTGACATCTTCCTGGCGCGCGCGTTCGTCGCTCATCGGTGCCTCATACAGCCGGGCCGCCGCGGCCAAGGCCATGTTCGCGCAGCTTCTTGTAGAAACTGGTCTTGCCGATGCCCAGCAGGGCCCAGGCGCGTTCATGATCGCCGCCGGCTATCGTCAGCGCGGCGATCAGCGCATCGCGTTCGGCCCGCTGCAAGGCATGATCCATCCGCAACGCATCGACGCCCGGCGCCGGCTCATTGCGCATCGCCTGTGGCAGGTGCGAACGGTCCAGCGCCTGCCCCTCATCGAGCAGCACCACCGCGCGCTCGATCGCCTGGCGCAGTTCCCGCACATTGCCCGGCCAATGCCAGTTCTGAAGTGCAAGCAACGCGGCAGCGCTGATCCCGGCGCTGCGACGGCCGCTTCGGGCCAGTGCCTGCCGGAAGAAGTGCAACGCCAGCGGCGCAATGTCCTCGGCACGCTCGCGCAAGGGCGGTATGCGCGCCACATGGCCGGCAAGGCGATGGTAGAGATCCAGGCGGAAGCGATCGGCGGCCACCTCGCTCTCCAGATCGCGATTGGTCGCGGCAATCACGCGCACATCCACCACCACCGGCTTGCGCCCGCCGACACGCACCAGCCGCCCATCTTCGAGCGCCCGCAACAGGCGCACCTGGGTTTCCGGCGCGGTATCGCCGACTTCATCGAGAAACAGGCTGCCGCCGTGCGCCTGCTCGAACAATCCCGGCCGCGCCTCCACCCCGGTGGCGGCCCCGCGTTCGACACCGAACAGCTCGGCCTCGAGCAGATCGCGCGGCAGTGCGGCACAGTTGAATGCCAGGAAGGGGCCATCACGGCGCGGCGAGCGACGATGGATCCAGTGCGCGGTCAATTCCTTTCCGACACCCGTCTCACCCAGCAGCAGCACCGGCAGGTTGGCCGTGGCAACACGCGCCAGTGGCTCCAGCATGGCGCGCATCGCCGGGGCGGCGCTTGCCAGTCCCGGCCAGTCCTGCGATGACGTGACCGGCGCGTGCGCGGAGGTCGCGGCAGGTGCGGCAGGCAACGCCCAGCGCAGCAGTTCCTCGCCAGCGTCGGCCAGTGCGTATCCGGCGCCAGCGAGAACCTGTCCGGCCAACTGCCAGTTGCCGCACTCGGCCAGCACGACGAGCTCCGCCTCCGACGGCGTTCCCACCTGCGCCAGCACATCGCCGGTGGCGCGGCATTGCACGCGCAACAAGGTGGCTCCGCTGTGCTCGCACCAGCGCTGCAACAGGTTCGAGAGCGCCGGCGCAGGCCAGACACAGGCATCCACCGGGCGCGCCTCATCCACGGCCTGTTGCAACTCACGCAACAGGTTGCGGACAGCGGTCGGAGCCGCCGTCGGCGGCGCATCGGTCGCAGCAGGCGATGAGGTCGCGGATGCATCCAGCGCCAGCACCAGCGCATCCAGCCCGCCGCGTTCGCGCAGGTGCAGGCGCACGCTGCCGAGATCCAGCGTGATGTCGCCACTCCAGGCACCTTCGGTGATGCGCTCGCCGTCCACAAAGGTGCCATTGGTCGAACCAAGATCGCGCACCAGCAGGCCGCGATCGGCGCAGATCAGCACTTCGGCATGCTCGCGCGAGACGCCGGGCACATCGAACACGAGATCGCTGCGCCCGCCACGCCCGAGCAGATACCGCCCGGGTGCCAGTTCGTGACGCGGCTGACCGGAGTCCAGCCATTCGAGTTGATAGCGCAAGCGCATGGTGAAATCCGTCGGACCGTTGCAGAAGCCGGATACCCCGCGCGTGAAGCCTGCCGACCCCTGTTCGCATTCACGCATCCGGGTGCCGCAGCTTACATGCCACAGTTCGCGGATGCGAACCAATCACCGGACAAATCCCATGATGCCGGGACAGCGCAGCTGGCATGAAACTTGATCTCCTGCAGAAGGTTTTCCACACCGCTCATCGTCATGACCGACAGCGCGCACGCCCCTGTCCTGGATTCTCGTCAAGGCACCGCGATCTCTGGTTACCGCGTCCGCCTGGCCAATCGGCCGGATGCGGACAGCTGGCAGCTTGAACCCGGACGGCACCTTGTCGGCCGCGCCCCCGAATGTCGCATCTGCATCGACGACTGCACGGTGTCGCGCCAGCACGTGGAGATTGAAGTATTCCGCAACGGCGGACTGATGCTGCGCGATCTCGGCTCGACCAACGGCTGTTCGATCAACGGAAAACACTTCGAGTGCATGGCCTTGTCGGGGTACGTCGACGTGCGCGTGGGCGGCGTGCTGCTGGAGTTCGATCCAATCCGCTTGTGAGCGAGCGCAGGCGAAGCACATTCGGAAGCACGAGCGCGCCCGCCCCCCTCGCGCCTGATGTCCAGGCGTTGCAGTTCGCGCGACAGCGAACCAGGCGCAGCCAAACCCGTTCGCGTTTGCGAACCAGGATCACTCTCTCGGGCGCAAAATCAATTCAAAACAATGTGTTGCGGAGTTGGCACAGACCTTGCCATGACTGGATCACCACTTCTCGGAGGACCTTCCATGTCGCTGCTGCAACGATTCGCACTTTCACTCGCCCTGCTGCTGGCCTCGACCGCCACCCCCGCGCAGACAATGGCCTGGATCGACGGCGCATTCGAGCCGAGCTACACGCTCAATTGCGCGCACGGCTACTCAGAGGTGCTGACCCAAAGCCTGATCGGCTACTACGGCGCCACCGATGCCTCATACCCCAAGGTCGGCGATCCGTACTACGTTCGCGTCCTGCTGGGCACGGTCGGTGCGCCCTGCGCCGGCGGGGCCCAGGTCTCGGTGCGGGTGCTGTTTCCGCTTGCCACTGCGCCGGTGACCGGTGATCCGCTGCGACCGATCCGCTGCTTCAGCTTCCCACTCAGCAACCCTGACCAGATGGCCGAATACACCGACGGCAGCTGTCCGCTGACGCCGACCCTGATCGAGCCCGGTGTCTGGCAGTACAACCCCACGCCCGGCTTCGGCGCGGCCTGGCCCGTGCCGACCGGGCAAGGCCTGCAAATCTGGTTTCCGGTGAGCAGCCAGGTGGTGCTCAACGGCATCGCCAGCGGAGATGACGCCCGATTCTTCGGACGCATCTGGAACATCGACGGGGTCTACTCGCCCGAGTCCTTCCCGCGCCAATGGGTGTTCGTGGCGCCGGCAGGCCAGGACGTAATTTTCGAAAACGGATTCGAATCAAGTCAGGCAAGACCCGCGCTTGATGCCGAAAGCATCCCCACGCCGGCTTCGCCGAGCCTGTTCGATGTACACCTGCACTGAACGCCAGCCGCGACAGCCTGACCACCGCTCAGGACATGAGCCACCACGGAATCGACATGCCATGACCCTGCACCGACACCTTCCCGCCATGTGGATGGCCTGGCTGCTGGTCGGGGCGATCGCCCTGCCCATGAGTGCGGCACGCGCAACCAACCCGGTATTCGACCAGGTCAATATCGGCGGCAGCACCATGCAACTGCCGCGTGGCTGGCAGCGCCAGCAGGACGACTACAGCCTGATCCTGACCGAATCGCCGGACAACCAGCGCTCGGCGTTGCTGGCACTGTTCGCGCTGGCCGCACAATCGGGCGCCGCCGTGACGCCGGAGCAACTGGCCGACGCCGTGCTGGCTCAGTTCGATCTGGCCCGCCACGGCATCGAGGCCGAGCGCGTGGAGCAGCGCGCACAGGGGAAGGCGCTGTACCGCCTGCATCGGCTGCGGGTCGGCAAGGACGTCGGCTATCTGGCCAGCTACAGCTTCACCGACTCCGCCAGCGGTGCCCTGATCCACATGTTCTTCTCGGCGCTGGAATCGCGCTTCGTGGAACTGGGTGGCCCGGTGCTGCCGCTGGTGGTGTTCGGCGGCATGGATGTGAGCGCCATCGAGGCGATCAAGCGCGATGCCACGGCGGCGGCACCCGCGCCCCGGCAGCGCGACTGCGCAGCCGGCCAGAGCATCGAGGTCTGTCTGGCCAAACAGTGGTTCGGCGAGGGTGGCCGCTATGCCGCGCCCGCCAGTGGTTCACTGGCGGAACGCACCACGGCCTCCTGCGAAGAGCGCACCCGGGCCGCACGCGATGCGCAATCGCTGGCCGCTGCCCGCGCGTTCTGCGAGCAATCCTATGCCATCGCCAGTCGCGTGCTGGCGATGTCGCACCAGACTTCGATGAAGATCGCATACAACATGGGCGGCGGCTGGTGCTATCGCGGCGAAAGCGACTGCGACTGACGCCCCAGGTGCCCCGCCCGGCACACCGCGCGGCGGATCGCAACCGCCGCCGGATCCTGTTTGAGCCGCCCAGGCCGCGCGTTCACTCGTGTGTCCGCACAGCGCCCATCCACCAGGGTTCAACCGGATGAACCGCCTGCCTGGCGTCGGCGCGACGCACAGCACCCCGCACCACAATCCGCGCCGACTGCCCCGAACTCAGTCATGCACCCGGAAAGCCGGGCCCGCGGAAGGGCCTCCCGGTCCGCAATGGCGAACGCATCGGCATCGAGCCGGACGCGCCAGTTCGCATGCGCGAACCAATGGCAAGAAAATCCAGGAAAATCAGCATGATCACGAGTGGCACGGGACTTGCTGTTCACGGGTATCAACCAGGAGAACGCACATGTCCCGCCTCAATACAAACCCCTCCCTCTTCCTGCGACTGGCAGCGATCCTGTTCGGCCTCGCCTTCGCACAAGCCAGCCAGGCCGTCCCGATCATTGTGGACTCCGCTGCAGACAATCAGATCGCTGGCGATGGCCTGTGTACCCTGCGCGAGGCCATCGACAACGCCAACTGGGATATGGACTTCACCTCCGGTGACTGTGAACCCGGCCTGCCGGTGATGGACACGATCCAGATTCAGTCCGGCCTGCCCACGATCGTGCTCAATGGCACCGAACTCGAACTCGATCGCAGCATGGCGATCATCGGCCCAGCGGCCGGGCAGGAGATCAGCGGCAACGGTGTCAGCCGGGTGTTCAATGTCAGCGGATCGTATGACCCTGCGGGCACGCACGAGTATCGCTTCGAAAACCTGCACATCATCGATGGTCGGACCTCGTCGTCCGTGATCAACGACACACCCTTTATCCAATGCGCCGGTGGCGGGGCAGGACTGTGCGCGGTCGCGGGCGGCGTCAACGTTCAGCGCCGCGTGGTGATGCGCAATGTCGAGTTCCGTAACAACCTGAGCACATCCGATCACCCGAACAACTTTTTCGGCACGATGGCGGCCGGCGGCGCAGCGTATTTCGGCAGCGGCATCGACGAAGTGGATATCTCCGGTGCAATCTTTGCCAACAATACTGCAGGGGGCGTGGGCAGCAACTTCGGCGGTGCGATCGCCGCCGAAACGATCGACAACTTGCGTCTGGCGAATATCCGATTCCTTGGCAACAGTGCTTCGTCTGCGGGCGGCGCAATCTACGTCGCTGACGGTCAGTCGTTCACCTTGAGTCGCGCCAGTCTCGCCAACAACAAGGCGAAATTCGCGAATCCGGTAGCGATCTGGGTCGAGAACACCGACTTGACCATCCTCCAGGATTCGCTGATCCAGGCCAATCTCAATGTCGACGGATCGGAAAACCTGACAAAAACTGGATACGTCATGCGCGTCGATGGCGCCAGCAGCGGCGACGACGTGGTCTTGGTCGCGAACACCTGGATCGACCAGAATCTTTCCTGCGGCATCGGTTTCCTCGATGTCAGCGCCTTCGTCAGCAACAGCACGTTCTCGCGCAACCAGTGCGACCATGCCGGCGCCGCGATGGCCATTTTCGATGCCACGGTCGAAGTCACGGCAAGCAGTATTCTCGACAACCTCAACACGCTGCCGGCAGTCCAGCTCGATGGCGGTTCGCTCAAGCTGGAATCGAGCACCGTGGTCGCCAACCACGCGACGGCGCCGGGTGAGGCTGGCGGCATCCGTCTCGATGCCGGCACCTTGACCTTGCGTAACACCATCCTGGCCGACAACGCCGGCAGTCAGGGTTCCTTCCACCGGATCAGTGGCACGGTCAATGCGAGCTACAGCCAGTTCGGGGACCCGTTGGGTGAGATCAACGGTACTTCGAGCAACAACCTGTTCATCGGATCGACGGACCTCGGCGCCTTCGGGGATTACGGGTGCGCGACCAAGGCCGGCGACCTCTTCGTCGGCCCGCCGGTCTGCGTTCCAATGCGACCGCTTTCCACGAACAGCCCGGCCCGCGACCAAGGCAATGCGTTTGGTGCCGCATTCGATCAACGCGGGCCAGGCTTCACCCGTTCCGAGGGCGGCGCGGCCGACATTGGCGCCTATGAGTTCCAACCCCCGCTGATCACGATCGAAGCGGTCGATGCAACGAAGGAGGAGGGCAACAGTGGGCAAACCCCGTTCACTTTCCGGGTGAAACGCAATGGCGATCGGCGCAGCGAAAGTTGGGCGGCATGGCATCTGATGGGTACAGGCAGTCAACCGGCGGACGCTGGAGATTTTTCTGCCGGATCATGGATTGGCGGATCGGCGTATTTTCCAGCGAACGCGGACCAAGCCACGGTAACCATCTACGTCACCGGGGACACGGTTGCCGAACAGAACGAAGGCTTTCGCGTGAGCCTGGGTGCGCTGACGAACGGCCAGATGGGCGACAACGCCGCAGCAGATGGCCTCATCATCAATGACGATGCGACCTTTCCGGTTGCAACACTGTCCATCGCGCCGCTGCAGGTTGACGTACCCGAAGGCCAGTGGCTGTACTCGACGCATCGTTTCCGCGTAACGCGCTCGCAGGTCACCAGCGGATACTGCTCAGTCCAGCTTGTGCTGACGGGAGATGGGAGCTTTCCCGCCGATGATGACGACTTCTACGGTATCTCGACCGGCCTGCTCAACATCTACCAGATGAGTCCTGGCGACACCCACTTCGACATCGAGATCCCCGTCGCAGGCGACGGCAAGCTGGAGTCGAACGAGCATTTCAGCGTGAGCCTGCAGAACCCCAGTGGCTGCTTCATTGCCAACGGAGCGGCGTCTGCCGGTTCCTTCATCATCAACGACGACAGCGGAATCTGGATTGAAACCGTCACCACCTCCGCTCCGGAAGGCAACAGCGGCGCCACGCTTTTCAGCTTCCTCGTCCGGCGCGCGTACAGTGATGTGAATATCGCATCGGTCCAGTACGCAGTCAGTGGCATCGGAATCTCCCCGGCCAATGCAGCGGACTTTGTCGGCGGCAGCTTCCCGAGCGGTACGGTCAATTTCGCGCCGGGCCAGAGTGAATCCGTGCTGGTGATCCAGGTTGCCGGCGACTTCACGCCGGAACCGGACGAGGGCTTCCGGGTAACGCTCTCCAATGTACTAGGCGGTGACATCACGCCGTTGGCGCATGCCGATGCGATCATCGTCAACGACGACGTTGCCGGCGACCTGATCTTCGCCAACGGATTCGAGTAGGGCCCATGCCACGCGACGCCGCACCCGCGGCGTCGCGTGGTGCGGAGGCATGGCGCTTCACTACAGGTCGGGGCGGCGTCCTCGACGGAATCCGGCGGCGCCGCGATCGACCGGCCCCGCGCGGGTATGCATGGGCGACGCGCCGGCTTCGTACAATTCCGGCCATGACCCTACCCGCGCCACAAGTGGAAGGCGAAGCCCTGGCCACCCTGGTGGTCAACGCCATCCGCGGCATCGTCAAGGTCTGCGCCGTCAAGGCGCCGGGCTTCGGTGACCGCCGCAAGGCCATCCTGGAAGACATCGCCGTGCTCACCAACGGCACCGTGATCTCCGAGGAAGTCGGCCTGTCGCTGGAGAAGGCCACCATCAACGACCTCGGCCGCGCCAAGCGCGTGGTGGTCACCAAGGAAAACAGCACCATCATCGACGGCGCGGGCGATGCCGAGCGCATCCAGGCGCGCATCAAGCAGATCAAGGCGCAGATCGAGGAGACCTCCTCGGACTACGACCGCGAGAAGTTGCAGGAGCGCGTGGCCAAGCTGGCTGGCGGCGTGGCCGTCATCAAGGTCGGTGCCGCCACCGAAGTGGAAATGAAGGAAAAGAAGGCGCGCGTCGAAGACGCCCTGCACGCCACGCGTGCGGCGGTGGAAGAAGGCGTGGTGCCGGGCGGCGGCGTGGCGCTGGTGCGCGCGCTCGCGGGCATCGCCAAGCTCAAGAGCGACAACGAGGATCAGGAGCACGGTATCGTGATCGCGCGCCGCGCGATGGAAGCGCCGC
>WBZR01003335.1_pt1 | contig 14701 bp, 18 predicted proteins | sample 5204231 | NCBI WGS metagenome assembly WBZR01 (sample SAMN12412403, study PRJNA552823) | activated sludge metagenome | isolation source: activated sludge from anammox sidestream of wastewater treatment plant... | place: USA: Virginia | collected 2017-08 | reverse complement strand
AGCTCTTTCTGCAGATCAACGCCGGCCTTGCGGAACGCGCGAACGACGACATCGGCGCAAACGCCGGTGTTCGGCGGCACGTCGCCATTCGGATAATCCAGCTTCACGTATGACGCGTCGTAACTGGTCGTCTGCGTCGTCTGCTCAATCGCTCCGGCGTTGATCTTTTCAAGCGGCGTCGCGTCGGCCTTGATTTGAATCGCCGCCGCCAGTTCGCGGTTGGAAATCTCGACCTCGCGTTGCGAGCCGCGAATGATCTGACAACCTGTCAGAGAAAATATGAGCAGGAAGAAAACCAGCAAAGATCGAATCAACGACATTGCGCCTCCTCAAAAGCTGTTGATCGCCGAGTCTTCGTCGTCGAAGACTTCAAACACCCGATCCAGATTCGTAACCGAGAGGATGTTTTTGACCTTCTGCCGCGCGCAGGCGAGTTTCAGATTACCGCCCTGCCGCATGACGTGCGCCAGCGATCTGATCAACTCGCCCAGCCCCAGACTGTCAATCCATTCGCACTGCGCGAGGTTGACGACGAAATATCGCTGCCCCGCTTCGATTCGTTCGCGCACGACCTGTTGAAAGCCGTCGTATTGCCCGCGCAGGTTCGCATTGCTTTTCAGTTCAATCACGATCACTTGTCCAACACTGCGTTCGCTAAGTTCCATGTTTCTTGCGCTCTCCGTTTTGAATCACCGCCTGATTGCTTCGTGAGTTTGCTTTACTTCGCGGTACAATCGCAACCGTTATGGCAAATGTAACAGACGACCTGCTCTCATTCTTCCCCGTCCTGAGCGAGTTGAGCATCAAAGCCGGCGCGATCATCCGCCGGTATTACAACGCGCCGCTCGAAGTCGAACTGAAAGCCGACAACAGCCCGGTCACGCAGGCCGACCGCGAAGTCGAAACCTTCCTGCGCGAATCTCTGGAAAAACGTTTCCCCGGTTTTTCGATCCTCGGCGAGGAGTTCGGCGAGACAAACAAATCGAGCGCGTACCGCTGGATCATTGATCCGATTGATGGCACCAAATCGTTCGTGCTGAAAACGCCGCTGTTCGGGACGATGATCGCGCTCGAACGCGACGGCGCGCCCGTGCTCGGTTCGATCTACTTTCCGATTCAGGATCAGCATCTGATCGGTTCGGCTGAAACCGGAACGTTCCTGAACAGCGCGCCGTGCCGCGTCTCTCAAACTGCGCGACTTTCAGAAGCGACGATGCTGCTCACCAATCCGCGCACGCTGATTGACGGCGAACACAGCGAACGACTCGCCAGGCTCGCTCGAAAAGTCCGGCTGGTGCGCGGGATGGGAGATTGTTACGGTTACCATCTGGTGGCGCGCGGATTGGCCGACGTGATGATCGAACCTGCCGCGCTGAAGTATTACGACGTGGCGCCGATGCCGCCTATTCTGGAAGGCGCGGGCGGAACGTTCACGACACTCGGCGGAGATTTCGATTTGAGTTCCGGGCAGGGACTGGCGACCAACCGCTTGTTGCACGAAGAGATTCTGCGTGTCATCAATGGTGAAGATTGATCACGCGCTGGCGGAGACCGCGTCCGGGCGATCAAACTTTCTGACCTCGCCCAGATAGCGCGACGGCAGCAGCAACCGATGAACCAGTTCCTGCAAATTCAATCTCGTGAGGAGGCCATAAACGCGGAACGCCTCGAACAACAACGGCGGCGGAGTAATATCCAGCAACCGGCGCACCCGTTCAGGCGCAAGCTCGGCCTGCGTCAGCCGCAATATTTCATATCGCCAGCCGCCCAGATGCTCCCGATACTTTTCAAACAGCAACCTCGTGAACTCGCTGTATTCCAGATCGCGTTCGAGATGGAGCCGCCGATCAACGCGCCATTCGGCATAACTCGCGGGCAATTCCGGGATGCGCAATCCTTCGCCAACGCGCCGAAACACGTCGTAAAGTTCCTCCCGCTCCGCTTCGGTCAGCGGGCGATGCAAAAGAGAGTGCGCGCGCTCGGAATAATCAATCAGCATGTAGAGCACATCGCGGAACGCCCAGTCAGGTATTTGCGCGCCGCGCGCCTGTTCGACCGATTTGTGGATTGAATAGATTCGATCGAGCGTCCGTTGAGCCGCCGCTTCGTCAACGAAGACGATCTCCTGCGCGTAACGCGCCGTCGAGAAGAGCCGCCCGATCGGGTCTCGCGGAATCTGTCCGGTGAAAAACAGCCAGTCCACCGCGCGATTGAGCGCGAACTCCGCCGCCGAGCCAGCGAAGATCAGCAGGATCAGATCGGAACTGCCCCAGATCGAACGGACAATCGAACGTTGGGAAACAAAGTCGGACATCAAAGTAATGATCCGCGTGGAATGGTCATCTTTCAACCCCGGCGCTACCGGCGATCAGGCTATTTTTTCAGCAGGGATGAAGGGCAGAACTTTTCTATGCTGCATATTTCGCACAACGGTTTGCGCGCCTGACACACGCGGCGTCCGTGCCAGATCAGCCGGTGGGAAAAATCTATCCACTCTTTTTTCGGCAGGAGTTTCATCAGGTCGGCTTCGATTTTTTCGGGCTGTTTGTTTTCGGTCAATACAAGCCGCTGCGATACGCGCGCCACGTGCGTGTCAACCACCACTCCCGTCGGAATGCCGAAAGCCGTGCCGAGCACGACGTTGGCTGTTTTGCGCCCGACGCCCGGCAATTCGACCAACTCTTCCAAAGTCTGCGGAACCTGTCCACCGTGCTTTTCGATCAGCAAGCGGCTGGCTTCCTGAATTGATTTCGCCTTGTTACGAAAGAACGTGACCGAGTTGATGTCGCGTTCAAGCTCTTCGCGCGAGACAGCCACGTAATCTTCCGGCTTGCGATATTTTCTGAACAGGTTCGCCGTGACGATGTTGACGCGCTCGTCAGTGCATTGCGCCGAAAGGATCGTCGCGACCAGCAACTCGAACGGATTCGCGTGATTCAGCGCGCAAGTGGCTTGCGGATAAGTCTTCTTCAGCGCGCGGAGGATTTGCGTCACTCTGAGATTTAATTGTTCCCTGGTCTCCTTCATTTCCTGCCCTTTTATGATTGCTGATTACGGTTGTTGGATGCCGTGCAGTTTGGCGACCTCCTCGACAAAACGCAGCGCGCGTTCGCGAAAGCCGGAGACGATTGAATCCGCATCTGTCAGGAGAAGTTCCAGTTTCTCACGGCGCAAAACCAGATCGTAGGCGTGAGTGAAGACATGCCGGAACCCGCGAAGTTCATTCAGCGGCGCCGCCAGTTCCCTGGGAAAAAGCGGGGGACGGACTCCTGGAATGTCGAGCGTCATTCGTCGAATCAATTCGGCATGCCAGCGGGCAGGATCGTCAATCGCGTTCTCAAATCGTTTGGCGATGCGCAAGGCCATTTGCTCAATCACGTTGAAGAGGCGACAAAGGTGAAACGCGCAGGCTTCTTCGTGAGCCGGGCCGGCTCCTGCGAAACGTTGATGAGCGGTGGCCAAAGAAGTCTCGGCCACTTCCACGTCGCGCAACAATTCCTGTCGCAAGGTTGTCAGTTCTATGGCGTCCATCGTTGCCCCTCCCGCAGGATTGTTTCAGCCAGGCGCGATTCAGGCAGAATGACGACGTCCACAGACCGCCCCAACGCCTCTTCCAGAAGAGATTGCAAACCGTAAGCTGAAATCTCCGAAGGCTCTTCGCGCAAGGCCAGATCAACATCGGAATTTTCCCGAAAAGCGCCGGGATGAATCAACGAGCCGAAGACCCACACCTCTCGTCCTGGCAACATCTCCGCCAGCAATGCGCGCAGACGGGAAAGCGTCTCCACGCGCAGGTCTTCGCGACGCCGGGCAATCTCTTCATCGCGCTGTTGGAGCAAAGTCATAACGCTTCCCAGCCTATCACATGAATATCACCATTTCAGCCCGATGGCTTTGATGATGAATCCGAGATACGGCGCGGCTACACGCGACATGTTATCGAAACGCTCGATGAAATCCTTCGCGCAGGCCTGTTTTTCGGAAAAAGACGAAACGACGATGAAATCTTTGCGCTTCAGGTCTTCGACGAACGGATGCTGCGGGTCGTACTGCTTCGGCAGCTTCGCAAGCGAATCGCCCGCCATCTTGAACAGCTTCCGGAATTCCCTGCTCGACGTAGCGTCGCGCCAGGCGTCAGGTTTCGCCGCAATCGCGTTGGACACTTTGGTTCGCGTGACCGGATCTGGGCGCCATAAGCCGATGCCGATGAAACAGCTTTCAGGCTCCAGGTGCAAATAAATGCCCGGCCCATCCTTGCCGGCGGTCTGATGAAAGAAGAACGCCGACGCTTGCGTCTTGTATGGGATTTTGTTTTTCGAGAAGCGAGTGTCGCGGTAGATGCGAAACATCGAACGCTTCGGATCGGCCACCAGATGCGGGCTGATCGCGCGCAAGCGCGGGCCGATGGCGGCGATGAAAGCCAGCAGCGGATCGCGCACGTCGGCGATGTAACGATCCTTGTTCGGATCGAACCATTCTTTCCTGTTGTTCGCTTTCAACTCTCGCAGGAAGTCGAAGAGCTGTGGCGTGAATCGAAGCTCTTTGGCCATATCAAACCTCTCTGGGAGCGCACGCATCCTGCGCGCTCTACCGGGATTACTTCTTTTTCGCCGCCTTCTTTTCGGCGAGGTTGTTGACGATCTTCCACTCCGCCGCCGTCACCGGTTGAACCGACAGCCGCGAGCCTCGGCGCAGCAGCTCCATCTTTTCCAGCCCCTTCACATCGCGCAGGTCTTCGAGCGCGAGCGGCTCATCGAACTTCAGCACGAATTTGATGTCAACCATCTCCCAGATCGGCTTCGACGGCGTGGCCTTCGGATCGTAATGTTTGTCTTTCGGGTCGAGCGCGGTGTGATCGGGGTAAGCTTTCTTCACGACCTCGGCGACGCCAACGATGCACGGCGGTTCTGTGCTGCTGTGATAGAAAAAAACCTGATCGCCGATTTCCATCTCGCGCATGAAATTTCGCGCCTGATAGTTGCGCACGCCGTCCCAGCACGTGGTTTTGCGCGGCGCTTTGGCCAGATCGTCAATCGAGTAAGATTCCGGTTCCGATTTCATCAACCAGTATTTCAATGTGATCCTCCTGTTTCTTTCAAACTCCAAATTGCCGGAAGTGATGGTCGCAATGCAAGTAGCCCCAACGCTGCCAGTCGGAGTCGCTCATTCGTCCGAAAAACGGATGAGGCGCGAACTCTCCGTTCCGCTGCCCTTCGGCAAAACGTTCGATCAATTTTTCCAACTCCCGCCGGTCGCGGTCGAAACCACCGGGCGGCGTTCCGCCAACCTCCTGATCCATCTCCGGCATCGTCTTGACGCCGTGCGGCCAGGGCAACGGCGCGCGAAGCGCAATCCACTTCATCACGGTTCGAGTAAACAGATTCTCGACCGAGCCTGCGCTGCGCTCTCCCAAAGGAAGTTTGAACGAATCGTTCAGGTGGCAAATCATCTGGTGCGGCGTCATCCTGCCCCATCGCCGCTGGCTATCAGGTTGAACGTTGCTCAAACGCTCGAAGATTTCTTTCCTGTCGGTTGGATTCAAAAAGCTCTTCATTCTTGTTTTCCTCAATCGGCAATCTCAATCCATTTCGCGCTTCTGCCGCTTTCGACGACGGCCTCGATAATTTTCATATTCGCCACTGCGTCTTCGAGCGGCGTCGGCGCCGGCGTGTCGTTGATGACAGCCAGCGAGAACAGATCGCCCTGAATCGTGTATTGGTCGCAGATGCCGAACACAATCTCTTCAACGCCTGCCGAAGTTTCATGCCACATCCGGCAAGGTCTGTCAGGCGGCGCGTTGAACGGAATTTCGATCTCGACTCGGCCCGCGTCGCCGAAGATGTTGACGCGTTGATACGGCGAAAGCTGCGTCGAACAGGTGAACGTCGCCGTCCCGCGCCCAAAATCGAGAACGCCAGACGCCAGACGATCAGTCTTGAAATTCGGATCGTATTCGACGACGCCCAAAACGCGCTTCGGCTCCTCGCCGAAAATAAACCGCGAGAGCGAGATGTTGTAACAACCAATATCCATCAGCCCGCCGCCGCCGATGCCGGATTTGTTGCGGATGTTGTTCGGGTCGGTGTTGAAATACGAGAAGAACGAATGGATCGTCCGCAATTCGCCGACCTCGCCGCCAGCGACCAACTGCTTCGCGCGCCGCCATTGCGGATGGTGGCGGTACATAAACGCCTCCATCACTTTTTGCTTCGGATGCTTTCTCGACGCGTCGAGCAACTGTTGACCTTCAGCCGCGCTCAGCCCAATCGGTTTTTCGCACAGCACGTGTTTGCCCGCTTCGAGCGCCTTGATTGACCAGGGCGTGTGCAGATGGTTCGCCGTCGGATTGTAGATCACATCAATTTCAGGGTCGGCCAGCAACGCCTCGTACGAGCCATAAGCTTTCGGGATGCCGAAATTGCCGGCGACTTCATCGGCTTTCGCCTGATCGCGCGACGCGATGGCGGCGACCACGACGTGATCGCATTTCAACAACGCGGGGATGACTTTCGTCCGGGCGAATTTCGACGCGCTCAAAATTCCCCATCTGACTTTGCTCATCTCGTTATGCCTTTCAGTTAGCGACGTGTAGCGGAAACCCGAAGAGAGAATACGGAAATAACGGAAATAACAGAACAGATGGAAGATTTTTTGATCGTTCTTTTCCGTTCATTCCGTTATTTCGGTTTGTTCCGTGTTCTCTCTTCTCGGAAACGGCTTCCATCCATCTTTCCAATCGTAATACTCCGATCCGGCGAAATTCTTCTTGTAATCGTAAACTGACGGTTCGTGGTAGGCGTAACCTGGATAGTAATACTTGCAGCCAAGCTCGCGCGAATACTGAATGGCTTCGAGCATTGTGAAAATGCCCAGGCTGCGTTTCGATTCCGACGGCTCGAACATCGCATAGACCGCTGACGTGGCCGAGCCGCCGATGTCCAGGAAGCTGGCGGCGATCAATCGGTCGTCATCGTAGACGCATATTTCGTGATTGCGGCAAGGCTCGACCGCTGGTTCTTCAGAAAGAAAGTCGTAGATCGAATCGGGAATGTTTTCCTTGAACCGCTCGCGGTGACGGTAGAACAAATCCTCTTTGACCGCGTCAATGAACGTGTCGCGGATGACGACGCGCATGTCGCCGTTTCTCGACAGCGCGCGTCGCTGGCTGCGCGATGCCACGAACTTCGCCAGATCAACACGCAGCGGCATAACCGTGCGCACGCCGCCCCAATGATGTGAAACCGAATAGCGAAAGAAGTAATTTCCAAAATGGCGCCAGCCCTGCGCCCACAACGCGTCCATCTGCTCCGCCGACGCGCTGCGGCGGAGGAAATACTGGTTCAGGAAAGTCATCGCTTGATCAATTTCGTCACTGCGTGGTTGCCGTCAGGTCAGGGATGTACAACGCGGCCACACCGCGCGATCGCTTCGGGATTGGAGCCGCTGCAATTGGTCAGAACGATGATGGACGGCGCCGTGATGTTGTGTTCGACGTTGGCCAGCCCGTAGCCTTCGGTCTTGACGATCCGGCCCTCTTTGACGACGGCGAGCGAAAGGCCGGGAGAGAGGCGTTTGCGATTCATAGTTTTCTTCTCCGAAAATCCCTGGGCGCGCATCGCTTCCAGCGTGCCATTCGGCAAAAGACCCATTTACTATCAATAGGTCTTTTGCCGAATGGCACGCTGGAAGCGATGCGCGCCCAGGGGCGATTATCCAACGTCGTCTTTCGGCAACTCGTTCGCGAATTGATCGTCGTCTTTCATCTCTTTCTTCAATCGTTGAAGTTCTTTCTTCAGCCCTTCGACAATCTTCGCGTAAGCCGGATCGCTGTAAACGTTGCGCATTTCACGCGGGTCTTTCCGCAGATCGTAAAGCTCCCACTGATCGAGCTTGTTGAAGTAGATCAGCTTGTAACGATCCGTGCGAATGCCGTAATGCGCCGCGACGTTGTGATGGCCGGGATGGTAGTAGCGGTAATACATCGCCGTGCGCCAACCCGGCGGCGTCCTGCCTTCGAGCAGCGGCAGAAAGCTGCGGCCCTGCATATCCGCTGGCGTTTTCACTCCGGCGGCGTCGAGCAGCGTCGGCGCAAAATCAACGTTGAGGATCATCCCCTTCGACACGCTTCCGGGCTTGATCTTTTCCGGCCAGCGAATCAGAAAAGGCATCCGCAGCGCTTCTTCGTACATAAACCGCTTGTCGTAAAAGTTGTGCTCGCCGAGGAAAAAGCCCTGATCCGACGTGTAGATCACAATCGTGTTTTCGGCCAAGCCGTTTTTGTCCAGCCAATCCAGGAAACGCCCGACGTTGTCGTCAACCGATTGCACGCACGCCAGGTAATCCTGCATATATCGTCTGAATTTCCACCGCTTCAATTCTGCGCCTGTCAGACCCGCCGGAGGTTTCATCTTCAAATCGTTGTCATTCAGATCGGCGTCAATGTGCATAGTTGATTGCCGAGCGGCGTCCGACTTGCCTTTGTAATCGTCGTCGAAGGTTGCGGGAATCGGCGGATCATAGTTTTCAAACTGCTTGCGATGTTTTTCGTCCGGCTGCCAGTTACGATGCGGCGCCTTGTGGTGGTACATCAGGAAGAACGGCTTGTCCTGCGGGCGCTTTTCGATGAATTGAATCGCCAGATCGGTGATGATGTCGGTCGTGTAGCCGGTGAGCTTTTTGCGCTCTCCCATCTCGATCATCATCGGGTCGAAGTACGCGCCCTGCCCCGGCAATATGTTCCAGTAATCGAAACCTGTCGGCTCGCCTTCTTTACCGCGATTGCCGCCGAGATGCCATTTGCCGATCATCCCGGTGTAATAGCCCGCCTGCTGTAAATACTTCTGAAGCATCGGCTGCGAGTTATCAATGTGATTGAAGACCGGCACGCCGTTCAGGTGCGCGTATTTGCCCGTCAGAATCGCCGCGCGGCTCGGCGTGCAAATCGAATTGGTGGCAAAGGCGTTCTCGAACTTCATCCCCTCTTTCGCCAGCCGGTCAATGTTCGGCGTTTTGTTCAAGCGGCCACTGTACGCGCTGATGGCGTGCGCCGCGTGGTCGTCAGACATGATGAAGACGATGTTGGGGCGTTTGGGCGCCGGTTGATTTTGCGCGGCGCCGGGCTGCAAACAGACCAGCGCCGCCAGCAAGCAGAGCGTCAGATAGCGTGTAAGCTTGTTCATTTTTGATTCTTTGTGTTGAGGTTGGCGCTCTTGCCGTTCGCCTTCACTTCATCCGCGAACGGCTCGATGTCGGGAATCACTTTGACGCCCGTCGTGAATTTGAACGGCGCCAGAGGCTGCCCGCTTGGGAAAGTCAGTTCGACCATATAAGCCGTGTAGCCGCGCTTCGGCGGCGCGACCTTCGCCACGTAAACGCCATTGCCTTGATCAGTCAGCGGCGAGCTTTTCCACTTCGGCCCGATGCTGGTCAAACGGAAATCGCGCGCGCCGGGATTGGACGCCTGCCACAGTTTCACTTCAGTCGGCTTGGTCCTGGTCTCGACGCGGATGCCGCCGTTCTTCTCGATCTTCCAGTCGAACTGCGGCAACGCGGCGTTGGTAAGAATCGCGCTGTAGCAGGCCAGCAGCGTCATCCATGCGTCCGAACCGCGCAACGAGTGATCGGCGTTCGGCACATAACGCAGGTATTTCACCCCCTGCAGATCGTTGAAATAGAACCGCCACGAGTCGGGCAGGAAGAACTGATCGCCGGTAGCGTTGATGATGAACTTCGGCATCGTGAGACGCTGGCGATATTCGTATGGCTCGACTAGCTTCATCAGTTCCCGGTAACGCGGCGAATTCTGCTGACTCATAATGCCCATCTCTTCGTAATCGCCGACGGCCGGAGCGTAATAGCCGTAGACCGCAAAGTGATGCTGGAACGACGGAATGACGTTGAGCATGTCAATCACGAGCGGCACAATCGCCACCACGCGCTTATCAACCGCCGCCGTCGTCCATGTAGTCCAGCCGCGTTTCGATCCGCCGGTGACAACGAAGCCGTCAATCTTCGTATTTCCGCCTTCAGCTCCGCCGCAGAAAGCGATCACCGTGTCCATCGCGCGCACGGCGGCTTTGGTCATCGGCAACCGCGCGGGCCACGACTCGTCGCCGGTCTTCAAAAACTTATCCCACGTGTAGGCGATATATTCATCCTCCACGCGTGGCTTCTTGTCGTCGCTGAACGTGAGCGGCTGGTTGGGAATCATCCGCAGTTCGGTGACCACAGACTTCGTAGCCATCGCGATCTGAATGACCGCCTGGTCAGCGCCCTTCGGCGCGGGACTGTTGTTGTTGCCGCCGGAGATGTAAAGCAGCGACTTGCTGGTCTTCACCTCATCCGGCTTGACCATAATCATCCAATGCCACCAGACGTTGCGATCAACCTCGCTCGTCGAACGCCACGTCTGCGAAGTCATCTTGATGATGTAGGTCGTGTAGCCATTGCCCGGCGTTTTGCTGACCAACTCATACTTGTAAGTCGGATCGGGCGCGGCGACGTATTTGTCGAGCGCAGTCTGGCCATTCGCTGGCGCGGGAGCCTGCGCGAGAGCGGTGAAAGCAGTGAGCGTGATAAGTAGAAGTGTGGTGTTGAACAGTCTGATCGTGTTATTGCGTGAACTTTGGCGCATTGATTTTCTCCGTAGTTTTGAAATTAAGCAGCGGCGAATTCAGTGTATTGGCGAACTTCAGGCGGATGAAATCCGAGCACGATGTCCTCGCGCGGCACGCCAGCTTCGAGCAAGGCGTCGGCGACCGGACGATTGGTTCCGTCGTGCTGAATCCAGACTTTGCCGTCAATAATGTCCAAGTGAATTACCGAGCCAAGAACACGACGAACGCCCTGCCAGCCGATGTGCTGGACTTCGTAATGATCTCTTTCAGGATCAATCACGATTTCGACTTCGATCTGCCCGTTGCGTGGTTTGTGTTTCCCATATTCATGGACGATGTAGCGCAAAATCTCTCGATAGCGATTCAGTTTATCCATTTGATAATACCTCCTTGCCTCTCGTCGAAGACGATCATCAACAGTCTCTGGCGTTCAATAACCAGCCGTCCCAACCGCTCAGAAAATATTCCCTCCCAGGCCTGGTTTGGGATCGCCAAATAAAGCGCCCGGTCCGGCTCGGTGTCGGAAAGCACGTCACGATAGACATTGTATTGGCCGACCGCATCGTGCAGATCGTCTACTGGAGATTTGCTGGTGAAACTTTTGATTTCAACAGCAATCCGATGTCCGTCCTTCTCAGCCGCAAGCGTACTCTTTTCCGCGCCGAGATCAACATACATCGGGCGATTCCCATATCCGAGAAAGAGTGGATCATCCGTGATCGCCCACCCCTCTGCAATCAAAGCTTCAACAACGATATCGTGATAGAGGTCTCTGGCTGGCATGTTATCGCCTCCCAACTGCTAACTGAAAATCTCATGCAAACACCTTCAAAATCGGATCGCCCCCGAAATTGGTCAGCCGCTGATCGCGCCCGCCGTAATAATAAGTCAGCTTCCGATGATCCAACCCCATCGCGCGCAGGATCGTCGCGTGCATATCGTGAACCGAGTATGGCTCGACTTCAGCTTTGTAACCGTACTCATCCGTCGCGCCGAGCGCCTGTCCGCCTTTCACTCCGCCGCCGGTCATCCACATCGTGAAGCCGTGCGGGTTGTGGTCGCGTCCGATGCCGGATTGCGAGATCGGCATGCGTCCGAATTCCCCGCCCCAGACTACCAGCGTCGAATCGAGCAGGCCGCGCGATTTCAAATCCTGGATCAACCCGGACATCGGCTTGTCGGTCTCGGCGCAATGCAGCGTGTGGTTCTCGTGCAGGCCGTAATGCGCGTCCCACGATTCCTGCTGGTGGCCGCCGCCGCTATAAAGCTGGATGAAGCGCACGCCGCGTTCTACCAGTCTTCGCGCGACCAGGCATTGCCGCCCGAAATAATCCGTCGTCTTTTCGCCGATGCCGTAAAGCTTCTTCGTCGCTTCTGATTCTTTCGAGATGTCCACAGCTTCAGGCGCGCTCGTCTGCATCTGGAAGGCGAGTTCGTAAGACGCGATGCGCGCGTCCAGATCGCTGTTTCCCGCGTGGCGTTCGTGATGCTCCTGATTCATTTTCTGAATGAAATCAACTTCGGCGCGCTGCAGATGCGGGTCAACCCACTTGGGCGGATTCAGATCAACTATCGGCACATTGCCCGAACGAAACGCAGTGCCCTGAAACGCGGCGGGCATAAATCCCGAAGACCAGTTCGGCGCGCCGCCAATCGGGCCTCCACGCCAATCGTACATCACGATGTAAGCCGGCAGATTTTCATTCTCGCTGCCCAGGCCGTAAGTCACCCACGATCCCAAACTGGGATTGCCCGGACGCATGTTGCCACTGTTCATCTGGAAGATCGCGGGCGAGTGGTTGTTGCTGGTGGTATAGACCGAACGCACCAGACAGAGGTCGTCCACTTTTTGCGCCAGATGCGGATAAAGCTCCGAGACTTCTATGCCCGATTGTCCGTGCTTTTTGAATTTGTACGGCGAGGCCATCAGATTGCCGGGGTTGCCGAAGAAGACATCAACTTTCCCTTTATTCATCGGCTTGCCGTGATGGCGCGTCAATTCAGGTTTTGGATCGAACGTATCAACGTGGCTGACGCCGCCGTACATAAACAGGAAGATGACCGATTTGGCTTTGGCCGGGAACATCGCGGGTTTGGCCGCGAGCGGATTAGCGCGCTTCCGCTGCGGCTCGGCGGCAAGCAGATCGTCCTGATCGAGCAGCGCCGCGAGCGCGAGGCCGGAGAATCCCGCGCCAGCGCGAAAGATCAACTCGCGGCGGGTCATCCGTTGTGATTGATTCAAAATTGGGAGATTGATTTTGTTCTTCATCGCCTCTCCTACGAAAAAGAGCATGGAGTTCAAACTTTAGTTTGCTGCTTTTGTCCGCCTGAAAATGGAGGCTACAAGCTGAAGCTTGAACTCCATGCCCTTTTTTCATTGTTTCAGGGCGTCGCAACGCGACATGAACAACTCCTCTGACAATTGGTGGAGCGATCAATGAACGGCGAACAGTCTCCCAACCGGCTTGCCGGCAGACGGATTGTTCTCCGCGTAATCCAGCTTGAGAAAACGGCACAATGTCGCGGCGGCCTGATTCTGATAAATCGTCTCGGCGTTCTTCCATTCGCCGCGCAACCGGATGTCGGGGCTGATGAACGCCATCCAGATGTACTGCGCTTCGGGAACTTTTTCTCCGTGATCCGTCCAATCCTTCGGCGTTGCGCCGCGCCCGTGATCCACCGTGATGATGATCGAAGTCTTGCCTCGGTAATGTTCGTTCGATTGCAAATAATCCCAAAGCTCGCGCAGGTAACGGTCGGTGTTCGCCAAAGCCTGAACGGTTTTGTCGTAATTCCCGCCGTGCGCCCAGTCATCAGTCTCGCCGAGCGAGAGATACAGCACGCGCGGTTGATAGCTTTTCAGATGCGCCATCGCAAAACGAAACGTGTAGTAATCGTGCCGCACGCTGTCCCAGGGCGTCGGCGCTTCACTCTGCAACCGGCCCATCAATTTGATCTCCGGGTCGGGGTGATCGTAAGGCTCGTATCCGGCGTTCAACGTGATGCTGCCCACTTCGTGTTCGGCGACCCAGTCAATTACGTCCCACGAAGCGAACCCCGCTACCTGCTTCGCGTCGAGCTTCAGCTTCCGTTTCAAAAATTCGAGCACGGACGGATACGGGTTGCGCTTCTTGTCGTTGCTATTGATCACGTCATCGTGCGCCTGGCCCGTCAGGATTTCGGAATAGCCGGGATAAGAAAACCACATCTTGTTCGTGGTCATCACAGCGCTGCCCAGAGCGCGGTTCCCGGCAATCGAGCCGTGTTGCTTCATCAGCGTGCCCCAGAAGAAAGGCATCAGTTTCTCGCGCCGCTGCTCCGGCGTTTCGGCGTAATATTTTTTGTAAAGCGCGGTGTCTTCGACGCGGCCTCTCCTCGTCTTCGATTTCAGCACATCCAGATCGAGTCCGCCGAACATTTCCTGCGTGCGCGCGCCGTCCAGCGTGATCAAAATAACGTTTTCGGTTTTGCCCTGGCCGGCGGCCACCGCCGCCAGCGTGAATAACAATAATAATGAGGCTACAGATTTAAACATTGGTTTTTCTCCGTGTCTTATTCGCCGCCTCTGACCAGCGGCATCAAAAGGCAGTGCGGCCCGCCGTTGTTGATTGACAGCAATTCGCCGGGGAACGTCAGCACTTCGACTCCGGCCCGGCGCAAAGCTTCGTTGGTGTGAATGTTGTGCTCGTAAGCGATTACGCGGCCCGGACGCAGTTGGACGACATTCGCGCCCTGCCAGCGCAGTTCGTACATCGCGCGCTCGATCACATATTTTTCCAAAGGCAGCGCGCCCTGCTCGCCGCCAACGTAGACCACCTGACAGCCACGCTCGCGGAAATAATCAACAAGCTTCATGTCCAATGGCGTCGCTTTGCCGGAGCCGGCTTCATACTTCGTCACCCAACCGACCTGCGGCGCCAGTTCGACAGTCAATCGCAGATCGTCCGTCTTACTCATCTCGCGTTCAGGTTGCGCGAGCCTGATCTGGTCTGTCTGAGCGGCAAGACCGAGCAGGATGGGTTTCACCGGATTCGATTCGCTGTAACGTTTTTCCAGAAAGTACGGCACGGCGAGAACCTTTTTCT
>WBZR01002849.1_pt1 | contig 14708 bp, 16 predicted proteins | sample 5204231 | NCBI WGS metagenome assembly WBZR01 (sample SAMN12412403, study PRJNA552823) | activated sludge metagenome | isolation source: activated sludge from anammox sidestream of wastewater treatment plant... | place: USA: Virginia | collected 2017-08 | reverse complement strand
GGGCAACCGTCACCCCGTCCTTCGTCATGGTCCCCGGCCCATGCTTGTGGCCAATGAGCACCGTGCGACCCTGCGGTCCGAGTGTCACCCGAACTGCCTCCGCCACTTGGTTGATTCCCCGGGCTAATGCTGCGCGGGCTTCTGATCCATAAACTAGTGTTCTCATAACTGATTCGAAAACTGAGATTGGGGGGCGGCTGATCGGTAATCGGCTGATCGGTAAGGGGTCAGAGACCTGGCCGATAGCGGATCGCTCCACGGATGCTGGGGCCACCCAACTGCCGACGGCTGCGGTTAGCCAGCTCCTGCATGAAGAACGCGGCTTCCTGATTCAAGTTGGCCATGCGCTCGTAATCCGACTGACCGGTGGCCGTGGGGATGAGCAGTGCGCTGGCCGTCCAGTAGGCTGCGGTTCGTTGGTATTCCTCGGGCAGATCCAGCTCTTGGCTGTCGCCAGATGCCTGGATGGCTATTGCTGCAGGCAGGTACCAACCTGCTGCAAAGCACTGAGCGTAATCCTGGTCGGGCGTGGGAAACAAGCGGATCGTTCGGGGTGGGATTTGGCAGAAGAATTGTGGTTTGGCTGGGCTGTCTGTCAGGTACGTGGGATAGTACGTAGCCAGCTCCTCAATGCTCACTGGGCCATACTTGCCCTGAAAGTTGCGCAGTGGCTGCCCATCAATGTACAGCCGGTGCACTTCCAGCACATCACGCCCAAAGGCCGTTCCATGCTGGTCGTAATAGCCTGCTTGCCCAGAACCCGTGAGCGTAAACGTTATCCGGTCATCGTACAGACACCGGGTGCGCTCCGCAAAGCTGCGGATGCGCTCATTGATCAGTCCATTAACGTCCTGTGCATCTTCCAGATAGCTGATACCTGAGAAGCGGCAAATGGAAAGAACCAGGTCCCTGAATACAATGCGGGTCATTACAATGCAAATAGGGGTGTCCACAAAGACAAAGCCCCCGGTATTGGGGGCTTTGTTGGACCAGAAGCGGGCCGAAGCCCAGCCTATGTAATTCCAGTGATCCTCGCGTTAACTGCGCAATCTGAGCACCCTAGGGCAGTCCACAACGTGAACGTGTGAACGTACGAGTCGGTGCCCTGCTTCAGCACTGGATCGTGGGACATCGGGGTCTTGGGCATGAGCACATACCAACTGGGTGTGCTCAGGATGCAGATCTCGCCGCTGACCGCTGGACGTGCGTCCATGACCACGGCCATGCCCAGATACGCCATTTCCTGCCCCGGGCCCATCACACCGTACTTGGTGCTGCCACCCTGGACGTTGTTCAGGCGCTCGGCAGTCGGACCGATCGCCGTTCGGATCTTGCCGAACATATTGCTGCCCGACTGGTTTCCAGCCAAGATCAGGTCGGGAGCCCCGCGGCCCTCGATGCCGATCATGTCAACCTGGTCGTCGATCAGCCCCAGGGCGAAGGTGCCTGCTGAGGTCTTGACCTGGGCTGCCCACTGGGTGTCGGTCGTCTGGCTCATTCCACCTCGCGAGTTGCTGGTGGACAGCGCATAACGGAAGCCCATGATCTTGTCCCGGGCATCGACCGTTGTGCTGGCCGCGTCCGTGGACCAACGGTTCTTGAACGAGTCCAGAACTTGGTTCTTCTTCCCCTCAAGGAAGTTGCCCAGGGTTCCACCCTCGGCCACGAACGTCTCACTCGCCCGGTAGCTTGTGTGCGCCCGGTAGTGGGTGATCGCGTACTCAGCCTGGCTGAATCCGTTGGTCGCGCTGATGGTGTCAGCCGTCAGCTCGTTGGCGTCGGTGACGCCCGCTGCGGGAGTCGTGAGGTCATCACCCGCGATGGGCAAGACCATGGACTTGTAGCCATTGAGGCTAAAGCCCTGATTGAAATTCGTGCCACGATTGGCGATTGCCGCAAGCAGTGGATGAGCGGTAGTCCAGATCATGGACCACCCCTTGCTAACCGCCTTGCTTACCGCAAACGCGCTGTATCCGGCTACGGCAAATGAACTATTTCCTGTAAAAGCCATTGTCTTAAACCTGTGTTTTGGGATTTGCTTTGCACCCTTAGGCGCTTGGCTGATAACCCTTTAACAGCAAGTTGAACATTCGGTCAGCAGACATCTCAGGCGAATTCGGGTCGAACGTCTTATCGTGCCCCTGTGGAGTATTGGGCTTAACCTGTGGCGCTGCGCCGGGCGCAGTACGCAACAGTGCCTTGTTCTCCTTCAGCCACGCACCTTCCATATCCTGGATGCCAGTGCGCTTAACTGCTTCTCGCAGTTGGCTGGGTTGCACGTCTACTCCCCACTCAGACTTCAGGCGGGCAGCTGTCTGCGCGGCTTGATCGCCGGTGCGCTGTTCTCCAACATACTGCTCAAGGCTTTCAAGGGCCTTGGCCATTTGCTGGCGGGTTTGGTTTAGTTCCTGTTTCAGTGCAGTGTTCTGCTGCAACAAGAACCGGCCCTCATCCGACAACTCGTCCTGTGCTATTCCCAGTTCTTGTTGGGTTTGGGTGGTGGGTTGATATCCAGCCTGCTGCTGCAGGCCCTCAATAACCCGGCGCTGACCCTCGGGGCCTGATGACCAGATTCTTTCGAGCTCATCAGCCCACTGAACACGTTGGAGCTGGGCTTCGGCCTCACGCTTCAAGTCCGCAGCTTCCTGCCACTTTCGCGTTGCATCCCGTCCCTTGCTCAGCCATTCTCTGGCTTGTTCCTGGGGTATCAGTTCTCCATCCAACTCCCACTGCTGTGGGGTATGGGCGGGGGTTTGTTCGTCCGTATTCTGCTTTGTACTGGCCGACTCCTCGTCGGTCTGCGTATCGGTTGTCTGCTGATTCACCGGGCCCTGCATGAGATCTTGAGGTTCAAAACCACCCATAGGCATATCCGGCAAATGATCAAAATTCTGTGTATCGGGCATTGTTTCTCCCGGTTCCTGAACACTGGCTTGTTCCTGAGTGGAGTGCCTGTTGGTTAACCGCTTGGTCCAGTGCTAGCCGCGCACGGGACAATGCTAATAGGGGGCCCGTTCTGGGGGCTCAGGGTGAGGATTGAGCAGCCAGGTCCATGGGTGGAATCTGCTGGCTTTGTGGAGCACCGGTGTTCATCGGGGTGACTCCCTCCTTGCTCATCCAGCGCTCTGGGCTTTTCTCCCCCAGTGCCACAAGCCAATCCTCGAAGGCCAGGGGCAAGGCATTCGGGTAGATCTGAGCGACGGACATCGCTGTCTGCAGCTTCAAGGTAGCTTCCTGGATCTTCTGTTGCTGGGGCTTGAACTGCATGGTGCTTTCCTTGACCAGCACATCAGCGTCGGGCCGCAGGAATCGGCGGATGGGGTTCTGGGCCCCGAACTCCAGATCTGCACCGTCGATGGTCAGCGTCATGGGCTGATCGTCGTACAACCGGGCGACGGCCAGATACTTGCGGACAGCCCGCTGCCAGAAGGCGGCCAAGTCCTTCCCGATGTTTCCCGCCATGAGACCAGACTGGCCCTGAATGGCATTGACCTCGGCGGCGTACGACACGCCGGGGACCGGCGCACCGGCAGAAAACGGGTTGGCTCCACCCTGGGCGATCAGCTCCAGGTTGTTCATCTCCCGCCAGGCCATCACCTGCTGCTGGATGCCAATTCCCGATTGGGCTTGAAGGGGGCCCGCCTGTGGGTTGAGTTCGACAATCGTCCCGATCTCCCCGTCCTCGAACTTCTGCTTCTCCTCGGGGCTCAGTGCATCCTTGCCCACGGTGTAGAAGCCAGCACCCCGCTCGATGCTCGTGCGTATGTGGTCTTCCGCCTGCCACAGGTTGATCTGGGCGGGCAGCATCTGCTCGACAAGGCCGATGGGCACGCGCAAGCTGGGCAGGTTCAGCAGGTAGCAGGGCTCATAGGGCAGGAACGGTATGCGCCTGGACTGTTCTTGGAAGTAGTACGGATTGGGACCGTGGTGGATGGGCTGATCGGATCGGGGATCAAGCACACACCACGTGCCCTGATCGCCATCCACGTCGTAGTACCACTCCAACTCCAGAATCTGTTGATCGGCCAGCGGATCGGCGCTGAGGTATTCGGTGAAAGAACGGGGCCCAAACATCTCGACCCAGACACTGAGGGGTTCTCGGTACCGACAGCTGGCCCAGCGGATCTCACACGGAAGGCGCACGGTCCGATCCCAGGTCATGTCCAGGGTGTCGCAGTGAGCCAAGACCGGTCGATCGGCTCGAATACAGGCCTTAACCCAACCAATGCCCGCGATCATGTAATCCAGGCTTGCCATTCGCATGTGGTCGCGGGCGTTACACCCACGTGGGCTGTCTCCCAGTCGCTGTCGGCAGTACAGGGCGTTGAGCGTGCCCAAGGCCGGTGGCAGGTCCTGGAACTCGATCTCCGGGAAGTAGTAAGACGTCTGCATGAGCAGGGTCTTGATGGTCTGCAGTAGCTTGTTGCTGCGTCCTTCCTGCCAGTTGAGGACAATGAAGTCATAGAACTCTTGCCCAGATTGGAATTGGTGCAGAGCCTGGCCCTCTCCGTCCTCCACCGCCCGTGACCCGGGCATGATCGGGCTCATGTCGCCCGCTACCAACCGGCGCAGGTCGTAGATCTTCTGGCGGAAATTGTCAAGGCCCTCGTGGGTCGCGAGGCGCGCACGTATGACGTCCGTGGATTGCAGTTTGGCCACACGCAAATAGGGGTCCACCCTGATTCACGGGGCGATCGTCGGGTTGAACGGTACGTCAAACTGGGATCATGCCTATGCCTGCGGACTTTGACTAGCGATCATGCGCTCAGCGTGTCGCACAGGACCTGGAAAGGCTGTGTGATGAGGTGGAACGTTTGGATCTGGTGTTTCAGAACACCCAGTTCCTGGGCACCACCCACAACTTTCCAAATGTGCACATCGGCTATCTGATGGCGTGCATGGCAAAGCTCGACTTTCTGGGCCATGCTCTGCAGCCGAATGGGAAGCAGCCTGTTCGGATGCTGGCTTTTCTGGATCAGTACGTGGGACCGGGCAAGCACAAGGAAAACAAGCTGATCTTGCAGATGTTCCGCAACACACTGATGCATACCGGCGAGCTGCGCTTCATGCAGTCGGCTGACGGCCAGGAGGTCTTTACATGGCGCTTGTATTGGAGTGAGGCGCTGGGCGGCGATCGACATTATGAGATTTCGGAGGTAGATCCCCGGCACCAAGAACAGATTCTGGCTGTCTACCGAGAACTCCATCCGGGCGGTGGCCAACCGCGGACCATGTGTCTGCACTGGCGATTGGCCAGCTTTGTCCGTGAGCTTCAGGCGGGTGCAGAACGCTACTTTGCGGACGTCCAGACCAGTGGGCCGATGCAAGCCAGGCTGCGGAAGGCCTATCGGGATGTTGCGATGCAGAAGTCCAAAGCCTAGGCGGGCTTGGGATCGGGGGGTAGATCGGGGGGCTGCATACAATCCAGGTGGTCGGACAGTGGGTGGGTGTTGGTCGGGCGCTCAGGCTGCAGCTCACCACCCTGGATCTTGCGCTGGACCTCCGGGCTTCTGAGCCAATCCCGATACCGCGCATTCTGCCCACTGTTCACGGCCCGATCTCGATCCGCCAAGTACACAGCGGCCCGCAGATTGGGCTGTCGGCTGAGGGGGATTCCGCACTGGGGACAGGGCGTGACCCGAGTCTGGGGGCCAGTAGCCAGCTCCCAGCACCCAGAGCACTGGGGGCAGGCAAATTGGTGAATGGGCATCCTAGATCTGGAATCCGCGCAGCTGGATGTCCACAGAACGCAGTTCGGTGATCGGGAACTGGTAGTGAACGGTTTCCTGGGGCCTGATTACCGTCAGCTGGACACAGTTCACTTCCTGGCCGTCGACCATGCACCTGGCGGGTCCGACCCGGTAAAGAACGTCGCCCACGGGCAGCTCGCGATTGGGCACAGCCCATGCCCAGTTATGGATGGGGCTGTTGTAGTCCGATTCGGCATAGATCTTGGCCAGGATGCCTGCAAGCAGGATGCTGTCCCGGAAGCTAATTGGTTGAATGTTTGTCTGTTGGTGATTGTTCATGATCGTTGGTCAATAGTTGGGTTTGCCAGCTTAGAAAAGGCGTTGGCCACCTCGTACGCTGCGGGCCAGTCGCCGGAGCTCCGCGTTCTCAGCCTTGATAATTGACCGCCCGTAATCATCGGCCCTGGACTGCAGGTCGGTAGCGGGGCGGGGGATCGCATTCAGGTGCGTGTGCAGTGCGTAGTACAAGGCGGTTATCGCGTGGTCGGCCTGCCGCGGGTCAATATCCTCGCGTCCGGAGTCGGCCCACACCGCACCCGTCAGCTCACGCCACAGCTGCGTGCATGAGTGTTCGATATACAGATCCGGATACCCGTTGTTCCGGTTGAACAGCCGGTCCAGGGTGTCGAGCGGTGCTTGCCGACGGCCCTTGTACGCGGGAATCAGCAGATGGAATCGGTCATCGGATCGCAGCTCGGCACTGTACACGTCCGCGGCACTGATCCCACGCGCCGCAAACTGGCTGTGTGGGTCCCGGCGCTTCTCCCACATCTGACTGTCGGCATAGATCTTGGATATGCGCTCATTGGGCTTGGTCAGCTGCATGATGCGCTGTACTTGCCGATCGGAAGACAGATCGGGCTGATAGTCTTCGCGCACCACATACCAATCACCGTCCAACTCCAAGATCCACAGGGCACAATACGGATCGCGAATTCCCCAATCCACACCCATGATCAGGTGGTGATCAGGGTTCAGACCGTGGGGCAGAAGGTCTTGTACGGCGAACAGATGGGTCTGTGAATCGAGTTGGGGAAACCGCGCACCGGTCGGGGTGTCCCACGATCCTTCCATGCGGGCTTTGCGCTTCCACTCGGGCAAACCGGCCAAGGTCGCCGCATACTGGTTGTCCTGGAACGTGGGGTTGTCCTGGGGCAGGGCCTGAATGAAGTGGAAATCGGCTGGATCCAGGTTCTCACCCTGAAAGTCGCGCGACACCCACAACTTCTTGACCCATGGATGGCCCAGTCCATCAGGGTTGCTGGCTGCCAGGAAGGGCAGAAATGGCAGGGGGTCGGGGCTGCGAAGGCAATAAAGAAGATCACCCAGCACCGTTTTGGGCAACTCCGTGAGCTCATCCACCAACAAGTAGGCATTCTCCGTGCCCCGGTACTTGTCAGCCTCATCCGCGTTCCGCAGGCGGAGTGCTCCAAGTCGTTTATCGTTGAAACGAAAACAATAGCCGTAGTGCTTGTCCGCGGTGTGGATCTCACCCAGATCCTGAAACTCCCGGGCCAGTGCTGGAGCATGCCGATCCCGCAGACTGGGATAGTCTTTGCAGACCAGCATGCCGATTTGGCCGGGAAAGCCCAGGGTAGCCAGCAATCCGGCAAAGAACACACTGGCCGACCGCAACAAATAGCTCTTGCCGCCAAAGCCCGCCCCACCGTACAGCACTTTGGCCTGGGCCTGGGCTATACACAGGTCGAGGGCAGCATTCTGCTTAGTGGTAAGGCCCCGGAATGCGCGCCAGTCGAGGTTGACTGTGCCCTGTTGGCCCTGTGTCCATTGTTGGAGTGAGTTAAACACTGTACTTCGTGCGCGGTGCACCGGCGGGATCTCGAACAAATCGGGATCTGGTCCAAGGCGGATCGGGTCCAAGGAATTTCAAAGGGGCCAGAGTTATGGGAATAAGGTGAAATGTGGCAATTCAGTTCGAGGATGTACCCCCACCCCCCTTGGCCTTATATCCCTGGTCAATACCCCAGTTAACTGCCCGGGGCCCGTGGGGCACCCTGAGGGCTGTCTGGGGCCTTTTCCGGTGGCAGTAGCTCAATGGTCAGACGCAACCGATTGGCAGGATGGAAATGAGGCAGCTGGTCGAGGACAAAGCCCAGATCGGGATTGACTCGTGGCCCCTTGCGGAATGCTCGTTCCAGGATGCCCAGGCAACGCCGGTAGATGGTGTCAAGGTCATAGCCTGAGTCCGATCTGAATGTCAGGACCTCACACCACTCATGGGGTGTGGTGCTGCGCTGTAGATCGGGGCTAATCGGAATTAGGTTGTCTAATGGTTTGTTATTTGGCATTTGGTTGTCTACCTACTGGATTGGGTTTGTCCACTGTCCAGATTGGAAATTGGGACGTCATATCGGTCATTATCAGAACCACTTCGTGGCTCGACCGCCGTAGGCGGCTCAGAACTGGGGGGCAATGACTGCACTTGGGTCTGACCGCCTACGGCAGTCTGGGACTGGAGCCGAACGCGTTCCCTGACCTCGGCCAGATACATATGGGCCTCGGGCCGCTGCTGGCCGAATGAGAACTGGATCTTGACCGGCTGGCCATCTTCCCCCTGGAGCTCGGTCGTCTGCACGGGTCCCACTGCGTACTTGGCGATGACGTCCACCAACTTGATGACCTCGGTCGTTCGCAGTTGCCCGTCCCGTGCTTGTTCGATCAGTTGATCAGCCAGCTCCAAGACTGGTGCCAACCGCTGGACAAAGGCATCGCGCAGAACCGATCTGGGTGGCTTCCCATAGGTCAACGACTGCAGAGACCTGTCCAGGGGGCGAACATCAGACCGGGGCGCACCCGAACCGTACTGGTTGTCGGGGGTGTTCCCACCCCGATTCAGGTTCGGATACAGATCCTGCTTCCCTGGCAGGTCGGCTGGCTGCCCTTCCGGCGGGGAATCGGGCGATCGGTGGGCTGGGGGTACAGATTTCTTGGGCATAGATTTGTGTGGGGCTCATGGCTTGGTTTGCGGGTAATCCCCTGGACTGATCCCTTGGAATGACCCTTGGAACCGATCCCCTGGATGGCCCTTGGACTGACCGGTGGACTGCCGATCGGTTGTCTGCTGTAATAGGGGTGGAAAACCGACCTTTTGCCCTCGGCACGCAAAGTCATTAGTCCATCCCTATTTGTGTGCAATGATTTCGCACATTCCCGAGCTGCTCACTCGCCGTGAGATTGTGAACCGGGCCCTGAACCACATCCCACTCGACCCTGGCCCCTGCGTCTACTTCCTGGTTGCAGACGGTCGCATTCTGTACGTGGGATCGACCCAGAACTTGATACAGCGCCTGGCCCAACATCAGAAGGACAAGAACTTCACCCACGTACACGTCTTGCCCACCGACGTTGAGATCCTGCGCCACATCGAGGCCGAGTACATCTATGAGCTCAGGCCCCAGTTAAATGTCAAGATCTCCAAGGCACGTGTACGGGCTTGGCGCAGGGCAAGACGTGGACTCCCACCAGTACCACCCGGCACTGGCTTCCTTCGAGCTCTGGACGTAGCTCATGCTCTGGACATATCACTGCGCCGAGCCCAACAGCTGATGAAGGCCCAGACCATTCCCAGTTCCAAGCTGGATGGTGTATGGCTTACGCCCCTTGAGGACTTCGTTGAGTGGTGGATTACTGATCTTGACGGGCGGGGTTTGGGTGCGTGGATTGATCGGGTTTCACCCTGCGCTGATCAGGACTCGGCTAATGAGTCTGTGGAGAGCAGTTAGAATCATGGGTGTGGGCTTCTCACAGTTGAGTTGGTCTCTGACCCGCCATCGGTCTCTGGCCGGTGCCTGTCCCCGTGCCCATTGGTTCCAGTATTGGACGTTGGACGAACCGGAACACGGACGCTGCAAAACTCTCAAACGCCTTACGAACCTCGACATGCTGGCGGGGACGGTCGTTGATCGCCAGGTTGAGTACGCGTTGGAACAGGTGCGGGCGGGGAATCCCCTGCCCCCAGATCTTGTGGAGCGCGGGTTGCGGACCTGGGAGCGAATGCTGGCCGCGAGCCGATTGCAGGCACGGCGACTGCTCGAAGGTCAACCCCTGCCCTATGGTGCACAGCCCTTGATGGCTGACTACTACGGTCAGCCGATCTCCGACCGGGAGATTGAAAGGTGCGCACTGAAGGTCGAAAGTTCACTAAGTGGGTTTATGAACTGCGAACTGGGCGCACGCCTGATCAAGGTTCACCCTTGCCGCTGGCATGCACCTCGATCTGAGCACGACACGGCGTTGGTCGAGTTCCAGGTTGAGGGCATCCGGATCTATGCGCAGATCGACTTCCACATGGAGCGCCAGGGCCATTGGCTGGTGATCGTGGATTGGAAATCATCTTCCAGGGTGGGGACGGACGAAGGGCTGCAGCTGGCTGTGTGCGGGCTTTGGGGACTGGATCGGGGCTTTGGCCAGGATCAGGTCCACCTGCAGGCGGCACACCTGCCCGACTGCCCCATATGGGCACCCAAGAACATCACCGAGCTCGAGTACGACGCTGCACGATCACAGATCGTGGTCGACCACCAACGTGAATCGCAGTTGACTGAAGTCCGGGATCGGAAGGGCACACCGGTGGTGTACGCCGATCGTGCCGCATTCCCCCCACGCCCCGGGCCCGTGGTGTGCGCTGGCTGTAAGTTCCGGGCAGTGTGCCCCGAGGGTCAGGCGATCACTCAAACTGTTTAAGCGCTTCGTCGTCCATCGTGTACCTGGCAACACCCTCTCGGAAGTTCGCCTCCACGTACGGCCCGCTCGGTGGACCACCCCGGGAACTGATCGTCACCCCGGGTTTAGGAGTCTGAGGGGAATACGAATGAATGTATTTGACTGCAACCAGCCCAACAACCTGTTTGGCCCCGCACGCATAAAGCAGATTCCGACTGGTTTCCATCGAATGGGCGTCCGACGTCACGTCGTCTACGACGAACACCAGGTTGTCCCTGACTTTTCTGGCTAGGGTTTGGTCAACACTCACCGTGTTCATCTGGGTCGAAAACAGCTTTTCCTTACCCGCCAGCTTCCGCTCACGGCTACTCTCGGCGTTCTCATGCCGAACCAGTAGCCCAGGCAGATACTGGGCGCGAAACTGCTTCGCTGAAAAGGTCAGGAAGTTCTCTAGGACGCCACTGACTGCCCCCTCATGGCCCGGATAGATGCAGAATATCGGGAGCTTGCCCGGAACACGAAGCAGGTGCATGCCACTCGTGAACAGGCTGCCGAACAAGTGCATGCCCAGGAAGTAGCCGAGCTTGTACGGCTCCGCACCGAAAGTGGTCGTCCGGTCCAGAGCCCAGCCCTTAATCAGGTTGCGGATGCCAGTGTTGATCGCGTGGTTGGGATCCAGCAATGCTCGGAAGGTGATTGATCGCCCCAACTGATCGGTGTCGTCCACCTTGAACCACCACGGATGTTCTTTCAGGAAGAAGTCCTTGACGTGGTTGGAAAATGATTGGGGCGTGGCTACCTGCACACCGTATCGGTAGTTTCCATGCGACCACACAGCGTTGAAGTAGGGAATCAGCTTGTTCGAGGCCTCCCGCATGTCAAGGTCACTGTCGCCAACGTACACAATTTCGCTTTCGCTGTGCCCAGTGGCAGCCATTACCGCTTCCACATACTTCTTGCTGCCCTTGATTCCGCACTGATCGTGATTGAAGAAGCGATCGCGCGGCAAGCCAATCAGGTTCTGGATATGCCTGTTGTGCTGCTCATTGGACACGACGAAGACCTGGACCCCGAGGTCACCGAGGTCTCGTAACATCTCAGGAACTCCGGGCTGCAACTGACCGGTTGCGTCGTTGTAGAGCGTTCCGTCCCTGTCAAGGATTACGGTCTTTACTGGCACGTCTTTGAGTTCGCCTTGCGTTGGTAGTTTGGGATTCTACCTTCGACCTGGGTGCAGAACTCAACTTTCCGATTTCCTTCGCCAGCCACTTGATCTCGGCGGGCGTAGCGTCATACTCATCTGCCAACCGCTTGACCTCACGCAAGATGTTCATGAACATCTGAGTTGGGCCGTCCCACTTTTCGGTCGGCCCACTCATCGCATGGTGAATGAACTTCTGCAGGTCGAGGACACCGTTGTCCGACGTCACGTCAAACACCGGCCCGTTCTCGGCTTGGATCAGGCTGATCAGTTCTTCTTCCGGCACGCCACGGAAAGCACCAGCTACAACTCCGAACGCTGCCCGATTCAGATTGCGGGCGAACCTGTATGTATGGGCTGTGCCTGATTTCTCACGGGCCTCAACAAAGCACACGGCTTTGGACAAGGCTGCCTGAATACGGTTCCGCTGGACGAACTTGTCCCCACTGTAAGAATCTGTTGGCAGATACTCAGAGACCACGGCTCCACCGTATCTGACGATCTCCTGGCGGGTGGCAGCTGTGGATCGGGGGAAGATCACGTCAATCCCATGCCCCAGCACGGCGACCGTTGGGGCCCCGTACAGCACAGCAGTCTGATGGCCCACAGCGTCGATACCCTCAGCCAAGCCCGAGACGATGATCAAACCCATCCGGGCTAAGCAGGCCGCAGCCCTTCGTGCCAGGTGCTCACCCTCGGGCGTTGGGGCGCGTGTTCCAACGAATCCCACCAAGAACGGCAACTGAAGCAGGTTGGCATCGCCCTCAACAAACAGCCATGAAGGCGGTGAAGGCAGATCCAGCAGAGCTTGGGGATAAGCAGGGTCGGAGCGGAACAGCAGCTGAACCCCACGATCCTGCTGATACTTGTTCCAAGTTCGCCGACCCTCGCTGATCAGGGCGCGGGAGTTGGTCTTGATCTCCGAGACCACGAACGCAGGGTTCGGAGTTCTAGCATCGTACAGGTAGCCTGTCAGGACGTCCTCCGACGCTTTGAACACCTGCCTCAGATCCCCTTTGAATTCCTCATGCAGGGACTTGATCGTGCCAAAACCCACCCCGCGAATTGAGTTCAGGGCAAACAGGGCAACGGCATTGTCGCCTCGCTTCTCGGGACCACCAGGCACATCTTCAAACGGCAAGGTCTGTTGTTCCACCTGAATACCCACTGATGAACCCCCGGCACCTGGTCCCTGGCCAGGGATTTCGGATGGGATGAGGCTACTGGACGCTGACGATTCTGGACCTCGCTGTGCCCTCGGTTTTTGTCCACAAATCGGTCGACTTTCCCACATCACCACATAGGACGCAGCTTATGATAGACAAAGTTCTACTATTTGAAGTCCGATTCTATCCTGGGCTGCCGACCTTCGGCAGCCCAGTGTGTGTTGGTTCTACGCGGCCTGCTGGTTGGGCTGCTGATCGGTGTCCTCGGACTTCGGGCTGCGGCCACCACCCTGGAAGCGGGGATTGGCATTCCGCCAGCCCGATCTGGTCGCTGTCGATCGACCACTCCAAGTCAATTCCTGAAGGATGGAATACGGCAGCCCTCGATCAGCACAGAACCGGCACAGATTCTCGCCCGCGTGCCGCTGGCCGTTGGGCGCAATCAGATCGAAAGCCTTGCCCTGGTGGCGGGGCCTCAGAGGATCCTTGATCAGCCATTTGCTGACCGTTATTGGGGACACGCCGAAGTGGGCGGCAAGCTGGCGCTTCGATGAACCCGATCTGTACATCGAACGGGCCTCGGCGATCTGCTCCAGGGTCATGGACCTCAGGTGGGTACTCCCCGATGCGTGCCAACGCCCAGCCCGCACCTCCGACCTGATGTTTTCGGATCTGGTGACGTACGCCAAATTTGGGGCAGAGTTGTTCGTCCGATCGTGGTCCAGGTGATGGACCTCGCAGCCCTGAGGCGGCATGCCGGAGGCGGCCAGCGCCACACACCGGTGGATTCGATACCGCTGCGAACTCAACTTCTCGCTGAGCTCGGGGATCCTGACGCGCAGATAGCCGTTCGGGCACGCTTGATGCGCCAAAACACGGCCCTCACGCACAACTGTTCCGGTCGCCAGGTCCACCGTCAGCGTTCCCCGCTGGATCAAGTCCAGCACAACTGCGTCCCGCTCACGGGCTCGTACTACTTGCCGTCGAAACGGCTCAGAAATGATGTTCATTGTTCGTTATCTCCATCGAGCACTTTGCTGTGCTGTCTATCCCTAATAGGGGCCTCATGCTGTGCTCTCGTATTTCAATATACGTCGTCACACCATTCTTCAGGATAATTCACACATACCGTAACACGCACGACCGTGAATTCGTCTGAATTGTATATTGACCTATATGGGCACAGAGACTGGCCCCTATTTCAATATTGAAGTGCAAACCCCCTGGCAGGCCAAGCCCAGGTGATTGATCGACTTTTCTGACGTTCGTTCATCTCCGACCGCGAATGACCCCGGCCAGCTTGGCAGTAAAGCCGGGGCTTCGCACTTTACGGAGACAGATGATGAACGAGACTGAAGTAGTAGTGAGGCGGCGGGTCAACCCCTTTGCCCAGATTCCCAATGAACTGCTGCGTGATACGCGGCTACCCTATGACACGCTTGGCCTGCTGTGTGAATTGCTGTCGCACGCCGACGGTTGGGTAATCAAGATGAGCGTATTGCGGGCTGGTCGCAAGCTGGGCAAGGATCGCCTTCAAAGGATGTTCAAAGAACTGAAGGCAGCTGGATATGCTGATCTGGTCAGCACCAAGGATAAAGACACTGGCCGCTTTCTAGGAACGCGGTGGGTAGTCAGTGAAGAACCTACTCACCGAGAGCCGGGTTATCCGGCAGTCGGACAGGACCGCAGAGATAAGAATACCAAGGATAAAGAATACCAAGGGATTAATAAAAGCAATCAGAGAACGCGTGCCAAGAAGGGTGAGGGCAAGTGGGTCAAGCAGGGTTGGGGGCATGCTGGCCAGGACAATCTCATCTTGATGTTCACCCCAAAACAGCAGTCTGGGAACAAGGCAGATCCTGTTTTGGACTGGGATGTTGTGGATAAGCAGTTTGCGCAGATCCAGGA
>WBZR01003333.1_pt1 | contig 14717 bp, 13 predicted proteins | sample 5204231 | NCBI WGS metagenome assembly WBZR01 (sample SAMN12412403, study PRJNA552823) | activated sludge metagenome | isolation source: activated sludge from anammox sidestream of wastewater treatment plant... | place: USA: Virginia | collected 2017-08 | reverse complement strand
TGAACAACGCCAGCCGCAGCGAGGCGCCGGTCGGGTCGCGGTGATCGAGCGGAACGGCCAGGCGGGCACACTCACCCCCCTCGCAGCGACTCCAGCGCAGTGACGGGGCCGGAGCGGCCCCACCCGTCGACGGGCTCGGAGGCGCGTCGGCCGCCGGGCGGTCGGTGTCGGAGGCCAGCCCTGCCCCTCGGGACCCGCCGGAACCCGGATCGCACGCGACGCCGACGGACAGGGCGAGGAGGAGCGCGGCCGCGGCGCCGATCCGGCGCCGCCCGCGACGGGCGAAGGGCATGGGCCACCACGCTGCCACAGCGGGGGGCCCGGCGGCGGGCACCGGCGCCGCTCCGGTGACGGTGGTCACGAACGCAAGACCCGCCTCCGGCCCCGGTACCGTGGATCGCGGTCGACCGCCGAGGAGGGAGCCCGTGGACGAACGCCTGCTGCTCGTGGGCGGCGAGCACCGCCCGGCCCGCGACGGCCGAACCAGCACCGTCGACGAACCCGCCACCGGCAAGCCGCTCGGCGAGGTCTCGCGAGCCGGCCCCGCCGACGTCGACGACGCGCTGTCGGCCGCGACCGCCGCGTTCGAAGGCGGCGAGTGGCCCCGGACCCCGGCGCCGGAGCGGGGGCGCACCCTGGCCCGGGTGGCGGCGCTCCTCCGGGAGCGCGCCGAGGACTTCGCCCGGGCCGAGGCCCGCCACGCCGGCCACCCGATCACCGACGCCCGCTGGGAGGTGGAGGCGGCCGCCTCCACGTTCGAGTACTACGCGGGTGCCGCCGACAAGTTCTTCGGCGAGGTGGTGCCGGTCGCCGACCCCGGCCTCGACGTCGTGCTGCGCGAGCCGATCGGTGTGTGCGCGCTCATCGTGCCCTGGAACTTCCCCCTGCTGATCACCTCGTGGAAGACCGCGCCCGCGCTGGCCTGCGGCAACCCCGTGGTCGTCAAGCCGGCCTCCTACACGCCGGTCACCGCGTTGATGCTCGGCGAGGTGCTGCTCGAGGCCGGGGTGCCCCCCGGCTGCGTGTCGGTGCTGCCCGGCCCCGGCGCCGTGATAGGCGACGCCCTCGCCTCCGATCCGCGCGTCGCGAAGATCTCGTTCACCGGGGAGACGGCGACCGGGGCGTCGATCCTCAAGGCGTCGGCCGACGACATCACCCGCGTCTCGCTGGAGTTGGGGGGCAAGTCGGCGGCGGTCGTCTTCGCCGACGCCGACCTGGAGCGCTGCGCGGCCGAGACGCCCATGGCCGTGTTCGGCAACGCGGGCCAGGACTGCTGCGCCCGCAGCCGCATCCTCGTCGAGCGCTCCGCCTACCGCGACTTCGTGGACGCGTTCGCGGCCCGCACGGCGGCGGTGCGCGTCGGCGACCCGCTCGACGACGCCACCGAGATGGGACCGATGATCTCGGACCGCCAGCGCCAGGTGTCGATCGACTACCTGGAGATCGGCCGCGAGGAGGGTGCCCGCCTGGTGGCCGGCGGGGAGGTCCCGCCCGGTGACGGCGCGTACCTGACCCCCGCCGTCCTCGACGGCGTCGACAACGGCATGCGCGTGGCCCGCGAGGAGATCTTCGGGCCGGTGGCCTGCGTGATCCCCTTCGACGACGAGGCCGACGCGGTCCGCATCGCCAACGACTCCGAGTACGGGCTGTCGGGATCGGTCTGGACGTCGGACCTGGGCCGGGCGCTGCGGGTCAGCCGGGCGTTGCGCACGGGGACCATCTCCGTCAACAGCCACCGCAGCGTGCGGGTGCAGACGCCCTTCGGCGGCTACAAGCGAAGCGGCCTCGGGCGCGAGCTCGGGATGCACGCGATGGCGCACTACACCGAGGTCAAGAACGTCTTCTTGTCGTCGGGGTAGGCGGTGGTCGGCCCCGGCGCGACCGCGATCCTGGGGCGGGTGACCGCGCCCCGGGTCCCGGGTCGGGTTCGGGTCCCGGGTCGGGTTCAGGCGACGTCGAGGACGGCCTCGGCGATGAGGTCCTCGCAGCGGCGGGAGTCGTTCCAGCTGAGCTGGAGCTGCTTGGCCCTCCGGAAGTAGAGCTGGATCTCGTACTCGACGGTGAAGCCGACGCCGCCGAAGACCTGCTGGGCCATGGCGGTCGTGTCGCGGAAGGCGTCGCCGGCGAAGAGCTTGGCCATGGCGGCGAGCTTCGGGGCGGTGGCGTCGCCGCGGTCGCGGGCCCACGCGGCCTCGTAGGTGAGGACCTTGGAGCCGTCGAGGACGGTGCGGGCGTCGGCGAGGTAGTGCGAGATGGCCTGGAACGCCCCGAGCGGCTTGCCGAACTGCTCGCGGTCCTTGGCGTACTGGACGGTGATGTCCAGGGCGTGCTCGCAGCCTCCGTTGGCGGCGGCGGCGGCGAGGATCATGCCGTCGACGAGGGCGTCCTGCCAGGCGGCCCAGCCGGTGCCGGCGGCACCGAGCCGGTCGGCGGCGGTGAGCTGCACCCCGTCGAGGTCGAGGCGGTACTGGCTGTCGGAGGAGATCGACATCCGCTGGTCGAGGGTGACCCCGGGGGCGTGCGGGTCGACGAGGAACAGATCGACGGCGTCGGGGGCGTCGCCGGTGCGGGCGAGGAGGAGCAGCCGCTGCGCCGAGGTGGCGAAGTACACGTGCTGCTTGACGCCCGAGACGCGCAGCGTGCCGTCGTCCGTGGGCTCGGCCCGGACCTGCACACCGAGCGGACCGAAGCCGTTGTCGGGCTCGAGCCAGGCCGGGGTGACGATCGCCTCACCGGACGCGACGCGCGGCAGCCACTCGGCCTGCTGCGCGTCGCTGCCCCCGGCCTGGAGCGCCCGGGCCGAGAGCACCGAGCTCACCAGGTGCGGGGTCGGCGCGACGGCCCGCCCGAGCTCCTCGTAGACCACCACGCCGTCGAGCGTCGACATGCCCGACCCGCCGTGCTCCTCGGGCACCGCCAGGCCGAGCAGGCCGAGCTCGGCGAGCTGGTCCCACAGCGCCGGCGGGTAGCCGACCGGGTCGTCCTCGAGCGCGCGCACCACCTCCACGGGCGAGTGCTGCGCGCAGACGCCCCGCACCATCTGGCGGAGCATCTCCTGCTCGTCGGTGAAGTCGAGATCCAGCATCGGTCCTCCTGATGCGCCGGTCGGAGCGGCGCTGCGAACAGCGGTCGAGTCGTAGTCGAGTCGTGGGCGAGTCGTGGGCGGTCAGGACGCCGCGGCGGCTCCCCCCGGGTCCCAGCGGTCGCCGTGGCGACGCCACGGGTTGTCGGACGGGTCGACCGGCAGCGCGACGCGTGCCGTGCAGGTGGTCGCGACCCGATCGCCCACCCGCAGGGCGACGTCGAGGTCGACCCACCCGCAGCCGGTCGCGTCGGTGGCGACGCCGGTGACGGTCGCGCCGAAGACCATCCGGTCGCCGGGGAACACCGACGTGCGCATACGGAACGTCATCCGGCCCGGCCGGCCGAACGGACCCGTCCAGTCGGTGATGAAGCGCTCGAACCACGCCGCCTGGTTGGGGGTGTTCAGGAAGATGTCGGCCAGGCCGTTGCGCTCGGTCGCGAAGTGATGATCGTGATGCATCGGGCGCCAGTCGCGGCTGGCCAGCGCGCCGAGCACCACCGTGGTGGCGGTCACGTCGACGGCCAGCTCCGGCAGCTCGTCGCCGACCGACACGTCACCCAGCAACCTCGACGGCACGGGGACCGCCGCCGCGCTCACCGGGCCTCCCCGCCGACCGCCTCGGGCCGCCGGTAGCCGAAGCCGGTGTAGCGCTCCACACCCACCAGGACGCCGTCCTGGTTGTGGTACTCGACGTCGATGACCCAGAAGCGGCCGGCTCCGACCTTGGTCGTCTTGACCGGGCTGACCGACCGGAGCACCTGACGATGGCTGATGCGATCGCCGGGCCGGACCGGCTCGTGGAACTCCAACGTGTTGTCGGTCATCACCGCCTCCGGGAGACCGAAGATCTCCTTGAGGTCGAAGTGGACCTGGAGCGCGACCTGCTCCCCCGCCGCGCCCGGCTGCCAGTAGTGCGGCCGCATCCACAACGACAACGTGGTCGGCGGCACGACCGGCCCCCCGCACACCGCGTCGGCCACGGCGTCGTCCCAGAAGATCGGGTTGCCGTTCCCGGTGGCCGCACACGTGTTGTACGAGTACGCACGCTCCACGACGAAGTCGGCCGTCTGCTCGTACATCGGCCGGCCGATCATCGCCTCCACCCCCGCGGGGAGCACCTCCCCGGCGGAATCGCGACCCGACCCCGAACCGGGACCCCCGGCGACGCTCACGCGATCACCCCTTCCTCATCCAGGGCCCCGACCTCCGCCGCCGCGCACCCCGCCTCGATCAGCAGGGAGGCCGTGTCGGTCGCCGAGGCGTCGCGCACGTCGTACGGGCCGTCGGGTGGGGTCGTGCCCGCCCATATCGGCGCCAGCTGCCGGAACTCGCCCTCGGTGGCGTGGCGCGCGCCGGCTACCGCGCCCCGGGCCGTGTACTGCGGGTCGGCGACGGCCTCGGCCACCGTGTTGACCGGGCCGACGCAGGTGTCGGCCGGCCCGAGCTCGGCCACCCATTCGTCGCGGGTGCGCCGGGCGAAGGCTTCGGCGAGCGCGGCCCGGATCTCGTCCTGGGCGGCGTCGTCGGTCTGGCGGTCGGCGTAGCGCTCCAGGCCGAGGCGCTCGCACAGGTTGCGCCAGAAGCGGGGCTCGATCGCGCCCACCGCCACGAAGCGCCCGTCGGCGCAGGCGTAGACGTCGTAGCAGGCGTAGCGGCCGGTGAGTATGTAGTGGCCGGGCCCGGGCTCGACGCCGGTGGCGAGGTACTCGTCGGCGTAGAGCGACATCATGGCCAGCACGCCGTCGGCTATGGAGACGTCGAGGTGCTCGCCGCGGCCCGTGTGCTCCCGTCGCAGCAACGCCGCCATCACGGCCATGGCGGCCTGCATCCCCCCGGCCGCGATGTCGGCCACGGTGGCCCCGGGGAGCGCCGGGCGACCGTCGGCCCGGCGCCCGGAGCAGTGGAGGAACCCGCCGGCCCCGAGGTAGTTGACGTCGTGGCCCGCCCACGCGGCGCGTGGGCCCGTCTGGCCGTAACCACTGGTGGAGCAGTAGACGACCCGCGGGTTGCGCGCGTCGACGGCCTCGTAGCCGATCCCGAGCTTGCCGGCGACCCCGGGGCGGAAGCTCTCGATGACCACGTCGGCGCGTTCGGAGAGGCGCAGGAACGCCTCCCGCCCGGGGTCGGCCTTGAGGTCGAAGCGGGCCCTCCGCATCCCCCGGTCACCCGAATAGGCGTAGTGGGGCGGGACGATCTGCACGGCCCCGGCCCGGGGCACCGCACCCACCTTCACCACGTCGGCGCCGTAGTCGGCGAGGATCCTCGACGCGCGTGCGCCCGGCCCGACCGTCGCCAGGTCGAGGACCCGCACGCCGTCGAGCGCTCCCACGGCCATCAGAAGTTCTTGGGGAGGCCGAGGCCGCGGCGGGCGATGATGTTCTTCTGGATCTCCGACGCCCCGCCGCCGATGGTGTCGATGACGGTGTAGCGGTACGTCGACTCCGAGCGGCCCTTCATCGGGGCGTCGTCGGTCTTGACCCGCAGCTGGCTGCCCGGGCCGCCGATGTCCATGGCGGCGCTGGCCAGGCGCTGCGACAGCTCGGTGGCGAAGAGCTTGTACTCCGACGCCACCACGGTCGGCGGCTGGAACTCCTTGCCCGCCCGGGCCGCCCGCTCCACCTTGACCGCCTCGGCCACGAACTTGAGCCCCATCACCCGGGCCACCTCGGCCTCGGTGTGCAGCCGGGCCATGCGCGCCCGCACCACCGGGTCGTCGCGCAGCGGGGCGCCGTCGCGGGTGGTCTCGCGCACGTAGTCGGTGAGGACGTCGAGGCGCTGGCGGATCGGGCTGAACGTGAACATCGTGAAGCGCTCGAGGTCGAGCGCCTGGCTGATGTAGCGGAACCCGTGGTTGACCTCGCCGACCACGTAGCGGTCGGGCACGAACACGTCGTCGAGCCAGACCTCGTTGGTGCGCTCGTCGCCCATGGTCCAGATGCCGTTGATCGTGATGCCGGGCTGGTCGAGCGGGACGAGCATCAAGGTGATGCCCATGTGCTTGTTGTCGGGGTCGGTGCGGGTCCCGAGCCAGTACCACTCGGCGAAGTGCGCCGAGGTGGTCCACGTCTTCTGGCCGTTCAGCAGCCACCCCTCCACACCGTCGTCGTCGGTGTGGCGCACGGCCTTGAGGCGCATCGCCGCCGCGTCGGAGCCGGCGTTGGGCTCGCTGTAGCCCACCGCGAACTCGACGTCGTTCTCGAGGATCATGGGCAGGAACTCGCGCTTGAGCTCCTCGGAGCCGTGGGCGATGAGCGTCTTGCCGATGATCCCCACGCCCTTGCCGATCTGCGGGCCGCCCCGGCCGGCCAGTTCCTCGTTGAGGATGTACTCGTACACGCCCTCGCCCTCGGAGCCGCCGTACTCCTTGGGCCACGTGATGCCGAGCCAGCCCTGATGGCCCAGCGACTTCATGAACGCCCGCCGCTTGGGCGTGTCCACGATCTGGGCCATGTTCTCCCGGGTGACGTCGAACACGTCGGGGTCGTCGTGCTCGTCGCAGAACCGCTTGACCTCCTCGGCGAAGGCCTTCTGCTCGTCGGAGAACTCGAAATCCATGGGGCGGCTCCAAACCTGACGGGTCGTCAGATCCTAGCTACCCCGCGGCGCCACCGCCGAGAGCGTCGCGGCGCGTCACGGGGGACCGACGTCGCCGCTCGGTGCCGGACCCGCCGCACGGGGGCGGGACGCCGCACGGTGCGGGGGGCCGGGCCGCGGGTGCGTACCTTGGCGGTCCGACCGCCGGACGGGCCGGCGAGGGCGGCAGGCACCTGAACGCGGGGCGGGGCGGGGGACGGGCACTGGGGAGAAGGGACGAGCGGCGTGGAACGACCCGGGAGGCTCGAGGGGAAGGTCGCCCTGATCACGGGCGGCGGCAACGGGATGGGGCGCGAGGCGTCGACGCTCTTCGCCTCGGAGGGCGCCCGCGTGATGGTGGCCGACGTCTCCGAGGCCGGCGCCCGAGCCACGGTCGGGGCCGTGGAGGCGGCCGGCGGGGAGGCCGACCTGGTCGTCGCCGACGTCTCCGACGCCACCCAGGCCGAGGCGATGGTGCGCGCCACCACCGACCGCTTCGGCGGCCTCCACGTCCTCTACAACAACGCGGGGATCTTCCCCGCCGACGACGCCGGCGCCACCGACACCCCGGAAGCCACCTGGGACCGGGTCATCGACGTGAACCTCAAGGGCGTGTGGCTCGGATGCAAGTACGCGATCCCCGCCCTCGTGGCGTCCGGGGGCGGTTCGATCGTCAACGTCGCCAGCTTCGTGGCGTTCATGGGTGCCGCCACCGCGCAGATCGCGTACACGTCGAGCAAGGGCGGCGTGCTGGCCCTGACCCGGGAGGTCGCGGTCGAGCACGCCCGGTCGGGCGTCCGCGCCAACGCGCTGTGCCCCGGGCCCATCGACACACCGCTCCTGGCCGAGCTGATGGCCGACCCGGCCCGCAAGGCCCGGCGGCTGGTCCACATCCCGATGGGGCGGCTCGGCCGGCCCGAGGAACTGGCCCGTGCCGCGCTCTTCCTCGCGTCCGACGAGTCGTCGTTCATGACCGGCGCCGCGCTGGTGGTCGACGGCGGGATCACCGCCGCCTACGTGACGCCCGAGTAGGGACGACCCCCGTCCGCTCGCGGCGGCGGGCGGTCGAGCCGGGCGGTGCCGGTGTGGAACGATGGACGCCCGATGAGCACCCTTCGCGGCCTCCTGGACCTCGGGGAACTGCACGACCTCGTCGAGCGCGGCGACGTCGACACGGTCGTGGTGTGCTTCCCCGACATGCAGGGGCGACTGGTCGGCAAGCGGGTGATGGGCGGCTACTTCTGCGACCACGTCGCCGCCGAGGGCGTCGAGTGCTGCAACTACCTGCTGGCCCTCGACGTCGACATGACCCCGCTCCCGGGCTACCGGTTCGCCGACTGGGACCAGGGCTACGGCGACGTCCGGGCCGTCCCCGACCTCTCCACCCTGCGGACCGTGCCGTGGCTGGAGCGCACGGCGCTGGTGCTCTGCGACGTCGTCGACGTCGACACCGCGGAGCCGATCGAGGTGTCCCCCCGCCAGGTCCTGCGCCGGCAGGTGGAGCGCGCCGCGGCGGCCGGACTCGAGGTGATGATCGGCTCCGAGCTCGAGTTCTTCCTGTTCCGCGACTCCTACGACGACGCCGCGGCCACGGGGTTCCGCGACGTCCACCCGCACTCCGACGTGATCGAGGACTACCACGTCCTGCAGACCACCCGCGACGAGTACGTGATACGCGCGATCCGCAACGGCATGGACGCCGCCGGGATCCCGGTCGAGTTCTCCAAGGGCGAGGCCGGGCGGGGCCAGCACGAGATCAACCTCCGCTACACCGGCGCGCTCACCATGGCCGACCGCCACGCGGTCTACAAGAACGGGGTGAAGGAGATCGCCGCGCTGGCCGGGCGCTCGGTCACGTTCATGGCCAAGTACACCGCCGACGACGTCGGTTCGTCGTGCCACATCCACTCGAGCGTCCGCGACGCGTCGACGGGTCGATCGCTCATGTGGAGCGACGACGACCCGGACCACCTCTCCCCCACGTTCCGGGGTTGGCTCGGCGGGATAACGGCGAGCGGCCGGGAGCTGGCCTGGATGTTCGCCCCCACCGTCAACTCCTACAAGCGCTACCAGGCCGAGAGCTGGGCCCCCACCGCGCTGGCCTGGGGGGTCGACAACCGCACCTGCGGCTACCGGCTCGTGGGCCGCCACGACGGCTTCCGCCTGGAGTCGCGCATCCCCGGCGCCGACGCCAACCCCTACCTGGCCTTCGCGGCGATCATCGCCGGCGGCCTGCACGGCATCGAGCACGCCCTCGAGCCTCCCGAGCCGTTCCGGGGCAACGCCTACGCCGACGACTCGCTCCCCCGCGTGCCGGCCACGCTCGGTGAGGCGATCGGCGAGCTCGAGCGCAGCGAGGTGGCCGCCAAGGCGTTCGGTCCCGACGTCCACCACCACCTCGTCAACACCGCCCGGCAGGAGTGGCTGGCCTTCAACCGGTCGGTGACCGACTGGGAGCGCCGGCGCTACTTCGAGCAGTTCTGAGCCCGGTACACCGTCGGCTCCGTCGCCGGGGCGGAGCACGGAGGCCACCATGAGGACCCACCGTCGCCGCCCGGCCCCGGCGGCTTCCTCCACCGACCCCCCCACGTCCCGCCGTCCACGCGTCGTGCCCGCCGCGCTCGTCTCGTTGGCGGTGGTGCTGGTGATGGCCGCCCCGGCCTGCTCGTCGGGAGGCGAACCCGGCGGCGCCACCGGCGGCCCGGTCGACGCCACGGTGCGGGTCGTCAGCCAGAACATCCTCCACGGCGTCGCCTGCCCCGCCGACTCGCAGCGGTGCCACCTGACCGAGCGCCTGGAGATCTTCACGCGGCAGCTCTCCCGCGCGGGGTGCCCCGAGCTCGTCACGCTCCAGGAGGCCGACGCCACGGTGGTGGCCGGGTGGCGCCCGCTGCTGGCCCGGGTGTGCCGGGGCCGCTACCGGATCGTGTGGGACGGCGAGGCCGGGCTCGACCGGGAGGTGGTCGCCACCACGCTCCGGGTGCTCGCCCACGAGCGGCACCGCCTCGCCGGTCCCCTGCGCACCGCGACCTGGGTCAGGGTCGCCGGACCCGTCGGGATGGTGGACCTGGTGTCCACGCACCTGGCGTCGTCGTCGGACGACGGGCCGTGCGGGCCCGACACCTGCCCCCCACCGTGCCGAGCCTCCGACACCCTCAACACCTGCCAGGGTCGCCAGGCCGCCGCCCTGCTGCGGGAGCGGACCGGCCCGCGCTCGGTGGGGATCCTCGCCGGGGACCTGAACGCCCGCCCCGGGTCCCCGACGATCGCGGCCCTCCGCGCGGCCGGGCTGCGTGACACGTCGCGCCTGGCGGGCCGGCCCGAGTGCAAGCCGTCGACCGGCGCCGGCTGCACGAGCGGCCGGGCCGACGCCGACGAGAGCGACCTCCGCGATCCTTCGAGCCGCCAGCGTGAACGGATCGACTACGTCTTCGTCATGACCGCGCGCTCCTGCCGCGCCGTGGCCCCCACCGGGCTGTTCCGCCCGTCGCCCGAGGCACCCGCCGGTCCGGCCGGCCTCGTGTTCGCATCCGACCACACCGGGGTGGAGGCCACCCTCCGCTGCCGGACCACCGCGGCCGACCGTGGCGCGGCCGCCCGGTCCACGCCGCCGCGGTCCGGCCCGTCCCCGACGGGCGACTCCTCGCCCCCGGCGACGGTCCCCGCGGCCGCCGACGCCGCGATCCGCCGGGCCTTCTCGGCGGTCTTCGACGGCGACGCGGGCCCGCCTGAGGTGCGCCTCGCCTCACTGGAGGACTCCGACGAGCTGAGGGATCTCTTCGTCGAGCGCCTCACCGAGCAGGCCGCGATCGCGCCGCGGATCCGGGTACGGGTCGACGAGATCCGCGCCGGCGGCCCCGGCCGGGCCGCGGTCACGTTCTCGCTGCTCCTCGACGGGACCCCGGTGATCGATCACGTGGCCGGCGGGGCGGTCCGGAGCGGCGGGCGCTGGCTGGTGGCCCGGGACGCGTTCTGCGCGGTCGCGAACGTGGGGCGGGAGGCTCCGGCGCCCGCCTGCACCGGGGCGCCCTAGGGTCGGGGCCGTGCTCGACCCCTCGGATCCCACCGGTCACCCCGGACGCGAGGGCGCGCCCCGCCGAGACCGTCCGGCCGGGACGCGCCCGCTCATCGCGGTCGTGGGCCGCCGGCTCCCCGCCGGGCGGGTCCAGGGCTGGAACGAGCCGGTCATCGGCGTCCTCGCTCCCTACCTCGACGCGCTGCGGAGGGCGGGAGCGTGGTCGGCGGTGCTCGACCCGACCGACGCGGCGGCCCCCGGCGGCGTGCTCTCGCGCTTCGACGGCCTCGTGCTCACCGGCGGCGACGACCTCGACCCGTCGCTCTACGGGCAGGACGCGCACGAGGCAACCTACGGAACCGACCCGGCCGTCGACCGCTACGAGCGCGACCTCACCCTCGCCGCACTCGACTCGTCCACCCCGACGCTGGCGATCTGCCGGGGGATCCAGGTGCTCAACGTGGCCCTGGGCGGGACGCTCGATCAGCACATCGTCGGCCCCGACGGCGACACCATCCACGGCGTGCCGGGCACGTCGTCGCGCCCCGCGCTGCACACCGTGGACGTGACCCCGCGCTCCCTGCTCGCCGAGGCGATGGGCACCACCGCGGCGGAGTGCTCGTCGCACCACCATCAGGCCCTCGGCGAGCTCGCTCCCGGCCTCGAGGTCACGGCCCGGGCCGCCGACGGGATCGTGGAGGGCGTGGAGCTGCCGGGGACCTGGCTGCTGGCCGTCCAGTGGCACCCGGAGGAGACGGCGGTCGCGGACCCGGCGCAGCAGGGCCTCTTCGACGCCCTGGTCGCCCGGGCCTCCGGAGCCGGGGCTCCCCGGGCCGGGTGAGGACGACCCCGATGCAGAGGATCCCCGAGCCCGAGCTGATGGACAGCGTCGAGCAGGCCGCGGCCTACGCCGCGGCCGACTTCGGGGAGCCGCACGCCATGTTCGTGGAACGCTTCCGCGCCCGGTTCCCGTGGTTCCCGCGGATCCCGGCCGCGGGAACCCCGCCCGGTGACCCGGGCCGCCGGGCGCGGGCCCGGGTGATCGACCTCGGCTGCGGCCCGGCCGACGTCACCGCCCGCTTCGCGGCCGCGTACCCCGACGTCGAGGTGATCGGCGTCGACGCGGGGCCGAACATGCTGAGGCACGCCCGGGAGCGCCTGGCCCGCGACGGCCTCGACGGCCGGGTGGTGGTCGAGCAGCGCCGGCTCCCCGACGCCGCCCTCCGCTCGGGGGCCCCTTTCGCGGCGGTGATATCCAACAGCCTGCTCCACCACCTGGCCGACCCGGCCGCGCTCTGGTCCGCCGTCGAGGACGCCGGCGGGCCCGGGACGGCGGTGCTCGTGATGGACCTGACCCGACCCGCGAGCAACGAGGCCGCCGCCGCCCTGACCGACCGCTACGCGGCCGGCGAGCCCGCGGTCCTGCGCGACGACTTCTTCCACTCGCTGCGCGCGGCCTACACCCCCGAGGAGGTGCTCGCCCAACTCGAGGCCGCCGGCCTCGACGACCGCCTGGCCGTGGCGCTGGCCAGCGACCGCCACCTCACCGTCGCCGGGACCCTCTAGGCCGCCCGACCGGGCCTGGGTAGCATCCGCCGGCGCGCTCCCCCCCGGGAGGCCCGCCGCGGACCCCCGCGGCGATGCGCGAGCGACGCGACCGACGTGGAGGACGCCATGGACCCTTCCGAAACCGCCGCCGCCACGGCTGAGGCCGTGGGCATGATCCCCGCCCGCTTCATGCTCGACCCCGCGACGTACGAGCACGGCGGGGAGCTCGGGTTCGAGGGGACGACCTTCTACGTGGCCGGGCGGGGCGGGGCCCTGGGCGACGTCGACGGCGAGGTGGTCGCCGGCGCGTTCGTGTTCCTCGAGCCCGGGGGCGTCGTCGAGGCGTGGGACGCGACGCGCGACACCCTGCCGAGGAGCGAGGCCGCCCGCGAGTTCGCGGGGTGCATGCACCGCTGGGCCGCGAACCACCTCGACGGCGGGATCGACTGGAGCCGGCTGGCCGACCTGGTCGGGCGGGTGACGAGCGCGGCGTCGCCGTGCGGGGCGCCGCTCTTCGCCGCCTGGCGGGGAATGGCCGAGCCTTCCGAGCCCTCGGCCCTGGCGGTCCACCGCCTCGACGTGCTGCGCGAGCTGCGGGGCGCCCACCACGCGGCGGCGGTGATCGCCGCCGGGCTGACCCCGCTCGAGGCGATGATGGTGAAGACCCCCTTCATGGCCGCGATCATGGGCTGGCCCGAGCCCTACCCCGACGCCGAACCCCTGCGCGCGGCCTGGGACGACGCGGAGGCCGCGACCGATCGGGCTCTCGGCCGGGCCCTGGAGGTGCTCGACGCCGCCGAGCGGGCGGAGCTCGCGGAGCTCTGCCGTGCCGCCGAGGCGTCGATCGACGGCTGAGGGCGTCCCTCCCCACCGCCTTGGCGACCCGGGGTCCCGGACCCGCGTCCAGCATCGCCGACTCCGGGCCCGGCCGCGCCGCGCCGGCGCCACGGCACGACTAACTTGCGTTCTTCCGGTCGGGACCACGGAGCCACCCTGCCCGGCTCCCCCGACCGGTGGTCCGGCCCGGGGTGCGTGGCTACCTGCCCGGCCGCGCATCCCGGCCGGGCCCTGCCCGCAGGTCGCCGACCGCAGCTCGTTGCGACTCCAGGCCCGCACACCTACCGTGAGCGGGGTGACCGCGCCCCCCGACTCGCCGACCCGCGGTGGTTCGCCCGAAGGCGCAGCCGGCGGCCCACCCGCACCCCACCCGACCGCGCCGCAACCGCCCCGGGGGTCTCGCACGCGCGAGGCCGTGGTGAACGCCATGCTGGAACTCATCGCCGAGGGCGACCTGCGCCCCCGCGGGAAGGCCATCGCGGCCCGGGCGGACGTGTCGCTACGGTCGCTGTACCACCACTTCGACGACCTCGATGACCTCCTGATCGAAGCCGCATCCCGAGTCTTCTCACGCATCGACGGCATCCGCAGGCCCGTCGACCCCGCTTGGCCGCTCGCCACGCGCGTCGAGCGGTTCGTGGACCTGCGGGTCAGGACGCTCGAGTCGATGGTCGAGTTCTGGCGCGCCGGGATGCTCGCGGCGGACGGCTCCGCCGCGATGAAGGGCATGATGGCGAGCGGCCGCGACTGGTTGCGCAGCCAGGTCCACGAGTACTTCGGTCCCGAGCTGGCCCGCCTTCCCGCCGGGGAGGCCGCCGTGGTGGTCGACGCGGTGCACCTCGCCGCCAGCGCCCCGAGCTGGGACCTGTTACGCCAGGAGCTGGGGCGAGACCAGGACCACGCCCGCGACGTGATGCTCTTCGCCGTCCGGGCCGCGCTCGCGGCCGCGGAGCCATGAGGCTGCTGCGCACCCCCGACGCGGCCTTCCGCGACCTGCCCGACCACCCGTTCGACGCCCACCACCTCGACGTGGGCCCGGTCGACGGGATGCCCACGGTGCGGATGGGCTACGTGGACGAGGGCCCGCGCGACGGGGCTCCCGTCGTCATGCTCCACGGCGTGCCGGCGTGGAGCTACGAGTTCCGCCACGTGGTCCCGGTCCTCGCCCGCTCGGGGCTCCGGGTCATCGCGCCCGACCTGGTCGGCTTCGGTCGCTCCGACAAGCCCGCCGAGGTCGGAGACCACTCGATCGGGCGGCACGTCCGCTGGGTGCTGGGCCTCCTCGACGGGCTGGGCGTGGCCGACTTCAGCCTGGTCGCGTCGGGCTGGGGCGGGATCGTGGGCCTCCGCATCGTCGCCGCGGTGCCCGACCGGGTCCAGCGGGTGGCGCTGATCGGCACGGCGCTGCCCACCGGCGACCGGCACCCCGGCGACGCGTTCCTCGCCTGGCAGCGCTACGTGACCGAGGCCACCGAGCTGCGCATCGGCGCCATCGTCGACTTCCGGTGCTCACGGACCCTGACCCCCGAGGAGCGGGCCGCCTACGACGCCCCGTTCCCCGACGAGCACCACAAGGCCGGCCCCCGCGCCGCGCCGCTCCTCGTGCCCACGCAGCCCCACGACCCCGCGACCCTCGCCCAACGCGAGGCCTGGGAGGTC
>WBZR01003330.1_pt1 | contig 14730 bp, 8 predicted proteins | sample 5204231 | NCBI WGS metagenome assembly WBZR01 (sample SAMN12412403, study PRJNA552823) | activated sludge metagenome | isolation source: activated sludge from anammox sidestream of wastewater treatment plant... | place: USA: Virginia | collected 2017-08 | reverse complement strand
TTAATTTAGCGGGTTTTTTTATGAGTATTATCCTTACAGAGATCAATTTGAAATCAAAATTAAACAATTTTTTTGGTAGAGCAGCGTCCCGAGTTCTCGGGATAATGCGCAGGTCGGGAGTTTCCCGCTAAAGCGGGATTTCGCAGAAGCTCAACAATTCCTTCGCCAGCTCCAGAAGCCCGTTAATTTAGCGGGTTTTTTTATGAGTATTAATTTAGTAAACTCTGGTCTATTTACATTTTACCAAAATATTTGTTGCATAATCTAATTTTAAATAATTAAATATGTTTTTGATATCCCTTATCTGTTATCTATGTTTATAAAAATCAATCTTTAAAAAATACATACTAAAGAGTTCAAATGTTTTTCAAAAACATGAAATCACATTTTTGAATAATATTTTGTGTTAATTAGTATATTTAGTGTAATTCGTGTTCAAAACTATTACTGTATATTAGATGAATGTGTGATCTTTTTTTAAACCGCTTTAAATTATTATTTATTAGGTGGTTTTTTAATTATATTTGTATTTAATTTGTTTTTACATTAAAAAAGTTCAGAACTAATCTGAAAGTCTATGCCTATTGCCAAAATATTTATTGTGGAAGATGAAGCCATAACAGCACTTGATATTAAAAATACTCTTGAAAAGCTGAAATATGAAGTAGTCGGTATTTGCAACAGGGGAGATACTGCTGTTAAAGAAATTAGAAAAGCCAAGCCGGATCTTGTTTTAATGGATATATTTCTCAAAGGAGAAATTGATGGTATTGAAACTGCCCGTCTTTTAAATGTTGCGGGGAAATTACCTGTAATTTATTTATCTGCCCGTACTGATGATGAAACTATTGATCGTTCAAGATCAACTAATCCTTATGGGTACCTTCTGAAACCTTTAAATGACCGCGATTTGAATTCATGTATTAAATCTGCAATTTACAGAATTGAATCAGAAAAACGTGTAGATGAAGCAGAAGAATTGCTGAAAGATTCCCGCAGAATGAATATTGCTTTGCTTAACTCAATACCTTCTACAGCTTTTCTGGTAAATCAAACAGGACTTGTTACAGCCGTAAATAATCATGCAAAAATTGAAAATTTTCCGACATCTCATTTTCTTAATAAAAAGATTCAAAATCATTTCCCCGGTAATACCGGTATAAAGTTTAATGCCTTAATAAAGGAAACATTTGAAACTGGGCTTGAGCAAAAACTTGAGCATTATATTAATTTAGGAAGCGAAAAATTAAAATATGAAACCCGCTTTATCAGATGCTCCAAAAACGATTTACTTGTATTGTTTAAAAATTTAAGCAGCAGTAAAAATTATGAAAGTGAACTTAAAAAATCTGAAGATAAATATAAAAATCTTGTTCAAAATTCCCCTTTTGCTATTACACGGCTGATTATTAAAAATAACAGGTATGAATTTGTAAATGATGAGTTTGTAAAACAGTCAGGTTATACTTTAGATGAATTCAACTCACTTTCAAATGAAGAATATCTTAATATGATGCATCCGGATGACCGAAAAATGGTTAACAAAGAATATTCAAAATGGCTTAATAACGGATGCAAGGGGGTTAAAACTTTAACATACAGAATTTACAATAAAAATAAAAAACTTATTTGGTTAGATAGTTTTCATTATGCTGATGTTAATACAGACGGATCAATTGAAGCCGTAAATCAGATTTATCTTAATATCAGCAAACAAAAAGAAAATGAAGAATACCTTTTAGAATCAAAACAATATCTCGATGCATTTTTTCAGCAGTCTTTAGACGGCATTTTTATTGCAAAACTCAATCCCCCTGTACTATGGAATAATAATAATACTGATGAAAATCTTGATAATATTATAAAAAATATAAAAATTATCCGCTCAAACTCACCTCTTGCAGTACAGTTTGGAGTAAATTCCGATGAAGTTGTAAATATTGCCACTGAAAGATATTTTAAAGGAAATATGGATGAAGCAAGAAAAAGATGGAGATATTTTCTTAAAAACGGTCATTCTCATACAAAAGAATATTATCAGCGCAATGACGGAAGCAGGATTTTTATTGAAGGAGATTATTTCTGCCTGTATAACAGTAACGGTTTATTTTCCGGTTATATGGGAATTCAAAGAGATATAACCGAAAAACATTCTGCTGATGAATTGATTAAAAAAAGTGAAGAAAAGTATAGAAACTTTGTAAATCACAGTTCAGAAGGTATTTTCAGACTGGAATTTTCTCAAAAAATATCCGTTAACCTTCCTGTTGATAAACAGGTTGAATTGATAATTAAATATGTTCATATTGCTGAGTGTAACACTGTTTTTGCAAAAATGTATGATGAAAATGACCCTGCTAATTTAACAGGTAAACCTGTATTTAATTTAAAATATACAAATCTTGATCTTAAGGGACGAATTCTAAAATTTGTTATAAATGATTATAATATTACAGAAGATGAAATAAACGAACATGATAAAGATGGAAATGTAAAATCGTTTGTTATTAATGCTGCCGGAGTTATTGAAGATGGAATTTTAACAAGTATATGGGGTATTCAAAGAGATGTTTCTGAGAAAAAAAGATCTGATGTAGCTTTAAAAAAGTCGTTAACAGAAAAAGAAATACTCCTTAAAGAAATTCACCACAGGGTTAAAAATAATCTTCAGGTTGTTACTAGCTTGTTAAAGCTGCAAGCCGGGTATATTAAAGATGAAAATATTAAGCTGCTTTTCAAAGAAAGCCAGGATAGGGTAAATGCAATGTCCCTTATTCATCAAAAGCTTTATCAGTCTAAAGATCTGGGTCAAATTAATTTTAACGAATATATTGAAACTGTTACAACTCATTTACAGCACTCCTATGGAATCCTGGAAGACAGAGTAAAGATAAATACCGATTTTAGCAATATTAAAATGTCAATTGATAATGCTATTCCTGCCGGTTTAATTATTAATGAGCTTGTTTCAAATGCCCTTAAACATGCTTTTCCTGGTAATATGAAGGGCTGTATTAATATAAGTGCGGCTTACGATAATTACAGCAAAGAATATTGGTTTGTAATTAGAGATAATGGTATAGGTATAAAAAACAAAGTGAATAATGCTAACTCTGAATCATTTGGACTAAAACTTGTTAATACCCTCGTTCAGCAGCTTGATGGCATAATTGAAATTATTAATTTAAATGGTACAGAGTTTAGAATACATTTTAATAATGCAGACTACAGTGAAAGAAATAATTAAAATTATTTTTAAACATTTTAATAACTAAATTTATAATAAGTAATTATTTTTGAATTATTGCTGTCCTTTAAAAGCAGCATCATTTATCCATGAAAAAAATCCATATTAACAGTTCTTTTTTTATTAATAACCGTGATAAACTTTCAAAACTGCTTTTAAAGAACAGTGTTGCAGTTATTAATTCCAATGATATTATGCCCAGTAATGCTGATGGTACTATGCGTTTTTTGCAGAACAGTGACCTTTTTTATCTTACCGGAATTGAGCAGGAAGAAACTGTATTGCTTCTTAATCCGGATAACAGTGATCCTGAAAGCCGGGAGATCCTCTTTATTAGAGATTACAATCCCGATCTTGAAGTTTGGGAAGGTAAAAAACTTTCTCCTGAAATGGCATCTAAAATTTCAGGCATTAAAAATGTAGTTGAGCTTTCAAGGTTTGAATTTGTTTTGCATGACATGCTTTGTTATTCAAATAACATTTACCTTAATACCAATGATCATAGCAGAGCTTTTAACAGTGTTCAATCAAGGGATATGCGGTTTATTTCTTACTGCAAAAAAAATTACCCTCTGCATAATTATCAAAGAATTTCTCCATTACTTTACTCCCTTAGAGTTTACAAATCTCCCGAAGAAATTGAACTTATCCAAAAAGCTTGTGATATAACCGGTGATGGATTTAAACGGCTGTTAAAGTTTGTTAAACCCGGTGTTATGGAATACGAAGTGCAGGCAGAATTAGCACATGAATTCATAAAACAGGGTACTTTATTTGCTGATTATGAGCCAATTATTGCCTCCGGTGAAAATGCCTGCTTTTTGCATTACATAAAAAATAATGATAAGTGTAATGAAGGTGATATACTGCTTATGGATTTTGCTTCTGCATGGAGTAACTATAATGCTGATATGACAAGATCAATTCCCGTGAATGGTAAATTTACAAAAAGACAAAAAAAAGTATATAACGCAGTTTTAAGAGCCTTTAATGGTACAGTAAAAGAAATTAAACCCGGTAAAACTGTTAGAGATATTTGTATGATAGCAAGAGAATTAATTTCTAAAGAATTAGTTGTTCTTAAACTTCTAAAAACGAAGGATGTAAAAGATATAATAATTAAATCTCCCGAATTTAAAAAATATTATCCTCATGATGTTTCTCACTTTTTGGGATTAGGTGTGCATGATGTTGGAATTTTTAATGAACCTTTAAAAGCAGGTGCAGTTTTAACCTGCGAACCCGGTATTTATATCAGAGATGAAAAGCTGGGGATAAGATTAGAAAATGATATCCTGTTAACTAAAAACGGAAATAAAGATTTAATGTCTAATATTCCCATTGAAGCTGATGAAATTGAAGAATTGATGAATTCAAGATGATTTAATTTTATGAATATTTTGGATTTCTGGAAAATTCTTACCCTTTATTAAAAACAATATATTTAGTAAATTTGCAAACTATTGAGCTATTTTCATCAATTCGGAGAGGTGGGTGAGTGGCTGAAACCAACGGTTTGCTAAACCGTCATAGGGGGTTAACCTCTATCGAGGGTTCGAATCCCTCCCTCTCCGCATTAAAGTAGAATCGTTAAGGCAGAGTCTCCTGATAAGGGACTCTGCTTTTTTTATGGCTCAAACCAATCCCAAGAGCTCGAGACTTAAACGTGTGATTAATTTAACCCTCAACTGCCCGGCAGTTCAATCGAGGGTTCTCCCCAAGGGACTCTGTTAAGTCCTTCGGACCTATGGAGGGATCTTGCCTTGCGAAGAAGAAGTCTAATCATTTCTCCCCTCTCCTATTAGGAGAGGGGCAGGGGAGAGGTGATGATCTATTCTTCATATTAGGGTCAAAACCGAAGGGAACTCTACGTAGTGGATTGTCTTGTAAATGATAGGTCATAAATCAAACTCCCATTTTTGTTACTTTACAAAATATTTTATAAAGTATCAATTAATGATACTTATTTAAAAATATATATTTTTATTTTTAAACTTTACTAATATTGAAATATTAATTTAAATTGTTTTTTTTAAATAGTTGATAAGTAAAATTTATTTACCGCATTTTGCTGATTTAAACAAGCCGTGCTTAGCATGCCGCTACTATTGCAGAAATACAACTGTTTATGATGCAATGAATTTATTTGAGAGATTAAAAAATGAAGGTGAAAAAATTGAATATGAATATGGTCAGAAATACTGCTTAAAACAAAAACAGTTTGTTTACTTTAACTGGAACTGTCCTTATTTCAGCAATTGGTAATGCAAATATAAATAATCAGAATTTATAATTTAAAATTTTATATATAAGCTTAGCCGTCATAAAATCAGGGAATTTATAATCTTCTTGCGGAGCTAATTCAACAACATCAAAACCTACAAGATTCCGGTTAACGCATACTTCCTTAAGCAGACGCATTGTTTCATCCCAGTAAAAACCGTTTGGTTCGGGTGTGCCTGTTGCAGGCATAATTGATGGATCAAAATAATCTACATCAAAGGTAATATATACATTTTTCTTCAAAGTACTTATAATTTTTTCTATAAGTTCAGAATTAAATCTCTCATTTCGCATTTGATAGGCATAAAATGTATTTATGCCTTTTTGTTTTATAAATTCAAATTCCTCTTTACATTGTGCACGGATACCTACCTGAGTAATTTCAGTGGTAAACTCTGCTACCCTTGCTGCAAATGAAGCATGTGAATATTTTGTGCCATCATATTCGCTTCGCAAATCTGAGTGAGCATCAAAATGAAGTATAGAAAGCTCTTCGTAATTATCAAAATGTGCTTTAATTGGTGCAGTTGAAATTGAATGCTCACCGCCCAAAGTTACAACAAACTTCCCGTTTTTTATATGTTCTGATACATTATTGTAAATAACATCAAGCACATTTCTTCCCGAAAGTTTCGCCAAGTTCATTGCTCTAAGTGCCGCGATACCATGTGAAAAACAAACTTCTTTCTCGGTTTCCTCATCAAAAAATTCAACATAGTGCGATGCTCTTAATATTGCAGCAGGTCCCTTTGCTGTGCCTCTGCCATAAGATGTTGTTTTTTCGTACGGAACTGAAAGTATTACGATTTTAGAATTTTCGTATGAACTGAACTCTTTTTGGATTGCAAGAAAATTACTTTTTAAGGGAAGTGTTTTGTAGCTCTTTTTTATCATTAAAAAATTATTAAATCAGTTTATTTATGAATTATTTCCTTAGCATTAAAATCTTTAAGCAGAATATTTCTTATTTTATCAAAGTTATTTGCTTGCGGTGTTTCATTTTCCAAAACACTCTGGCTTTCTGACGGCTGAAAATAATCGTTCCCGCTTGAACTTGAAATGAATTCAGAACTTTTAACAAGCCCTATTGTTAATGATTGCCCAAAATATTTGGATATTTTACCTGTAAGATAGTCCCTGTATCCGTCAATTAATTCGTATGTTGTATCATCTACCCTTATTAGAAGGTTTTCGTTATCATCTTTTTCAAATGTAGTATCTTTTATTATACTGTAAACCCATTTACGTTCGGTTTTTATCTGGTCTTTTATGGAAATCCAGTGTGAATTAAGATCAACTGTTTCAATATTTATATTGGTTGTTTCATTTGATTGTAATTCATCATTTGTAGTTTCAGGTTTGTTTACAGAAGAAGTTTTTTCATCAGTATCAATTTTTTTACTGCTGTAATTTACTTGTATTTGCGTTTCAATGTTTTTGGATGATGCCTTTTTTTCTGCTGAACCGGATGTAATTGCTGTACTTTCAGAATAATTTCCTGATTTAAGCTCCTTAAGCTCATCAATCAATTGAGAAATATCACGGGTATCTGTAAATTTTATCATCTCAACCAGCAATGCCTCTATCAAAGTTCTTTGATTGGATGAATATTTAAAAATATATTCTGTTTGCAGTATCAGTTTAAGTGAGTTTAAAATTTCAAGTTGAGTGAATTTACTTATATTTTCGGTATATGATTGTTTTACTGCCTCAGATTCAATAATAAGTTCACTAGAACCCGTAGAACATGCTACCAGCAGATTTCTGTAATGTTCAGTTAATCCCTCTAGAAATATCTGCATATCATAACCTTTATCCATCAGACTGTCAAAGTAATTCAGTAATCCTTTTGCATCACGTGCTTTAATTAGGTCAGTAATTTCAAAATAAACATCACTCTCAGTCAGATTAAAGAAAGATTTCAGCTTTTCAAATGTTATTTTATTATCACAATATGCAGCAGACATATCAAACAAACCCTGTGCATCACGCATTGAACCATCGCCTTTTTTAGATATAAAAAAAAGTGATTCTTTATCAACTTTTATTTTTTCATTCTCTGCAATAAACTTAAGTCTTAAAGATATTTCTTCAATTGTTAGCCGCTTAAAATCAAATTTCTGGCACCTGCCAAGGATTGTTAGCGGAACTTTTTCTGGTACTGTTGTTGCAAAAATAAATACTACATAAGCCGGCGGTTCTTCAAGTGTTTTAAGCAGTGCATTAAATGATGCTCCGGTAAGCATGTGAACTTCATCAATTATAAATATCTTGTATTTTGATCTGACCGGACCGTATTTTACTTTCTCTTTCAGCTCACGCACATCTTCTATATTCCTGTTAGAAGCACCGTCAATTTCAAATACATCGGGATGATTGCGGTTATCATTATTAATTTCTTTGCAGCTATCACATTTATTGCATGGCTCACCGTTTGCATTGCGGTTATTGCAGTTAAGCGATTTTGCCAAAAGTCTTGCTACTGTTGTTTTCCCAACACCACGCGGACCAGAAAATAAATATGCATGTGAAATCCGGTTGTTTTTTACTGCGTTCCTAAGGGTTTTTGTAATAAAATCCTGTGATGTTACATCATCAAAATTTCTGGGACGCCATTTGCGGGCGGTTACTTGAAATTCGGGTTCTTTATTAATTAATTCTTCAGCCATCTGATATTTTTTCGTAATATTTTAATTTCAAACAAATAAATTTTATACAGATTAAAATTTATCCGGGGTAAAGCTTATTCGGACTAAAATTTATTCCCTGCAAATATAACACTTAAATTCCTGCTATCCATACGCTGCCAAATACAGGCAGCAAAGTCATTATATGCACATACCCCTATATAATCTCCAAAAAAGACCCTCTCATGCGGTGTAAACGGTTTTTCAGAAATTTTTGTGTTATTAAATGTTTCACCGCCATCAGTTGATCTGGCTAAATATACATCAGTTTCAGTATCTTCATAATTTCTCCTGTCATAAAAAATAATATAGATGTTCCCAGTTACAGGATCAACAGATATCCAGCTCATAAACTGCTGTTTACCATTCCCAATTTTGTCATCATTAACTCTAATTGGTTTGCTCCAAACATTCCCGCCGTCTGTTGATCTCAACAAAAATATATCTACATCATTGCTTCCGTTAGTTTGATCTGAATAATTTATATATATATTTCCTCTATAAGGTGAATTGCTTATATCACATGCTGTTATTGGCAAACCGTTGCATCTGTAAATACCGGGAATATCATAAACCCAGCCCCCGTATTGCCCGCCTGCTGTTATATCTTCATCAAGCCATGTTTTTCCACCATCTGTTGAGCGGTCAAAATATAATTTATCCATTGCAGACCAACCAACATAAATTTCTCCGTTTGGTCCAACACAAGGCACTGCACCTTCTGTTGTGTTTGATGAATCCATACAATCACCCGAAAATTGATTTATTTTTAATGCTTCGCTCCAGCTTTCTCCGAAATTGCTGCTGAGTGAAAAATAAATGTTAGATTTATCTTCAGGTTTACTGCTTTCGTAAGCATCAAATTGCGTCCATGTAGCATAAATATTATTTTTCCACTGACTTTCGGTAAAATCAACGCATGCCCACGGTTTATCCTGCTTTTTAGGCGGATTTAATCCCATATATGTACCAGGATCAATAAATGTTATACCTCCATCTGTAGATTTTGCACATACAATTCTGTCTATCCATTCTCCTTTTACAGGGCGTGATAAATGAAAATAATAAACCGAACCTTTTTTATCAAATATTATTACAGGGTCTCCCCAAACTCCGTTTTCTTTGTCGGTAATTTCTTTGTTAGTCCATGTATTGCCGCCATCAAATGAAAAATAATAATTATTAATATTTGCTCCTGCAACCAGATTTTCAGGATGAAGCGGATTAATTGCTATAGAAACTTCTTCGGGAGAGTTGTTAATTTTATTAACCTTTATATTCTTAAACTGAGTAAAAATTAAATTAGGCAGAAGCAATAATAAAAAAAATAACCGGATTTTCATTAACTCTTTTTATTAAAGTTATTTTGTTAATATCATTTTGATTGTATTTGTATAACTGCCTGAAACTAATTTGCAGAAATATACCCCGCTTGGATATGCAGATGCATCCCATTCATATTTATATGAACCGGGTGAAAGTTTACCGTTTACAATTACGGCTGTTTCATTTCCAAGTATATCGTAAACCTTAATAGAAACATCCTGCTGAGTGCCTGTAATGGCAGGTATATCAAAATCTATTCTTGTTACAGGGTTAAATGGATTTGGATAATTCTGTTTTATGCTGAATTTATCAGGTATTTCTGTTGTTACCGGCTCAACACCTACCGGCATATTTACAATGGCAGTATAACAGCTTAATGTGCCTGATGCCAACCGTATCCATATTGGTCTTATTACACCGTTATGTGCAGAAATATTTGTGTAATCTCCAAAAAATGTCCCTGAATTCGGAGTGAATGGTGATGCACTCAATCTTTCATTAATCCACGTTGCTCCGCCATTAGTTGATCTAGCCAGATAAACATCAGTTGATGTATTTGTATAATTTCTTCTGTCATAAAATACGCAGTAAAGGTATCCGGTAACCTGATCAATGCACATCCATGTAAAAAATTGTTCTTTACCGGCAGGGTCATCATTAATTCGTATCGGTGCACTCCAGGTAGTACCGCCATCTGTTGATTTTACCACCATTACGTCATGGTCTGCAGGACCTGCGCTATCAGTATAATTAATATATATTGTACCCCGGTAAGGTGAATTGCTGATATCACATAATGTAACCGGCAGGCCGTTACTTCTATAAATTCCGCTGACTAAGTAATCCCATCCTCCCCGCTGTGTTCCTGCAATTATATCATTTTCCAGCCAGGTATTTCCTCCATCAGTAGAACGGTCAAAAAATAATTTAAAATTGTTTGTTCCGAGCGGACCTGACCATGCAACATATACTTCTCCGTTTGGTCCTACGGCAGGTACAGAACCTTCCGTTGTGTAATCTTCATCAACACAGTTTCCTCCGTATCTGCTTAATCTCTTAATTCCGGTAAAAGATGCACCTTGATCGGTTGAGCGAGCAAATAATATCCTTGAACTATCCGAAGGGCTACTACTTCCGTATTCATCAAATTCAGTCCATGCAACATAAATCCAGTTGCCGCGGGGACCGTGAGTAAAATCTGTAATTGCCCATTCCTTATCTTGCTGTTTTGGCGGATTAAACTGCCAGTATGTTCCGGCATTCCATGTTACCCCTGCATTGGTTGATTTATTTACCCCCATTCTGTCAATAAATCCCCCACCATTTACTAAATGGAAATAATAAAAGTTACCTAAAGTATCTGTTATTATACAGGGATCTCCCCAAACTGTATATGTTCCCGTTAAGATACTGCTTGCCCATGTTTGTCCTCCGTCAGATGACCTGTAAATTTTATCAGTGTTAGCACCTGCTACTATTTGATTAGTATTTTTAGGGTTTATCATTATCGAAGGCTCATTTGGTCCTCCGATTCCGCTGATTAAAATGTTGGTATATGATGATTGTGAGTATAAAGATGCTGAAAAGATAACAAGAAATAAAAATAGTATAATTTTCATATGTGATTTTTATGTTTATATACTAAAAATATATAATAAAGTAACAATTATAAAGGCAGAAACCTGAAGAAATTATTTATCTATTAAAGCTGTCCAAACACTTAACAAATTGCTGTCTAGTCTTGTCCATACTGGTCTGATCATACCATTGTAAGCTATAATATTAGTATAGTCACCCATAAAAGTTTTTGTTTCAGGTTTAAATGGTTTTTCGCTGATTTTTTCATTTTCAAAAGTCTTACCTCCATTTTTTGAAGCCGCCAGATAAACATCTGTATTTTCATCTGTGTAATTTCTTCTGTCATAAAAAACAATGTATATGTAACCGCTTTCAGGATCAACTGTTAGCCAGTTAAAAAATTGATGACTCATACCGTTATCATCATTTACTTTTGATGGCTCGCTCCAGTTCACACCCATATTTGTTGAGCATGAAATAAAAATATCAGAATTATCATATCCGTTTCTTTGGTCACACCAAGAAATATATAAATTCCCGCGGTATGAACTGTTACTGTAGTCACATGCCATAGATGGAAACCCAAAACATCTGTAAACTCCGGGTACTGTGAATTTGAAACTGCCCGGAAGGTCAGAGACCTTTACATCTTTATCCCAGAATGTAATTCCGCCATCGGTTGACCTATCAAGCATTAAGCCATAGGGTGAAGCCCAGGTAACATAAACTTCACCGTTTATGCCAATACACGGCATTGCTCCCAAAACGGTAGCACCTGAATAAGAACACTCAGCACCGGTTAATTCATTTATCCTTTTTCTTGTACTCCAGGTTTCACCCATATCTTCTGAATATGCAAAAATAATATTTGAAGCACTATCAAGAGGGTCAATTGAGGCTGTTACATCGTAGTTATTTTTCTGAGCGCATTGTGTCCATACTGCATAAATGTTATTACTGTACGGCGAGTAAGTATTATCAACAGTTGCCCATTCTTTATCCTGCAGATGAGGATAGTTTGTCCCAAGATGTGATTCGTTGTTAAATGTTATGCCTCCGTCTTCTGATCTTTGGCAAATTATCCTGTCAAGCCATTTTCCTCCTTCACTGTTTGAGTTTGATAAATGAAAGTAATAAAAATTACCCCTTATATCAGAAACAACGCAAGGGTCTCCCCAAACACCATAACTTGAACTAAGTTTTCTGACTTCCCAGGTATTGCCGCCATCAAAGCTATAAAAATAATTATCAATATTTGCTGCAGCAACTAGATTCAGCGGATTTATAGGATTATAAGCAATTGTTACTTCGCTTGGCTCAAATTCATTGGATATCATTATGTTTTTATACGGGGATTGTGAATTTAACCGTTGGTTAGAAAATATTAAATTAAATACACTCAGCAAAATTAATATGAAGATTTTACAGGAACTTTTCATATAACTGTAATTATTATTTGTTTATTTATACCTGTATTTAATATATAAGTTCCGATAAATTATATATTCCCTGAATCAGATAACAGATACTTTTTTATTTAATATTTTATATCAATTCCGTCTGAGTTGGTTTCATCAATTCCAAACATATCAATTAAATAAGTGCTGAAATAATTTAAAACAGAGGAAGTAATTACCTCATTTATCTTGTTACCTCCGGGAACAGCATAATAAACAATTTTATATCTTTGGTTTATTCCCGCTTCTTTACGTGCATATTTTAATGCCTCATAAAGTCCGCCTATTTCATCAACCAGCTTTTTATTGTACGCATCTGTACCAAGCCATACTCTTCCCTGAGCAATTGCTTCAACTTCTTCGCGGCTCATTTTTCTGCCTTCTGAAACTGCTAAGGTAAAGCGGTCATAATAATAATCAATAATCCCCTGAATAATTTCTATATCTTCTTTGTCAAGCGGTTTGTAAAATGTCCCGATATCTGAATTTTCTCCGCGTTTAAAATTTTCAACTTTTATTTTTTGCCATTTTAATAAACTGTCAATATTTGGTCTTGCTGTAAATACGCCAATGCTTCCTGTTACAGTTAATCCGTCAGAAAATATTTTATCAGCACTTGCTGATACATAATACCCCCCCGAAGCTGCAGCTCCGCCCATTGAAACAATGAAAGGTTTTTTATATTTCTTCTTTAATCTGATTATTGCAGCATTAATTTCTGCTGAACCAAGTGCAGAGCCGCCTCCTGAATCAACCCGCAATACTACTGCTTTAATTTTCGGATTACTGAAAGCATCTTCAAGCTGTTTAACTACCGATTCACTTCCTGTTGAACGGCTTCCGCCTACATAAGGAATTGGGAGTGTAACAGGAGGCGGAGGCTGGCTGTTACCCGTTGTTATGGTTGAATATACTCCTATAACTGCAATCTGATCAGGTTCACCCCAAATATTATCCCACTCACTTCTGTTAAATGTACTTACAATATTATTTGTTTTAGATTTATTTTCAGCAATACTTTTTGCATCATCATACCAACCAAGTTTATCCACAAGTTTAAGTCTTAATGCCTCGTTTCCTGTTAAGGGCTGCGAAAGTTTATCTCTTAAGTAATCATCAACATTCAAATTCCTGCCCTTTGTAACTCTTCCTATCATTTTTTCATATATTATATCAAGTATTCTATCTATTACTTCCTTGCCCTGCTGTGTGGTTGAGTCTAATAAACCCTGAAAAGTTAATTTATATTTACCTGCATAAAATGTCTGCAGGTCAATTCCGTATTTTTCTAGCAGTGAATTATAGTTAAATATATTTATACTTAAACCATAAAAAAATAATGCCTCAGGGGGCATAACAATATCATCTGCATAAGTAGCTATATAGTACCCTCCGGGTCCTGCATCCTGCGGAAAGTATGCTGTTATTGATTTTCCTTTTGCACGAAATCTGTTCATAGCATCTGTTAGCTCTTCAATCTGTGCATTAACTTCAAATCTGCCGGCTGCAAGCGGATATATTTTTAATAGCATTCCCTTTACCGAGGGGTCTTGTGATGCGTAATCTATATCTGCAATAACTTCATGAATGCTTCTCTTTCCGTTACCCAATAGTCCAAAAAATATATCATCTGTATTAAAATCCTGCAAACTTCCGGATAATGTAATTTCTATTATCTTTTTCTTCTCTGGAATTAAACTTTTTCTTCTTTCAAGGTTATACGATAATGAAAATTGTGAACCTATGAATGCGTATTTGTTTCCAGATGTATTTTTATAAACAGAGTATTGTGGATTTGAATAATCAGAATAAAACAAATTTGTTCTGCTGTTGTTGAAAAATTGATTATATCTTAAACTTCCGTTGGGAAAATCAAATCTTAGCCCTGCTCCTAAAAATTGATTTTTAATTACCTCGTTATTTTGAGTATAATTAAAGTTTAAAAATAATCCGTTGGTTAATTTAACTTCCAATCCCGCTTTTAACTGATTTGTTTTAATAAAATTCCCTTCATATCTGAACACAGAAAAATCACTCATAACAGTTATTCTGTCATTCTTTAAAGGTCTAACGGCAATACCAAATGTATATTTATCGGTTGTATAATTCATAACAGTAATTGCATCATTGCTTCTGTAATTCAGAGCTATTG
>WBZR01003329.1_pt1 | contig 14731 bp, 16 predicted proteins | sample 5204231 | NCBI WGS metagenome assembly WBZR01 (sample SAMN12412403, study PRJNA552823) | activated sludge metagenome | isolation source: activated sludge from anammox sidestream of wastewater treatment plant... | place: USA: Virginia | collected 2017-08 | reverse complement strand
CGTGCTTCAGGAGAAGGCACGAAAGAAGCACGAGAAGTTGCGAAAGGCAGCCTAAAAAACTACAAGAAACAGCATGGCCAGGGAGATACTATCTCCAGACAAGTCTAAAATAAAGAGAAATGAGCAAAAAATACTTATTTCTGCCAGAATCCAGCATCAAATTTTAAGAAACGATTTTAGCAAGCGCAGAATCACCCTCATTCTTTTCAAAAAAAGGGCGTTTTTGTTCAGATACTATATAGCCTTTCATCAAGGAGTACCGGAATTCAGCGCCTCAGATGTTTCCGTAAACACAGACCTTTGGCGCGCTCGCTGAATACTGCCACAACGCTTTGCAAAAATACACAAAAAATAACCATCAAATTGCCTTAAATGGCAGGAAATTACTGACAGAAGCGGAGATCGTGAAAAAACGTAATGCACCTGAAAAGACGTGAAATTGCCTGAATAAATAATTGACTAATACCTGCAGGTATGATATAGTCTCACCGTGCGGTTTCATGGATATTTATTCGCAGCAAGAGTAAAATGGTGGTTCAGGACAAGAGAAACGATAACAGGCTACTACAGGCTATAGATTTATTTAAAGAATACGTGAATGGTGAGCGCACCGTACCTGTTTTGCAAGGAATTAACTTAACCGTTGAAAAGGGTGAGATCGTAGCAATTGTAGGGGCCTCCGGTGCCGGAAAAAGTACGTTATTACACATCCTGGGGATTTTGGACTCGCCAACCTCCGGTTCTGTACTCTACAAAGGAGCCGATCTGACTAAATTAAGCGCTAAAAGACGGGCATCGATGCGGAACCGTTTTTTTGGTTTTGTTTTTCAATTTTATCATCTCCTGCCTGATTTTACCGCCTTAGAAAATGTTTTACTGCCGGGTTTAATCGGCGCCGGATTCTCAAACTGGAAAGAGGCAAATAAAAGTTACGAGGGCAGGGCGATTTCATTGCTGGAGAGAGTCGGCTTGGGGAATCGTTCAACGCACAAACCACCTCAACTTTCAGGCGGCGAAAGGCAGCGGGTTGCCATCGTCCGTGCGCTGATCAATAACCCCGAATTACTCTTGTGTGATGAACCGACAGGGAACCTGGATACGAAGACAGGTCACGAAATTCGGGAATTGATCTGGGATTTGAACAAGACGTCGAATCAAACAGTCGTGATTGTTACCCACGATGAAGAAATAGCCAAATATGCCGGGCGACTTATAAGAATTGTTGACGGATGCATTCTGAAATAGAAGGAGAAAGAAAGGAGTAAAGATAATAGCAATGGGACTGAAGATTTACATAAATGGTCAAATACTTCCTCAGGAAGAGGCCAAGATTTCGGTCTTTGATCACGGGCTGCTTTATGGTGACGGTGTGTTTGAAGGGATACGCTCCTATAATGGTAAAATATTTACGTTGGAACAACACCTGGACAGGCTCTATGACTCTGCGACAGCCATCGCCCTTAAAATACCTATAACGAAGGCTGAAATGGCAGATGCTATGAAAAAAACGATGGAGGCAAATAATCTGACGGACTCCTATATCCGTCTCGTTGTTACCCGGGGGGTCGGAAAACTCGGATTAGACCCGAACAAATGTGCAACACCACAAGTGATTATTATCGCTGATACAATTGAATTATATTCAAAAACGCTCTATGAAAAAGGACTCGATATCGTCACCGTTACCACGATCAGGAACCATTTTTCAGCCCTTGACCCCAAAATTAAATCTCTCAATTATCTGAATAATATTCTGGCAAAACTTGAATCTATACAAGCAGGGGCCGGAGAGGCATTAATGCTCAATAAAGACGGCTACGTTGCAGAATGTGCCGGGGACAATATCTTTATTCTTAAGAACAATGTACTCCTTACACCTCCGGCGAGTGCCGGGATACTGATTGGTATCACGAGAAACGTTGTGATGGAATTAGCGGTAAAGATGGGAGTTGAGGTAAAGGAAGTATTAATGACCCGGTATGATTTATACATTGCAGATGAATGTTTTTTAACGGGGACGGCCGCTGAAATTATTCCCGTTGTGAAGATTGACGGACGAACAATTGGTACAGGCAAACCGGGAAAAATTACCCTTGATTTGTTAAAAAGGTATCAGGAGCTTACAAGAAAAGGTTTTTAAACGGACTCTTTTGGCTGTGAGGCGACGAAAGAGCTAAAAATCATAACAGATATGCCAATACAGATCAGACTATCAGCAATATTAAAAGTGGGCCAATGGTATTTATTTCCAATATGTAAATCTATAAAATCCCGCACGTATCCATACCATATCCTATCCCATAAATTTCCTGCAGCCCCAGACAGAACAAGGCCCAGAGCGAGATTTGATGTAAAAAGTGTCTTATCGCCCTTAATATAGACGTAGATAATTGCTGTAATTGCTATAACGGAGAAAATAATAAAGATATTGGTTTTCCCGGGAAACAAACCGAAAACGACGCCTTCATTCACACTTCGCACTATATTTAAGACCCCAGGTATTACCGTTGTTTTTCTCAATTCATCTAATTGTGAAAAAACGAACCATTTTGATAATATATCGCTCAAAACGCCACTCACAACGGTAATAAGAAAGGTAGCGGTATCCTTCATAAAATTCGTTAAGCGTTATCAACCTCCTCTTTCCTTTGGCAATCTATGCAGAGTTTTGCATGCGGCACCGCTTTTAGACGCTCTCTATTTATTTTTTTTTCGCATAATTCACAAATACCAAAAGTGCCGTCCTCGATCTTTTCTAAAGCAGCATCGATGTTGCGTACACTTTCTTCCCCGCTCTGTATGAGCTCAATCATGAGCTCTCTTTCATAATTGTCGGTACCGACATCTGCCATATGGATCGGCACATTCGATAGATCACCGGATGCGTCTTGCCTGGATCTTTTTAATGCCTCATCCTGCATCGAGTCCACCTTTCCGACAAGTCTTTCCCTTAGCGAGAGGAGGGCCTTTTTAAACTGAGCAAATTCTTCTTTCATTTTCTTCTCCGCAAATTAAATTATGTAATAATTCACCTAGTATACTTAGAAAGTTCCTAAAGCTTCCCTGTTTTTGTAAGGCTATGGGAAAATAATCGATCAAATATACCACAGAATAAAAATACAGTCAATAAAATTACTGAGAGGGTACTCGTATCTCTTGTTCATGCAGGATCAGGCCGTTCTGTGCATGGTTTATCGCCTGGCCCTGGCAACTTCGCTTTGGCACCACCTTTTTCTTCGCCTTCAATAAGCGCTTCTATACTGGGATACGCGTATATGGTTGGCGCATTGTTTATCATCAGACCTCCGGTGTCTGCAGAAGGGCCGTATGTGCTGTAAATTTCGCATCCGAACAAACGCAGCATTACTATCAATTGCCCACGATGATGCGCAGAATGAGCGATTCTCCTGGTCATAATCCATGTCCGCGGGTGTTTTACATCAAAGAACTGAACTACCTTTTCCCACCAGGCTTTATCAGTTCTTTGCAAACTCTGAAGTCGTTTTTCAGAATCTTCGGCATAGCACCTGATGAATTCCAGACGGGTTTCCAGTTTCGGCAAGGGCGGGGCGCCAACATCGATTTCCAGCATGTTGCGAAACCAGAGATTCTCACTCACGCACTGATGCACCATATGTTCAAGGGCATTCCGCCCGCGCCTGTCGTTGGGGCGTGGCCGTATGCGCATATCCTCATCCTTAAACATACTCCAGGTACTCAGTATCTTCATTCGCTCAGTTTCATACGTGTCGATTAAAAATTGATATTCCATGGGATGTTTCCGCCTATCTATAGTAAACGAATTAAATAAGTTGACAATGTATCCTTGCCATTCCGAGCGAAGCGAGGAATCTTAAGATTTCGCCTTTCAGTCAAACATCGCGCTGCTCCTTCGAAATGGTAATATGAAAAAGCGGCGTCCTTCCAAGGAGGTTAAAAAGCCTTGAATAGGCGATAACCTTTTGTGATATTAAATATCATAAAGGCTTTAGACCACCTGGTAAGGTGTTAAGTCTTCAAACCTTGGAAAGGAGGCTGTATGATAAAGTATATAGGATTGGACGCACATTCGTCAACATGTACATTTAGTGTAACGGAAGAAGAGGAAGGGAAATAGACAACACTACGATCGAGAGTAATGGTCGGCTTTTGGTGAAGTATTTAAGGGGAATAGAAGGTGTTAAGAAGCTGACGTTTGAAGAATGCGTGGGATGAAGAGGAAGAATTACTGGAAGAGTTTAGGGATAGAGGGGAACGAGGAGCCGTAGTGATTGCCAAGACTATTCGAGAGTATGCCGAAAAAAGTTGGGGACAGAAGTCTCCAAAGATTACGCATATGATCTCCTTCATCGTCATGGGTGGAGGAAAATTGAACCCAGGCCACGCCATCCCAAGAGCGATTCGGAAACACAGGAAGAGTTTAAAAAAAACTTCCAGAGATTGTGGCAGCCTCCGTTCGAACCTTTGCAGCGGAAGACACGCGCCCGCTGAAAGTATTTTTTCAAGACGAGGCACGCTTTGGCCGTGTGAGTGTAATCCTGTACGTTTTGGGCGTCAGCAGGCGTACGTCCTATCGTGCCCATGCACCGAGTCAGAGAGTATACCTATATTTATGGCGCTGTCTGTCCTGCGGACGGCGAATCTTTTTCGCTGATCTTGCCCAGTGCAAATACGGAAACGATGTCTCTCTATTTGCGAGAGTCTTCTCTATTCTACAAAGACTATAGAAATGTAATGGTTATGGATGGAGCCTCTTGGCACAAGACCAAAGCCCTTGAGACTTTTGAGAATATTCGAATCATCTTTCAGCCCCCATATAGCCCTGAACTCAATCCTGCAGAATATCTGTGGGAGCATCTTCGTGAAAATTATCTCCAAAACGGGTTCTGGCCTTCGATGGGAGCGTTGGAAAAGGTCTTAATGAAGGCGCTGATTGCAATAACACATAACAAAGAAATCATTCAATCGCTGACAGGATTCCATTGGGCTGTATTTTAGTGTATGAAGGCGAATTAGTATAAGGCATGCACAGAGTTTGTCAAAGGGGATCGCTGGCACATTGAACTGTTTTTTAAGGCACTCAAACAGAACCTCAAGATAAAGACCTTTGTGGGAACCAGTGCAAACGCGGTGAAAATTCAATTTTGGACAGCACTTATCACTATGGTGGTCCTGAAGTATCTCCATCTGTGATCAAAGTTCGCATGGTCTCTTTCCAATTAGGTGGCTCTCTTACACATGAACCTCTTTACCAATCGAGCTATTTGGGTATGGCTCGATACACCGTTTGAAATACCGCCCGCCCCTTACGAACCGAGACATTTGAGTTTTAATTTCTCATAATTCGGACAGCATTTATGGTAACCTGATTTTTAAAACAGTGAAAACTTGTCCAAAATACCAATAAGATCGAGGTCTATCCTTGAGCCTCTCGGCTAATTTGGACAGCAACGTCGGTAAAACCATCGCCAACTATAATAATTTTGTAATCCTGATAAGATTGAAAAAGAACGTTTTCAATGGCCTTGTTAACAGAGGATGCCCGGTTGTAAGTAGGTGTAATACCGCTGATTCGTGCGTTGTCGAAATTCATTACCATTCTTTCCGACGTATTGCATTCACGCTCTGCTCAAGAAAACACCTGCCAGATAAAGAGAGAAACCATCGTCAGTCCAATGAATGTTTTTACTACTGACCCGCCCAGGAAACCAACAAAATTGCCCAAGCCTGACTTCAAAGCACCCCGACAACCCTTTCCACCGATCATTTCAAAGATGACGGTACCGACAATGGGCCCCAATATCAAACCAATTGGACCACCCATGTAAAACCCAACACCCGTTCCTACCACCGAGCCCAAGATTCCCCATCTTGTGGCGCCAAATCTCATTGCACCATACATATTTCCGAGATTTTCAAGTACGATTGAAAAAATAGTGATCACGGCGAATATCAACAGCACCGTCCACGTAACTTTTTCGAAATGGGTAAATATTGCATAGAAAAATGCCCCAAACCAGATAAGTGGAATGCTAGGTATTATTGGGATCGCAATTCCAGCCATACCCACGATCATAATCACTACTGAAATTGCAAATAAAATGATCTCCCAAATGCCCATAAGGTACGATCCTTTATAAATGCTTAAATTAAGGCGTGAACTTTCAAAAAATTATGGTATTATATCTTTTTATGAAATTTAATCATATCATGGCCACGGCTTATGTCCAGCAAAATCAGTAGCGCCTGAGTAAAAACCGTAAGTGAGAAATTATGTTGTGGTCTATAATAGGAACGATTGCTGCAATTTGTACAACGATAGGATTTGTACCGCAAATAATCCGTGGTATACAGACCAGGGAATTAAGTGACGTTTCGCCTACCATGTTAACGCTTCTTCTGGTGGGGTGCAGTTTATGGCTGGTTTACGGACTTCATTTGAAAGACCCTATTATTGCGCTGGCGAATGGATTTACTCTCTCGTTTGTCATTATAATTTTATTATTACGTTTCTTGTATAACAAAAACAGCTCAAAATAATGAAGGGTAGTTTTCTGTCAAAAATTTTTTATCGAAGAAATTAAGATGGAATTTAATAGGATTCTTCAATAAAATGAAACTATATTCGTAGGGCGCTTGGCTCAGCGGCTAGAGCACTTGCTTCACACGCAAGGGATCAGTGGTTCGAATCCACTAGCGCCCACCATATCCTGCGGAAAAGATTGTAGAGCATCAGTCTCTCAGTATAAAATTTACCAAAACTAATTGTTGGAAACTTTTGCCCAGCAAATTTTGTTATACTTGTAAATTTGTTACACCATATCCTTTTAAAGGAGTATAAAAATGTCCGAGCATTCTTCGAACAAAGAAATCGGGGAAAAATACAAGGCTGTGATTTCTTCAACCAAGTGTCCGAATTGTGACGGTGAAGCCGTCTCCGTAATAGTAAAAACATTAAAGATCCCATGGACGGTCAAATGTTTTAGTTGTGGCTATAGTGATGTGATTATGTGGATTGAAAAACAGGTGATAGATGCATTAAAGAATGTAAAGGTATTCAATCAAGTCTGGAAGGAAGGTCAATCGATTGAAATACCGTTAAAATAATTGTGACTTATCTTCTTCTTTCCATATTTCAAAAGGGCCAATGAATTAAAGAATAATTGATATTTTGTCAATATTTTATAACTGAAAATATATCATATTTATTTAACGTTTTTTTTCCGTTGAGAAAGATTAGCTCGACCAAAAAAGCACATCCTACAACAGTCCCACCCAAAGATTCGACCAGTTTGCAGCAAGCAGACATGGTTCCACCGGTTGCCAACAAGTCATCTACCATGAGTACTTGTTGCCCCTTTTTAATCCCATCCTTATGTATTTCGAGTGAATCGGTACCGTATTCAAGGGAATAGCTCATACTGATCTTTTCATAGGGAAGTTTGCCGGGTTTTCTAATAGGGGTGAAACCGGCGCCCAGATTAAAGGCGATGGTGGGAGCAAGGATAAAGCCACGTGCTTCGGTACCGACCACGATATCGATCTTCTTATTTTTATAATACCCGGAAATCGTTTCAACTGCATCTCTTAATCCCTTTGGATCTTGCAAGAGAGGCGTAATGTCTTTAAAAATAATGCCTTTTTTAGGAAAGTCCGGGACATCCCGTACCAGTTTTTTTAAGTCATTCATAGGTTATTTCTCTTTTGTCAGGATATAATGTAATTTTCGGATGGTCTCTTTCTCTATTTGCCTGACGCGTTCACGACTTATATGCAATTTTTCGCCAATTTCCTCCAAGGTTTTTTGCTCACCATCTATCAGTCCATATCGCATTTTTATTATTTCGGCTTCTCTCTTATCAATAACATCCAACAGCCTCTCCACACTTTCCCTTTCATAGGTTTCCTCCACTTCATCTTCAGGTGGAGGCGTTCTTCTGTCTGGAATAATACTATCCAGTGCCCATATGAGATCGGAACCGGTAACGTCTGTTGTGCCGAGGGAACCTGTTGAACTGCGTATCGCATGTTCAATAGATTCCACTTTTTTTGCAGTAATATCCATCTCTTCTGCAATCTCATCACGACTGGGAGGCCTTTCAAGCTTTTCTAACAGGCCGGTCGAAGTGATTTTTAGTTTGGATATCTTTTCAATCATATAAGAAGGTATGCGGATCGTTTTTGCCTTATCTGCCAATGCCCGGCGAATTGCTTGCTTGATCCACCAGGTCGCATATGTACTGAATTTGTATCCAGTCGATGGATCAAATCCCTGAACAGCACGGATCAAACCTATATTCCCCTCTTCGATCATGTCCAGAAAGGAAAGCCCCCGGTTAACGTATCCTTTTGCAATGCTAACAACCAACCGCAGATTGGAACGTATTAGTTTTTCCCGTGCTTGCGCATCTCCTCCCGCTACCTTCTTTGTTACCTCTTTTTCATCTTCGGGTGATAACAACGGAATCTGGTTAATTTCCCTCAGATATGTTTGTAAAGCAGATTCCGTATGAATATCTCCATAATTTTGTGTAACGATTACTTAACCGTTCGCTATGCCCTAATTCTCTGCGGCTGCGTCGTGCGTCTGTTGCCGGGTATCCTCGTTTGAAGATGATGACGCACTGTTTTTTCCTTCCGCATCAGATACTTTTTTAAGGCTGAGACCTATCTTTCTTGCCTCAGGTTCAATACGTATAACTCTGACCTCCAGCTCATCACCTATATTGACAACGTCGGCTGGATTGGCAACCTTTTCGCTGGATAATTCCGAGATGTGTAACAGACCCTCTATTCCTTTGCCAAGTTCAAGAAATGCACCAAAATTTGTTAGCTTCGTAACTTTTCCGGTGATGATATCGCCTACTTTAAATCTCTCAGGGATATCTTTTGTCCATGGGTCATCAGAAAGCTGTTTCAACCCCAAGGCAACCCTCTTTTTTTCGCGGTCAACAGAGAGTACCACCGCCTCAATTTTATCTCCTTTTTTAACAATTTCAGAGGGGTGTCCCACCTTCTTCGCCCAGGACATGTCAGATATGTGAAGCAAACCGTCTACGCCCTCTTCAATCTCAATAAATGCACCATAATTGGTCAGGTTGCGAACGCGACCCTTGATCTTCGTTCCAGGCGGATATTTTTCCTCAATAACAGTCCACGGATTAACCTCCGTTTGTTTCATACTGAGGGAGATTTCCTCTTTTTCTTTGTCTATTTTGAGGACGACGACCTCTACCATATCTCCAATGGCAACCATTTCAGAGGGGTGATTAATACGTCGTGTCCATGACATTTCCGAAATATGCACCAGCCCTTCTATGCCGGTTTCCAGTTTTACAAAGGCGCCGTACGACATGATATTGACAACCTGGCCTTTTACCCGGGAGCCCACGGGGTATTTTTCTTCGATTTGCAACCATGGATTTTGAGACTTTTGTTTTAGCCCAAGAGCAACCTTTTCCTTTTCCTTGTCGACGTCAAGGATCACCACATCAATCTCATCGTCAATAGCAAGCATCTCTGAAGGGTGACTTATCCTGCCCCAACTCATATCCGTAATGTGAAGGAGCCCGTCAAGTCCGCCCAGATCGATAAACGCACCGAAATCTGCGATGTTTTTTACAACTCCCTTTTTGATCTGCCCCGCCGCAATTTCTGCCAATAACCCTTGTTTCTTCTTATCGCGATCTTCCTCGATGAGCTTTCTTCTGGAAACAACAATGTTTTGCCGCGCCTCGTCAATTTTCAGGATCCGGCAGGTAACTTCCTTTCCGATGTATTGAGAAATATCTCCGGGTGGTTTTACGTCTATCTGAGAGGCCGGCAAAAATATGGGCACTCCCATATCCACGAGCAGACCACCTTTAATTTTTCTGGTAACCCGTCCCGTTATAATATCATTTTCTTTGTATTTTGATATGACCCTTTCCCACCCACGTATGCGATCCGCCTTGCGCTTGGATAATTTGATAAGCCCTGAATCATCTTCTACCGATTCCAACAAGACTTCCACATCTTCACCAATCTTTATTTCGGAAGGATCATCAAATTCTGATTTGGGTATCATACCTTCAGATTTGTATCCACAGTCTATGACCACATTATCCCCAAGAGAACTCAGAACACGTCCCTTAAGTACCGAGCCAACTTCGAAATTCTGGATAGAGCCATAAAACGTAGATTCCATCTTCTTCCCGGTATCCTCGCCACCCATAATTTCTTCAACTTCTTTTTCAATTTCGGCTAAATTAACATTGTATTCCTTTAAAATATCACGATCCATAATTTGATGATTTCTCCAAAATAAAAATTACATAAACCAAAAAAGTTTAGGTGAAATAAAATACGCTGCATATTACTGCATAAAAATTCTATTTTTTTACAAAAACTTCAATATCTTTGAGCATTAAAGCAAGCACTTCCTCAATAGTCAACGTAGTGGTGTCAATATGGATTGCATCGCCACTCCTTATTAAAGGCGAGTTGCTTCTCGTTGTATCACGTTTGTCACGCATTTCCATGTCTTTTATAACATCAGCATATGAAACCTTAATATCCACATCATCCGCCGGTTTAAACTCGCCATAACGCCGCCTGGCGCGCTCTTTAATCTCCGCATCCAGAAAAAATTTCTTTTCTGCCTGTGGGAATACAACCGTTCCCATATCTCTTCCTTCCGCAACGGTATCCCCTTGAGATGCAAGCTTTCGTTGCAACTTCACCATCCGATGCCGAATGCCTGGTGTATCTGAGATAAAATGGATATTGTTGGTAACAGAAGGCAACCGGATTTTTCCTGTAACGTTGGCCCCATCCACAAATACATTCAAGTCCTCGCCCTTACCCCTGAACTCAATGCTGGTTTGATCCATGAGCTGGCACAGGGCATTTTCGTCTTTAAGATCTACCCCCGCCTCCATTGCCTTCCACGTAAGCGCCCGATACATTGCACCCGTATCGAGATATTTGAAGCCTAACCGCTTTGCCAACAGCCTGGCTACAGTACTTTTCCCGGAACCTGCAGGGCCATCAATCGCTATTATCACGTGAGGAATCCTTCCATTATACCTGCAGCAATAGCACCCGATTAGGCACACAAAAGCGAAACGCGAATTATACCGAACAACATATTTTTTTGCAACAGCTTTTTACTCAACTCAATCCGCCACGTTTTCTTATCCACCATTCTAAAGAAACAATTGTCAGCACTGCCATGAAGAGGTAACCATTATCCCACAGAGAGAACTGCCGTTTCCCCGCAAGTTTTACAATCGGAGGATTTTCAATCAACACCTTTTCTCCAATATTTTTAGCAGGAAGATCAAAGTACTTTCCTCCGGAAACTTCGGCCAGTTTGGCGAGGATATCCCTCCTGATGGAAGGGTCCTTAAATTCCTTATTTTCAAGAGCTATATGAAAAACGGCATAATCCTGTCCAATCTCGTCATTTTCTTTCTTTGCCGCCACTTTCACTATATAGTAACCTTCTGTGTCTTGCTTCATGGTAAACCTATACTGTCCGTCGCTTCCGGTAACTCCGTTTGCTGCAAATACACTTTTCCCGGAAAATTCGTCTGTAACGTCTACGTCCAATAGCACACCCTCCAGAGGCTGGTAATTTCCACCTACCGCATCAACTTTAACTTGTACTTCTTCATTTGGTAAATACGTTTCTTTGTTCACCGACACGTGGATGGGATTCAGGGCGGGATCCTTAATGAGCCACTTTATGGAATTCTGCCAAAATTTTATATAATGCCGGTTGCTTCCGCCTTTTCCGATGGAGAGGAAATTCCATCGCCATAAAGAATCGGTTGTAATGGCCATACACCTGCCCTGCCCGGCATTGCGAACAGAAACAAGGGGCGGGTTTCCTCTTGTCGGATAGATCGCCAGCGGTACAGCGTCAGGCTTCAACCCGGTGGTGACATTACACCCGTCCAACTCAGGAAGGTCTTTCCAGATGGCAATATTTCTGTCTGTGTTGCCGTCAAGGGCGGTTACCGGATGTTTGTACCCATCGTTGGTCAGAATCGCCTTCAATCGGGTTGTATCAACAGTATCTTTTGCCATATCGAGATTTATGGGAAGAATTTCATCAAGGGGTGTTCCATCATATCCTCCTTGTGAAAATGAGATATCGCCGCCAATCATCACAAAACCGCCGCCTTGTTCCGCTACAAATTTTTGGATGTTGCCCAGGTAATGTGAAAACCGGAAGAACGATGCATCATAGGGTCGATAATCAAAGTTTTGGAAGATCACCAGATCAAAACTGTTGAGTACCTGCGTGAATAGCTCGTCGACGGGAAAGGGGATAAGGCTAAGCTCGTCGTTTCTTGCTTCAGAGACATCGGTTGGCGTTCGCAGGATAAAAAATGATATGAGATCAATGTTGGGGTCGCTTTTTAATACCCGCCTCAGAAAGCGTTCGTCCCAGGACGGACGTCCGCAGACATGCATGATCCTGATCTTATCACGCACCACCTTTACCAGGAAACTGACCTGATTGTTTTCTGTAATAGATTCATGGGGTTGGACGGGAATCGATATTGTGTAGAGAAACGTTCCTGTCGTGTGCGGTGTAAATGATAAATCTATATGAAGTTCCTTTTCATCACCAGTATCCAGGATCCTGGAAGAGATGATATCATTGCCTTGTTTCATCGTAATGGGGAGCCTCAGGTCTTTGTATCCAAAAATCTTTATAACAACATCCGCCTTCCACGGGCTTCTGACAAAGGTGAAGCTGTCGTAGGAAACCTTGCTAATGGCAATATCCCTGGCCTCCATATTGCCGGCAGGCGAGAAGGTAAAGAAAGGGGCTGATAGCTCTTTAGCAAGGGTTGAAATGATTTCGAGATTGTCTACTCCTGGGGGAAATTCGACAGTGTCAGCGCCATCGGAAAAAACCAGGTATGCCTTGACGGATTTGCCTCCATAACGTTTTTTAAGGAGATTGAGTACTTGGCCGATATCGGTATTTGTGCCATCAAGGGGAAGCCCCCTTTCAATATCGTTATAAGAAATCTCTTTAACGGCATCAGAAAAGGACAGATAATCGACATCAAAATTATTTTGCAGTTCTTCAATAAAGGATGCATTGTCTTTGAAGAAATTATTGACAAGCTGGGATCGGGCTACGCCGGTATCGCCGCCTTTCAGGGTCATACTCTTTGAATTGTCCAGGAGGCAAACAATCTTATTCCTTAACTTCAACACCTCTTTCTGCTCTATTTGCGGTTGGAGGAGAAGGATAACAATGATCACGGTTGCTACAACCCGGAGGGCGAGAAGCAATAATCGTTTGCCGGGAGAAGAAACAGGTTTGATGCCGAGCCAGGAAAAGTAGAGTGCCGTAATTGCCAGGAGCAGGACAATCGCCCGCAGCCCAACACCTTCAATACCGGTGAAAGCAAGGTGCCATTGTGTCAGATTTTCCATATCTATTAATTAGGGCGTCGATACAAAAATATCCTTCACCCCGACCCGCTCCCACAATGAGCGAGGGAGCTATAGAATTTTCCTTTAAGTTAAGAGATTTCTTGGAAATTTCTCCAAATAAGCCCCTCTTAAGAAAAGGGTAGAAGGGGGTTATCAAAAACTTGCAAAAGAAAAACAAATTATACTTCTTTTTATAGTGCATAACAATACCTTTTCCCGTCAGTGATGTTACCATTTTGAAATATTAATGGTTATTACTATTTTAAAATGTCAATTTTTAGATAATAGGTGCGGAAGGGTCTTGGGGGGAGAAGACCCTTCCGCCGCGCCCTTTTAAAAAATCCATTCCTTCGCTAAACTCAGGACATGTTTTGTGATGTCTTTCCGGTAAAAAAAGGAGGGTATCACCTATGAAAGGACAAAAACTCTTAGTCACTATGGAAGATATACCACGATACAGTGTCCTCAAAGATGTCATGGATAAAAAACTCAAGGGCTCAGAAGCAGCCCACATTCTTGGTTTGAGTTGTGTTCACCTCTCACGGTTAAAGAAAAGGCTTTTACACGAGGGATTCGATGGTCTGCTCAGGAAATCTCCTCTTTCTGCACCAAACAAGAAGATCTCTGAGAAAGACGTAAAACAGATCCTCACGCTTCGCAAGAAATTATACTACGACTTTAATATCATGCACTTTTACGGACAAACTCCACAAAGCCATAAAATACCCTCTTCTCAGAATGCCCTCTCTTTGGCCAACAGAAAGGTGGACGTCTGTCTCCTGGAAGACAACCGATTGTTTGTCCTGTACAAAAACACGATCCTTCTTGAATCGAAACTCAAAACAACCAACAGAATCATCAAAAAGAAATCTGAGATTGAGCGCCTGCTCAATCAGAGAGAATATATCGCCGCAACGGAGAACACTACGTAAAATGTATCATGCAAAATATATTTTTTCGCATCAATCTTTTCCTGACAATCTGTGTTTTATCACATGCTTATCTCTGAAAATTGAAAACTCAAATTATTAACATTTCAGGTTCTTATCCCAATTAGTTAGTCAGGAAGAAGGGGGAAGGTCATGTAAACATTGCAAAATGTGGACATTCGGTATTTCATATAGGTAGTGTTATTTATCTACAGAACCTGTTTCCAGAGGAAACCAGAATGTCCACGATAAGTATTCCACCATATTTTCCTTTTGAGCGGATACGAATTATTAAACAAGAGGTAATCACCAATGATGAAATATCACGAATTACCGCAGTGCCAGATCAACGATATAAC
>WBZR01001470.1_pt1 | contig 14736 bp, 18 predicted proteins | sample 5204231 | NCBI WGS metagenome assembly WBZR01 (sample SAMN12412403, study PRJNA552823) | activated sludge metagenome | isolation source: activated sludge from anammox sidestream of wastewater treatment plant... | place: USA: Virginia | collected 2017-08 | reverse complement strand
CGTCGCCGGCCATGACCGGCTGATCGGATTCGGACTCGACCTCTCCCGTGGTGACGCCGTTGAGCAGCGCGTCGATCTCGTCCTGGCTCAGGATGTCATTGACTGCCATGGCGGCTCACTGCATCACGAAGCTGGTGAAGTAGACGGCTTCCGCCCCGGTGTTGCCCGTTTCCTCCTTTTGCGGCGAGTGCGCGACTTCGCGACGGTGCAATCCTCGACCAAGGTGACTCCTGAGATCGTGCACCACGCCTTAGAAGCCCTGGGGATTGACGATGCCGGGCTGGACCGTCTCGATCTCGCCTTGCTTCGGGCGATCGTGGAGAAGTACGACGGCGGGCCTGTCGGGCTCGATACGCTCGCCGCCTCGACTGGTGAGGATGCAGGCACCCTGGAAGACGTGTGCGAACCTTACTTGCTTCAGCAAGGATTGATCCAGCGCACGCCCCGAGGGCGCATCGCTACCGCCGGGACATACCGCCACCTCGGCCTCACCCCACCCAAGCGCGACGGTGGGGGATTGTTCTCGGACTGAGTGGAGCCGGCCTGTAAGCCGGATTCTGTCTTTGTGCGGCCATCTCTCTGATGCGGCCTACCCGGAGGCTCTCCGGGCCGGGTCATAGCCTCCCTATTCGGCCTTGCTTTCGGTGGGGTTTGCCTAGCCGTCCGGTCACCCAGGACGCTGGTGCGCTCTTACCGCACCGTTTCACCCTTGCCCTTGCGGGCGGTTTGCTTTCTGTTGCACTTTCCGTCGGGTCGCCCCGCCCTGGGTTGCCCCAGGCACCGTGCCCTATAAAGTCCGGACTTTCCTCCCCGGCTTGCGCCGAGGCGGCCGCCCAGCCAGCTCCGGGTTCGACTTTACCCGGCCAGGCGCCTCAGACTTCCGCCTCGACGCCGAGCAGCCGTAGCAGCTTTTGCACACGAGCCTTCCCGTACACGGGCACGATCGTCTGGTTCGACTTGGTGTACGGCTTGCCAGCGCTGACACCGTGCTTGGTGAGGCGCTGGAGCAAGTCGGAGAGATTCTCGACGCCGTCCACGGGGATCCGAGCCTCCCACCCCTTCTTGTAAGCCCGATCGCTCTTGCGACGAGCAACGTCCGGCACGCGCAACGTCACGCGGTAGCCGTACTCGCGGGCGAGGACTCGATCCATAGCATCTACTACGATACCGCCCTTGTTGGTTTTGCTCGCAGGGAACCTGAGCGGGATCACTGCGTTAGAAGTTGCCGCGAGGTGCCTCGCCGCAGTCGCAGTCCTCGCCGGGACGTGCTCCGCAAACGCTTGTCTTTGGGACACCGACACCCTAGGTGAAGAGGCGCGAGGTCTGCCCACGCTGCTGAACGCGATCGTCGGTCGAGTCGAGGTGAACCCGCCCCTCTATTACGAGATGCGGCTCAAGAAGGCGACACAGCGGTTCCTTGCCGGGGATCCCAATCTCGGGATCTTCGACGATTGCGCCGTGGCCTGTGACCGCTTGGGGCGAGGTGAACTGGCCCTCCGATGGCTCGAAGCGAAGGAGGACGCACTCCGACGGCGGGGTGGGAAGGAGGAAGGCGACGACTGGTATCGGCTCTATGCCAACCGGGGAACGGTCCGAGCCCACAACTGGGCGCGGAAACCGAACGAGGGCGACACGACGCTGCTCCGCCAAGGGATCGCCGACCTGGAACGCTGCTTGGAGATCAACCCGGATGGCCCCTTCGGCCGGGAACGAGCGCAGGTCTCCATCCTTCGCTCGATGCTGGCCGATGCGGAAAGCAAGGGCGAGTACGAGATCCGGGAAACCCTCGGTGAGGGACTCACGTTCGGCAGGAGGAATCCGAAGACGATCGAGGCACTCGTCGGTATCGTGTCGCTGGGTTCGGGACCGGAGAACCCTGACCTCGTCACTTTGCTCGCAATGGCAACGAGCCACACCGACGGCAACCTTCGCGCCATCGCCCGGTTTCGCTTCGACGACCTTGTACGTTCCGGGAAGACCGCCCGCATTTCGCGCTATTGGGAGGCGAACGCATACACCAAAGCAGGGGTCAGCCGGCCTGAGTCGCTTCGCAGTTCCTACCTCGACCTGAAGCGGAACGCCGAAGGGTTTCGCCGTCACCGCGAGAAGTTCATGCTTGCCAGGCTGCGACAAGGGAGGCACCCTGACTGGGACGAATCGGTCTGGGACGGCTATGTCCCCACCCCTCGCGCCGATCCGGACTCGACGCTGGGAGTCTTCCCTTGGGTGTACCGCGTGATTTCGCCGACCCGATCCAGTTTCCAATTCTTCGGGTGGTTGATCGCACTCGCCGGGTTGTTGTTCCTCCTCGTGCGCGGTCTTGCGCAGCGGCGCGCCCTCCGATCGAGGGACTAGTCGGCTCCGACGAGTCCCGCACACTGCGCGAACCCCGGCGGTACCCTCGCCCCGATGCCGATCTTCCGGCTGTACGACACGCTGAGCCGGAAGGTGAGACCGCTCGAACCCCTCGAGCCAGATCACTTGCGCTTTTACACGTGCGGCCCGACGGTCTATAGCTACGCGCACATCGGGAACTTCCGGTCGTTCGTCGCGGCCGACTTGGTGGTCCGCACGGCCAAAGCCCTTGGATGGAGAGTGAGTTGGATCACGAACATCACCGACGTCGGGCACTTGAGCGAGGACGACGTGGCCGACGCGGGGGGCGAGGACCGTATGGAAAAGGCCCTTCGGAGCAAGGAGGGCGAGCACTTTGCCAATGTCTGGGACCTTGCGGAGCACTATGCCCTTGCCTACTTGGAGGACTGGCGGGCCCTGAACCTCAGCGAGCCCCTCGTGCGACCAAGGGCGACACAGCACGTGCGAGAGCAGATCGTCATGACCCAGGCGTTGATCGAGAAGGGCAACGCCTATGAAACACCCACCGGCGTTTACTTCGATGTGGACTCCTTCCCGGACTACGGCAAATTGAGCGGGAACACCCGCGGCAAACTGCTGGACGCAGTGCGCGACGTCGTACAGGACGAGAACAAGCGTCAGCAGGCCGACTTCGCCCTCTGGAAGAAGGACGACAAGCACCTGATGCAGTGGTTCTCGCCGTGGGGCTGGGGCTTTCCTGGCTGGCACATCGAGTGCTCGGCGATGGCCCGTGCCTACCTCGGCGACGTGATTGACCTGCACAGCGGGGGCGAGGACAACGCCTTCCCCCACCACGAGTGTGAGATCGCACAGACCGAGGCCTATACCGGCAGGCCCTTCTCCCGCCACTGGATGCACGTCCGCCACCTCCAGGTCGAAGGAGAGAAGATGGCGAAGAGCGCGGGCAACTTCTTCACGATCCGCGACCTGGTCGCCCAAGGACACGATCCTCTGGCCGTGCGCTATGCGCTGATCAGCACCCCCTACGGACGGCCCTTCAACTTCACGATGCAACTCCTGCGGGACGCGGCGGCGAACGTCGGGCGGTTTCGCGAGTGCGAGCGACGGATCAGGGCCGCAGGCGTAGACCCACTCGCTTTCGTCGAGGAGTCCGGTGCGGACGAGTTGGGCAGGGAACTGGCCGAGGACTACGCAGAGTGCCTCGCGGCCATGTGCGACGATCTGAACACCTCGGTGGCCCTGGCCAAGGCGGTGGAAGGGGCAAAGGCGATCCTCCGCGTTCCGTCGCTGGACGAGGCGAATGCAAGGTCGGCCGCATGGTTCCTCCGGAAGGTGAACGAACTTCTCGGCATCGTGCGAAACGACGCGCCGCTCGATCCTGTGCCGGACACGGGCTCGCGTGAGATCGAAGGCAGGCCGATCGAGGAATGGGTGGCGGAGCGGACGGCCGCCAAGGCCTCCAGGGACTTCGATCTCGCGGACTCGATCCGGGCCAAGCTGGCGGAGGCGGGGATCGAGCTTCGCGACACTCCCGCGGGCACCGAGTGGTCGGCGCTAGGATGAGTCGCTCCGTTTCCTGGTATTTATACTAGTTTTGCCCCCCCCCCCGAAAGACTTGACACCAACGGGGCCCACAAGGTATCTGTGGCCCCATGAGGCGCCCTTCGCAGGGCACGGGAAAGACCAGCAAGCCGGCGACGATCGTGTTTGCAGCGGCTTTCGCCACCATGGCGGCCGGATTCTTGGCCTATCAGGTGGGTCTCGCTGCTAGCCCGCCGGCGACCCCGCTCGCGGTGCCTCCTCCAGGGTTGCAGTTGCCTGTCGTCGGCAGCACGGTCTCGGCTCCGCCCAAGACGAGGCGCCTGCTCGTCCTGCCCTCTTGCGACTCGTGCACTCTCCGAGCCTTGCCGCCTGACGTCGTCAAGCTCAGCGCGAGCGACCCCGAGACCCTGATCCTGGAGCCTGAGGGCCACCCGCGCAAGGAACTCCTGGCGGCGCGCGCCCGAGTCCTGACCGGGGACAAGGCTCTCTCGCTCGGTGCGTGGGCGTCCGACGGGCCGGTGGTCCTCTCCCTTGGAGACGGTGCGCGCGTCGTTGCGGTGGAGACCGATCCGGCACGGATCGCCGCGGTGATCGAAAGGGAACTTGGCGAGCGCACCCCGGCGTCGAACCCCAGGGAGGAGGAAAGATGAGAAGGGCGATTTCGCTGGTCGAGGTGCTCGTCGTCGTCGGGATACTAGCCGTGCTTGCGGGGCTGCTCTTCCCTGTGTTCAAGCATGCGAAACGAAGTGCGCAGATCGCCGACGAGGCGAATCGGCTTCACCAACTCCATCTCGCGCTCTCGCTCTACCGAACCAACCACGATGGCGACGGTGTGTTCGGAGACATCTACACTATGGGCTTGCCAGACGTAGACATGCTATCGAAGCTGGCGATCGCTGAAGAGCCCCCGTTTCGACCGATCTCCATCTTCGCCTCGGCCTGCGGCGTCCATCCCCACATTGGAGACGTCTACGGTGGCGTTGAATACATGCCGAACCCATCGCCAGAGTGGGCCGATTCTGCACGTGTGTTCCGTGACAGCTTGATCTTGTACTGCGACATCACGTGCAACGACGCTGACGTCCTTCCCCAGAACCCCCTGCAGACCAAGTTCGCGATCGGTGTCTTCCTGTCAGGAAGCATCGCACGGGTCCGCAAGCAGGGAGACCACTCCGACCCGGCATGGTGGGTTCCGCCCCCAAGCCCATGACAGACCTCGATTCGAGGAGAAACTTTCACAATGATCTCAAGCCATCCTTCACTTCAAGTCCTGGGACGACTTGCCGCGGTTGCCGTCAGCTTCTCGCTTTATGTTGCGGGGCACGCCGACCAATGGTGCGTAGTCTGCTCCGTGAGGCCCGCCTGCACGATACAAGGGCCGGCCTCAAATTCAACGTGGGTTTGGTGCGGCTCGTACGAAGTGGACACGCCCACCGAGTGTTGGGACTACTATCAGCGTCCGCGCTCGTGCATACAGCCTCCGAACACGTTCATGGACGAATGGAAGGCAGAGAAGCACCTAGCCTCTGCATGCACTACAAGCACGTGCAAGTGACGAGAGTGAAGGAGCGGTGGTAATGCGCCGAGTTCCTTGGCCCTGGGTCGTCAGCTTTGTCGTCGCCTTCGCTGTTCTGGGGGTGGTGCTCAGACCGAGGGCGACGCTTGAGTCCGTGGGCAGGCGGGCAATAGACTGCACGATCAGTGGCGACCCTGACTGCCTTTTCGCCCTCACCACCGACGAAGAACGAGCAGCCTATGGCTTGACTCCCCGCAAGCTGGAAGGGTTGTGGGCAACGATGATCAAGCCGCACCTCCGCGTCGTCAAGCGTGGCGAATACTCGCGCATGGGCTCGCCGAGAGTTTCAGGCAATCTCGGCCTCCGCCAGGAGGTCCTGCTGGACTCGGGCCGACGGACCAGTCTCAGTTCGTACGTCCAAATGACCGACTCTGGCCCAAAGTGCCCCAACCTTGTCACTTCCTTGTGGCTTGCCTCGGTGGATCTGCGACGGAACGGCGTTGGATTTCTTCGGGGAGCAGAGCGGATCCAATGGTTGCGTGACATGGCGATCAAGGACAAGGCGGCAATGGAGCACCTCGGATTGCCTGGGTTCTACGAAAGCTCGGAGCGCGGGCTTGTTCTATGGGACACCTGGATCCAGGAGTGCGACTCCCGGATTGAACGATTGCAGGCGAGTGCCAGGGCGAACCACAAATGAGGCGAGCCTTTACCCTCATCGAAGTGCTCGTGGTCGTCGGGATCCTAGCCGTGCTTGCGGGACTGCTCTTCCCCGTTTTCAAGCACGCGAAACGAAGCGCGCAGGTCACGGCAGCCGTCGAGAATCTCCGCCAGCACCAAATCGCCGCCAGTCTATACAGGTCCCTCGAAGGTCGCGACGGCGAATACGGTCGAGCCAGCGACATGGGATTGCCGCCCCCGACGCTAGCATTCCCTGCGCTCGGGCTCCCACTCTCCGCAGCGACGAGCCCTTGTACACCGGAGCTCATCGGCACGCGCGACCCCTACAACGTAGCATGGTGGCCCTCGGAAGACGAAATGTTTCGTGAGCAGTGCCTCGAGTATCGAGAAAGAATGATCCTTGTGAGCGACATGTCTTGCAACGACGCCGGTGTCCTGCCACGAAACCAGTACCAGACCCGCCTCGGGCTCGCGGTTGATCTGACAGGCTCGCTGATTCGACGGAGGGCCACAGGCAACCACGAATATGCAAAGTGGTGGATCGAGCCGTGAGCGCACCGATCGTCAAGCTCACCCCATTACCCACGACCAAGCCCCTAACTAAGAAGATGAATGCACAGAAACGATCCATAAACATATTAGCATTGCGCGTTGGCACTGCACTGTCAGCGACAATGTTGCTCAGTGCCGCCTCGGATAGTCAGACGTACACTTGGTGCATAACGTGTTACCAAGAAGTGGCATGCGAGATCCTCGGTCCCTACTACTCCTCCCAGTATGTGTCCTGTGGGTCAAGACGAATTGAGTATTCTCCGCCCAAACCCGACGATTGCGAGCTCTGGACGCGAAAGCAGCGATCCTGTCTACAGCCGTACAAGGCCGTTTGGTGGGAGAACTAAATGGAGCTCAAAGAGGACTATACGTGCTATGAGTCAGGCGGCTGCCTCCCGAACTAAGCGCCTTACAGTTCTCGGCACTGTGGCGATTGCCTTGATCGTTACTGTGATCCTCCTTTGGCCGAAGGAGCCGCGCTATCCTCCGATCGTGCAAGCCGGGCTACGGTTGATCGAGTGCGAGCACCAGGCGGACGCGGACTGTACGTACGAGTACATCACGGACGACGAGAGGCGACTTTATGGACTTACGCGGGAGTCGTGGAGGTGGTTCATCCAGGATTACGGTCGCGACATCCGTTGGGCCAAGACGGTGAGCGGTGGCAAAGTGCAGTTCTACGGAAGCGAGGCCAACGGAATCGTCCGAGTCTCGCGCCCTAGTATTGACGGGTATGGGAAGCTCGGAGCGAGCGGGGTCGCTATGGCTAGGACCGACAAGGGGTATCAGGCACCTCGATATGCAACGTCCCTGATCATTGGGATTCCCACCTACAAGGGACGCACGCGGGATATCGAACAGTCCGAGTGGCGTGCGGCAAAGCTGGAGGCCTTCGAGCGAGACGGGGCTCTACTGGCAGCGCACGGTTTCAAGGGGTATCCCATCGAAGGCGAGTTCCTCACGTGGGACGATCATGTCGCCAGATTGAGAGGCCTGCTCAACCTCGGACCATTGCATATGGATCGGTAGCCGGAGCAGCGCATCCGCGCATGATTCGAACTCGAGTACAACCTTTTGCGTGATACTTCATCACGGGGCGTGTTACGAGGTAACGCATCTCGACGCATACCGCCTCAGATTCTGGCAACTTTGGGCCACATGGTTGCGAACGTTCCGTTTTTGGAGCAACTCAACCTTGCCCCCTTGTTGACGTTCGCTGTCAGCTGGCCGAGGCGGGGATCGAGCTTCGCGACACGCCCGCTGGAACCGAGTGGTCGGTGCTAGGGTGACTCGCTCCGTTACCTGGTATTTATACTAGTTTTTGCCCCCTTCGTGAACTGAAGAGGCGACCAGCGACGCTCGTTGGGCGTAGCCTAAAAGTATGGAGAGGCGCGTCACGCTTTCCACAGGTATCGGGGCAACGTTCGCCCTTGGTGCGATCGCCTTTGCAATGAGCCAATCGTTCGACACGCCGGTTGCGCCAGCGCACACGTATCGAACGGACATCCCGCTCCCGCAGGTGGGAAGTACCATGCTTGTGCCCCAGGGGACTATGTTCGTCCTAGCGCTTCCGTCCTGCGGCTCCTGCTCGCTCCGAGCTCTCGATCCATCCATGGTCTCCACAGTGTCCAAGCTTGCAGAGTTCTTGTTGCTCCAGCCTGAACCTAAATCTGCCCGCCGCTCCAGGGCGTGAAGGCGAGCGTACGCATGGGGAGCGAAGCGGCGCGCTACGGCCCTTGGACTTCGCTCGGGCCCGTCCTCGTCTCCCTGAACGACGACGGCACGGTGACGTCCGTCTCCGCCGACCCGACCACGGTCGCGCTGGCGCTCGAGGCACTACCGTGAAGAAGGGCTTCACGCTCGTTGAGGTACTCGTCTCCGTCGGCATCGTTGCCATCTTGATCGGTCTCCTGACTCCCGTGTTCAAGCACGCCAAGCGTAGCGGTCAGATCGCGAGCACTTCCTCGAAGCTCCACAACATCCACCTCGCCACGGTGCTCTACAGGCAGAAGTATGACGGCGACGGCGTGTACGGCCACATTTATGCCATGGGCTTGCCCGATGCCGAGATGCTCTCCGCAACGCTCTACGACAATCGGCACACTGACTTCCACCCGCTCGAGATGCACTACTCGTCTTGCGGTTTCCATCCGGGTGATGACGGCTTTATGTCTTGGTTCCCCTCAACCGACGACAAGTTCTGAACCCTTCCCGTCCTTGACCTTGCTGACCAGATGCCATTGGCGGTAGATCTAAACTGTAACGATGCCGACGTCGCAGTTCACGGCCGCTGGCAGGCGAAGTTCGGGGTAGCGGTCACCCTCGGCGGATGGATCGTCAGGAAGCGCAAGGCCGGAAGGGTGGACGATCCTTACTGGTGGCAGTAGTGCCGATGGATCCGGAAACGCCGAGAGTTGCTGGTTGACAGGAACGAACAACGGAACAAAGTAGAAAGTCATATGATAACGACGAACGAGAAGCGACGAACTCCAGGCATTCGGACCGGCGGTGCTAGCGCGGCACTCGCGCTCGGTATCGTTACCGCACTCCTTGCGATGGTGCCACGGAACTCCAATGCCACATGGTGTCAACAGTGCCCCCTACGGCCGGCCTGTGAAGTCAAGGGTCCGCTTCAGACGCAGACCTGGACATGGTGTGGAGCCGAGGATCTTGTGACAAAGTGCCGGGACTACTACAAGCGGCCCAGGTCGTGTATCCAGCCTCCGAACACAACCATGGACGAAGGAAAGTTCGAGGAGATCCTTGCCGGATCTTGCACGACCGGAGCCTGCTTCTGAGGGCCTGGAGGCAACCGTGAAGCGCAAGGATTGGATCGCGATCGGCACGGCCACAGTGGTAGTGGTGGCCGCTGTGTGGCTCCTCCGGCGGCCTCTCACGTTCGAGCAGGCGGGGACCCGCTTGGTGGACTGCGCGATCGCAGGCGACGCGGGCTGCCTCTATGCTTACACGAGCCCATGGGAGCGCGAAGCGCTCGAGCTTGACGCCGGAAAGATGAGGTCGTTCGTCGAGGGCTGGTACCTGCCCAAGTTCCGGGCCAAAGCCGAGGGCGCCGCCCAATTCGCCGGTAACCCGGCCAACGTGAGTGAACTGAGCGTCAGCCGTACCGTGTCGCTCAAGAGCGGGGCAGAGGCGACCGTGGACATGCAGATCGCAAAGGAGGATAGTGGCTACTTCTCTCCCTACTTAGTCGCACAACTGTGGCTCACCGCGGTTCTCTACACTGCTCGCGCCGAAGGCAAGGACGTGCGTGGGCCCGCCAGGCAAGCCTTGCTCGCCGAGGCGGCACGGACCGAGGGTCCGAGGATCGAGGCGCTCGGCATCAAGGGCTTGATCATGGATCGAGCCACCGGGTTCCAAACCTGGGCGGAGTTGGCCAGTCGCTTCGATAGCCGGGCATCCACTCTGCGCGAGAGGCTGGCAGAGGCGAGCAGCCTGAATCGCTCCGGTGGAGCTCCCAAGGCACAAGATCGGTAGCCCGGAGTCGAGAGGGTGCCCCCCCCCCGAGCGCGTCCCAGTTCGCTGGCCTAGACTCGTCTTCCTAGCTCGAAGATCGCGATCGGTTGCGAGGGGTCACGTTCCAGCGCATTGCGGAACGCCTCGATCGCGCCCGTTTCGTCGTCTCCGCGACGGAGTACCACGCCCAACAGGGCCCACGCCTCAGCGTACGAGTCCCTCGTTCGGACCGCGTCGCGCAGCGCGCTCCCCGCCTCCTCGAGCCGCCCTAGCTCCATGAGCGCGCGGGCGTGCCGCACGGCCATGTCTGGATAATCTGGGGCGAGGGCCCGTGCTTCACGGGACGCCTGCTCGGCCAAGACGAAGTCGTGGTCTCTCATCGCACGCTCGGCAAGGTCCACGGCGCTCTCTAGCTCGGAGAACGGCACGGGCTGCACGGAAGCGAACCGGCGGCTCGCCGCCTCCCAGTCCCCCGAGTCGGCCGCCTCGACCCCGGCATGAAACTCCGCCGTCTCCAACCGACGATCCTTGGAGGCCGCCTCTACGGCCTCGATCAGCCCCTCGGTCGTTCGCCCTTGCATGATCCAAACCGCGCCTTGCACCAGGGCGGCGTGAGCGTAGTCCGGATTGATCCGAAGCGCGGTCTCGACCTCGACCTGGGCGTTGCCGACCTCGCCGACCTCGAGGTGAGCGAGGGCGAGCAGCACGTGTAGGTCTGCAAACTTGGGCCGCACCGAGACCGCATTGCCGAGCAACTCGATGGCCCCCGTGGGGTCGCCGGCTTCCAAGGCAGATCGGCCCAACTTGCCCAGAGCACCGGCTAGGAAGCTGCGCGAACGATTGCGGAGCGCGGGCTCGGTCACCCTGGAGACCACGGATCGGAACTGTGCGACCGCCTCTTCCAGATCCCCGCGCTCGAACGCACGCACTCCTGCGTCGTATTCCGCGTCTTGCCCGAAGGCAAACCAATGTCCAAGGCTCATGGGGAATGAGGATAAGGGAGCGGGGCGGTTACCCGTAGGACCCTAGGCTGAGTCGGCCGTCCCTGGCCATCGCCCGCCATTCCATTGGCACCCTTACGGACGGAGCAGGCGAGCCGAAAGCACCCAGCCCTAGACCTCAAAGGAATATCCGTCATATCCGGCGACCGCATCAAACTTCCCGAGCGCCTCGACCATCTCCTCATAGGTGGCCTTTCCGTTGTGGCTGTGGTGCGTGCTCACCACTCGGGTGTCGTCACGGACCGTCCCCATCTTGCGAAGTCGGTCTACGACCTCCTCGAACTCCTGGATGTCGAGATGGCCGTTGTAGGGCGTGATTTCAAACCCTTCCGTGCATTCGAGGACAAGGGCATCGAGAGAAGCCCCAGACAGAAACTCCCACGTTGGCTCGTCCCATATCCCGGTGTCTGTGGCATAGAGCAAGGACTTGCCATCGCTCTCGATCAAGAGGTTCTGAGTGTCCTCGTCCGGCGATCCGTGCCTCGCCTTCACGGGGGTCACCGTGTAGCCGCAAAGCTGGAAAGGGACGAAACTCTTCGTCGTCACGACCTCGAAGGGCCAGTCGGGATAGCGCGCCCGGACTCGGGCCGAGACGATGTTGTTCCCATAGATGACAAAGCCAGGCTCCTCGCCGTCCGTGAACGGATACAAGGCGTACTGCAACTCCTCGATCGCGAAGTGGTCGGCGTCGGCATGGGTGTAGACGACCGCGCACCAGTCGCTCGCAGAGATCCCATCGCGGAGCAGTTGGGCCCAAGTATCGGGCCCGAAGTCGAGTTGCAGTTGACCGTCCACGATGGCCGAGCAACGGGTCCGTACCTCACGGCCTCCGTACTTTCGAGCGTGCGCACTCACCCTTGTGTCGCCGAACATCGCCGGCACACCCTCGGCCCCCCCGGTCCCCAAGAGGTGGATCCTCATCCGTACTTGGTTAGAACTCCTTCAAACGCCAGGCGACCACACCACTGGGTAGTTTGGGGTGATAGTAGGTGGACTTTTGCGGCATCACCTCGCCGTTCAGCGCGACGACTTTCATGTCCTCAACGCTGGGCGGGGCCATCAGAAACGCTGCCGGCGCGCCAGACTCGACCGCATCGAGCGCTTCTTGGTCCACCCTCGTGTACCCAAAGAAATCGTGCCCGGTCAGGCCAAGCCGGTCGGCAAATATGGGCCCATGGAGTATCGAGACGTCCAGGCGCCTCAGTCGGTCGCTCCCTTCCATGCCTTGGGCCAGGCCACCGATGTCGCACACGGTGGCGAGGAACCCATTGCCCCCCGGCAAGGCGACGCCGAAGACCCCTGGCCCGGTGAGTCGCGCAGGAATCTCCGCGTTGGGTACGTCCTCGATCGCGAACGCATCGGCGAGGGCGGAGCGCATCGCATCGGCGCTCATCCCGAGCTGCTTCAGGATTCGATGGGTGGGGAGCAGGACGAGGCCAGGATCGTCCATGCTCGTCATCGCCATCATCATAAAGTCCTCCGCCACAGGAGCGGCCGACGCAGGGAACATCCCTCGAAAGTTGAGAGCGGTCTCGTAGCGGTGGTGGCCGTCCGCGATCCAAACCCGCCGGGCGGACATGGCCGCGAGCAACGCTTGCACGCTCGCTTCGTCCTCGATGGCGTCCAGGACGTTCATCGTTCCGTCAAACTCGGTCCGGACCTCCCCGATCCTCGTCGCGGGGGCTGACCTGACCATTTGGTGCACTTGGGCCCCTTCGTCCTCGTACAAGCCAAGAATGCTTTCCAAGTGCGACCGGGTCGCCTCGAGCAGGCGGAGCCGGTCCTCCTTGTGCTTGGGGAAGGTCTGCTCGTGAGGCAGGACGCTCCCTTGCGAATAAGGCTCGACCTTGATGAGGGCGATCACCGCAGTGCGGACGGCCTGAGCGGTGGAGTTCGGGACCGTGAAGGTCTGGGTCAGGCGGTACAGGCTGGGCTTGGCGTCCGGCGCGAGGACGCCCTCCCGGACCCACTCTTCGAGCCTGGCCGCGCTCCGAGCGTACTTGATCATCCGCGACCGATCGTCGGGCTGTGCCTCGGGCAGGGTGAGCAGAACGTAGTTGTGAAGATCCTCGGCCGCGAGACGCTCTCGCATCTCGGGACTCACCACGTCGTACGGCGGTGCGACGAGGTTGGCAAGATCGCCCGCTCTTGCGGTGTACCGAAGCCCTCGGAACGCTCGCATGTCGGCCATAGGGGTTTCGAGTCTACCGAGGCGGTCCTGGGCTTGGTAGACTGGTCCCGTGCTCGGGGAAAGTCTGGCTGACTCTTGGCGGAGTTTGGTCGAGGCTCGTTTAGAAGCCCTCCTTCCCCACCCTGGCCCTGCGCCGGAGCGACTCGTCGAAGCCATGCGGTACGCGGTCGTCGGCGGGGGCAAACGGATACGCCCGCTCCTCGCGATGGCATCTTCGCTCGCAGTCGGCGGTAAGCCCGAGGACGCCTTGGACGTCGGGTGCGCGTGCGAGTTCGTGCATTGTTTCTCGCTGATCCATGACGACCTCCCCGCGATTGACAACGACGATCTCCGCCGGGGCCAACCCACGGTACACCGCAAGTTCGACGAGGCCACCGCGGTCCTTGCCGGGGACGCCCTCTTCGCCCTTGGGTTCGAGACCGTCGTCCGCGCTGCGCTTCCGACCGGCGTCCGCCTGGCTTGCTTGGAGCAGCTCGTCGCTGCGGTCGGCAGCTCCGGTCTTGTCGGTGGAGAGACGATGGACGTCCACGCGAAGGGCAGGGCCCTGGGCCTGGAGCACGTGGAGCAGATGCACGCGATGAAGACCGGGGCCCTCTTTTCCGCGTGCTGCGCGATGGGCGCCGCGTCCGGGGGAGCAGGATCGGATCTCGTTGCACGTTTGGCGAATGCGGGGGCATCGGTAGGTCTTGCGTTTCAGATCGCGGACGACTGCCTCGATGCAACAAGCTCGGTGTCGGCCCTGGGCAAGCCGGTCCGTCGCGATCAACAGGCCGATCGGGCCACTTATCCCGCGGTGCTGGGCCTAGAGGGGGCCAAGGCGGAGGCGGAACGATTGATCACGGAGACCCTCCCCGTCCTCGGTAGCCTTCCAGGGGAGGCGGCACCGCTCCAGGCCCTTGCCCAGGCCTGCGCCATGCGGGGGTCGTGAGTGAGCTTCCGTGACATCGCGCCGTTCTATGACGACTTGATGTCGAACATTCCCTACGGCACGTGGATCGAGTACTTGCACCTCGTGCATGCCTACGCGGGAGACCACCCACGCTCGATTCTGGACGTCTGCTGCGGTACCGGGACGATGGCCGTAACCCTCCAAGCGGAAGGCTACGATGTCGTTGGCTTCGACAAGAGCGAGAGCATGATCGAGGTTGCCCGGACGAAGCCTGGCCCAACGTTCCACGTTGCCGACGCTATCGACTTCGAACTGGGACGAACGTTCGACGCCGCCTATTCGTTCTTCGACAGCCTGAACTACATCGTCACTCTCGAGGGCCTCCGGTCCGCCGTTCACCAAGTCGGCACCCATCTCAAGAGCGACGACACGTTCTTGTTCGATCTGAACACCGCCTACGCATTCGAGCACCGAATGTTCGACCAGCGCGAGCGCTCGCGCAAGGCCAAGGTTACTTACGACTGGAAGGGCGAGGACGACCCGGATACGCGGC
>WBZR01003328.1_pt1 | contig 14737 bp, 11 predicted proteins | sample 5204231 | NCBI WGS metagenome assembly WBZR01 (sample SAMN12412403, study PRJNA552823) | activated sludge metagenome | isolation source: activated sludge from anammox sidestream of wastewater treatment plant... | place: USA: Virginia | collected 2017-08 | reverse complement strand
TACGACCCGCGGGTGAGCGCGATGCCGATGATGTTTTACGATTACGCCTCGCCGTTCAACACACCGATTGAGCAGCGCTGGATTCGCCGTCATCGTTTGCAGAAGAAAGACCCGAACGCGGCCATCAGCGAGGCCGTCAAACCGATTGTCTATTACGTTGACAACGGCGCGCCCGAACCGATCCGCAGCGCGCTGGTTGAAGGCGCGTCGTGGTGGGCGCAGGCTTTCGAGGCCGCCGGTTTCAAGAACGCGTTCCGCGTCGAAGTTCTGCCTGCGGACGCCGACCCGATGGATGTTCGGTACAACATGATCAACTGGGTGCATCGTTCGACGCGCGGCTGGTCTTACGGCGCTTCGGTTTCAGACCCGCGCACTGGCGAGATCATCAAGGGCAACGTCTCGCTCGGAAGCTTGCGCATCCGCCAGGACGTGATGCTCGGCACGGGAATGATTCCGCCTCTCACCGCGCAAGGCGAACGCGGCGGAATGGAAAATTACTGCGAGGCGGGCGATTCGCCTGAGATGGATTATCTGGCAATCGCGTCAACAGGCGATCCGGCGACCGACTCGGCTGCGATGGCGCTGGCGCGCATCCGCCAGCTTTCGGCGCACGAGGTCGGGCACACGCTTGGCTTCGCGCACAATTTCGCCGCGTCGAGTTATAACCGAGCGTCGGTGATGGATTACCCCTCGCCGTCGGTCGAAATCAAAAATGGGAAGCTCGATCTGTCGAACGCTTACGCCGCCGGCATCGGCGAGTACGACAAGTTTTCAGTCAAGTTCGCCTACGCCGAATTCTCCAGCGAGGCGAATGAGAAGGCTGAGCTTGAGAGCATCGTTCAGAAGGGAATTGCCGACGGGATGTTGTTCATTGATGACGGCGACGGGCGGTCGGTGAGCACGGCTCACCCGCTGGCCAGCGTGTGGGACAACGGCGCTGATGCGATTGCCGGCTTGCGCCACGAGATGGAAGTGCGGCGCATCGGGTTGAAGAATTTCGGATTGAACAGCATCGCTCAGGGGCAGCCGCTGTCGGCGCTCGAAGCGAAACTGCTGCCGCTCTACCTGCATCATCGTTATCAGCTTATCGCTGCGGCGAAATCGGTCGGCGGGTTGTATTTCACCTATGCGATCAAAACCGCAAACGGTCCAAGCCCGGCGAAGTTCCGCGAGATCGTTCCCGCCGCTCGCCAGCGCGAAGCGTTGAAGGCGATCCTCGAAACTATCAAAGTCGAGGAGCTTGCCATCCCGCAAAACATCCTCGATCTGATTCCGCCGGTGGCGACGGGATTTGAAGGCGGCACAGTGGAATACTTCAGCCGCCATGCCGACCCGGCGTTCGATCCGCTGGCTGCGGCGACGATAGCCACAGACCTGGCGCTCGGCGCATTGCTCGATCCGAATCGCGCCGCGCGGATGATTGATTTCCACGCGGAGAACGCGGCCAATCCCGATTTCAAAGAGGCGCTTGACGCAATCGTCGCCGCGACGTGGAAACAGCCCGCATCGCAGAACGCTTATCATCGCGCGATCCAGCGTTCGGCTCAGAGCCTGACCGCGCAGCGCCTGATGGAACTGGCGGGCAATGAAAACGCCTCGCCGCTGGTTCGCGCTGAGGCTTCAGGGGCTTTGCGAAGTTTGAATACGATGCTGAAAGCCACAGCCAGCGCCGACGCGCATCGCCGCGCCACGCAGGAAGACATTGAGCGTTTCCTCAATCGGCCTGACGCGGTGAAGCCGCAGACGAAACCGCTGCCTGCGCCGCCGGGCGATCCGATTGGCGGGCGGAACTGATTACCGATTATCGCCTCGCCGCGATTCGCACGGCGTTGCGCGCCGCCGGCCACCAGCGAACGACAATCGAAACACCGCCACGCCCGAAGACGCGCAGCACGGCGCAGCGCCATTGATTGTTGGCGCTCGGCGGTTCGACGATGCCGACGCGGTCGCGGTAAACGCGCGGGATTTCGATAGCGCCGGGGACGCCGGGCATTTCAATTGTGATCTCGCGCTCCTGGTTGACGCGTCCACTCCATTGAATCAACTTCGGCCCGATCTGATCCGGATCATCATCATCATCATCCTTATTGCCTCGATTCGGCGGGGCAGGCTGTCGGCGATAATCGCCGCCGTCGCCGTTCCGTTTTCGGTTCGATGTGTGATCGTCGTCCCGATCCGAATCGCGGTCCACATTGCCATTCGAGTTTCGATGCGAGTCGTTGTTCGGGACATCACTCTCGCGCCGCCATCCGCCGCCGTCGCGTTCTCTGTCAGGCGCTTGAGAAAAATCAGGCTCGCTGGCCGGTTCTGGCGCGCGCGCTAAGGCGATGTCCGGCGATGGCGCAGGCGGCATTTGAGGCTTCGCTCTGGGCGGGATCGGGGCCGGGGCGGGCGAAGGCGTTGGAGGAATAACTGCGCGCGAGGCTCCGCCGCCATTCACTGACGCCTTCGCTGTCTGGGGTTGATGAATAGGAGTTGGCGGCGTCTGAGCGGTCGCATTCGACAAGCTTGTTACGGCGCCGGAGTTTTGCGCGGACATACCCGCCGCCATCTCCAGCGAATCGGCGTAGCTGCCGATGGCGGGAGTAGCGCCGGGCGATGACGATGCGATTGCGTCAGCATTTCCCATCACATCGAGCGCCTTGCGCTTCAACGAAAACGAGTTTCGTCCGAAGAGCAGCGCCGAAGCCAGGGCGACAGTCAACATCGCGGCGGTTGCGACAACGAACCTTCGCCGCCGCCTTCTGACAAGTTTCAGGTCTGATTCAAACACCTCGTTATTTTCGTCACTGGCCGCGATACTGTTTCGGCTCAGCGTAAGGTCGGATTGATCCTCTGCGTCCGGCGTTGACGCCATCAGCGGAATGACGATCTGATTCGACAATGACCGCATTTCGCCGGCCATTTCTTCGACGCTTTGCTGGCGCTGTTCGGGGTTTTTAGCCAATGCCTGAAGGATTGTTCTTTCGAGGCCGGAGGAGATCGCGGGATTGATCGAGCGTGGAGACGGCGGTTCGGACTGAATCTGTTTCAGCGCAATCTCAGTCGGAGTGCGGCCATTGAAAGGACGCTGGCCGGTGACCATTTCATAAAGCGTGACGCCGAGCGAATAAATGTCGCTGCGATGATCAACCGGCTGGCTGGCGCATTGTTCGGGAGAAGCGTAAGCGACAGTCCCGGCGAGCGTCGAATGCCGCGTGAACGGCGGCGCGCCGGGAGGCTGCGGAAATTTGGCGATGCCGAAATCAATCAGCTTGATTTGGGAATGCGGAATGCGGAATGCGGAATGCGGAGCCAATGTTTCAAGCGATAATGATTCCTGCGATCCGCATTCCGCATTCCGCATTCCGCGTTCCGCATTCGAGGATTCCGCAATCATTATGTTTCTCGGATTGATGTCGCGGTGGACGATGCCGCGTGAATGAACTTCGTTGAGCGCCGATGTGATTTCGAGCGCGATGCCGACGGCTTTTGATGTCTCGATGATTCCGCTGCGGTCTATTGCTTCGCGCAGCGTGTGTCCGCGCAGGAACTCCATCGCCACGTAGCGCAAATCGTCGTTGATCAACCCCGTTCCGTAAAAACGCACGATGTTCGGATGATCAATTCGGGTGAGCGTCTCGGCCTCACGCCGCATCCGTTCGAGCATCTCGTCCCAATAGCCGCGCGTCTGGTCCGCGTCAATGGCGTAGCTCAATTCGCGGCGAACCAGTTGCGCCGGGTCACTGATCTTGATCGCGACAATACGGTCGGTTTCAACGTCGGTCGCGGCGAAGATGGTCGAAAGGCCTCCCCGTCCCAGCCGCCGGTAGATTCGATAACGCCCGCCAATCGTCAGGTTGATCAACTGATCGAAATCCGGTTCGTGAGCTTGAGCGCAATGCGGACAGAAGACGGCAAGCGTTGGAAAGGCGCCGGAACAACGCACGCAACGATTCATAACCTTCTCCTTCTGGTCAAAAGGTAGCGGAATGGGGATAACTTTGAAAAGGGGTGAGCGGAGTATAGGTGAAAAGGGTTGTAAGTACCAGACGGAAATGGGAGCAGGGAGTAGGGAATGGGGGGCGGGGGAAGGCACGTGCGGGAAGATTTTGTCCCCACTCCCCATTTCAGTCTACTTCCCGCCTGACATTTGCGAATCAATGGAGGCGTTACCGCCGCCGTAAATTATCAGCGATATCGCCATGCCGAGCAGCGCAAGAGGGAATTCAAAACCGCCATCGTTCATGAAAAAGCCGTGTTTCCAGTGGACGCCGAAGATTGCGACGATCATGACGCAGGCAATGAAGAACGCCCCGACGCGAGTGTATAGCCCGATCATCACCAGCGCTCCGCCGATGAATTCTGAGAAGGCCGCTGCGCCCAGCCAGAGCCACGCCGGCTGCATCTCCGGGAATGGAGCAGGCCCATTGACCCAATTGGTCAGCCCTCCACCATTTTCCACCCAAACGCCGAAAATTTTTTGCGCGCCGTGCGCGAACATAATCGCTCCAAGAGCCAGACGAATCGGCAGTATCGCCCAACTCTGGGAAGTCCTGACTAAACCACTTGCCATTGTTTGAACTCCTTTCCTGCTTTTTGTATGAGCCTCTGAATCCCCGCGCGGCCTCCGTATAAATTATCCGGCAGGTAGGTCTGCTTCCTGGGGGATGGCAGGGGGGCGGTGTGCGGAAATGAAATCCGCCACGACAGTTCGGCGTGAAACACGAACTGTCGTGGCGGATTTTAACGGATCGTTTTGTAGAAGTCAGCGCATGCCAGAGAGTTCGGCGTCTCGGTCTCAATTTGCTTATGCCTGGCTGTCCGCCGCCGCTTCCGCCAATGGCGCCGGAACTGGGGCTGGCGCAACGGCCCGGTTTGCCCGCCACGCGCGAAGCCGACGCCACGAAAGCGCCAGTCCGGTCCAAACCAGAAAACACGCGCCGAGCGAAACCAGTCCGGCTATGGTTTGCCCCGCGACGCCGAGCACTTCGCCGGTGTGCGCGAATCGCAGGATTGAGCGGAGTTGCCGGCCTTTGGTGAAACTGGAGAACGGCTCCCATTTCACGACCTCACCGGTTTTTCGATCCAGCGTAAGCTGCGCGCGTTTTTGCGGCTGCCCGCCGTCGCCGTGATCTATCGTGAATGTCGCTGGCGCGTCTGGCGAATTCGGTAACCGCAAACTGATGCTTTGCCAGCCGGAGGCTTGCTGTTCGGCTCGCGCCCACAATTGATCCAAACCAGTCAGAGCGGCTTCGGCATTGTTGCGTTCGGCTCCGCCCCGCTGCTGCCCGGCGTTCGCCTTAGGCGGCGCGACTGGTCCTCGCGGCGCTGGCGGCGCTTCGCCAACCACGCGATAAACAAGGTTGCTGGCCCAGGGATATGAAATCACCACCGCCGAGAGCACGACGATGAAAAGCGGCGCGAACGACCAGAAGCCGATCACGTTGTGCCAGTTGAAATCGCGCGCCTTGCCGGGCAATCCGCGTCTGAACCACAACACGTTTTTGAATTGCGCCCAGTTGCGCTTGCGCGGCCACCACAAATAGATGCCGCTGATGACGATAAAAAGAAAACCGAGATTGCACGCGCCGGTGATAGCCCGCGCGACGCTTCGGTTCTCGCCATTCGCTCCCAGCCAGCGATGCCAATCGGTCATAACGCGGAAAAATTGCCGGACGCCTTTTGAACCTTCGCCCATCACGCCGCCGGTGTACGGATTGACAAAGATTGTGCGCCCGCCACCCGGCCCCGCTCCGGGGTTGGCCGTCAGAGCGATGGCCGCCGGTTCGGAAGTATCGGCGCGCAAAGTGACCGAGGTGATGGTAGCGCCGGATTGGGATTCACGCGTTTTGGCCAACAGCGTTTCCACCGGCAGCCGCGCCGCTCCTGATGAAGGCGGCGCGACCTGGTAATTGCGCGTGTCGGCCCAGGCGATGATCTGTCGTTCATACGTCAGCAGCACGCCCGTGACGGACATAATCAAGATGACCAGGCCACCGATCACGCCAACTGTCAGGTGACACCAGAAAAGTATTTTGCGGAATAGTTTCATTGTTAATCGCTCCTAGAGGTGTGTTTCAAGCGTCCGCCCAGCGGCGCAACAGGTTGTGATAAACACCGGTGAGTTGCACTGTCGAAGGGTGGTCAGGCAATTCGCCGCTGACTCGCTGGATTGCCATATCCAGATCGAACAGTAGCGTGCGTTGGCCATCGTCGCGCACCATGCTTTGAATCCAGAAGAACGACGCCAGCCGCGCGCCCCGCGTCACCGGTCGCACGTGATGCAGACTGGACGCGGGGTAGAGAATCAAGTGCCCGGCAGGCAGTTTGACGGTGTGCAAGCCGTAAGTGTCTTCGACCGCCAGTTCGCCGCCATCATATTCATCCGGCTGAGCCAGAAACAGCGTCGCCGAAAGATCAGTGCGCACTCGGTGCGGTGTGCCGGTAACTTGGCGAATCGCATTGTCAATGTGCGTGCCGAACGATTGGCCGCCCTGATAGCGGTTGAACAACGGCGGGAATACTTTCAGCGGCAGCGCCGCCGCCATAAACAGCGGGCTGTCTTGCAGCGCCGTGACGATCAGGTCGCCCAATTCGCGCGCCGCCGGGTGGTCTTCAGGCAATTGCATGTTGTCTTTCGCCTGCGCCGACTGGTGTCCGGCGGTCACCCGCCCATCAACCCAATCGGCTTGATCCAGCTTTTGCCGGCAATGCGCGACCTGCTCGGCGGTCAGTACATCGGGAATGTGAAGCAGCATTGTTCTCTCCTAGGAAAAAAGCATGGAGTTCAAGCTTTAGCTTGCCGCTTGGGTTGCTCGAAAATAGAAGACACAAGCTGAAGCTTGAACTCCAAGCCCTCTCAGAACCGGAAGCCAGTGCTCACCATCACCGAACGACCAGCGCCTGGGACGATGTGGCCGCCGCCCAGCCGGTCGAAGTAATACTCGTTGGTCAGATTGTAGAGATTGAGCCGCAGATCGAGATGCTTCGACACTGGGAACGCGGCCATCGCATCCAGCAGCCAGTAAGCTTCCACTTGCCGGGTGTTGATGTTGTTGCCGAAACGTCGTCCGACAAAACGCGGACCGCCACCGAGAGTGATTCGCCGAGGCAGTTGGTAAGTCGCCCAGATGTTGAATGAGTGGCGCGGCGTGTTCAGGATATTTTTGCCGACTTCCGCCGCCGTGTTCGACTTCACGATCTCGCTGTCGAGGAATGTGTAAGCGCCGAAGATTTGCAAGGCGCGGGTGATGCCGCCGCTCGCGCCCAGTTCGACGCCCTGCACGCGCTGCCGTCCTTGCAGTACCTGCACCGGATCATCCGGCATAATGCCCGGCGTGCGCGCGTTGGTTTTTTCCACGCGGAAGATCGCGCCGGTTACCGACAACCGCTCACTGATCAAATCCCACTTGCTGCCGATCTCGAAGTTGTAGGTCTTCTCCGGCTCGATGGCGGTGTTGGCAGTGTTGTACGACAACCCTTCGAGCGACGGGCTGAACGATGTGCCGTAGGAAGCGTAGATGCTGCCCTCTTCCTTCGGCTTGACGACCACGCCCGCGCGCCAACTGAACATCTCATCGAGCCGCTTGACTGGAGCGAGCGTCGCGTTGACGCCGTCCACGTCGAAGCGATCGAAGCGGAGGCCGCCGTTCAACTCGACATATCTGCTGACTTTCACCGTGTCGAAGGCGTAAAGCGCGACCGATTTGCCGGTGATGTCGCCAATTCGGGGATCGAGCGTGAGCGCGCCGGTGTAGACATCGTCCGGGTTGGGATTGAGCAGCGTCGTGGTTGAGTTGGGCGCGGTGCGGTTCTGGCGCTGATTGTTTTCGTGAGTGAGCGCGAGTCCGGCGACCAGCGAATGTTCGATCTTGCCGGTCGAGAAACGCGCCTGTAGATCGGTCTGGTTGTCCCACGCCTTGTCTTGCGCGATCCACGATCTCAGCTCTCGATTGATGGTCGTGGAAGTGGTGTTGGCGAAACGCGGCGGCGTGGCCAGCGAGTCGCGCGACGAATAGCCGAATCGCAACTGGTTACGCAAGGTCACCGAATCGTTGAAATCGCGCTCGAATTTCACGGTCGCCAGGTCGGATCGCAGCTTCTCGTAATCGCGATCACGGAAGCCGTAGAAGGTGTTGCGCGGCACGGGCGCTGGTTTATCGCGATATTCCACGAGCGCATTGTTGGTCGCCGGAACCCAGGGGATGCCGTAATCCGAAATGTTATCCTGCCCGACGTAGTAATAGCTGAGCGTCAGCCGTGTCCGTGTCCCCAGTCCGAACAGAACTGACGGCGCAACGCCCCAACGTTGATTCTCGACCACGTCGCGCCCTGCCACGCCGGAATCGTGCGCCAGCAAATTCAGGCGGAAGGCCGCTCGATCCTTGATCGGCAGGTTGATGTCGCCGGTGAAGCGCTTGGTGGCGTCGCTGCCGAAGCTGACCGTGCCTGAGAAGGAGCGATTGACGGTCGGCGCTTTGCTGACCAGGTTGATCGAACCGCCCGCCGAGCCACGTCCGGTGAAAGCCGAGCCAGGCCCCTTGACGACTTCGACCTGTTCCAGATTGAACGGATCGCGCGATTGCGGGCCGAGATCGCGCGCGCCGTCAACGAAGATGTCGTTGCGCGCGCTGAATCCGCGCAGAGTCAGATTGTCACCCGCCGGAGTTCCACCTTCGCCTGCGGTCATCGTCAGGCCGGGGACGTTGCGCAGCACATCGCGCAGCGTCGTCGCGCCCTGTTCTTCAATCACGGCTTTGGGAATGACGGTGATCGTCTGCGGCGTGTCGCGCAATGGCTCGGTGTATTTAGGCGAAGAGGGCGTGATGCGGCCCAGCACTTCAACAGAGGCGGCCACGCCTTCCAATTCCAGTATCACGATCCTGGGGCCGCTGAAACGATAGGTGACGCCCGTACCTGCCAGAATCTGCGCCAGCGCCTTCTCGGCAGTGTAGACGCCCGAAACTCCGGGCGAGGGAATGGCGCGCAGCTTTTCGTTGGGAACCAGCACCTGTACTTCGGTCAATTTCTGGAAGGTGGCCAGGACGGTTTCGAGCGGGCCGGGAGGAATGTCGAAAAGCTGAGTCTGTTGAGCCTGAACGGCTACAAAGATGGCTTCCATCGCGCTGGGCGCGATGATTGGATGGCCGGATGACGCGGCCTTGCCGACAGCCGGCGCGCAGGTTAGCAACCCGCTCATCGCCCCCATCGCCATCCAATATCCGGGGCCGCTTCGGCGCGCTATATTGCGATTCTTTTTTCTGTTCTTTCGGATGTTCTTGTTTTTTTCTGGTTTCTTTTCTGGTTTCATGGAGTTCTTTCGACGACGATGTTTTGTTCGGGATCAGCCGACGTTTTTTTCAATTCACTCGTTGTTCGTCGCTAACGCTGAGCTTTCTCGCTGGCGCGCTGGGATTGACGGGCAGCCAGCAACGCCCATTCAGCCAGGCGTTCATCCGGCAGCAGGCCTTGGCGGCAGATGGCGTATTCCAATCCTTCCAGCCGCTTTTTGATTCCTTCCTCGATGCCACCGAATGAAATCAGCAACGGCACAATCAACACGTGCGCGCCTTCATCGGTAGCGCGCTTCACCATCGCGCGCAATTCGGTCTGCGCCTGCGAACGGATCGGCTCCGGCGCGTCGTCGCGCACGGTCAGATACTCGATGCGCTTGTAACTGCCGCGTGGTTTCATTAGGTCGGCCAGCGTTTTCATATCCGCTAACCACTTGCGATTCTCTTCGTCCTGGTTCGGCCCGTGCGCTACGAGGATGACCACTTCGCGGGCAGGGGACTGGCTGATGCTGGCGGCGCGCGCCAACAGGATGTCGGCCACAAGCGGATGACTATCGAGCGCGCCTACCATCCGAATCGGCACGGGGGAGTTGACCGGCGTGGTCGGATCGGCGGACGCGGCTTGTGAATGCGCTCCGGCGTCGTGGCCCGCTCCGTGCGAACCGTGCGAATGATCCATCTTCGCGTAGATCTTCAACGCTTCCGGAGCGTCCGGGCGCTGGCGCAGCAGGTATTGCGTGGCGGTGATCACCGAACTGTGCGAGGAGACGAAGAGCGGCACGGCCACGATTTGCTTCACCTGGCGCGCCAGCAGGCGATCAACGCCCTCTTGCAGCGCGCGCCGGCTGGCCATGCCGAAGGCGACCTCCGTCGGAATCGTTTGATTGACAGTGGCGGCGATTTTGTGGACTCCTTCGTTCCAGTTCTGCTTTCCGCCATGCGCCAGCAGCAGAATGCCGAACGGCTGCCCGGTGGATGACTGCGGTTGATTGTTGGAATGATGATTATGCTGCTGCGCGTTGATCGCCGCGCAGAGCAATGACAGCGTGGCGCCAAACAACAACGGGCGAAAGAAATATCTGAAGGTGAACATTGTTTGTGTCTCCTCGAAAATAGTTTGTACTCACATCACCAGCGATTCGGCGAGATGCGAAAACTCCTGCTCGGCGCGTTCAGCTTCGAGCTCGCTGTAGACTTTGCTGATGACTTCGGCCATCGCGCGGAATTGCGCCTGGGTGAAAGTGAAAAAGATATTGCCGTATTCCAGATGGACGCAGCCTTCTGAGCATTTAAAACAACTGACCGGCAGGCGATAGCTCTCGGCGTGATCGTGTTGATGTTTCATGAAGTTCTCCCCTGCTTCAAAAAATCATTGTTGAAGCGCCAAGATCGTGCGAGGCGCGAGAGTTTGTTGTGGTTTCACAAGCTTCGTCCAGGTAGGCATGTTGATACGGTGGGAAAACTCTCGCGCCCGCCCGGCCCGCCGCGCGCCTCAGATGAATGAGGAATTCGGCGGGCGTGTAAGACTGCCGAAAATATCTGGTCTCGACGTGAACACGGCCACAATCGCAAAGCCAGATGCGGATGCCGAATGATGTGTCCATCGGGTCATCTCCGGGAAAAAACAGCTATCGTCGCTCCTGCGCCCACGTGAAGCGCATTCCGACGCGGAACGTGCGGCCCAGTTCAGGCCTGTAAATCGGCAACGGCGAGCCGTTCGCGGCCAGCCTTCCGACATTCGGGTCACGGCTGTTGTTGACGTTGTCCACGGCGCCGAAAAATTCCAGGCCGCGATAAATGCGCTTGGCGGCATAGGCGTCCCACACGCTGAAACCCGGCGGAATCACGTCGGGCGAGGTCACTACGCCGGTCGTCGGGTTGACCGTCGCCAGCGCATTGATCCACTTGCTGTAGAAAGTTCCGCGCAGGTTGGCGCGCAGCCCGACGCGCGGATTGCTCTCCCACGCCAGGCGCACATTGCCTTGATGCTTGTGCCGGTTGAGCAAAGGCCGGTTGCTCGCGGTGTCGCGCGCGTTGAGATATGTGTACGCGCCGCCGAGAGAAAAGCCGCGCGTCAGCAAAACTTCGCCATCGAACTCGACGCCCTGCGTCACGGCTTGGGAGATGTTTTTGTAAAGGAAGAGCAGGCGGTTCAAAGCCGGACGGAATTCAGTGAGATCAATGCCTTCGCGCAAGGCGATCTGTTGCAGTTGCTGCGGCGTGGCGATGAAACCCAGACTGACTGAATCAATGAGGTCTTCGATGTCGTTGCGGAAGACGTTGACGCCGAAACGCGCGCGGCGGCTGAGCGATGTGAACTCGCTGCCGATCTGAACCGAATGCGCGTATTCGGGCCGCAGGTTCGGATTGCCAATGACCTGATAGAGATTGGTCGGATTGAGGAAACGATAAAAAAGCTGACCTAAATCGGGAGCGCGGAATCCGCGACCATAGGATGCGCGAACCCGCCAGTAATCCGTGACCCTGACGTTCAGGCCAGCCTTCGGCGAAACTGCGGAGCCGAAGATCGAATGGTTGTCGAAGCGCAGCCCCAACGTCACTGTGACGCGGTTGGCGAAGCTGATGCGATCCTGCGCCCAGACCGACGCGAAATCTATGTCGTTGCCTTTGTCATTTTGCAGCCGGTTGATGCCGCCGTAAGTGTTGGTGAGCCACTCCGCGCCGCCTTGAATGAATTGATGCTCTCCGAGAATGCGAGAGAGCGAAACATCAGCTTTGCCCAGGCGTTCAAACAGATTACCCGGAGCGATGGGCGTGCCCGACGGCAAAAGCGTACTGTTGGCGATTTCGTCGAAGCGGGTGAAATATCCGCGCGCCTGCATCGTAGTGCGTTCGTTGATCTGCCAGTCTCCGGCAAGATTAAAGCTTTGCGCGTCTTCGTCTATGACCGATTCCAAATTACCTTCTTCGCCGCGCGCGCGTCCTCGCTCGCTGTTCCAATAGCTGCGCGCCCAGGCGCTCAGGCTGATATTCGGCGTGAACTTGTATTTGAATTTGGCCAGCGCATCGTAGCGGTGAAAACCAGCGCCGGTCGTGTCAAAGGTCGTTGGCGTCAGATCGAAATCGTTTTGTTTATGCCGTTCGCCGCTGAAGAAGGCTGAGAATCTGTCTCGCGCAAACCCAGCGTCGCCACGCGCGTCGAAGCGACCCTGCGATCCGCCCGAAGCCGTGAAAGAGGTTTCTACGGGATTGGCCGGATCGCGCGAGATTTGATTGATTACTCCGCCAATCGCGTCCGATCCGTATAAAGCAGAAGCTGCGCCTTTGACTACCTCAATGCGCTCGATCGTGTTGACCGACTGGCGGTCCAGGTTGATCGCGCCGCGCTTAACGCCTTTAGCGCCGATGACCGGCTGGCCATCGAAGAGCGTCAGCACCTGGCGCGAATCAATGCCCTGAATTTGCTCGCCTGCCGCGCCCGCGCCTTGAGTACCGCGTCGGGTGACAACACCGGGCAATTCCTGCAGCACTTCGGCCACCGATTCGTATCCGGTGTCGCGGATTCGATTGCGGCTGATGACATCAACCTTGGTATTGAGGCTCTCCCGCAACTCTTCCTGGCGCGAGCCTGAAACGACCGTGACCTTGTCGGCCAGCGCGGCCGGTTCGAGCGCGAAGTCGAGCGAAGAGGAAGCGACGCTTTCAATTTCACGATACGCCGGAGCGAATCCAACGGCGCTGACCACCAGGCGATAACGCCCCTTGTTTGAAACAGCGAAGGCGAAATTACCATTGGAATCCGTGATTACAACGCGTTCGAGGCCGGTACTCAGATTGTTGAGTGTGACCGAAGCGCCGGTCAACGCAGCCCCTGCTACGTCATTAACGCGTCCGCGTAAGATAGTTCCAGTGTCGTTCGTCTGAGCGAAGAGCGCGGGAACAGTATAGAGTAGGAATACTGAGATGATCAGGCCCGGCAGTGATGAGGTAAAACTGCGCCACGAAAAGAGAAAGCCGGGTGAATTCAATTGAGGCCTCCTTATCACACCAAAATTCCGCGATGAAGCAGATATGATTTATTCGCGGCGGCGTGCTAGGATGCGCCCGCAAACCACTCGCGATGTTTCAGGGACAGACCGGGTTGGTTTTGCGATGAAGCCTTCGGCGTTGCAGCGTCGGAGGCTTTCACATTTGTAGAGTAAAATAAGGCACTCGACTCACTTGATTAGAGGACAATTTTTGCAAGCCTTACCTTTTCTCTTATAACTATTACAACACTTAGACTTCTTACTCATTAAGCCTCACTCGTATGTAAAAATTACTGTGACTTTGAAAGTCGTTTTCAAGACAGTGCAATAGTAAATATATAACTGACGGTTGTCAATCAGAAGTGTTCGGAATAGAAATAAATAGATCAGGTTTTCAGAGCCTGACGCTCTTTGAGATAGAACAAAAAACTTTGAGCCAAGCAATTAGCGCAGAGTCTGAGCGATCTACGAAGCAATCGCCAGGGAACTTGAAAGCCCCGGCTCAACGATTCCGTCTTCTCTCAGATTGATCAGATGGAGGCCGCCCAGCGTGTGTTTCCAAGCCCAGAAGATCAGTTCGATGTGGCAGTCACAACCCATAAAAAAATTGACATGGGGTTCCGGACACAGGTATTCAAGCTGAAACGAGGGCCGCGAAAGCGGTCTCTTGATTCGCTTCCACCATCCGCTCTCCGCCAAAATTCCACGGCAGAGGTGAACGATGAAACACCTGCGCATTCGTCAACAACTATCTGTCGCAGACGCTCTTCAGCGAGAGCCTCTGCTGCGGGCGGTCAAGATCATTCTCGAACATGAGCAGGCAAACAATGCAAGTAGCGATTTATGCCGGATTCTCGACTCTCAATCAGCAACAGGAGGGTACGATCGCCTCACAAGTCCGGATATTCAAACAGCACATTCAGCAACAGAATTGGAGTTTGTTGCCTGAGCATGAATTCCTCGATGAAGGCGTCAGCTGCGCGCGACTCGATTGCCCTGCGCTGGATCGTTTGCGCGACTGCGCGCAACGCGGCGAATTCGATGCCGTCGTGGTTCTCTCACCTGACCGGCTCGCGCGCGACTATGCGCATCAGTGGTTTCTCGTCGCGGAGTTCGAGAACCTCAATACACAACTGATCTTTCTTCAGAACCCCTTTGGCGATACCCCGCAGGGAAAACTGCTGACCCAGATGTAAGGCATGATCCCCGATTACGAGCGCGTTCAGATTGCCGAACGAATGCGTCGTGGCCGCTTGGAGAAAGCCCGGCTCGGCGCTGCAGGTGGTGATCGAGCTGACTGAAGCGGAAGTCGTGCGTTCAATCTATCGCGCGGCCAGGGACGAGCAACTCTCTTGCCGGCAAATCACTAAACGACTGTAATGGTCCCCTAAAACTGGACACACTTTAGCTCTTTTTTCTTGGGGTCGCAGCAGCTTTTTGTTGCTCACGCCACTGCGCCTCGAATTCCGCTGG
>WBZR01003324.1_pt1 | contig 14749 bp, 14 predicted proteins | sample 5204231 | NCBI WGS metagenome assembly WBZR01 (sample SAMN12412403, study PRJNA552823) | activated sludge metagenome | isolation source: activated sludge from anammox sidestream of wastewater treatment plant... | place: USA: Virginia | collected 2017-08 | reverse complement strand
CTTCCTGAGCGTCGGCACCAACGACCTCGTCCAGTATCTGCTGAGCGCCGATCGCACCAGCGAGACCATGACGGCGTACTACGAGCCGCTCCATCCGGCGGTGCTGCGGACGCTCCACGCGGTGGTGGAGGCCGGCCGCGCCGCCGGCAAGAAGACGTCGGTATGCGGGGAAATGGCGGGCAACCCCGCCTACGCCGAGCTCCTCCTCGGACTCGGCGTTCGCAGTTTCAGCGTCACTCCCGGCGAGATCCTGGAGATCAAGAAGGTGATCCGCGCGGCGTCGCTCGCTCGCGCCCGGCAGCTCGCCGCGCGCGTCCTGACGCTCCGGACCGTGGAGGAGATCAAGGCGTGTTGCCGGGGGTCCGGCGTGGCGTTCGCCGCCGAGCTCTGAGCCCGGCGGCCGGCGTCCGCGGGATCTACGGCCGCCGGCCGCCGCGAGTCACGCGGATGCGCGCAGCAGCTCGCCGACGCGATCCCAGCGCGCCAGTCGATCGAGGAACGTCTCCAGGAAGCGGCCCCGCGCGTTGCGGTAGTCGAGGTAATAGGCGTGCTCCCAGACGTCGCACCCGAGGAGCGGCACGTCGCGCTTCGTGAGCGGGTTGTCCGCGTTGGCGGTGGCGACGACGCGGAGCGCTCCCTCGCGATCCGCGACGAGCCAGACGTACCCGGAGCCGAAGCATCCCGTCCCGGTGCTCAGGAACGCTTCGCGAAAAGCCGCGAACGAGCCGAACGCGTCGCGCAGTCGGTGCCCGAGGTCGCCGCCCGGCTCGCCGCCGCCGCGCGGCTCCATGCAGGACCAGAAGAACGTGTGGTTCCAGACCTGCGCGGCGTTGTTGAACACGCTGCCCGAGGACCCGCGGATCACGTCCTCGAGGCTCCGCGCTTCGTCGGGCGTTCCCGCGATCGCGGCCTGCAGCTTCGTCAGGTAGCCGCGATGGTGCTTTTCGTAGTGGTAGTCGATCGTCTCCCGGCTCATGAAAGGCTCGAGGGCGTTCTTGGCGTAGGGCAGGGGCGGCAACTCGAAATGCATGAGGAACTCCTTTCGCCTTCGTTGGCGTCGCCGATACCGGACTTCTTACCGGCGAGGCGCGGTTTCGTCCGCGCGGCGCGCGGGTAAGATTAGGACGTCCGGCGACGCTCATCATCCAGGGAGGTCCACATGCCGAAGGAGGTCGTTTCGGGGAGGCCAGTGATCCGGATCAAGCGCGTCTACGAGCCGACGACGCGTCGCGACGGGCGTCGCGTTCTGGTCGAGCGCCTCTGGCCGCGCGGGCTCACGAAGGCGGCGCTCGCCGCCGACGCCTGGATGAAGGACGTCGCTCCGAGCCCCGAGCTGCGCAAGTGGTTCGCGCATCGCATCGACCGGTGGGTGGAGTTCCGGCGGCGCTACGAGCGCGAGTTGAAGGGCGGGGCCGAGGCCTGGGCGCCGCTGCTCGAGGCCGGCGCGCGCGGGGCGCTGACGCTGCTCTACAGTGCGCGCGACCGCGAGCACAACGCCGCCGTCGTGCTCCGGGATTTCCTCGTGCGCCGCGGACGGCGCCGCGTCTCGGCGCGCAAACGCGCCGCCGCGGGCTCGGCCACCGTCGTTCGGCGCGCTTCCGGACCGTCGCGGCGGCGGAGCGGGCGGAGCGGCCCCCGATGATGGGGTCGGTGGTCCCCCAATCGAGTCGCTCCGGAGCGCGTGCTAGCGTCGTGCGTCGCATGGCGCTCGTGTCGAAGGTTCTTCCGGAGCATCCGCGGCGGCTCGACGCCGATTCTCGAGCCTGGCTCGACAGCTTGCGTCCCGGCGGCGGCGAACGCGACGCGGCGATCGCCAGATTGCACGCCGTGCTCCTGAAGGCGGCGCGGTTCGAGGTGCGACGCCGGTACGCGGCGTTCCCTCATCTGCGCGGGGACGACTGGGGCGATCTCGCCGTGCAGGCCGCGGACGACGCGCTGATCGCCGTGCTCGGCAAGCTCGGGGAGTTCCGCGGCGAGAGCCGCTTCACGACCTGGGCCTACAAGTTCGCGCTCTTCGAGGCGGCGGTGAGAGTCCGGCGCCGCGCCTGGCAAGGACGCGAAGTCCCGCTCGAGCCCGAACGGTGGCCGCTGATCGCCGACGGCGAGACGACGCCCGCGGAAGGCGCCGAGTCCCGAGAGCTGGCGGTCGCGCTGCGCGCGGCGATCGGCGGCGCGTTGAGCCCGCACCAGCGCGACGTGCTGACCGCGGTCGTGGTGAACGGCGTGCCGATCGACGTGCTCGCCGAACGGCGCGGGACGACGCGTGGAGCGCTCTACAAGATGCTGCATGACGCTCGACGGAAGCTTCGGTTCGCGCTCGCCGCCGCGGGCATCGACGTGGCGCGGCCGAGCGAGGGGAGGACGCCGTGACGCGACTCGTCCGGACCGACCACGATCGGTTCGTGGGGCTGCTCGTAGGACCGGCCGAGCCCGAACTGACCTGCGAGGAGTGCTTCGAGCAACTCGACCGCTACGTCGATCTCGCGGCGGCGCGCGCGGACATCGATGCCGCGGTGCCGGGAATGCGCGCGCACCTGGAAGGCTGCCCGGCCTGTCGGGAGGACCACGAGAGCCTTGCGCTGTTCGTCGCGGGCGCCGCCGCGGTCTCGTCGCCCGGCCTTCGATCCTAGGCCGTCGGACGTCGGGTATTCCGGCCGTGCGCGATCGCACGGCATCGCGCACCGCGTTCCGCCCTTGTCCGACGACGCGCCCGCCGCTACCCATGAACGGATGGTGCGCGCGCGGTGTCTCGGCCTCGTTGCCGTCTTCGTCGCGGCGTTCGCCGGCGCGGCGCGCGCGGCCGTCTACGACGTCGGCCCCGGACAGCCCCTCGCCAACGTCGGCGACGTCCCGTGGGAGTCGCTCGGGCCCGGCGACACCGTGAACATCCATTGGCGGCCGACGCCGTACCGGGAGAAGTGGGTCATCAGCCGCGCCGGCACGGCCGCGCAGCCGATCACGGTTCGCGGCATTCCCGACGCGAGCGGCAACCTGCCGGTCGTGAGCGGCGACGGCGCTACGACCCGCCTCGCGCTCGACTACACCAACGAGCAGCGGGGGCTCGTGAAGATCGGGACCGCGAGCCCGAACGTCCTCCCGCAGTACATCGTCGTCGAGAACCTCGAGCTCAGGAGCGCGAAGCCCGGCTATACCTTCACCGACGATGCCGGGAATGCCGGCGTCGCGTATGCCGCCAACGCGGCCGCGATCTACGTCGAGCGCGGGCAGCACCTCGTGATCCGCGGTTGCAAGCTGCACGACGCCGGAAACGGGCTCTTCATCGGCATCTACGGCGGCGACACGCAGGACGTTCTGGTCGAGGGCAATCACCTCTGGGACAACGGCAACGCCGGGAGCGCCTTCGAGCACAACAACTACACCGCCGCCGTCGGCATCGTCTTCCAGTACAACCGCTTCGGGCCGCTCTGCGCCGGCTGCAACGGCAACGCGCTCAAGGACCGCTCGATCGGGACCGTCGTGCGCTACAACTGGATCGAGAGCGGGAACCGTCAACTCGACCTGGTCGACGCCGAGGACGATCCGTCGCTCGTCGCGGACCCGCGCTATCGCGACGCCTGGGTGTACGGGAACGTGCTCGTCGAGCCCGACGGCGCCGGCAACAGCCAGATCGTCCACTACGGCGGCGACAGCGGCGACCCGTCGATCTACCGTAAGGGCACGCTGCACCTCTACGAGAACACCGTCGTATCGACTCGGACGGGGAACACGACGCTGCTGCGGCTCTCGACCAACGACGAGCGCGCCGACGTGCGGAACAACGTCGTGTACGTGACCGCGACCGGGAGTCGCCTCGCGATGCTCGATTCGGCGGGACAGCTCACGCTGCGCGCCAACTGGTTGAAAGCCGGGTGGGTCGCGAGCCACAGCGGCCTCACCGGCACGATCGCGACGCCGGTCCCGAACGTCACCGGCGCGTCGCCGGGCTTCGTCGACGAGGGCGGGCAGGATTTTCGCCTGCAGAGCGGATCGGCGTGTCGCGACGCGGGCACCACGCTCGAGGCCTCGGCCCTGCCGGCCCACGCGGTCGTCCGCGAGTACGCGAAGCACCAGGGCGGCGCTGTGCGTCCGGCCGACGCGAGCCTCGACATCGGCGCCTACGAGTTCGCGTCGGGAGCGACGCCCGCTTCGACGGCGACTCCTACCCCGAGCGCCGCGCCGACGCCGCCGGCCACGCGCACCGCGACGGCGACGCCGACCCGCACGCCGACCCCGTCGCGCACGGCCACCGTGACCCCCGCGCCGGGCGCAACCGCGACCGGCGGCGCGACCCCGACGCCCGCGCCGGAGGACTGCGGCAACTGCCGCGACGACGACCTCGACGGCGACGCCGATCGCGCCGACGGCGACTGCGCTGCGCCCGCCGACGGCGGCGGGCTCGGCATCGCGGGCGACGCCGGCGCCGCGCTCGCGCGCTGTGCGGCCGGCGTGCGGAAGGCGGGAGTCCGCTACGGCGCGCGCCGGGTCGCGCGCACGCAGAAGTGCATCGCGGCGGCGACGAGGTGCGTGCAGCGGCGGCCGGACGACGCGAGCTGCCTCACCCGCGCCGCCGTCGCCTGCGCGAAGGCGCGGGCGGCGTTCGGCGCCGACGAGGCGAGCCTCGCGGGCGGCATCGCGAAGGCGTGCGTCGCCGTCGCCGACGCCGACCTCCGCGCCGATCGCGGGCTCGGCTTCGCGGCCGAGGACGCGCCGTGCGTCGAGGAGGGCGCGGGCGCGCCCGTGAGCGTCGCGGCGATGGCGGCGTGCGTGCAGCGTGGATACGCGTGCCGGGCCGATGAGCTCTCGGCCTTCGAGGCGCCGCGCGCCGCGGAGCTCCTCGCGCTCGCCGGGCAGGATCTCGGGGCGTTTCCCTGCCTCGCAACCGGCGCGGACGGCGGCGGCGCCGGGGTGGACGACGCCGTCCGCGCGCGGGCGCTCGAGCGCTGCGGGAGCGCGCTGCGCAGCGCGACCGCGAAGTTCGCTCGCGGCAAGGCGAAGGCGGTCGCGAGGTGCCTCCGGACCGTCGAGGACTGCCTCTTCGTCGACGGCGTCGCGGCGGCGCCGTGCCTCGACGCCGCGCGCGCGGCCTGCGCGAAGGCGATCGGGGCGCTCACGCGTCCCGGGACCGGGATCGAAGCGACGCTCGCCGCCGCGGTCACCGGCGGATGCGCCGGCGCGTCCATCGCCGACGTCCTCGCGCCCGCGGGCCTCGGCTACGGCGTGCTCTCGTCGACCTGCGCCGCGCTCGGAGTTCCGGCCCTCGACTCGCCGGCGGCGCTCGGCGCGTGCGTCGTGCGCCAGCACGAGTGCCGCGTCGAGCAGTGGCTCGAGCGCGCGACCCCGCGTCTTCGCGAGCTGATCGACCTCGGCGGGACGCCCCTGCCGTAGCGGTCCCGGCCGGCGTCCGCGGCCCGGGGCGTGGCCCACGGGCTCCTCCCCATGCGCCGCCGGGCGCGGGTTCCCGCCTCCCGACCCTTGCGCAATCACACGGGGCCTGGCAGGGAACGCGCGCTCGCTTTCACGGATCGAGGAGGATGTTTCGCATGGGTCGTCTGCTGCCATCGCTGGTCGTCGCCTTCGCGCTCTGCTCGTCCGTCGTCGCCGGCGCCGCCGACCAGGTGGAGCTCAAGAACGGCGACCGCCTCTCGGGCACCGTCGTGAAGTACACCGGCGAGACCCTCGTCTTCACGACCCCGTACGCGAAGGAGATCCCGATCGCCTGGGCCGAGGTGCAGGCGCTCACGACCGATGCGCCCTACTGGGTGAAGCTCTCGAGCGGCGAGTACGTGTCGGGCCGCTTCGTGGCGCGCGACGACGGGGTCCACCTCGAGTCCGAGGCGGTCGAGAGCCCCGCGCCGGTGGCGCTCGCGGACGTCGTCACGATCGGCATCCCGCCGGGCGCGCGCTGGAGCGCCGAGGTCAAAGCCTCTGTGAACGGCTCGCAGGGCAACACGGAGACGTTCGCGCTCGGCGCCGCCGCCGAGGCCGTGCGCGAGACCGACGATGACCGCCTGCGCCTGGGCGGGACGATCGCCCGGGCGTCGCAGGACAGCGAGGACATCGTCAAGAACACCCGCGGCTATGGCTACTACGACTACCACCTCGGGGCGCACTGGGATCTCGGCGGCTTCGTCACGCTCGAGTACGACCACTTCAAGGATCTCGATCTCCGGACGGTGGTGGGGGCCGGGCCGGGCTATCGCTTCATCGACACCAAGATCATGCTCTTCAAGGTGCGGGCCGGCCTCGCGTACGTGAACGAGAACTTCAGCGATGCGCAGGATCGCGACTACGTGACCGCCGTCGTCGGCGACGAGTTCCGCTGGACGATCTCGGAGAGCCAGTCGTTCTACCAGCTGCTCGACGTCTACCCGAGCCTTGAGAACGGCAAGGACGTGTTCCTGCACGGCGAGGTCGGCTTCCGGCAAGCGCTCATGAAGAGCCTGTTCATCGAGCTCGCGCTCGTCGACGACTACGACAACGACCCCGCCGACGGTCGCAAGAAGAACGACTTCCGGTACCTGGTGTCGCTCGGGTACAAGCTCTAACCCGCATTGCTCCCCGGGTCGACGTCGCTCGCAGTAGCGACCCGGTGAGCTACCGCGGCAGATGGGCCCGTATCGGTCGCCCGCTGGCTAGCCCGCCCGCTGGCTAGTTCGGTTGGACGGCAGCCAGCTTCGGCGGGCAGCTCCTGCCCGGTTGGCCCGGGCAGGTGCTCATGGCGAGGCCGGCGTCGATCTCGGCGGGCCCGGCCTTGAGCTTGGCGAGGGTCGCGTCGGCCTTGGCGATCTTGTCGGCGCGGCCGCTCGCCTTGGCGAGCTCGCGGGCCTGGGCGGCGAGCGCGACGGCATCGGCGCGGCCGCCGCGGTCGGCGTAGATCTCCGCGAGCGTCAGCCGCGCGGTGATGCAGCCCGCGTCCTCGCGCAGCACGCGCTCGAGCATGGTCTCGCCCTTGGCGGCGTCGCCGCCGAGGAGCGTCGGCAGGCGCACGAGGAGCACCCCCTTCGACGAGAGGGCGTCGAGGTGGTTCGGATCGAGCTCGAGCGTGCGGTCGAGCGCCTGCATCATCTTGCGGAAGCCGAGCAGCGACGTGATCTTCTCGCCGTCGACGCGCAGCAGCTCGCCGAGGTTGCAGAAGACGGCGAAGTGCGCGGGGGCGCTCCGCTCGTCGAGCGTCACGGCCTCCTCGGCGAGGCGCCGGCCGCGCTCGAAATGCGCGACGCGCTGGTCGCGGGTCGCCGCGACCTGACCCTGCTCGCACTCGCGCATCGCCGAGTCGGCGAGGTCGACGGCGGTTCTCGCCTGTGCGCGCGGCGCGGCGGATAGGAGGAGGCCCAGGAAGAGCATGCCGGCGCCGGAGCGCGCCAAGGGAGAAAGCGTCATGGAACCTTTGCGCGTATCAGTGCGCGGAGGGCGCGACAAGTCGCGATTGCCGGGCCTTGCAAGTGCCGTGCGATCGCCCGCGAGATCCTGCGGCTCGCGGCACGCGTCGACCGGCTGCCGCCCTTCGAAAATGGACGACCGCCCTCCGTGCGTGTAGAAGGCGTGCCCATGCGAGCAACGGCGGCGGCGATCCTCCTGGGGGCGCTCGTCCTCGCGTCAGCGGCGGCGTGGGCCGACGTCGGCGCGTTCGAGCGCTGCGGCGCGGGCACGCACGAGCGTCTGACGTTCATCGAGGACCGGCTCGAGGAGCGCCGGCCCTACGCCCAGTACTGGTGGCTCGGCTGGACGGGATTCTACGGCCTCGGCGCCGCCGTCCAGTCCGCGCGGGCCGCGACCGAGGACGACGACAGCATGCAGGCCGATTTCGTCGTGAGTGCGGTCAAGGCCTCGTTCGGCGTGATGCGCCTCCTGGTCTGGCCGCCGACCGCCAAGGCCGGCGCCGCCGCGATGCGCGTGGTCGAGCCGCGCGACGAGACCGCGTGCCGCGAGCGCCTGCGCGTCGGCGAGGAGCTGCTGCGGCGGAACGCCCGCGAAAGCGAGTCACGCTGGGATTGGAAGCGTCATGCCGCGAACGTCGGCATCAACGTGGCGGGCGCGCTCATCGTGGCTGAGGGCTGGGACGATCCGAGCCGCGGGTGGCGGTCGGCGGGGATCGGGACCGCGGTCGGCGAGGTCTTCACGTTCTCGCACCCGTGGAAGGCCGACGACGACCTCGCGGAGTACGAGGAGCGCTTCGCGCCGCGCGCCGATCTGACGCCGACGAAGGTGAGCTTCGAGGTCGCGCCGCAGCTCGGCGGCATCGCTCTCGGCCTCAGGTTCTAGCCCGGCGACGGATTCCAGGGCCGTGTCCGGGGAGGGCTCCAGCGGGCAGGTCTCCCCGCCGCGCTCGCCGGGGCGGCGCTTTCCTACAGCGCGAGGACGCGCCGCGCGGCCGCGGTCGGCGACATCTCGCCCGCGACGACGGCGGTCTCGAGCTCGGCGAGGAGCTTCCGGACCTCGCGGCGCGCGAGGAAGCGCGCCTTGATCCCTTCGTCGACGACGCTCCAGAACCAGCCGCGCTGCTGCTCGCGGCGCTTCGCTTCGAGCTCGCCCGTCGCGGTGAGCTTGGCGCGGTGGTCCAGGATGATGCTCCAGATGCGGTCCATGCCGCGCCCCTCGATCGCGCTCGTCGTGACGACAGGCGGCGTCCAGGTCGGGGTCGTGTGGCGGAAGAGGTTCAACGCGGCGATGTACTGCGCCGCGGCCTGCTGCGCGCGCGCCAGGTTGTCGCCGTCGGCCTTGTTGATCGCGAGCGCGTCAGCGATCTCGACGATGCCCTTCTTGATGCCCTGCAGCTCGTCGCCGGCGCCCGCGAGCATCAGCACGAGGAAGAAGTCGACCATGCCGTTCACGGCGATCTCGCTCTGGCCGACGCCGACCGTCTCGACGATCACGACGTCGTAGCCCGCCGCCTCGCAGACGAGCATGGCCTCGCGCGTGCGACGCGCGACGCCGCCGAGCGAGCCGCTGGACGGGCTCGGCCGGATGAAGGCGGCGGGCGCGGCGGAGAGCTTCGCCATGCGGGTCTTGTCGCCGAGGATGCTGCCGCCGGTGCGCGCGCTCGACGGATCGACGGCGAGGACGGCGACGCGCTTTCCCTGCCCGACGAGGAAGAGTCCGAACGCCTCGATGAACGTGCTCTTGCCGACGCCGGGGACGCCGGTGATGCCCACCCGGACGGTCGCGCCGGTGCGCGGCAAGAGGCGCTCGAGGAGCGCCTGCGCGGCTTCCTGGTGGTCGGTGCGCGTGCTCTCGACGAGCGTGATCGCCTTCGCGAGCATGCGGCGATCGCCGCCGAGCACGCCGGTCACGAGTTGCGCGGCGTCGATCATCGGTCGGCGGCGGCGACGGTCGCCGTGGAGCGCGGCTGGAAGCACAGGATGCGGATGCCGCGCACCTCGACGCCGGGGCAGCTCGGGTAGGCGCCGGCGAGCGCGGCCTGCAAGGCGCCGTCACGGTCCGTCACCCACGCGCGCCCGACGAGGAAGATTGCGCGCGCGCGGCCCGCCACCGGGAACGCCGCGACGAGCTCGGGAACGCGCGCCGGGTCGATGAGGCCGCCGCTCGCCGGGTAGCGGCGGAACTTCCGGTCCGGCCACGTGAAGCGCGCGAGCACCTCCATCTCCGCGGAGGTGACCAGGATCTCTTCGTCGAAGGGGACGTTGGTATCGAGCCAGCGTCCGGCGGCGCGGAGATCCTCGCGCCCGTGGGCCGTGTCGCGCAGGTGGAGGAAGGTCGCCGCGCTCAGGACCACCAGCACCACGACGGTCGCGAGGCCGCGGGCGCTGCGGTCGAAGACCATGCCGGCACCGATCACGACGAGGGTGGGCGCGATCGCGGCGGCGAAGTAGCGTGGGTGGACGCCGACGCCGGCGGCGAGCCGGTAGGCGAACGGCGCGGAGAGCGCCACCGTGAAGCTCGCGAGCAGGAGGACGCGCCCTTCGCGTCGCATCGTGCGGAGCCCCTCCGCGGCCACGAGCGCGAACGCCGGCAGCGTCGCGAGGGCGACCGGGAGGTAGGGCAACGCCGCCCGCGTGCCGCCGAACGCGTGCAGGTCCTCCGAGGTGGGCATGAGGGTGTAGCCGGTGAGGAGCGACCACACGACGCCCGGTATGGCCGTGATTCCGAAGACGTAGCTCGCGCCGAAGTCGCCCGAGGCCCGGCCGACCGCCGCGAGCACGAGTGCGCCGCACGAGGCGCCGGTGACGATGCCGGCCGGCAGCCAGCTCCGCACGGGCTCCGGCCGGAGGATCAGCAGCGCCAGACCCTGCCCGGCGAGGAAGAAGATGCCGTAGTAGTGGGTCGCCACGACCGCGAACGCGGACGCCGCCCACCAGAATCCGAGGCGCGGCGAGCGTCGGACCAGGAAGCGGACCAGGAGCAAGAGATTGGCGGTCGCGACCGCCGCGAGGAGCGCGTAGGGGCGCGCGTCCTGCGCGTGCTGGATCAGGAACGGCGAGAGCGCGGCGACCCACGCGGCCATGCGCGCGGCGCGCCGGCCCGCCACGAGCCGCGTCACGGCGGCCGCGAGCGGGATGCAGGCGAGCGATGCCAGTAGGCCCGGGACGCGGAGGGCCGCAGGCGACCAGCCGCCGATCGCGGTCCATCCCTTCGCGAGCGCGTAGTAGGCGGGCGCCTGGTTGTCCCGCATCGCCGCGCCGAGGAGCGCGTCCCAGGGCACGCGCAGCATCTCGAAGGTGTACATCTCGTCGAGCCAGAACGGCGCCGCGCCGAGGTTCACGAGCCTGAGCGCCAGGCCCGCCACGACGGCGGCGATGACCCAGGGGTCGAATCGTCGGGTGCCCACGCGTGCGCCTTACAATATGCGAGGATCGCTTCGCCCGCTACGCACCGACCGGGCATTCCCGTTCGCTGTTCCGGGCCGATGCGTCGCCCGGCTCCGTCACTCCTCGCGGTACCCGTCGATCAGCGCGGTCAGGTCGCGCTCGACCGCCGGGGTCTGGCCGCCGCTCGCGAGGAACCAGCGCATGCGGCGCTCGGCGGCATCGGTGGCGAGCGCCTGGTTGAAGCGGTGCGCTTCCTCGAGGAGTCCGTCGCGCACCGGCCCCTCGGCGGCGGCGACGGCGGCCTTGGCGAGCGCGATCGCTTCCGCCGGGAAGGACGCGATCCGGGAGGCCAGGCGCTCGACGAACGGGCCGAGCTCGGCCGGCGGCAAGGCGCGGTTCACCCAGCCGTAGCGTTCGGCGGCGTCGGCGTCGAAGTCCTCGCAGCCGAGGATGGCCTCGAGCGCGCGGCCGCGGCCCATGAGGCGGGGCAGGCGTTGGGTGCCGCTGCCGCCGGGGATGATGCCGAGCGCCACCTCGGGCTGCGCGAGGATCGCGCGACCGCGCGCGGCGAACCGCATGTCGAGCGACAACACGAGCTCGCTGCCGCCACCGCGCGTCCGCCCCTCGATCTTCGCGATCGTCGCCTTCGGCATCGTGCGGAACCGGTCGACCATCGCGTGGAAGAGGCCGAGCTCGGTCGGTCTCGCCGTCACGTCGCGCGGCAACATCCGGATGAGCGACACGTCCGCGTGCGCGATGAAGAAGTCGGGGTTGGCGCTGTCGAAGACGACGACGCGCACGGCCGGGTCGTCGGCGACCTCGTGTCCGAGCCGGTCCATCTCCTGGATGAGCGCGAGATCGAAGAGGTTGATGGGTGGGTGATCGATCGTGACGAACGCGACGCCGCGAGCGCGGCGCACGCGGAGACAGTCGTAGCCCTCGTAGGCCATGGCGCACCTCCCTGACGTTCGGCGCCCTTGTGGCATCCCGGCCACGGCGAATCCACCGCCGCATCCGGCCGGGGGTGGGCGGGCGCGCCGGGCGCGTCAGCCCTTCACGCAGACGACCTGTCGGAGCGTGTGCTCCACCGCGACGAGGTCCGCCTGCGCCGCCATCACCGCGTCGATGTCTTTGTAGGCCGCGGGGCTCTCGTCGATCACCGCCGCGTCCTTCCGGCACTCGACGCCGGCCGTCGCCTCGCGGTGCTGGGCGAGCGTGATGCGGCGCTTGGCGTCGGCGCGCGACATGCGACGGCCGGCGCCGTGCGAGCACGACGCGAAGCTCTGGCGGTTTCCCTTGCCGCGGACGATGAAGCTCTTGGCCTCGAGTTCGACGCCCTCGATCCAGGCCTGGATGGGCGCCTTCCCCGGCGCCGAGATGACCTGCGGTCCGCTCATGGGATGCGCGCCATCGGCGCCAGCGGCACCGACCAGAACGCCATCGGCTCGGGCGAGTCGTACCCGGCCACCGTGCGGCGCCACTGCGCCGCGATCGGCACGTCGCTCGCGATGCGCACGCCGTAGTGCTTGTTGCGGAGCGTGACGAGGTCGTCCATGAGGACGGCGCGGACGCGGCGCGGGGCGATCTCGACGGTGTGCTCGCGGGTGAAGCGGCGGAAGAAGAGCGCCAGGTCGACGCGCGCGGGCCGGTCGCCCGGGTTCAGCAGCACCGCCCATTCGGACTCGCGGACCCAGAGCGCGCTCGGCGCGTCGAGCACGATGCCGTCGGCGAGATACCAGCGCTCGGCCAGCGCCGGGATCGCCAGGTACGACGTCGCGGCCTCGCGCGGCCGGCCGCCGTCGCGCGCGCGCGCCGTCGGCCGGGAGTCGTTGCCGACGTTGTTCCAGCCGATGGTCGCCTGCGCGACGACCGGCTCCGAGCTCTCGACGCCGAGCGCGAACCGCTCGCCGGGCTTCACCGGCCAGCTCGCGTAGTTGGACTCGGTGGAGGCGCCCGGCGACGCCTCGAGCCCGAAGCGCGCCGGCTCGCGATCCTCGTAGTAGACCGTCACGTCGAGGGCCGCGGCGCGCGGCCCCGGGTTGAAGACGACGAGATGGCCCATGGTCGCCACGCCGGTTGCCGGATCGTCGACGTAGGTGAAGTCGACGAGCCAATGGGTCTTCATACCCGTCGGCGGTACGACTGCGAGCGTCTCGTAGCGCTCGCAGCCCGCGAGCATCGCCGCCGCGAGCGCCAGCGCCGCGGTGGCGGGCCGCTTCAGAGCGTGAAGCCGTCGCCCCATGTGAAGTACCAGTTGGCGGGCTCCCGCCAGCGCCCGTCGGCGGCATGGGGGGCGCGCGCGTCGATGCCGGGCCAGGCGCGCTGCGGAAAGGCTCGCGCCGGGAGCGCGAGGAAGCCGAGGCCGCCGAGCGCGCGTCGTTGCGCCGAGCCGCGGGCGCCCATCGCCGCGACGCCGTGCGCTCCGGCGCGGCGCGCGAGGGCGAGGACGTCGCGCGCGAGCGCGCGTCCGGCGTCGATGCCGCCGCGCCGCCAATGCCATTCCATGACGAGCACGAGGCGGAGCCCGGCCGCGTCGATCGCGCGCACGACCGCCGTCGCGAGGACGCGGCCGCCGTCGACGAGGTCGCGTTGCGCGTACGGGCAGCCGGTCGCGTCGGGATAGCGCCAGGCGAGCGCGGCGGCGTCACGGACGAACGCGATCGGGGGTAGATCCCCGGCGTGCGCGAAAAGCTCGTCGTGGCGGCCGTCGAAGCGCGGGGGCGTCCAGGCCCCGCGGCTCGCGTCGACGAGCGACGGCCCGGGCGGCGTCGGGACGGGTCCCGCGGCCGCGCATTCCGGGACCGTGCGCGTGCGCGGGCCGAACCGCCGCGCGAGATGGTGGCGCGCGACCGCCGTCAGGCTCCCGAGCGGTCGGAGCGGACGCACGAGGACCGGGAACGCGCCGAGCGGCCGGCGGTGCTCGTACTTCTCGGCGACGTGCCTCGCGGCGTCGTTGGCGACGCCGTAGGTGACGTCGAGTCCGTCGCGGCCGAGGGCGCGGGTCGACGCGGCGACGAGTGCGGGAAAGACGCCCCGGTGCTGCCAGTCGGGGTGCACCACCGTGTCGAGCGCGTGGGCGATGGGTTCCTGCGCGCCGAAGAAGCGCAGGCGCCGGCGGAGGCTCGCGATCTGTCCGACGATCCGGCCGCCGTGACGCGCCACCACGATGACCGACGGGCCGGCCGGGTTCTCGCGGTGGAGGTGTCGCCAGCGCTCGAGTCGGGCCGGGGCGGCGAAGGCTTCGCGCAGGCAGGCTACGATCGCCGCGTCGTCGCCGCTCCGGTAGTCGTCGATCGTCGGGGCCTCGATCGCACCGCCGGGCCGGGGGAGGGAGGCGGCGGACACGCGGCCACCCTACGTGAAATCTCGGAGCGCGTCTGGTCCGGGAAGGGCGCCCACCGCGGCGCCTCGCGCCCGCCGCTCGAGATCCGCCGAGACGCGGGGGAGCGACCGCCGTCGCGTCCGGGAGGAAAAGCGACATCCGGGCAGTGCGCGCGCGCAAGCCTTGCAAACGTGACCGATAAAAAATGGAACAAAACAGCGGATTTGCTGGCATGTGACTTGCTCTAGTGGGCGATTCGGCTCCTGTACCCGTTGCGCCGCCGTTCACCCGTTCGCTGTCGATCGACTCCCTTGGATCGGAAGGAGTTTCCCCCCATGAAGACTCTTCGTCTGGCGGTCGCCATTGCGTCCACCGTCTTCGCGATGTGCCTCTACGCGCAACCGGCGTTCGCCGTCTGCGGCGATCTGATCCCGGATCCCGGGGAGCAGTGCGACGACGGCAACCTGGTCGACGGCGACGGCTGCGATTCGAACTGCAGCTTCACGGCCTGCGGCAACAACGTCACGACCGCCGGCGAGGCGTGCGACGACGGCAACCTGGCCGACGGCGACGGTTGCGACTCGAACTGCACCGTGACCGCCTGCGGCAACGGCATCCCGACCGCCGGCGAGGCCTGCGACGCCGGGCCCTCGGGCTCGGC
>WBZR01003319.1_pt1 | contig 14767 bp, 13 predicted proteins | sample 5204231 | NCBI WGS metagenome assembly WBZR01 (sample SAMN12412403, study PRJNA552823) | activated sludge metagenome | isolation source: activated sludge from anammox sidestream of wastewater treatment plant... | place: USA: Virginia | collected 2017-08 | reverse complement strand
AGATCCCGAATACCGAGAAGTTCGAGTTCAAGGAGACCCTCCACCCGCTCATCGAGCCGTTCGACCTGAAGGGCGTCGGGTTCACCTATTACCGGTACTTCGACCCCGCCAAGCAGGACGACAGCTGGCTCTACCTGCCGTCGCTCCGCCGCGTGCGCCGGCTCTCGACCGCGCAGCGCTCCGACGCGCTCTTCGGGCAGGACACCGACCAGGACAGCTACGGCGGCTACGCCGGCCAGATCGCCTGGGCCAACTGGAAGTTCCTCGGCGAGAAGGAAATGCTCGGCGCCTTCCACACCACGAACTTTCCCGTGAAATGGAACGAGGGGGCGATCGACTGGTCGTTCGAGGGCGAGTGGGAGAAGCGCAAGGTCTGGGTCGTCGAGGGCGAGTCGAAGCTCCCGCAGTACGCCTACTCGAAGCGCGTGCTCTACGTCGACAAGGAAGTCTACGAGGTGCCGTTCACCGACATGTACGATCGCGCCGGCCAGCTCTGGAAGATCTGGGTCAACAACTTCACGCAGCGGAAGGAAGCCTTCCCGGGCGCCGCAATGAAGTACGAGGAGGAGACCACGCTGACTCCCTGCATCGTCATGGTCGACATGCAGCTCCAGCACGCCACGAAGGCGGCGCTTCCGAGCCATCGCTTCCCCGGGGAGCCGGGCTGGTACTGGTCGCAGGGCGACAAGGCCGGGACGGTCGAGGACAAGTTCACCATCGCCGAGCTCATCAGTTCCGGCAGCTGAGCGTTCGACCCGGATCGGTTTCCGGGCTCGACGTCGCGAAGGGCTCGCGGCCACGGACGGCCGCGAGCCCTTCGCGCGTTCAGCGGCAGAGGAAGACGGGCGCGGTGGCGTTCCGCAGCACGTACTCGGTGGTGCTCCCGAGCACCATCTCGATGATGCGGCTGTGGCCGTACGCGCCGATCACGAGGAGGTCGTGGTCCCCCTCCGCCATGGCGTCGAGGATCGCCTCGTTGGCGTGGCCAGGGCGGGTCGTGAACGTCGCGTCGACCTTGTGGGACGCGAGATAGCGGCGCGCTTCGTCGACGATCCGGTCGGTCGCGGCGTCGTCCCGGCCGACGTGTAGCACGGTGAGCGGCAGGCCGAGCGCCGTGGCGAGCTCGGCGGCCTCGTGCATGGCGGCGGCGGCGCGTTGGCTGCCGTCGTACGCCAGGAGCGGGCGGCGGACCTCACGGAACTCCATGGGCGATACGAGGAGCGGCTTCGGACACTTGCGGGTGACGCTCTCGGTGGTGCTCCCGAGGAGGCCGGTCGAGAAGCGCTCGTTCACCCCGCGATGGCCGACGACGACCAGGTCGGCGGTGCGCGCCTGCTCGCAGATCTCGTTCGCGACGATGCCGGTCGCGAGGTGCGTGTCGGCTCGAACGCCGCGCTCGGCGCACGTCGCCAGGAATTGCTCGAGAACGATGCGGCCGCGCTCGTGCAGCGCCTCCCGCATCTTCGACGAGAAATCGAGGTAGGGCTCGAAGCCGAGCGAGCCGGAGACGTCGTGGAGGAACGCGCCGGACCCTTCGAGCGAGACCACGTCGACCACGTGCATGCCGACGACTGTCGCCTGCAGTCGCATCGCCAGCCAGATCGCGTAGCGCGCCGCGGTCTGCGAGTGCTCGGAGCCGTCCAGGGTTGCGAGGATGCTCTTGATCATGGACTCTGACTGCCGTTTACCACTATGATCCCGCCTCGTGAAGCGTAAGGAATCCGCGACGGTGGGGGCGATGGTCGAGGAGCTCACGCGGGCGGCGCGCGAGCTCGGGTTCGACGTTCGGGAGGAGGAGCTGTTGCGCGACGTGGGCTACCGACCGCGCAGCGGCGTATGCCGGATCGGCGGGCGCGACGTCATCCTGATGGACCGCAAGCTCTCGGGTCCGGAACGCATCGAGGTGCTCTGTGCGGCCCTCGCGGGGCGGGATCTGGAGCGGGTGTTCTTGTCTCCGGCCCTGCGGGCGTTGATCGGCATCCGCAAGCCGGCCGCGACGGCGGAGGCGTGACGGCGCGCGCCGCCGCGACCGACGTCATGGGCCCGCCGATAGGCGTGAATCAGCGAACGCAGGCCCAGCGGTTCTCCGCGTTCAAGGACGCGCTGCGCGAGCGGTCGCTCAAGTCGACCTCCCAGCGTGACGACATCGCGCGCGTCTTCTTCGCGAACAAGCGCCACATCAGCGTCGAGGAGCTCTACCGGGAAGTGAAGCAGGTGAACCCCGGGGTCGGGTACGCGACCGTCTACCGGACCGTGCGATTGCTCCGCGAATGCGGGCTCGCCGCCGAGCGCCACTTCCACGACGGCGAGGCGCGGTTCGAGAACGTCGAGCACGAGCACCACCACGACCACCTGATCTGCGAGCGTTGCGGCCGCATCGTGGAGTTCGCGAACGAGGGAATCGAGCGATTGCAGGAGCAGGTCGCGCACAAGCTCGGCTTCGTGATCACGCGGCACAAGATGGAGATCTACGGCGTCTGCCCGGAGTGCCGAAGCGGCCGCGTGCCGCGTACCGCCTCGCGGCGCGCGCGCGACTCTTCGCAGACCTGAGAGGGGCGCTCGCCGCGGTCGGACGCGGTCGCCGCGGGCTTCTGCGGCCCAGGGAGCCGGAATCCGGGGCCGGAGAACCGGCGTCATTCCGAACGATGGGAACGAAGATGGCCGTCGTTCCGAAGTCTCGGAAAACCTCCGTGATGTCACAGGCTTGACACTCTCGGTTCGTCGGCATACAGAAGGCCCCCGTCTACGAAAATGAGAATCATTATCAACATAGCGGCTCCCATGACGCGTTTCGTTCCCCGTCGCCGGGCTGCGGGCGTTGTTGCGCTCGCCGTCGTGCTTGGCGTTGCGGCGTCCGTCCCCGGCGTGCGAGCGGCCGGCCGGCCCGGCGCCACGCGCGCGGAGTTGGTCATGGGAACGATCGCCCGGGTCACGCTGGCGGAGCCGCGGGGCGAGGCGTTCGAGGCCGCGTTCGCGACGCTCAGGCGCGTCGATGCGGCGATGAGCCTCTACCGGCCGGAGAGCGGGCTCGTCCGGGTGAACCTCCATGCGGCGCGACATGCCGAGCCCGTCGACGCGGAGCTGTTCGAGTGCCTCGCGCGCGCGCGCGCCCTGAGCGAGCTCACCGACGGCGCGTTCGACGTGACCGTCCTGCCGCTCCTGCGCCGCTGGGGAGCCTATCGGGAACTCGCGCATCTTCCGCCCGGACGTGTGGACGCGGTCGGGTGGGGCGGGCTCCTGCTCGACGCCGCGACCCGGACCGTGCGCTTCGGACGCGAGGGGATGGCGGTAGACCTCGGCGGGATCGCCAAGGGCTACGCGCTCGATCGCGCCGGAGCGGCGCTCCTGGACGCGGGGGCGCGTCGTGGGGTGCTCGATCTCGGGGGCAACCTTCTGCTGCTCGGCGCGGGTCCGGAGGACGGCTGGCGCATCGCCGTCCGCGATCCGGCGCGGCCGGAAGACGGCGTCGGGACGCTCGTACTCGATCGGGATCTCGCCGTCTCGACGTCCGGCAACTACGCACGCGACTTCGCGGTCGAGGGCTGGCGCACGCCGAGCCATGTCTACGATCCACGGACCGGGCGCCCCGTGGCCGCCGATCTCGCCGTCACGGTGTGGGCGCCAGATGCCGCGACCGCCGACGCCTTTTCGACGGCGCTTCTCGTGCTCGGTCCCCGCGGCGCCGCCGACGTGCTCGCCCGCGCGCCCGGCGTCGGCGCGCTGTTCGTCGACGACGGCGGCGCTGCGCGCCGCATCACCTTCGCCGGGGCGCCGCCCCGAGGCTTCGAACCGCCTCCCGCCGCGGCCGCACCGGCCGTGCATTCCGCCGGAATGGAGAACCCACAATGAGGAAACGCCGTATCGTCGCGTGGTCGCTGTTGATCGCTCTTTGCGCAGCCCAGACGGGCGTCGTGCCGGCGTTCGCCGGGGACGACGCCCGCATCCGCGTCTATCAGGAGCAGCTCGATCGCATGCAGAAGGAGATGGACGACATGCGCGCGCGCCTGCGGACGCTCGAGGCCGAACGTGGAACGCCGGGTCGCGCGTCGAAGGGAGCCGCGGCGCCCGCGCCCCCGGCCGCCGTCCCCGGGGAAGCGTCTCCCGCGGGAGCGGCGACGACCGCCGGCACGGCCGCCGAGCAGGATCGCAAGATCGGTGTCCTCGCCACGGAGGTCGAGCGTCTCAAGCGCGCCCTCGTGCTGCCGGAGCACAAGGAGCTCAAGAGCGTGTACGGCCTCGGGCCGGCGGCCTCGAAGGTCTACCAGGTCGACCGCGGCCTCTCGATCGGCGGCTACGGCGAGTACAACTTCCAGAAGTACGTCAGCGATCAGCAGGGCAAGAAGGACAAGTTCGATCTCCTGCGCTTCGTCCTCTACACCGGCTACAAGTTCACCGATCGCATCCTGATGAACGCGGAGATCGAGTTCGAGCACGCGCTCGTCGGCGAGGACACGGTCACCTCCGACAGCGGCGCGGTCGAGGTCGAGTTCGCGTACCTCGACTTCATGCTCTGGCAACAGCTCAACGTGCGCGCCGGCCTCCTGCTCGTTCCGATGGGATTCATCAACGAGGTGCACGAGCCGCCGTTCTTTCACGGCGTCCTCCGCCCGGAGGTGGAGCGTTCGATCATCCCGACGACGTGGCGCGAGGGCGGCATCGGCTTCTTCGGTACCCTGGCTCCCGGGCTCGAGTATCGCGCGTACCTCATGAACAGCCTGAACGCCGCCGGCTACGAGTCGAGCGGCATCCGCGACGGGCGGCAGAGCGGCAACCGCGCGCTCGCCGAGGACCTCGCCGGCACGATGCGCCTCGACTACACGCCCTTCGCGGGAACCCTGGTCGGCGCGTCCTTCTTCGCCGGCAACACCGGCCAGAACGGCGAGTTCGACGGCGACAAGCCGAACGCCTTCACGCTCCTCTGGGAGACGCACGCGCAGGTTCGTTACCGGGGCCTCGAGCTCCGCGCGCTCGGCGCGATGACCTCGATTGCGGACGCCGACACCCTGAGCCGCGCCGCCGAGGAGACGATCGCCGAGGACATCTTCGGATTCTATGCCGAGGCCGCATACGACGTCCTGCCACTCGTCCTTCCGGATACGACGCAGTACCTCTCGCCGTTTTTTCGCTACGAGATCTACGACACTCAGGACAAGGTCCCGCATGGCTTCGCGCGTGTGGCAGGCAACGACGTACAGCTCTACACCGTCGGCCTCGACTACAAGCCCCACCCGCAGGTCGTCTTGAAGCTCGAGTACCGCAACTTCAACGCGGGCGGCGGGAAGCCGCGCGCCGACGAGGTCAACCTCGGCGCGGGGTTCGTATTCTGAGGCTGCATGCCAGGCGGCTGCGGGCGGCCGCCATACTCGGCATGGTGGTCGCGGCGTGCGCGACGGGTCGCACGGCGCGCGCGGCCGTCTTCCTTGCCAAGGACGAGGCGCTCGCGCTCGCGTTTCCCGGGGCCGACCGCGTCGAGGAGCGGGTCGTCATCCTCACCGACGCGCAGAAGGCCGAGATCGAGAAGCGCGCCCGCGCGCCGCTCGAGTCGCAGCTGTGGACGATCCACGTCGGGTGGAAGGACGGGGTGGTGCAGGGCTACGCCGTCATCGACAGCCACATCGTCCGCACGCTCCCCGAGACCTTCATGGTCGTGGTCGATCCCGACGGCAAGCTCCGCCGGGTCGACGTGCTCGCCTTCCACGAACCGCCCGAGTACCTGCCGACCCAGCGCTGGATCGGGCAGTTCGCCGGCCACGCGCTCGACGAGGACCTCAAGCTCGGCGCCGGCATCCAGGGCATCACCGGCGCCACGTTGAGCGCGCAGGCGATGACGGCCGGCGTGCGGCGCGCCCTGGCCCTGGTGGCGGTCGCGGTGCTCGCACCGGGCGCGGCGCGCGCGGCGGAGCCGCCCCGCGCGGCGCCCGAAGCCGGCGCCACACCCGCCGGCGTTCCCTCGGGAGCGAGATAGGCGTGCGCTAGATGCGCTTCACCGTCACGCCCGATTGGAAGGACAACCAGCTGCTCCGGCTGGTCCTGGTGTGGTTCCTCGTGTTCGTCACGCTCCTCTGGGTGACCAACGCGCTCCTCTACTTCGCGAAGATGACGCTGAATCCGGCGTCGGTCGTCGCCTATTACCTCGGCGACGAGGCGACCTTCACGCAGCCGCGGAGCTATCAGGGCCTCCTCGAGATCGCCCACTTCCACCTCTTCGCCATGGGCGTGCTGGTGCTGACGATGACGCACCTCCTGCTCTTCGTGCCGATGCCGAACCGCCGCAAGGCGCTGGTCGTGAGCCTCGCGTTCACGGCCGCCCTCGCGGACGAGGCGGCGGGCTGGCTGGTCCGCTTCGTCTCGCCGCTCTTCGCTTGGCTCAAGATCGCGGCCTTCCTCGGCCTCGAGAGCGTGCTCGCGTTCATGGTCGGCGCGGTGCTCTGGGCCATCTACACCACACAACCCAACGCCTACCGCTCGAGCGCGCCGGACGACGACGACTGAGCGGGACAAGGAGATCCCGATGATGATGCGACTACTCGTGACAATGGCCGGCGCCGTCGTGCTCGCGGTCGGCTGCGGCGACAACGACAACGGCCATGGCGGCGGCAGCGGGACGCCCGCGCCCACGCCGACCGCGACGCCGACCCAGGTGACCGCCGCCGCCGTCGTCGCCACCTACGCCGACGTGCTCTACGCCACCTACCAGGACGCCCTCGCGGGCGCCGAGGCTCTCGAGGACGCGATCGACGCCTTGGTCGAAGCGCCGACCCAGGCGACGTTCGATGCCGCCAAGGCGGCGTGGATCGCGGCGCGCCCGGCCTATCAGCAGAGCGAGATCGGCCGCTTCTACAACGGGCCGATCGACGACCCCGCGACCGGCCCCGAGGGGCGCATCAACGCGTGGCCGCTCGACGAGAACTACATCGACTACGTGGAGGGGGCGCCCACGAGCGGCATCGTGAACGACCCGGCCGGCTTTCCGGTGATCGACGAGGAGACGCTCACCGCGGCGAACGAGGCCGGCGGCGAGACCAACATCGCGAGCGGCTACCACGCGATCGAATTCCTGCTCTGGGGGCAGGACCGCAGCGCCACGGGACCCGGCGCGCGTCCGTTCACGGACTACGTGACCGACGGCTCCGGCACGGCGGAGAACCAGGAGCGCCGGGGCGCGTACCTGCAAGCGGCATCACACCTGCTCGTCGACGATCTGCGGCAGGTCGTCGACGCCTGGACGCCGGGCGACGCCGGCAACTACCGCGCTGAATTCCTCGCCCTCGACCCCGACGAGGCGCTCGGCCGCATCCTCACCGGCCTCGGGACGCTCAGCGCGAGCGAGCTCGGCGGCGAGCGCCTGAGCGTCGCGTACGAGACGCGCGATCAGGAGGACGAGCATTCGTGCTTCTCCGACACGACCCACGACGACCATGTGAACGACGCGCTCGGCATCCAGAACGGCTATCTCGGACGGTACCGCGACCTCGACGGCCCCGGCCTCGACGACCTCGTCCGCCAGGTCGACCCGGCGCTCGACGCGAGGGTGCAACAGGAGATCGCGGCGAGCATCGCCGCGGTCCGGGCGATTCCGGAGCCGTTCGACCAGGCGATCCTCGGCGCGGACGATAGCCCGGGGCGCGTCGCCGTGGAGGCGGCGATCGCGGCGCTCTTCACGCAGGCGGACGGTCTCGCGGACGTCGCCGACGTGCTCGGGGTGTCGGCGGGTGTCGGCGAGTGACAGGCGCTCGCGAGGTGTGGTGAGGGTCGTCGTGTCGCATCGCGCGGCCGCGCTGCTGCTGGGCGCGGCCGTCGCGTTCACGGCGTCCACCGCGCGCGCGGCCGTGTGCGGCGACGCCGACGGCAGCGGTGGGGTGTCGCTCACGGACGGCGTCCGGGCGCTGCGGGCCGCGGCCGGCCTCGCCGACGGATGCGAGGTTCCCGTCTGCGACGTCGACGGCAACGGCGTCGTCAGCGTGACGGACGGGGTGCGCCTGCTGCGCGCAGCGGCCGGGCTCGACGGCGCGCTCGTCTGCTCCGACCGCACGCCCGATCCGCGCTCGGGGGGCGACACGACCGTCTTCGACGCTTCCGTGAACGCCTTCGGGCAGCCGGCGGCGAACCTGCCGTTCGGCGACCGTCCGGATTTCTTCACCGGCAACGCGCTCTTCAATCGCAACTGGGTGACGGCGCCGTCGTCGACGGTCGGCAGCGACGGCCTCGGGCCGATCTTCAATGCGGTGTCGTGCTCGACCTGTCACTTCAAGGACGGGCGCGGGCGCCCGCCGGCCGCCGAGGACGAGGCCTTCGAGTCGGCGCTGGTGCGCTTGAGCGTTCCGGGCAGCGATCCCGTCGCGGGGGTTGTCGCCGAGCCGCGCTACGGCCGCCAGCTCGGCAATCGCTCCATCCGCGGCGTGCCCGCCGAGGGCGCGCCGCGGCTCGTCTACGAGGATCGCGCCGGCTCGTACGGCGACGGCACGCCCTACGCCCTGCGGGCGCCGCGCCTCGCGATCGACGGCCTCGCCTACGGTCCGCTCGCGCCCGACGTGCTCACCTCGGTGCGGGTGGCGCAGCAGATCGCCGGCCTCGGGCTCCTCGCGGCGATGGACGACGCGGCGCTCCTCGCGCGCGCGGATCCCGACGACGCCGACGGCGACGGCGTCTCAGGTCGGGCGAACCTCGTCTGGGACCGTCGGCGCGGCGAGTCCGTCGTCGGCCGGTTCGGATGGAAGGCGAGCGTGCCGACGATCGAGCAGCAGGTGGCCGGCGCGTTCGTCGGCGACATCGGCATCACGTCGCCGCTCTTCGCGTCGGAGGACTGCACCGCCGTCCAGACCGCGTGCATGCAGGCGCCGAACGGCGGCTCGCCCGAGATCGACCAGCTGAAGCTCGATCTCGTCACCTTCTACGTGACGTTGCTCGCGGTGCCGGCCCGGCGCGACCTCGCCGATCCGGTCGTGCGCCGCGGCGAGGCACTCTTCGCGGCGACGGGCTGCGCGGCCTGTCACGTGCCGACCCTCGTCACCGCCGAGCTCGCCGGGTTCCCGGCGGTCTCGGGACAGACCATCCACCCGTACACCGACCTCCTGCTGCACGATCTCGGACCGGATCTCGCCGACGGCCACCCCGACTATCTCGCGAGCGGCAGCGAGTGGCGGACGCCGCCGCTCTGGGGTCTCGGACTGGTTCCCATCGTGAACGATCATCTCTTCCTCCTGCACGACGGACGCGCGCGCGGCTTCGCCGAGGCCATTCTCTGGCACGGCGGCGAGGCGACGACCGCCCGCGAGGCGTTCCGGACGCTCCCGGCCGGCGACCGCGACGCCCTCGTGCGCTTCCTGGAATCGTTGTGACGAAAGGACGCATCATGATCTCGAGAACGATCCTGGCGACGGCGGTCGCGGTGCTGGCGCTCACGGCCACGGCGGACGCCCAGCTCTGTGGGGATGCGGACGGCAGCGGCGCGATCAGCGTGACCGACGGCGTGCGCGTCTTGCGCGCGGCCGCCGGGCTCGGCGAGTGCGAGCTCGCGCGCTGCGACGCCGACGGCAGCGGCGCCGTGACGGTGAGCGACGGCGTCAACGTCCTGCGCGCGGCGGCGGGCCTCGGGACGCCGACCGGATGCCCGACCGGCGGTTCGCTCGGTCCGCGGCGCACCTTCCTGCGCGACCTCGCGAGCGCCGGAGCGATCGCGGGCTACCGTGCGCTCGCCTCGGAGGCCGCGGCGTTGGAGGTGGCCGTCGGGGATCTCGTGACCGCGCCGGGCGGCGAGCGCCTCGCGCTCGCGCAGGCCGCGTGGCGCGCCACGCGGCGCGCCTGGAAGGTGACCGAGGCGTTCCGGCTTGGCCCCTCGGAAGCGCAGCGGACGAGCGCCCGCATCGATTGGCCGTCCGCGAACACGGGCCAGATCGACGCCGAGATCGCCGGCGGCGGCGCGCTCTCGTCGGCCTACCTCGACACGCTCGGAGCCCAGAAGGTGGGGTTTCAAGCGATGGAATACTTCCTCTTCGACCCGGTCGGCGGCGTGCCCGGCGCGGTGGATCGGCTCCTCGGCAACGAGGACGCGCGACGGCGCGCCTATCTCCAGGCGCTCGCCACGAACGTGCGCGAGCGGACCGAGGCGCTTCGCGACGCCTGGGAGCCGGGGGGCGGCAACTTCGGCGACGACTTCGTCGCCTCCGGCATCGGTGGCTCGACGTTCGCCTCCTTGAAGGAGGCGTTCGACGAGGTCGTGAATCGCATGATCTTCACGGCCGAGACCGTCGAGGAGAACCGTCTCGGCGCGCCGCTCGGCGTGGACGGCGGCGGAGCGCGTCCCGACCTCGTCGAGTCACCGCGCAGCGGCGACGCCCTCGCCGGCATCGCCGCCAATCTCCAGGGCATCGCCGACGTCTACCGCGGCACCTACACCGGCGGCCAGGCGACGGGCCTCGGTGCGCAGGTGGCGCCGCTCAGCGCCGCGATCGACGCCGAGGTGCGCGCGCTCCTCACCGACGCGCTCGCGGCGGTCGCGGCGGTGCCGGAACCGCTCGCGGACGCGATCGTCGATCACCGCGAGGAGGCGCTGGCCGCCTACGAGGCGGTGCAGCGGTTGCGGCGGGCGTTGACGGTGGACGTAGCGAGCGTCCTCGGGGTGAAGCTCACCTTCGGCGGCAATGACGGAGATTAGCGGCGGACCGCGGCGCTTCGCGCGCCGCCCGGAGACGAAGGGTGTGAGGAGGTCATGGCTGGGCTCGTCGGTGGACGTGGCGTCGCTCGTCTTCTTCCGTGTCGCGTTCGGGGTGGTGATGCTGGCGGCGGTCGGGCGCTACTTCGCGTACGGGTGGATCGACTCGTTGTTCGTGCGTCCCCGCTTCTTCTTTGCGTATCCGGGATTCGAATGGGTCCAGCCGTGGCCGGCGTGGGGGATGTATCTGCACTTCGCCGCGCTCGGGGTGCTGGCGGCGGCGATCGTCGTCGGGTGCTTCACGCGGACGGCGCTCGCCGCGTTCGCGCTCGCCTTCACGTGGGTGCACCTGCTCGACAAGACGATCTACCTGAACCACTACTACCTGGTGAGCGTGCTCGCGGCGGTGATGAGCCTCCTGCCGATGGGAGCCGCCGGGTCGGTCGATGCGTGGCGCGCTCCGGAACGCGCGGCGGCGCGCGTGCCGGCGTGGGTGGTGTGGGTCCTTCGGATCCAGCTCGCGCTGGTCTACTTCTACGGCGGCGTGGCGAAGCTGAACGCCGACTGGCTCGTGCACGGGCAGCCGCTGCGCATCTGGCTCGCGGCGCGCGGTGATCTGCCGCTCCTCGGGCCGTGGCTCGAGCTGCCGTGGATGGCCTATGCGTTCAGCTGGGCGGGCGCGGCGTTCGACCTCGGCATCGCGCCGTTCCTGTTCTGGCGGCGGACGCGGCTTCTCGCGTACGGCGTGGTCGTCGTCTTCCACGTGCTCACGAGCCTGCTCTTTCCGATCGGGATCTTCCCGTGGCTGATGATCGGCCTCACCCCCATCTTCCTCGATCCTGGATGGCCGCGGCGCGTGCACGCGGTCGCCAGGGCGGCGGGGCTTCCCGCCATGGCTCGGGCGGCGCGTGCGGCCGGCGCGTCCGCCGGGCGGGTAGCGGTCGTCCGCGGCGAGCGCGCGATTGTGGCGGCGCTCGCGCTCCACCTCGCGCTCCAGGCGACGATCCCGCTCCGGACGTTCGTGGCGACCGACGACGTCGCGTGGACCGAGGAGGGGTTCCGCTTCGCGTGGCGCGTGATGGCGATGGAGAAGGCCGGCACGACGACGTTCCGGCTGCGCGATCCGGCGACCGGCCTCTCATGGAAGGTCGATCCGCGCGCCGAGCTGACGCCGCTCCAGGCGAGCATGATGGCGACCCAGCCCGACATGATCGCGGACTACGCGCGCCATCTCGCCGCCGAGGCGCGCCGCGCCGGACGCGGCGACGTCGAGGTCCGGGCCGACGCCTGGGTCTCGCTGAACGGGCGGCCGAGCCGGCGCTTCGTCGATCCCGAGGCCGACCTGGCGCGGGAGGCGCGGGCGCCGATCCTGCCGCGCCCTGGCGACTGACGCGCCGCGCGCGAGGGCGTGCCACGGGTCCGCGCCGCCCGTCTCGCGCCGGCGCTCAGCGCGCCGGCGGGAGCCGGAACGTGCGCTCGGTGTTGGCGACCGTGAGCCGCGCCGCTTCGGAGACGTCGAGCGCTCGGACGCGAGCGACCTCCTCCACGACCTGCCGCACGAGCGCGGGCTCGTTGCGCTTCCCGCGGTGCGGAAGCGGCGCCAGGAACGGCGCGTCGGTCTCGACGAGGATGCGGTCGCGCGGGACGAGCCGCACCACCTCGCGCAGGCGATCGGCGGTCTTGAAGGTCACGATCCCGGAGAACGAGAGGGCGAAGCCGAGCGCCAGGCACGCCTCGGCTTCGGCCGGCGTGCCGCTGAAGCAGTGGATCACGCCGCCGACCGATCCGGCGTCCTCCTCGGCGAGGATGCGGAGCAGATCGGGGAAGGCGTCGCGGCAATGGATCACCAGCGGCAGGCCGACGCGTCCCGCCTCGCGGACGAAGCGGCGGAGGTGTCGCTGCTGTACGTCGGCCGGGGAGTGCTCGTAGTAGTAGTCGAGGCCGGTCTCGCCGACCGCGACGACCTTCGGATGCTTCCAGAGGCGGCGAAGCTCGTCCCAGGTGTCGTCGGTGACCTCGCGCGCGTCGTGGGGGTGGACCGCGACGGCGGCGAAGACGTCGGGGTCGCGCTCGGCGATCGCGACGGCGGCGCGGTTGCTCGCGAGCGGCCCGCCGGAGCCGACCGTGATCATGCGGCCGACGCCCGCGGCGCGAGCGCGGGCGAGCACGGCATCGCGGTCGTCGGTGAAGGCGTCCTGGTCGAGGTGGCAGTGCGAGTCGATCAGCGGCACCACCGACGCGGGAGGCCGCCAGCTCTCCGCGCGCGGCCGGGACGTCACGCCGCCGTCGTCGCTCGAGGTTCCCATCGCGGACCGGTGCTCAGGGCTCGATGCGGGGAAAGAGCGGCACCGGCTTTCGCACCGCGTGGCCGGCGGGAAACGCGGCGCCCCACACGGCGCCCGGGAGACGGAGCGCGTCGGCCGGAAGGTCCAGCAGCGCGACGATGCGCTCCGCCGTCTCGGGGATGAACGGCGCCGCGAGCTGTGCGGTCGCGCGGAGCGCTTCCAGCAGATTGTGCAGGATGGCGCCGACGCGCGGCACGGTCGCGGGATCCTTCGCGAGCGTGAAGGGCGCGGTCTCGACGATGTACTTGTTCGCGTGGTCGGCGGCGCGCAGGATCGCTTCCAGCGCGCGCGACAGCATGAGGTCCGCGACCTGCGTCTCGACCTCGCGTCCGGCATCGGCGAAGGCGGCCGCGAGCGCGACGTCCTCGGGCCGCCGCTCGCCGAGCGGCTGCACCACGCCCGCGAAGTATTTCTGCTGCATCGAGAGGGTCCGACTGACGAGGTTTCCGAGGTTGTTCGCGAGGTCGGCGTTGATGCGAGTGACGAGCGCGTCCTCGCGGAAGTCGGCGTCGAGGCCGAAGACGCTCTCGCGCAGCAGGACGTAGCGGAAGGCGTCGCGCCCGTACTTCGCCTGCATGTCGAGGGGGCGGACGACGTTGCCGAGGCTCTTCGACATCTTCTGGCCGTCGACCGTCCAGTAGCCATGCACGTTGAGGTGATCGTAGAGCGGCAGGCCGGCGGCCATGAGCATCGTCGGCCAGTAGACCGCGTGCGGCTTCAGGATGTCCTTCGCGATGAAGTGCTGGGCGGCCGGCCAGAGTTCCCGGAAGCGCTCGGGGCCGAGCTCCCGTACGGCGGTCACGTAGTTGATGAGCGCGTCGAACCAGACGTAGGTCACGAAGCGGGCGTCGAAGGGCATCGCGATGCCCCACGTGAGTCGGCTCTTCGGACGCGAGATGCAGAGGTCCTCGAGGGGTTCGCGCAGCATGGCGAGCACCTCGTTCCGGTAGCGCTCGGGTCGAATCAGCGCGGGCTTGGCCTCGATCGCGGCCAGCAGACGCTCCTGGTACTTCCCCATCCGGAAGAAGTAGTTCTCCTCCTCGATGAAGTCGGGGACGGTCTTGTGGTCCGGACACTTCCCGTCGACGAGCTCCTTCTCGGTGTAGAAGCGCTCGCACCCCGTGCAGTAGAGGCCGCCGTAGCTGCCGAAGTAGATGTCCCCGGCGTCGTAGACCCGCTGCAGGATCTCCTGGACGGTGCGGACGTGGTCGGCGTCGGTCGTGCGGATGAAGCGGTCGTAGGTGAGGCCGCTCGCTTCCCAGGTGCTCCGGAAGATGCCGCTGATCCGGTCGGTGTAGGCTTTCGGAGCCTCGCCGGCCGCGGCGGCGGCCTCGGCGATCTTGTCGCCGTGCTCGTCGGTGCCGGTCAGGAAGTAGGTGTCGTACCCGCGCTGACGGTAGAAGCGCGCGATCGTGTCGCAGATGAGGCTCGTGTACGCCGAGCCGAGATGCGGCTCGGCGTTCACGTAGTACAGCGGGGTCGTCACGTAGACGCGCCGCGCTCCGTTCGCGGTCCCGTCAGGCGCCACGGCGTCCGACCGGATCCTCGGAGGTGGCCGCGCCCGCTGCGGAGGGGGTCGCGGAGGAATGAGTCGCGCTGGTCATGTCACTCGAGGCGCATCAGCATCTGCACGAGCGTGAGATTGCGGTTGGCGTTCTGGCGAAGCGCGCGCATCGTAGCATACGTCGTTTCGAGGTTGCGAAGGCTGCGCGCGACGTCGGGCGCTCCGACCGCATCGGCGAGGTCGGCGTTTTGCAGCTCGGCGTCCGCG
>WBZR01003109.1_pt2 | contig 14785 bp, 10 predicted proteins | sample 5204231 | NCBI WGS metagenome assembly WBZR01 (sample SAMN12412403, study PRJNA552823) | activated sludge metagenome | isolation source: activated sludge from anammox sidestream of wastewater treatment plant... | place: USA: Virginia | collected 2017-08 | reverse complement strand
CATTCCGCTGAAGGCTACGCCGCACATCGTGCACGGCAATGCGCTGCGGCTCGATTGGAGCGAGGTGCTGGCGCCGGAGCGCTGCGCGTATGTGCTGGGCAATCCGCCGTTCGTCGGCAAGCACTACCAGTCGCGATCGCAGAAGGCGGAGCTTCTCGAGGTTTTCGAGCACATGAAGTCGGCTTCGGACCTCGACTACGTCGCGTGCTGGTACGTGAAGGCGGCGCGCTACATCTCCGGAACGAACTGCCGCTGTGCATTGGTAGCTACGAACTCGATCACGCAAGGTGAACAGGTGCCCTTGCTGTGGCCGCTGCTACTCGATCGCATCGGCGTCAAGGTTCACTTCGCGCATCGTGCGTTCCAGTGGAGCAACGAAGCCCGTGGTGTGGCTGCGGTGCATTGCGTGATCATCGGTTTCGCCGCGTTCGACGTTGCCGACAAGACGCTCTTCGAGTACGAGGACCCAAGAGCGCTACCGCATGCCGTTCACAACGGCAACATCAGTCCGTACCTGACCTTTGCGTCTGACGTGATCGTGGGGAAGCGACAGCGACCCTTGGCCGACGTGCCGCCGATGTCGTGCGGCAGCAAGCCCAGCGACGGCGGACATCTGATCCTCAGTGCCGCCGAGCGCACTGCGCTTCTCGCTGAGTGTTCGTCGGCAGGTCCGTATGTCCGAAGGTACGTGGGCTCGGACGAGTTGCTCAACGGAGGTGAGCGGTGGTGTTTGTGGCTGGAGGGTGCGTCTCCAGAAACCCTGCGGACGATGCCTGCGGTGATGCGGCGCCTGCGGGGGGTACATGCTTTTCGTAGCGCGAGCAGTGCAGAGCCGACGCGACGGGCAGCAGCCACGCCGGGACGCTTCTTCTTCGTTGGACAACCGTCCACCTCGTACATCGCGATACCCGAGGTGTCCTCGGAGCGTCGGCGCTACGTGCCGTTGGACCTGCTCGCGCCCGACACGATTGCCAGCAACAAGCTCTACCTGGTGCCGACGGATGACCTATACATCCTCGGAGTCCTCCAGTCAGCGATGCACATGGCCTGGGTGTGGACCGTGGCCGGAAGACTCGAAAGCCGAATCCAGTATTCGGGCACGATGGTCTACAACACCTTCCCGTGGCCCGAGGCGCCGAGCGATGCCCGGCGCGCCGCGATCGAAGCCGCCGCGCAGGCCGTGCTCGACGCCCGCGCGATGTTCCCCGGCGCGACGCTCGCCGACCTGTACGACCCGCTGACCATGCCGCCGGCGCTGCTGAAGGCGCACCACAAGCTCGACGCCGCGGTCGATGCCGCCTACGGCAAGATGCCCGGCAGCCTCGAGTCCGACGCCGCGCGCGTGGCCTTCCTGTTCGAGCGCTACCGGAGCCTGACTTCACTGCTGCGGGCCGCGCCGGCCGCGCCGAGCAGAAGGCCGCGGCGCCGGGCGCCGGCCGGCTGATCCGCCGCACGCAACGCGCGCCCACGCTCCTAGGCGGCGGGCGTCTGCGCGATCGGCGCGCGCGCGCGGCTCTCGCGCAGCCCGAGCACGAACACCGTCGTCTGCCAGACGACGACGAGCGCGATCAGCCCGAGCAGCGTGCCGCTGATCGGCCGCGTTACGAAGGCCCCGAAGTGGCCGCGCGACAGCAGCATCGCGCGCCGGAAGTTCTCTTCGAGCATCGGGCCGAGGATGAAGCCGAGCATGAGCGGCGCGGCGTCCAGGTCCAGGCGCATGAACAGGTAGCCGGCGAGGCCGAAGACGGCGGTCGTGAAGACGTCGTCGAGGTTGTTGTTGATGCTGTAGGTGCCGATGCAGCAGAAGAACAGGATCGCCGGGAACAGCACCGCGTAGGGGATCTTGAACAGCGAGAGCCAGTAGCGCACCAGCGGCACGTTCAGGATGACGAGGAAGACGTTGCCCACCCACATGCTGGCCACCAGGCCCCAGAACAGGTCGGGGTGGCCGGCGATCATGTTGGGCCCGGGCTGGATGCCCTTGATGATGAAGGCCGCCATCATCAGCGCCATCACGGCGTTCTCGGGGATGCCGATGCTCATCAGCGGGATGAAGCTGGTGCGCGCGGCGGCCTCGTCGGCGGCAGCCTGGCCGGCCACGCCCTCGATCGCGCCGTGGCCGATCTCGTGCTTGAACTTGCTCACCTTCTTGTCGATCGCGTAGGCCGCGAACTGCGCGATCACCGGCCCGCCGCCGGGCAGGATGCCGAGGAAGGAGCCGACGGCGCTGCCGCGCAGCGCGCTCGGGATGATGCGCTTAAACTCGGCCCAGCTCGGCATCAGGTGGATCTTGCCGTTGAAGGGCGAGCGCTCCTCGTGCGCGTCGAGGTTGCGCGTGATCTCGGCGATGCCGAAGCAGCCCAGCGCCACGCTCACCAGGCCGACGCCGTCGGTGAGCGTCGGGATGTCGAAGGTGAAGCGCTGCACGCCGCTGTTGACGTCGGTGCCGATCTGCCCGAGCAGCACGCCCACCGCACACATCGCCCGGCCGTTGAGCAGGCTGCCGGTGGTGACGAAGCTCACGCAGACGAAGCCCACCAGCATCAGCGCGCAATAGTCGGCCGGGCCGAACAAGAAAGCCACCTCGCCCAGCGCGGGCGCCAGCCAGGCCAGCACGACGATCGCCACCGTGCCGCCGATGAAGCTCGAGATGCCGGCCGTGAACAGCGCCAGCCCGGTGCGGCCCTCGAGCGTGAGCTGGTAGCCGTCGATGCAGGCGACGATGCTGCTGGCGTGCGGGATCTTCATCGTGATCGCGCTCACGCTGTCGCCGTATTGCGCGCCGTAGTAGATGCCGGCCAGCATGATGAGCGCGCCGCCGGTCGGGATCGAGTAGGTGAGCGGAAGCAGCAGGCTGATCGTCGCCAGCGGCCCGAGCCCGGGCAGCAGGCCGACCATCGTGCCGACGACGCAGCCGATGGCGCAGTACATCAGGTTGTGCAGCGTGAGCGCGTGCTCGAAGCCGAAGGCAAGGTTGTGCAGGACTTCCATCGGGTTCAGAGCAGAGGCAGGTTGAGTCCGAGCAGCTTCTGGAAGCCGAAGGCGACGACGAGCAGGCCCGCCGCCACCAGCGCATTGCGCTTCCACGAGTAGCTCGACGCGGCCAGGCCGGCCGTGAAGACCATGAAGACGATGCCCGCGGTCATGTTGACCCAGTGCGAGACGAACGCGAAGCCGGCCAGCGCGAGCAGCAGCAGCCCGATGTTGCGCGGGTTGAACTCGAGGGGCAGCCGCGCCACGAGGCGCGCGCGCACGAGCGTCGCGAGCGCGATCAGCGCCAGCAGGCCGCTCACCATCAGCGGGAACAGGCCGGGGCCGGCGTGGCTCAGGTCGCCGATCTTGTAGTTGAGCGAGCCCAGCCCGAAGCCGAGCGCGATGGCCAGCAGGAACAGGCCACGCACGAGGTTGCGATCGTTCATGCGGAATCCCTGGCCCGGCGGACGGGCCCGATGCCTGCACTCTAGGCAGGCGCGGCGCGCCGTCGTGCGCCTAAGCGACTCACGACAGCGTGGCGACAGCTTCGCGCGGCGCGGGTGCGGCCAGGCGCGCGGCGAGCGCGCTGGCCGCAGCCACGGCCAGCAGCGCCAGTGCGAGGTCGGCCGGCGCGGGCACGGCGAAGTGCAGCAGGCGGCGCAGGCCCGGCAGCGCCAGCGCCAGCGCGAGGAAGCCGGCGGCCGCTGCGGCCACCGCCCAGAAGGCGCGTGCGGCCCGCGTGAACAGCATCGATGCGCCGAGCCCGGCACTGAGGTTGACCGTCACCAGCAGCAGGTTGCCCGCCGTCAGCGCCAGCACCGCCAGCGTGCGCGCCGCGTCGTCGGCGCGCGCGCCGCGCAGCGCCACGACGTACACCGCCAGCGTCGCGGCGAGCAGCAGGCCGCCCTGCACGAGGCTGCGCCACAGCGTCGGCCAGCCGACCAGGCTGGCCGCGGCGGCGCGCGGCGGCCGCTGCATGAGCCGCGGATCCTCGGGAGCGCCCTCGAAGGCGAGCGAGCACACGGGGTCGATCACCATCTCGGTCAGCACCACGTGCGCGGGCAGCAGCAGCGGCGGCAGTCCCCACAGCACCGGCAGCAGGGCAAGGCCGGCGATCGGCACGTGGATGGCGGCGATGTACGTCATCACCTTGCGCAGGTTGTCGTGGATGCGCCGGCCCATGCGCACGCCGCCGACGATGCGGCCGAAGTCGTCGTCGAGCAGCACCAGGCCGGCGGCCTCGCGCGCGACGTCGGTGCCGCGCATGCCCATCGCGATGCCGATGTGTGCCGCCTTCAGCGCGGGCGCGTCGTTGACGCCGTCGCCGGTCATCGCCACCGTCTCGCCGTTGCGCCCGAAGGCCTGCACCAGGCGCAGCTTCTGCTCGGGCGTGACGCGCGCGAACACGCGCACGCGGCGCACGGCGGCCGCCAGCGCCGCGTCGTCCAGGCGCGCGATGTCCGCGCCGCCGAGCGCGCCGGCTTCGACCGCGATGCCGGCCTGGCGCGCGATCGCCAGCGCGGTGGCGGCGTGGTCGCCGGTGATCATCGCCACCGCGATGCCGGCGCCGCGCGCCTGCGCCACCGCCGCCGGCACGCTGGCGCGCAGCGGATCCTCGAAGGCGACCAGGCCGAGCAGGCGCAGGTCGTGGTCCTGCGGCGCGTGCGCGCCGCCTTCGTCGCGGCCCGGCGCCTCGGCCACCGCGAGCACGCGCAGGCCCTCGGCGGCGAGCGCGCGCACCTTGGCCGTCAGCGGTTCGAGGCGCTCGGGCGCGAGCCGGCACAGCGCGAACACGGCCTCGGGCGCGCCCTTGGTCGCCAGGCGCTGCGCGCCGTCGGCGTCGTGCCACAGCTGCGACATCGCGGGCAGCGCCGAGGTCAGCGGGAATTCTCGCGCCAGCCGCCACCGCGGGTGCTGGTGCTCGGTGCCGGCGAGCGCCGCGTCGCCGAGCTCGAACAGCGCGCGCTCCATCGGATCGAGGCCGCCGCGGCGCGACGCGAGCAGCGCGTACTCGAGCAGCCGGTGCACGGCCTCGGGCAGCGGCTGGCCGGGGCGCGCCTCGACCTCGACGGCGGCGCCGCCCCCGGCCTCCTCGGTGACGAGGCGGCGCACGCGCATGCGGTTCTCGGTCAGCGTGCCGGTCTTGTCGACGCACAGCACGGTGGCCGCGCCGAGCGCCTCGACCACCGCCGGGCGCCGCGCCAGCACCTGGATGCGCGCCAGTCGCCACGCGCCGAGCGCGAGGAAGACGGCGAGCGCCATCGGAAACTCCTCGGGCAGCATCGCCATGCCGAGCGCGATGGCCGCCAGCACGCCCTCGGTCCAGGAGCCGCCGCGCAGACCGTACCAGAGTGCGAGCAGCGTGCAGGCGACCAGCGCCGCAGCGCCGAACAGCCGCACCAGACGGCGCAGTTGCCGCTCGAGCGGTGTCGGCGCCGACTCGAGCGCCGCCAGCGAGGCGCCGATGCGCCCGGCCTGCGTGCGGCGGCCCGTGGCCGCCACGTCGGCCAGGCCGTGGCCGGCGACGACGAGCGTGCCGGCGTAGACCTCGGCCCGGTCGTCGCCGCCGGGCGGCGGCAGCTCGGCGCCGGCGGGCGCGTCGCTGCCCCGCTTGCGCACCGCGGCCGACTCGCCGGTGAGCAGCGACTCGTCGAGCGCCAGGCCGGCGGCCTCGCGCAGCAGCGCGTCGGCGGCGACGCGCTCGCCTTCGCCGAGCAGCAGCCGGTCGCCCCGCACCAGCTCGCGCGCCGCGATGCGCTGCACGACGCCGTCGCGCAGGACACGCGCCTGCGGCGCGGCCAGCGCGCGCAGCGCGTCGAGCGCGTGCTGGCTGCGGCGCTCCTGGAAGACCACCAGGCCCACGGTAAGCAGCGCGAAGGCGCCCAGCAGCAGCCCTTCGCCGAGATCGCCGAGCACGAGGTACAGCGCCGCGGCCACGAGCAGCAGCAGGAACATCGGCTCGCCGGCGATGCCGCGCAGCGTGCGCAGCAGGCCCCGGCGCTCGCGGTCGCCGAGCTCGTTCGGGCCGTGCTGCGCCAGGCGCCGCTTGGCCTCGGCGCTGCCGAGGCCGGCGGGGCACTGCGGGCTTGCCATGCCGCGCAGTGTCGACGGCGGCCGCGGACGCCCGATTGAGGGTTCGCAGGAGGCAGCGTGTCTGGGTGGCGACCGCGCATCGGGAGCGGCCCGGATCCAGATCCTGTGCAGGTCCTTGGGGCCGCTTCCCCCGCGCGACGGCGCCAAGCGGTGCGGGCGCCGGTCGGGTCAGCTCCTGTGCATCTTCGTCGTGCCGCACGCCCATGCCGGGCGACTACCCCTGCAGCTCGTGCGGCGCGTGGAGGCGATCCCAGTAGTTGGAGGCAAGCCGGTGGTGGAGGGCCCAGTCGTGCAGTTGCGGTTCCGCGAGTGCGCGGCTGAAGCGATAGCCCTGGAAGGCATCGCAGCCCACGCGCAGCAGGTGCGCGAGTTGAACGTCGGTTTCCACGCCTTCGGCGAGCACGCGCAAGCCCAGCCGATGACCCATGGCGACAATCGCCTCGATCAGCACCGTCGGGCGCTTGCCCTGCTCGGGGCCGGCCGGTGCGTCGATGTCGACGACGAACGAGCGGTCGATCTTCAGCGTGTCGATCGGCAGGCGCCGCAGGTACGACAGACTCGAGAAGCCCGTCCCGAAGTCGTCGAGCGCGAGGCGCACGCCGAGCCGCCGAAGCTCGGCCATCTGCTGCAGAGCCGCTTCCAGATCGTCGACGAGCAGGCCCTCGGTGAGCTCGATCTCGAGGCTGCCTGCGGGCAGGCCCGAGCGCGCAAGCAGGCTCTCGACGCGTCGCGTGAAGTCGGCCTCCTTGAACTGGCGCGGGCTGACGTTGACGCTCATCGTCAGGCCCGTTGCCCAGGGATGCCCTTCGCCGCCGTGCTGCCAGCGCCGCAGGCAAGCCGTTGCCTGCTCCAGGGCCCAGTAGCCGAGCGGCACGATCAGGCCGCTCGCCTCGGCCTCCTCGACGAAGCTCGCCGGCGACACCATGCCGCGCCGGGGGTGCTGCCAGCGCACCAGCGCCTCCAGCCCCAGGAGCTGTCCGTTCGCGCCGACCTGCGGCTGGTAGTGCAGGACCAGTTCGTCGCCGCGCTCGAGGGCACGGGCGAGTTCGTTGCGCACCCTCAGTCGTGTCGCTGCGCGCTCCTGGAGTTCGCGCGAGAAGAAATGCAGCTGGTCCGGTCCCTGGCGGTCGGCCTGGTGCATCGCCGTCTCCGCCGCACGCAGCAGGCCCGTCGCGTTGCGCTCGCCATTCGGAATGAGAACGAGACCGGCCGTCGCGCGCAGGTGCAGCGCATGTCCCTGGATCTCGATCGGCTCGGCGATCGACGCGAGCAGGCGCTCGACGCATCGTGCTGCGTGGACGGCCGCCGCGTCGGGGTCGTCGGGCAGATCCGGGCTGAGCAGTGCGAAATGGTCGCTGTGGAGTCGCGCGAGCGTCGCGCCGCGCTCCTGCTGCGTGGTCATGCGTCTGGCGAGAAGCCTCAGCACGGCGTCGCCGGCTTCCATGCCGAGTGAATCGTTCACCGCCTGGAAGGCGACGACGTTGAGGGTGGCCAGGCAGGCGCGCCGTGCATGGGCGCGGCAGACCGCCAGCTCTTCGGCCACCCGTTCGAGGAGTGCGTGCCGACTCGCAAGACCCGTGAGCGCATCGAAGCGGGTCAGGCGGCTGATCTCGGCCTGCGCGGCGCGTCGCTCGCGCAGGTCGTGCAACGAGGCGACCGTGAGCCCGTCCGGGCCCGGCTGCAGGTGGCGCACGCTGGCCTCGGTGGGCACGATCTGGCCCGCGCTGTCGACGATGTCCACCTGCCAGATGCCGTTGATCCGCCTGCCGATGCGCTGCGCCAGCCGGGCGCGTTCGTGCGCAGCGAGCAAGGTGAACAGATCGCGCCCCAGCAAGCCGCCGGCCGGCACGCTCCACAGGCGCTCGGCGGCGCCATTGGCGTTGGTGATGCGCCCCTGACGATGCACGACGACGGCTTCGAGTGATGCATCGGCCAGTTCACGAAAGCGACGCTGGCCCTCATCCACTTCCGCGTTGCGTGCCTGGATGGCGGCGGCCATGCGCGCCAGCGCCTTGCTCATGTCCAGGAACTTGCCGCTGCCCGTGAACTGCGGCAGCGCCGTGTAGTCCCCGGCCTCGATGCGCGCCATGGCCGCCGACAGGATCGCCGCCGGACGGACGATGCCGTGATGGGCGAGCCAGAACAGTGCGGCGACGATCAGCAGCGAGGTGACGCCGAACACCAGCGCCTCCTCCCGGAATTGCGCCCAGATGTGGGCGATGCGCGGCCCGAGGTCGTACGCCAGCACGAGCGTGCCGCGTCGCACGGCTTGCCCCGTGCCGCTGCCGGCTTGCAGCGTGACCGGGCCGAGCGCCCAGAGCCGGCGGCCATCGGGGGCTTGCGCAAGCTCAGGGGTTCCGGTCTGGCGCACGCGCTGCGCCGCCTCGCGAGGAAAGCCCGGACCCTGGTCGTCGACGCTGCGGCCCGCTGCGCCGGGCTCGGCCGCGGCGAGCACCACGCCGTCGGCGCCGAGCAGGATGGCCTGCATGATGGCCGGATTCAGACGCAGCTCGGCGAGCTCGCTGTGCAGGTCCTGCTTCGCGCCGCGGCGCAGCGCAAGCTCCAGGTCGTAGGCCGTGCGCCGCAACTCGGCCGCTGCCTCGGCCTGCGCGGCTTCGTTGACTTCGTGCCGGTAGTCGTAGTGCAGCTTGCCGAGCAGGACCAGCAGCGACAGCAGGCCGGCCGCGAACACCACGCGCGGCAGCCAGCGGCGCAGACTGACCACGCGCAGGGTGTGCGGCGACGGTTCGGCGCGCACCCGCTTCGAGCTGGCGTCGCGCGGGCTCTGCCCGACCGGCCCGTCGTGCGGCAGCCGGGACTGCCCGCTGCGCGGGCCGGCTTGCCCGGGCCCGACCTCAGAGGGTGGTCCAGCCATCGGATCCCGCGGCGCCCGCCGCCGCTTGCGCCGTCGCTTGGTCAGCACGCGGTTCGGTCCTGGCCATGGCCTTGCCTGTCGACCTGACGGCGCCGGCGCCTTTCGGGAAGCTGGCCGGCGGCAGGCCAGCGGCCGTGCCTGCTGCAGCCGGCCGCACTTCGCCAAGGCCATCGAGCTTGAACGCGCTCATGACGCGGGCCAGCTCCGACGCCTGGATGCGCAGGCTCTCGGCCGCCGCCGCCGTCTGCTCCACCAGCGCGGCGTTCTGCTGCGTGACCTGGTCGAGCTGCTGCACGGCATCGCCGACCTGGTTCACGCCCTGCGACTGCTCGACCGCAGCATGCGTGAGGTCGCCGATCATCTGACTCACGCGCTGCACCCGCGTCACGATCTCGGTCATCGAGGCACCGGCGTCGTCGACTTGCTGCGCGCCCGCTTCCACCTTCTCGACACTCGCACCGATCAGGCTCTTGATCTCCCTGGCCGCATCGGCGCTGCGCTGCGCGAGCGTGCGCACCTCGGATGCCACCACGGCGAAGCCGCGGCCCTGCTCGCCGGCGCGCGCCGCCTCGACCGCGGCGTTGAGGGCCAGGATGTTGGTCTGGAACGCGATGCCGTCGATCACGCCGATGATGTCCGAGATGCGGTGCGAGGCCCCCGAGATCTCGCGCATCGTGCTCACGACCTGACCCACCGCGCGGCCGCCGGCCTCGGCCGCCTCGGCCGCGCCGGAGGCCAGCCGGTTGGCTTCGCGCGCGGTGTCCGCGCTCGTCTTGGCGGTGCTCGAGATCTCCTCCATCGACGCCGCGGTCTGCTGCAGGTTGCTCGCCTGCTCCTCGGTGCGCTGGCTCAGGTCGGCGTTGCCGGTGGCGATCTGCGACGACGCGGTGGCGATGCTGTCGCTGCTCTGGCGGACCTGGCTCACCAGGCGTGCCAGACCCTGCTGCATGTCGGCCAGCGATGCCAGCACGCTGCCGCGCGCGGCCGCGGCTGCGCCGGCCACCGGAGTGAGATCGCCGCCGGCAACGCGCTGGGCCACCTCGCCCAGGGCGCCGGGCTCGGCACCGAGCGCGCGTGTGAGCGAGCGCGTGATCAGGATGCCGGCCAGCGCCGCCACGGCAAAGGCGACCGCACAGCCCCCGATCAGCAGGTTGCGGTGCAGGGCATAGCTGCTCTCGGCGTCGGCCACGAGTGCAGCCGAGTCGCGTTCCGAGTCTTCGCGATACTCACGTGCCGATTCGCGCAGGGCTCCCAGCAACGGCGCGGCCTGCTCCGCCATCTTCGTCAGTGCTTCGTCGCGCTTGCCGTTCGTCGCGAGCTCGACGACTCCGAGTGCGACCGGCGCCAGCCGCTTCTCGGCCTCGGCGAACTGGGTCGCGCGGTTGCGGTCGTCTTGCGATACGCCGGCCTGCGCGACCATCTGCGCCAGTTGGTCGAGGCGCTTCTCGACCTTCTGGTGGTCCTTCATGAACTCGGCCTTCGCCGCCTCGCGTGCCGTGGGCGTGCCGGCATTGACGACGTCGCGCAGCAGCGCGGCGCGCTGCTCGATCGCGCTGCGCGTCTCGAGCAGCATCAGCAGCCTTGCATTGATGCCGTGGACGTAGTCCGAGAAGCGCAGGTTGCCGCTGCTCAGCGAGACCACCGAGAGAGCCGACACCGCGACGATCAGGGCGGCGAGGGCGCCGAAGGCCAGCGTGAGCTTGGCGCGTACGGTCAGATTCTGCATGTTCATCTCGAGGGCTCCATGGATCGATGGGTTCGTTGACGGTGATGGCGATGGTCAGTCATTGCGCATGCAAGCAATCGTCCGAAAAGAGCCGTTGCAAGAACGCACTAGCCGCCCCCGCAGCCCGGATATCGGAATGCGGAACGCAGCTCTCGTCCGCGGCGATCATGCGCGCGCGGCTTCATCGCTGATGTCGCGGCAGGAATGGTTGGCGCGTCATCATGGTCTTGCGCTTGAAACGACTGAGAGTCAGGCGCAGTCGGTGATTGCCGTTGTGGCCCCGCTCATGCACTCGCGCGTCACCGGCGACGCCGCGCCGTTGCGCCGCGCGCACAGCGCTGTGCGCCTGCGCGCGCCGCGTGCGGCTTCGCGCTGCCGCCGCCAGCGGCTACCATCGACGCCGAGGCCGCTTCGCGGCGTGAACCCAGCAACATGAGCGAGCATTGCGCAGACGAGGGCGGGCCGCTGGCCGGCCGCCACATCGTGCTCGGCCTGGCCGGCGGCGTGGCCTGCTACAAGGCCGCCGAACTCGCGCGCGAGCTCACGCGGGCCGGTGCCAGCGTCCAGGTGGTGATGACCGAGGCGGCCTGCCGGTTCATCACGCCGGTGACGATGCAGGCGCTGAGCGGCCGCGCGGTGTTCACGAGCCAGTGGGACGAGCGGGCGCCCGACCGCATGGCGCACATCGGGCTCACGCGCGGCGCCGACGCGGTGGTCGTCGCGCCGGCCAGCGCCGACTTCATCGCCCAGCTCGCTCAGGGCCGGGCGGCCGAGCTGCTGGCGCTGCTGTGTCTGGCGCGGCCGGCGCAGGTGCCGCTCGTGGTGGCGCCGGCGATGAACCGCGAGATGTGGGCGCATCCGGCGACGCAGCGCAACGTCGCGCAGATCCGTGCCGACGGCGCGGCCGTGCTCGGGCCGGCGGCCGGCGCACAGGCCTGCGGCGAGGTCGGCGAGGGCCGCATGCTCGAGCCCGACGAGCTGCGCGACGAGCTGGTCGCGCTGTTCCAGCCCAAGCTGCTGGCGGCGCGCCGGGTGCTCGTCACCGCCGGGCCGACCTTCGAGGCCATCGACCCGGTGCGCGGCATCACCAACCGCTCGAGCGGCAAGATGGGCTTTGCCGTCGCCCGCGCCGCGGCCGAGGCCGGCGCCGCCGTGACGCTGGTGGCCGGCCCGGTGGCGCTGGCCACGCCGCGCGGCGTGACGCGCATCGACGTCGACAGCGCCGAGCAGATGCTGGCGGCCGTGCTGCCGCTGGCGCCGTCGCACGACGTCTTCGTGGCGACGGCCGCGGTGGCCGACTGGCGGCCGGCCGCGCGCGCCGAAGAGAAGATCAAGAAGGACGGTTCGGGCGCGACGCCCACGCTGGCCTTCGTCGAGAACCCCGACATCCTGGCCACCGTGGCGCGCCTGCCCGAGGCCGAGCGCCCCTGGTGCGTGGGCTTCGCCGCCGAGAGCCACGACGTGCTGCGCCACGCGCGCGCCAAGCGCCTGCGCAAGGGCGTGCCGCTGATCGTGGCCAACCACGGCCCCTCGACCTTCGGCCGCGACGACAACGCGCTCGTGCTCGTCGACGCCGAGGGCGAGCGCGAGCTGCCGCACGGTGCCAAGATCACGCTGGCGCGCGCGCTGGTGGCCGAGATCGCGGCGCGCCTGCCGCGCGCTGCAGGGCGGGGGCCATGAGGGCGGCGGGCCGCTCCCGAGCGCCGATCACGCAGCGCGCAGCGCGCAGGACACTCCGGTGAGCGCGGCGGTCGTCGATGTGCGCATCCTCGATGCGCGCATGACCGATCTGCTGCCGGCCTATGCGACGCCGGGCAGCGCGGGCCTCGATCTGCGCGCCTGCATCGACGCGCCGCTCGTGCTCGCGCCGGGCGACGCTGCGCTCGTCGCCACCGGCCTCGCCATCCACATCGGCACGCCCGGCCTGGCGGCGATGCTGCTGCCGCGCTCGGGCTTAGGCCACAAGCACGGCATCGTGCTCGGCAACCTGGTCGGTCTGATCGACAGCGACTACCAGGGGCCGCTGATGGTGAGCTGCTGGAACCGCGGCAGCGCGCCCTACACCGTGCAGCCGATGGAGCGCATCGCGCAGATGGTCATCGTGCCGGTGGTGCAGGCGGCGTTTCGCGTCGTCGACGCGTTCGAGGTCTCGGCGCGCGGCGCAGGCGGATTCGGTTCGACCGGAAGCGGCTGAGCGAAGTCACGGGCGCCGCGCTGCCGGTGCGGCGCAGGTGCCCGTCGGTGCGCTGCACGTTGCGCGGTGCCCGGCGCGATGATCGCCGCCGTGCGCGGCGCGCACGGGTGCCCGTCGATGCGCGCTGCACGTGGCGCGGGCGCGCTTTGTTCCTTCACACGCTCAGTGCAGGGCGTCCGGCGCCTTGCCGCCGGCGCCGAACAGCGCGAGCGGCGCCGCGCCCACCGTGCGCGCGGCGATCTCGTCTTCGCTGGCGGCCCGCACCGCCACCACCTTCAGGTGCAGGTGCAGCGCGATGCCGGCCAGCGGGTGATTGCCGTCGAGCACGACGTGCGACGGATAGACCTCGGTGACGATGTAGACGCGGTCGGCCGGCATGTCCGCCGTCGCATGCCCCGGCGGCAGACCCTCGAAGGCCATGCCGGCCTCGAGCGGCTCGGGGAAGAGCTTGCGGTCCTCGAAGCACACGAGCTCGGAGCGGTAGTCGCCGAAGGCTTCCTCGGGCTCGAGGTGCAGGCGCAACTCGGCGCCCGGCTCGTGACCGGCCAGGGCCTCCTCGACCTTGGCCAGCAGGTCGTCGCCGCCGTAGAAGAACTCGACCGGCTCGGCGAGCTCGTCCAGAGGCTGGTTCTGTGCGTCGGCGAGCTTCCAGGTCAGGCTGACGACGCAGGGGGAGTCGATTTCCATGCGTCGATGATCGCACGCCGCCCCTTGCGGCGCAGGGCGGGCCTGCGTGCGCAACAATGCGCCGTTGCCGTGCGGCCGCGGCGCGCAGGCCGACGCGCAGGCCGATACGCGCAGGCCGATACGCGCGGGGCCGATGCGTGCGGGGCCGATGCGTGCGGGCCGATGCGCGCGGGCCGATGCGCGCGGGCCGATGCGCGCGGGCCGATGCGCGCGGGGCGGCACCCGCTGCGTTCGGCGACGAGCCCGAGGAGGACACGAGATGCAGACCGAAGGCGCACCGTGCATCGACTCGCGCGCCGCTTTCGCGGCGGCGCTGCTCTGGGGCTTCGCGCAGGCCTGCGAGGGCGGCGCGCGGCGCATCGTCTGCGTCGACCCCGATTTTGCCGCCTGGCCGCTGGACGATGCCGCATTGCTCGAGCGACTGACGGCCTGGCTGCAGCGGCCGCAGCGTCGACTCGTGCTGCTGGCGGCCGGCTACGACAACGTGGCGCGCTGCCAGCCTCGCTTCGTCGCCTGGCGGCGCCACTGGGCGCATGCGGTCGCGGCCTGGCAGGCGCCCGAGGACCTGTGTCCGACGCTGCCGACCTTGCTGCTGGACGACGACGCGTTGCTGGTGTGGCTGGTCGAGCGCATGCACTGGCGCGGACGAGCCCTGCTCGACGCGCGCGAAAGCCGCCCGCATCGCGACGAGATTGACGCGGTTTTGCAACGCTCGACGCCCGCGTTTGCGATAACGACCCTCGGACTATAGGGATTGCACCTAGGCTGCCTATAATGCCCGGTTAGGCATGGGACCGGTCTGTCCCCTTGTCTTCTCTTGGTTCTCTCGAAGGCGGCCCTGCGTTTCGCGGCGCCGCCGAGGGGGCCGGGTGCATGAAGGTTTCGACCCATAACTCCCTGAGGACACTCGCAATGAACAAGTCGCTCGTACTGGCTTCCCTGGTTGCTGCCGTCGCGCTCGCCGCCTGCGGCAAGAAGGAAGAACCCGCGCCGGCCCCGGCGCCCGCGGCCGCTCCCGCGCCCGCACCGGCTGCGGCCCCCGCCTCCGAGGCTGCCTCGGCCGCCGGCGACGCCGCCTCGGCAGCCGCGCCGGCTTCCGCCGCGTCGCAGTAACGCCGTTCCCGGCCGCCCGGGCCGGACACGAAAAGGCCGCCCTCGGGCGGCCTTCGTCCTGGTGCGGCGTCCGGCGCCGCACCGCCCACGCTCCTAGTACAACATCCCTGAAATTGCTTTACAT
>WBZR01003316.1_pt1 | contig 14787 bp, 15 predicted proteins | sample 5204231 | NCBI WGS metagenome assembly WBZR01 (sample SAMN12412403, study PRJNA552823) | activated sludge metagenome | isolation source: activated sludge from anammox sidestream of wastewater treatment plant... | place: USA: Virginia | collected 2017-08 | reverse complement strand
GATTGTCACTGGTTATGGGATGCCGAGCGACTCCGCCAGGGCCGCCAGCGCCTGCGTGAAGCAGCCCAGCGGCGCGCGCACGATGCCCGCGCCGATCTGGCCGATGCCGGCCTCGCGATGCGCGATGCCGGTGGTGAGCACCGGCCGGATCCCGGTGTCCACGACCTTGCGCACATCGATGCCCGCCGGCGCGCCGGCGAACTCGAGGTTCGGCAGCGACATGGCCGGATTGCGCGTCCAGGCGACGTGCGCCATCTCGCGCGAGTATCCGATCGCCTGCGCGACCGTGCCGCCAACGAGCTTGACGAGGGCCGGCGACGCAGCGAGCGACAGCCCGCCGAAGCCGGCGGTCTCGCAGATCGCGCTGTCGCCGAGGTCGGGATTCGCGTCGGCGGCCTTGAAGCCCGGAAAATACAGTCCGACCGGCGTGTCCGACGGCGCCTCGAACCAGCGCTTGCCCAGGCCGCTCACGCGGATCGCGGTGGTGACGCCGTTCCGGGCAATCGCGGTGACGATGCTCGAGTGCTCGACGCCGTGCGCCGCGTCCATGGTGGCTTTCGACGCAGCCATCGAGAGGTTCAGGAAGAACTGCGAGTTCGCGGCGATGAACGCGAGCGCCGCAGCCACGCCCGCGCGGTCGAAGTCGCTCGCGGCGAGCGCGGGCGCGACGCTCATGAAGAAGAGCGCGGTCGCCGCGGCGTTGCGGCTGTGCACCTCGTCGCCCATGAGCAGCGCCTGGGATTGAATGGTCTTCAGGTCGATCCCGTCGTGCGCGCGTGCGACCGCGGCCTTGACCGCCGGGGCGAGCACGTTCTCGATCCAGCGCAGCTGCTCGAGCACCTGCGGCGAGTAGGCGCCGAAGCGGAGCACGCGGCCGATGCCTTCGCTGAAGTTCGAGTAGGCCGTGTTGCCGTGCGTGCCGTTCTTCACGACGAACAACGGCATCGACTGCGAAATGACGCCCGACATCGGGCCGACCGCGTTCCGGTCGTGGCACTGCGCGAACCGGATCTCGCCGCGCCCGAGCAGCGCCTCCGCCTCCTCCGGCGAGGCGGCCCAGCGCTCGTAGAGCGCCGCGCCGATCATCGCGCCCCGCATCGGCGGACACATCCTCTCCCAGGGCACCGGCGCCCCCGCGTGCAGCAGCATGCGGTCCATGTCGGGCCAGACCTCATGCGCATGCAGCGCCACGTCGACCAATCTCGGCTGCGCCGCAAGCATGCGCGCCGTCGCAGTGTCGTTCGCCCGGTCGATGCGCGAGCCGGCGGACTCGGGGTCCGCCGGGTCGCCGAGGAGTTGCGCGAGCTGCCATGCAAGCCCCGCCTGGCCGTCGCCCGGCGGTTGCCACTCGACGTGCCAGACGGACTTGCCCTGCAACCGCACGCTCTCGACGAACGCTTCGATGCCGACGTTGACCACCGCCAGCTCGTCCTTCAGCAAGTGGCTCATTGGATCGTCTCCACCGCCGGGTGTTCGGCGCCGTCCATGCTCTGCCCGCCGAGCCGTCCCGTCAGCCCCAGCGCGCAGCCCGCCAGCATGTCCCAGCCGGAGGAATGCCCGATCATCACGAGCCCGCGCGCGGCGCCGAGCGCCTCGGCAGGATTGCCGCCAGCGAGCGCGCGCAAGAGCGCCGCGAGCGGCGCATACGTCTCACCGGCGACGAGGTCGCCGAAGAGCGCAGCGCTCACCTCGTTCGTCCGCACGTGCGCGGCGGCCACCAGCCGGCCCGCAGCAGCGTGCCAGGCGGCTGATCCGCCCTCGGCGCGGACCCGGAAGAGCCGGGCGCAGAGCGCAGCGCCGACGAAGTCGTCACCCGAGGGCGTGAGCCCGGGTCCGAGGCCGAGCAGCGAGTGCGCGGCGGCGCCGGCAGCACCCGGATCGTCCGCGCGCAACGCCCGCGCGAACGCGCGCACGTGCGGCACGGCGGCGTCCAGCGGGAATGGCGGCAAGCGGCCGGCGAGCAGCGTGCCGAGCCCCTGCGGTGAGCCGATCGCATGCACGTTCGCGAGCACACGCGCGCACGTGCGACGCGCCGCGGCGAGCGCCGCGTGATTCGGGGCCGGCAGCATGCACGGCCGCGCATCGGGCACCGGCAGCGCGCCGAAGCGCACGTTGCGGGCGCCCGGAAGCGGTCGCTCGATGCGCACGGCGCGCGGATGCGCCGCCGGCAGCCGGTGGCTGACCCAGATCAATTCTCCCGCCGCGCGCAAGTACGGCGATGCCGGATATGCCGGCATCGCCTCGGCGTGACCGGCGCTCCGCTCGAGCGCCGCCCGCGCCCGGGCGCCGATCCCCACCACGATGAGCCGTTCGTCGAGCGCCATTGCCGCGACTGCAGGCGGGGCTCAGGGATTCACGCTGACCGAGCGCGCCGCGACGACGCTCGCCGCGAGCCGCGCCGCGGCGGTCGAGGTCGAGACGACGTTGACACCCGCTTCGCGGAGCGCCTTGGCTTGGGCCGACCGGCGCTGCGGATCCTCTTCCGTGCCGCAGGCGAACGCAACGAGGATCAGGTGCCGCCCGCCGCGCAGCGCCGTCGCGCGCGCCTCACGGATGGCGGGGGCCAGTGCCCCGGCCGGGTCGGCATGAGCGCCGTAGCCGAGCACGACGTCGAACATCACCAGCGCGGTCTCCGGATCGCGCGCTTCGGCGACGAGCCGCTCGGCCCGCGCGCTCTGATCGATCATCGGATGCGGCCGCCCCACGGTGAACTCGCCCGCGCCCATGTCGATCATGCAGTGCGAGACGCTCGGCGCGTGCTCCGGGATCCGGTGCGCCTTGTCGATCGGCGCGTTCGACCAGGCGATCACGCCTGCCGAGCGCAGCACGACCTGCGCCTCGGTGCAGAAGGTCCCGCCCGCATAGAGTCCGCGCACGTAGCGCTGCGACGGCGCGAGCATCGTGAGCTCCGCCGGCAGCGTCGCCGTGCCGTCGAGCACCGACGCGGAGGGCTGGTAGGCGTTGCCCCGCGCGAGCGCCACCGCGGCGGTTGCAGCATCCTCGAGCGTCGACACGACGGTCAGGTTGCGCCCGGACTTGGGCCCGCTCGCGCCGAGAAACAACACGACGACCGGCTTGCCCACGCGCGCGGCGTCGGCGAGGACCCCCTCGGCGACCGGCTTGGCGGGCGGCTTGGAGACGATCACGACGACGTGCGTGTCGCGATCGGCCGCGAGCAGCGCCATGGCTTCGCGCATGGTGGCGGCACCGACCTCGGCGAGCACGTCGCGGCTGCCGGTGCCGATTGCATGCGACACGCCCTCGCCCGCCTGGTGGATGAGCGTGCTCACGTGCTGGATGCCGGTGCCCGACGCGCCGGTCAGCCCGATCACGCCGCGGCGCACGGCGTTCGCGAAGCCGAGCGGCACGCCGCCGAGGATCGCCGTGCCGCAATCGGATCCCATCACCAGCAGATGCCGTGCGGCGGCAAGGCGCTTCAGCGCGATCTCCTGCTCGAGCGGGACGTTGTCGCTGAAGAGAAACACGTGCAATCCGCGCTTCAGCGCCTTCAATGCCTCGGCCGCTGCGTACGGTCCAGGGACCGAGATCTGCGCGAGCGTCGCGGGCGCGTCCCCCGCGAGCGCCATTGCGAGCGAGCGGGACACGATCTCGCCGGCGCCGGGCGCATGCACCGTGGCGTCCCCGGTGACGAGCAGCCGTTCGGCGTCCTGCAGCGCCTCGTCGATCTCGGCTTGCGTGGCGCCCTCGACGACGATCAGCAAGTCGCCGGGCTGTGCGGCCACGAGATTCTCCTCGAGCAGGCCGGCCTGCTCGAGGACCGCCTTGTTGGCCGGCGTGCCCATGACGAGCGTCGCGCGTGCGATGCCGCGCCGCCCGGCGATCGACTGCGCGACGCGCATCAGCGCGACCGAGTCCTTGTAGAAGCCGGGCTTGATTGCTGCGACAACGGGCACTGGAGCGATCCCTTACGCGCCTACGCGCTGCGAAGCGAGTATGCCACACGCGTTCTGGCAACGGCCCCGTCCAGCGTGCGCGGAACGTGCCACTGCCGGTCGGAAAGTCAGCCCGGAAGCACGCACGCGTTGCACTCGCGCTCGCACCGCTCGCTCGTCGGCCGGATGTCGGCGGTCCGGTTGAGGAAGCGCTCGAGGTGCCTCAGCGGCATCGTGGCCTCCCCGCCTCGCGCATGCCGATCACACGACCTTCAACTTGATCGTACCGACGCCGTCGACGCCACCCTCCAGCACGTCGCCGCGCTTCACCGCCGCCACGCCGGCGGGCGTCCCGCTGAAGATGAGATCGCCCGGCGCCAGCGTGAAGAGCGTCGAGAGGTACGCGATCATCTCGGGGATGTTCCAGACGAGCTGCGAGAGATCGCTCGACTGCCGGGTCTCGCCGTTCACCTTCAGCCAGATCGCGCCCTTACCCGGATGACCGATCTTCGCCGCCGGCACGATCGCGGAGCAGGGCGCGGAGGCGTCGAAGGCCTTGCCGGTGTCCCACGGCCGGCCCATCTTCTTCGCCTCGGCCTGCAGGTCGCGGCGCGTCATATCGAGGCCGACCGCGTAGCCGTACACGTGCCCGAGCGCCTTCTCCACCGGAATGTTCGAACCGCCCTGGCCGATGGCGACGACAAGCTCCATCTCGTGGTGCACGTCCTTGCTCATTGGCGGGTAAGGAAAGTCCGCGCCGTCGGTGACGATGGCGTCGGCGGGCTTCAGGAAGAAGAACGGCGCCTCCCGCGTCGGGTCGTGGCCCATCTCGCGCGCGTGCTCCGCGTAGTTGCGGCCCACGCAGTAGATGCGACGCACCGGAAAGCGCGCCTTGGTTCCCGCCACCGCGAGCGATGGGACTGGCGGCGCCTGAATCACGTACTCCATGGGTTTCTCCAGCTCACGGATCGAACGAAGCTGCCGGCGGGCAGCGCGGGCACGCGTTCGCTCATGTTCTATTTGGTCGCGTCGCCGCCGTCGACGATCACCAGCTCCACTTCGCCGGCGCCGCCCGCGCGGAATGCCGCCGCCTCCTGGTACTCCGGCGACTCGTGGCAGGCCACCGCCTGCTCGAGGGACGGAAACTCGACCACGACGAAACGTTGGAACTTCTCCGGCCCCTCGAGGATGCGGTAGCGCCCGCCGCGCGCGAGCACCTTGCCGCCGAAGCGCGCGAGGACGGCAGGCACGCGATCGGTGTATTTCTTGTACGCCACCGCGTCATTGATACGGGACCGGGCAACCCAGTAGGCAGGCATACATCCTCCTTTCAGTCGGTCATTTTACTTCGCGATCGCGTGCCCGAGCGCCGGCAGCCAGGTCGCGATTCCCGGGAAGGCCGCGATCACCACGATCACGCCGAGCAGCGCGATCCAATAGGCGATCGAGCCGCGAAAGATCTCCCCGACCGAGGCTTCCTGCGGCAGCGCCGCCTTTACCGTGAAGACGAGGATGCCGAAGGGCGGCGTGAGCAGCCCCGTCTCGATGGCGAGGATGCCGAGGATCGCGAAGGCGAGCGGATCGAAGCCGAGCGCCATCGCGATCGGTCCGAACACCGGCACCGTCAGCAGGATGATCGAGATCGAGTCGATCAGGCAGCCGAGCGCGAACCAGATCGCGACCATCACCGCGAGCGAGCCCCAGGGCCCGAGACCCGAGGTGAGGAAGAACTCCTTGGCGGCGTTGGTCACGCCGGTCATCGAGAGCACGCGGGAGTAGAGCTGCGCACAGAAGAGGAGGAGCAGGAGCGGCGCGGACGTCCGCCCGACCGAGAGGATCACCTCGAAGAGCTCCTTCGTGCGCAGCCCCTTCCAGAGCGCGAGCAGCAGTGCGAGCGTCGCCCCGACGCCCGCACCCTCGGTCGGGGTGAAGAAGCCGAGCCAGATGCCGCCGAGCGTGAGCCCGACGAGGAGGAACACGAGCCCGGAGCTGATGAGCAGCCGGCGGAATTCCTCGTCGCTTGCCTCGGTCTCGCTCGACCGGTCGCCCGGCGTCGCGGCGCCGCGCGGACCCTCCCCCACCACCTCGGGGCGTGTCCAGGCGACATAGAGGATGTAGGCGCAGTAGAACGCGACCAGCACGAATCCCGGCAGGATCCCGGCGATGAAGATCTTGCCCACCGCCTGCTCGGTCAGCACACCCCACACGATCATCAGGACGCTCGGCGGAATGAGCATCCCGAGGCAGGCGCTGCCGGCGATGCAGCCGAGGGCGAACTTGCGCTCGTACCCGTAGCGCTTCATCTCCGGATAGGCGATGCGCGAGAACGCGGCCGCCGCCGCGATCGACACGCCCGTGACGAAGGCGAAGACCGCGTTCGCGAGCACGGTGGCGATCGCGAGCCGCCCCGGGAGCCACTTGGAGAGCCGCTGGGTGAGCGCGAAGAGATCCCTCGCCGCCCCGACCTTGGCGAGGAATTCCCCCATCAGCATGAAGAGCGGAATCACCGCGAAGACGTAGTCGCGCAGCGCCTCGTAGGCCGTGCTCCCGATGAAAGACCGCACGACCTCCATGTCGCCCTGCATCATGTAGATGCCGGCGACGGCGGTGGTCCCGAGCGCAACCGCGATGTGCACGCCGGCGAGGACGAGCGCGACGAGAATCACGACGAGCAGCAGCATCTCGAGCGTGCCGAACACGACTTCGACCCCTCAGCGGAAAGACGTCCGCACGCCCGGCCCGCCGCTCATCCGATCGCCTCCGGCGGCACGGCGGGCGCATGATCGCCGCGAATGAAGGCGCCGATCCGATCAGCGGCGAAAAGTGCGTAATTGAGCGCGGCGAGGAAGGTGCCCAGGACGACGACGAAGCGCGCCGGCCAGGACGGCACCCGCAACGCGCCCTCGCCCTCGAATTCGTTCGAGTTCCAGGCGTACATGGCCGGATCCATCGCACCCCAGGCCACCAGGCCGAAGAAGATCACGCCGAGGAGCGCGCCGAAGATCTCGCACGCGTGCCGTCCGCGCGGCGGCAGGTGCGCAACGACCGCGTCCACCCAGATCATGCTGCCCGAGCGGATCGCGTACGCCGCCTGGAGGAAACACACGATGACGATCGTCGCGGAGACCATCTCGGGCGTGCCCTTCACGGGGCTGTTGAAGACCACCCGCCCGATCACGTCGGCGCAGACGAGAAAGCAGAGCAGGAACGCGAGCGTCGCCGCGACGACGAGCAGCGCCCGCGCGATCCAGTCGTTGATGCGGGCAATCATCGGGAGGCGGTTCCAGCAGACAGGTCAACCGCGTGCGCGCGCGGCCTCGTCCCGGATGCGGGTGAGGCCGGGGCGACCGCGGCGCAGCGAAGCCGGATCTACTTGATCTGGTAGCGCACCGGCCACTTGTGGCCGAGCCTCTCGGCCTCCTCGAGTGCGAGCTTGAGCACCTGGCTCGCCGGCAAACCGGCCTTGTCGAGCTCGGTCGCCTTCTGCTGCGGCCACTCCTTGAGCGAGTTCGCCCAATCCACGCGCACCGAGTCGGGGAGCTGCTTCACCACGGCACCGACCCGCTTGAGCTCCGCGATCTGCTTTGGATAGTCCGCCTCGTTCACCGTGCCGGTCTTCGCCTCGTACTCGCGCCCGACCTCGACCAGGATGGCCTGCACCTCCTTCGGCAGCTTGGCGAAGCGCGCCGAGTTCACGGTGAGTCCGTGCCAGGTGATCGCGCCGAACCCGATCTCGGTGTAGTACTTGGCGACTTCGTACAGCTTGAAGTTCAACCAGCCGGACGGGAACATGATCCAGCCGTTGTAGACGCCGGTCTGCATCGAGGTGTACGCCTCGGGGAGCGAGGACTGCACCGGAACCGCACCGGCATACTCCAGCCACTTCAGGTTGAGGCCCGCGCCGGCGAGCTTCTGGCCCTTGATATCCGCGACCTTGTTCCAGTCGAACGTGGTGCCGAGGTTGTACCCGTTGTCGGCGATCAGCCCGAGCAGCTTCTGCTTGTACTTGTCCTCGAGCACCTTGGACATGTACGGCACCTTGTCGTACACGGCGCGCGCGAGCGTCACGCTCTTCACCGGGCTCATGGTGCCGAAGGGCAGCATCACCTGGAAGGCGTGCAGCGGCAGGTTGGAGGGCTCGAAGCAGAAGCAATAGCCGCCGATGTCGATGATCCCGGACTGCACGCCCTCGAGCGTATCGGCCACCTTGACGATCGAGCCGCCGTACCCCTCGATGAACTCGACCTTGTGCTTGGTCTGCGCGGCCACGCGCTTGGTCACCTCCGGCACGAAGAACGTCTGCATCAGGCTGACATAGGTGTTGGCGGGCGGATGTCCCGAGGCGATGCGCAGCTTGATGTCGTCGGCGCGGACGGCGCCGGCAAGGCTCGCGAGCACCAGCGCGGCGGCCGCGGAAAGAGACAGCACTCTCATCGTTTCCTCCTGAGTGGATGACAAGCGACGGGCGAGTCTTGCCGCTCGCTCTTCGCATTCTTTCTGGTGGCGCTGGATATTCCTCCACGGGCGGTATGATGTCAACCGCGCGCGCACCGCCGTCCGATCGCCGAATACGCCGCGGGTCTGCGCCGATTCTCGCGTGCTATCCTGCGCCGCAAACGCAGCGGGCCCCGTGGCAGCGCACGCTCAGCGCGCGCGCCAATCGGGCGATCTGGCCTCGACCTGCGAGCATCCGCACAAGGAGGAGGAAGACGCATGCAGTCGGCGGTTGGAATGATCGGCCTCGGCATCATGGGCTCCGCCATGGCCCGCAATCTCCTCGAGGCGGGATTCCGCGTCGTGGGCTACGACGTGCTGCCGGAACCACGCAAGGCGCTCGCCGGGCAGGGCGGCGCGGCGGCCGGTTCCGCCGCGGGCGTCGCCAAGCGCGTCGAGATCGCGATCACGTCGCTGCCGTCGGTCGCGGCGCTCGACGCGGTCGCCGCCGACCTCGCCGGGGCAGCACGCCGAGGCCTCCTGGTCGTCGAGACGAGCACGCTGCCGCTCGACGCGAAGGAACGCGCGCGCAAGCGGCTCGCGCGCGGTGGGATCACGCTGCTCGACTGCCCGCTCTCGGGCACCGGCGCGCAGGCGCGCACGCGCGACCTTGCCGTTTACGCGAGCGGCCCGCGGGGGGCGTACCGCCGCGCGATCCCGGTGTTCGAGGGTTTCGCGCGCGCGCACCACCACGTCGGCGCCTTCGGCGCCGGCTCCAAGATGAAGTACGTCGCCAATCTCCTCGTGGCGATCCACAACGTGGCCGCCGCCGAGGCGATGACGCTCGCCATCAAGGCAGGGCTCGATCCGGCGCAGGTGCTGAAGGTGATCGGCGACGGCGCCGGCGCATCGCGCATGTTCCAGGTGCGCGGCCCGATGATGGTCGCGAACGACTACTCGGATGCCACCATGAAGGTGGCGGTGTGGCAGAAGGACATGCACGTGATCGGCGAGTTCGCGACGGGTCTCGCCTGCCCCACGCCGCTCTTCGCCGCCAGTGCGCCGATCTACAACGCCGCCATGGCTGCGGGCCGCGCGCTGGAGGACACCGCCTCGGTGTGCGCCGTCCTCGAGCGCCTCGCCGGTGTGACGCGGCCCGTGTCCCGGCGGCGGTCGAGCTCCGGCAGCAGGCGAGCGCCCGGCAAACGATAGCCGGCGCTGAGACCGGCGCCATTCGAGGCCTCGAAGCCTTCCGGGGCCGCTCCGCAACGCCGAGCAGCGGAATTTTTGAGCAATATCAAGAAAAGAACGATGCGGGGGTCGGCGCGGCGCACGCGCGGCGGCCCGCTGCCGCGCCGTTTGGATATTCTTCGAATCGGGTAAGTCTCAGGTCCCGAGAGGAGTCCGCGCAGTGCAGAACGATTCGCGCATCAACCAGATCTTCGAGCAGGTCGTCCGCCGCAATCCGGGCGAGACCGAATTCCACCAGGCCGTGAAGGAGGTGATCGAGTCGCTCGGTCCGGTGCTGCACAAGCACCCGCAGTACGCCGAGCACAAGATCATCGAGCGCATCTGCGAGCCGGAGCGCCAGATCATCTTCCGGGTGCCGTGGGTGGACGACCGCGGCGAGGTGCAGATCAACCGCGGCTTCCGCGTGCAGTTCAACAGCGCGCTCGGCCCGTACAAGGGCGGGCTGCGGTTTCACCCGTCGGTGTATCTGGGGATCATCAAGTTCCTCGGCTTCGAGCAGACCTTCAAGAACGCCATCACCGGCATGCCGATCGGCGGCGCCAAGGGCGGATCGGACTTCGATCCGAAGGGTCGCTCGGATGCCGAAGTGATGCGCTTCTGCCAGAGCTTCATACTCGAGCTGCACCGGCATCTCGGCGAGTACACCGACGTGCCGGCAGGCGACATCGGCGTCGGCGCGCGCGAGATCGGCTACCTGTTCGGCCAGTACAAGCGCATCGTCAACCGCTACGAGTCGGGCGTGATCACCGGCAAGAGTCCGCAATGGGGCGGCGCGCTGGTGCGGCGCGAGGCCACGGGCTACGGCTGCGTGTACTTCGTCGACGAGATGCTGAAGGTCCGCGACCAGTCGATCGACGGCATGAGCTGCGTGGTCTCCGGTTCCGGCAACGTGGCGATCTACGCGATCGAGAAGCTGCAGCAGCTCGGTGCCCAGGTGGTCGCGTGCTCGGACTCGAACGGCGTGATCCACGACCCGCACGGCATCCGGCTCGACGCCGTCAAGCGGCTGAAGGAGGTCGAGCGCCGCCGCATCCGCGATTACGCGGCCGAGCATCGCGACGCGCGCTACATCGAAGGCGGCAGCGTCTGGGACATCCCGTGTCAGGTCGCCCTGCCCTGCGCGACGCAGAACGAGCTCGACGAGCGCGCGGCGCGCACTCTGCTCGCGAACGGCTGCATCGCGGTGGCCGAGGGCGCCAACATGCCGAGCACGCCGGGGGCAGTGAAGCTCTTTCACGACGCCGGCATCGCGTTCGGCCCCGGCAAGGCCGCCAACGCGGGCGGCGTGTCGACCTCGGCGCTGGAGATGCAGCAGAACGCCAGTCGCGACGCCTGGACTTTCGAGTTCACCGAGCAGCGGCTGAACGAGATCATGCGCAACGTCCACCGCGATTGCTACGAGACTGCCGCCGAATACGGGAACTCCGGCAACTACGTGATCGGGGCCAACATCGCGGGCTTCATCCGCGTCGCCGAGGCGATGCTCGCATTCGGGGTCATCTGATGCAGCCGGGGGAACCCTGAACGCGCCGGCGCATCACACCGGGGATCGATCGACGCCCGTCACGATTTGCCGCTGGCGCGGATGATCTCGATCAGCGCATTCAGGGCATCGGTGAGCGTGAAGATTCCCAGGAACCGGTCTTTCTCGTCATTGACGATCACGCTGCCGACCTTCTTGTCGGACATGAGATAGGCCACGTCCTCCAGGGGCGTCGCGGCGCTCACGGTCAATGGATCCGCCGCCATGATGTCGGCGGCTCGCACCTGAAGCTTGTGCCGTGAGCTCAGACCCGCGACGAGGCGCACATCCCGGTCGCTGATGACCCCCACCACCGCATTCCCGCGAACGACGGGGAGGTGGCGGATGCCGTGCTCCTCCATCAGCCGCCGAAGTTCGTCGATCATCATGTCTTCGTTCGCGGTGACGGGGTCGGGCGTGGTGAATTCTTCCACCGGCAGATTTGCTTGCAGCATGGCGGGTCTGTAGGGACGCCTCCGGTTTGCCAGGATCGGCTTTGACGTGCTGGGACCGGCAGGTCCGCACTGCTACCGACCTTGCGCAATCTTTACGGCGGCCGCTCCTTTCATCGAAGTGGTTGGTCGATTTCTGCTCGCCGGCCCTGCGCGGGCTGCCTCACGAACTCTTTTCGGCACGTCCGCTCGTGGGAGCCCCACGCTCGGTTGCAAGTTCGAGCGGCGGCTGAACCCGAATCATACCCTGCCAATTTGATGGCCTGGAATGCCGACGTGACCCGCATGCCGTATCGCATGCACAGCGAGTACCTCAGGCGCATGTGTCTCGACAACGACCTGGCCGAGGGCCGCTACCGCGCCGGCGGCAGGCCGATCGCGCTCGCCGATATCGAGGTGCCGATGTTCGTCGCCGGTACGGTGCGCGACCACGTTGCACCGTGGTCCTCGGTCTACAAGATTCATCTCCTCAGCGACGCGGAGGTGACCTTCGCGCTCACCAGCGGCGGGCACAACGCGGGCGTGGTGAGCGAGCCTGGCCACCCTGGGCGCAGCTTCCAGATCGCCACGCGCGCTGGTGGCGAACGCTACCTCGATCCGCAACTGTGGCGTGCCGAAACCCCCATGAACGACGGTTCCTAGTGGCCAGCATGGCGGCAATGGCTGGCGCGGCGGTCGAACATGCGCGCGGCACCGCCGCCCATGGGCGGCAAGCGCAAAGGCGGGTGTCCATTCGTGGGTGCACCCGGCGTTTATGTGAGGGAAAGGGAGCGCGTGCACGCGCGCCGCGCCCATGCCGACGGCCACCACAGTTCCCGCTTACGTGGCAGCAGCGCGCGAAGCTTGCCGGTCAGCTCCGGCGCCAGGCACCGCTGGCTCGATCTGGATGAAGCAGTAGCCGGCGTGCGTGCCCTCGTGCACGCGGGTTTCGATCTCGCGCGCGATCCGCGCCGATTCCGTGACCGGGAGGTCGGGCGCGACCGCCACGCGCATGCCCGCGTGCACCGTGTCCGGCCCTATGTACTCCGCGCGCAGATCGCGCACCGCGACGACGCCAGGCACTGAACGTGCAATCGACTCGATCCGCGCCACGAATTCCGGGCCCGGCGATCGTCCGAGCAGAAGGCTCGCATTTTCCCCGAAGAGCTTGATCGCGTTCGCAGCGATCAGCGTCGCGACTGCGATTGACGCGATCGGGTCGGCGATCGGGTATCCCCACCGGATCGCGAGCACCGCGGCGAGCGCGGCGAGGAGGCCGAGCTGGTCGTTGATGAGCTCCAGGAGCTGCGCCTGCGCCGCCGCACCCCGCACCCGCTGCAGGAGGAGCTTGACGAGCGGCAGGGCCGCGGCAGCCATCGAGCCGAGGATGACGCCAAGCGCGAGCGGCAGGTTCTCATAGGGCGCCGCTTCCGGGCGGAGGAGGCGCGGGATGGCTTCGCGGTAGAGCTCGAAGCTGGTGAACGAGATGAAGAGCACCGCCGCAACGAGCGCGGCGACGTTCTGCGCGCGGCCGTAGCCGAACATGTGCGTCGCGTCAGCCCGCCTGCGCGAGTAGAGCGCTGCGACCAGCAGAAACCCCGATATGAAGATGTCGCTCAGCGTGTGCAGCGCTTCGGCGAGCAGCGCCAACACCCCAGAGGCCCAGTAGGCGGCGAGTTTCGCGACGAGGATCAGCACATACACTGCGAGAGTGAGCGCGAGGCTGCGGGTGTCCTGTGACGTCTCCATGGCCTTGTCCACGTTCAGGCGGCAGGCGCCGCAACGCAGCTGTCGAGCCGCGTGAACCGGGTCTCGCCCGTCCCGGCACGTTGAAGCCGAGCGAGCTACAGCAGGTTGCTAACTAACCGAGCGCGGCGCGTGAAGCCGCGGCTGGCTGCGCTCCCGGATTCCTGCTTCGAGGGCGAGCTAGCCTGGGACTGGCGAGCACGTGCAGCACACGGTGCGTTGCCTGCATGGGGACGAATGGCTGATCCCACGTGCGCGAGTCATCGGAGACGCTGGCGTTGTCGCCCGCGACGAAGAGATGGCCGCACGGAACGCTCCAGCGGGCCACGGCCGCTCCGGCAACCGCGGGGCGCCCGTCGAAGGACCGACCATTCACGCGGAGTCGACCCGCCTCCAACTCGATCGAGTCGCCCGGGATTCCCGCCACGCGCTTGACGAAACGCGCTCCGCAATCGCGATTCAGAACGACTACATCACCCCTTCGCAGCCGGCCGGCGACCGGGTGGATGAGCAGCAAGTCGCCAGAGCGCAGAGTCGGCTCCATCGACTGGCCCTCGACGCGAACGAGTACCGGGCAGCGCTTCCTACGCACGCGTCGCCTGCTAGTGATGGCCGTGGTGAGCGTGACCGGCGCGCGAGGCGTGATCGTGTTCCTCGCCCTCGGCGTACTTGAAGTACGACACGTAAGCTGCAATGAAGTCGCGGCCGGCCTTCACGTCATCGACTGCAAAGTCGCGTTTCCCGCGGGCCCGGGCGAACCGGGTCGCCAACTCGCCGAAGCGCTCGGGCGGCACGAGCGCGCGAAGCGGCTCCAGATTGCCGTCGTCCAGTGCCCGGTCAGCGGCGACGACGACCGGCTCCACGTGTGCGCCTGGTCCCTGGATGCCCGTGAAGCCGACACCCTCGGCCATGCGATGGATCCGGACCAAGGTCTCCAAAAACAGCCGGTCGGCGACCTCAGCGGCTTCGGGGCCCAGTTTGCGGACCGCCATGGCCTTGCCGAAGACTTCTCTCAACTCGGCCTCGCCGTCGGCCGGTATCCATTTCAGGGCGTAGTTGAGGTTGCCGCTCTTCAGGGCGCGGCGTCCGTCGGCGACGGCGGGGCCGTCGGCTGTGTCGCAATGTGCCTCGGCTGCTGGGATGCCCGCGAGCAGCCGCTTGATCAGATCGAACATCATAGAGCTCCTCTTGCAGGGTCGGCCATATCAAAAACATTTTGAGGCCTACCGGCTCTTCGCGTTTGAGATACGTCAAACGGGATCGAACTTCGCCAGTTTCTCTTCGGAGACCTGACAGTGTTCGTCAGTAGTGTCCGGTTCAGTTTCGAATAATTTCAGTCGGTTGGCGAGTTCGGGTGGAATCGCGCCGGCCGTGTCGAGCGCAAGCAGTTGATCCAATGGCGTTGTCTCGGACATGGTGAGGCCCAGGATCTGTAACGTTTCATACAGCGATGCGTTCAGGCGTACACGTTCGCGCACGATCGCCACCGGCATGTAGACGCTCACGGCGA
>WBZR01003315.1_pt1 | contig 14788 bp, 11 predicted proteins | sample 5204231 | NCBI WGS metagenome assembly WBZR01 (sample SAMN12412403, study PRJNA552823) | activated sludge metagenome | isolation source: activated sludge from anammox sidestream of wastewater treatment plant... | place: USA: Virginia | collected 2017-08 | reverse complement strand
ATCGCATCGCTGGAAGTCGTGGCGGAAACGGCGACAACATTATTGCACGCGGCAGGATAATAGGGGGTGCTGGTAGAATTATTTGCTGCGGCAGCGATGACAACAACCCCTTTATTCCAGGCATAGTCAACCGCATTCTGGAGGGTTGTGGAACTGCTCGATCCGGCAATGCTTATATTTATTACCTTTGCTCCATGGTCTGCCGCATAGATAATTCCCTTTGCTATGGTTGAATAATAAGCAACGCCGTTCGAATCCAGCACGACCACGGGCATGACAGGATTATTTCAGGCAACTCCGGCAACCCCGATAGCATTATTCGATAATGCGGCGGCACATCCGGCTACTGCTGTGCCATGCCCCCGGACATCGGCGGTATTGGTGGTATTATTGAGAAAGTTATATCCGGGCAAAAGTTTAGCTGAAAGATCGGGATGTGAAGGATCCACACCGGAATCAATAATTGCAATCGTGACGCCGTTCGAACCCGTGGTTATATCCCATCCAGCAGGTGACGATATTTTTGGATGATGCCATTGAGCGGATGCATAGTAGGTATCATTTGGAATAACAACCTCTTCGGCCAGATAATTAAACTCGGCATACTCAATATCAGGATTATGCGAGAGGGCGCTTTTTACCAGGTCAAGCGCTTTTTCCGGCACCTTGATATGCTTGACTTCAATCCGCGGGATTTCTCCGACGATGCTTACATGATTTTCTGCAAACATCTTCTCGAGCGCCTTCTTGGCAACCCCAGCCTTCGGCTTAACCAGGAGTTCTCCCGCCATACGATCGCTGCCAAAGCCAGCGCCAGATGTTGCAATACTTAAAACCCCGGCAACAAAAAAACCCGTAAAATACCGAAATGCAACTTTTTCTACCTTTCCCATAAGTCACCTCCGATAAATAAGTTGTTCTGATTTTTTGTCCAAGAGCAAATAGCCTCAAGAGATAAGCCAGGTATTTTCGCTACTTTGGACGACAATGAGTGCGCCTAGAAACAAGCCAGAGGGGTGGGCTATTGTTTCTTCGGCAACCCGGCTATCCTGAATATTTAGGACCCGTGGCTTTGCGTCCCCCGGTTACCCGGGGTTTGCCATTTTTCGAAAACAAAAGAGTTGTATGATGCTCTTAGTCTGGCATGTATAATCGGCAGAAGAAGATAAAATTTAAATATTAGTAACATTTTGGCTAAAAAAAGGGGGGGGCGTCGACCGTTCGGCCAAACTTACGACGAAGCCCCTTCTGGCCGACCTCTGCCAGGGGATAAACTTCGGGGTGGAAAGACCCAGGCGCTATCTATATTTAGTTCACCTAAATCCTGCAAAGGGACAATGCCTTGTTGAAGAAACAGGCGGAAAACAATAAAATTTACAGGGGTTTCAAGCTATGTCTTCGGCTGCCGGGCGACCCGCTTAAATAAAATGAAAATTCTTATACAATCAAGATATTTTAAGAATAAAAGCCACGAAAAGGCGATCCTCCTGTTCGATTGAAGAATATGGCACAAAAGGGAAAAATAGCAACCGAAAAAAGACATCGATGAGAGGGAAGGGTTTAATCGCACATACAGGGCGGTTGTCGGCGCCGCCTTTATAAAGAAGTTATTGTTCAGACAGTGAGTCCAATGATTTTTGCATAGCAAAGGCGCTATAGTAAAGAAGGTTTTCGCTACGCTAAAACCATTTGCACAATTTATATTGCATGTTAATTGCAGAGAAAGATACGAATTTTTCAAAAGACCCATGGTTACGAACTTTTTGACTAAGAAACGTTCAGCAAAACCGTGTTTTGATTCGTTGCAATTTTGGTGCAATACCGCTGGGTGCGGGGGAGATGCCTGAATCATAGCCCCGGCGACTTACTAAGAGGCATTTTTACGGCCAATACCAATCCCCTTCCCCCGCCAGGACGTACGGTTCCGCGCTTGTCAGACAAAACTTCTGCAAGAATATTGACAGCGCAGAGCAATCCTTCTATAATAGCGCCGGGCTTTGTGTTTTGTCTGTCCGTCAGGCAGGGATTACAACTTTCTTAACCAACTAGTTTTTTGAGAAATTTGCACCTTTCTCTCCAATTAACAGGAAATAAAATACGCGGTGCGGGCGGTTTACCCCGCACAGATTTTTTTGATTCGTCCGGATTGAACCATGGATACGGTATATCATCTAGACCTAAATAGCGAAAAGATACAGGGCGCAAAAATCGCATTGCTGCCCGGCGACCCTTTCAGGTCGCAAGTTATTGCAGAAACCATTTCAGGGATTTATGGAACGGGGAATACAAAATTGGCCTGGAAACGGGAATTTTGCACCTATTTGGCTGAGATCGGCGGGATCCCACTCCTCGTCACTTCTACCGGGATTGGGGGGCCCTCTGCATCGATAGCCGTTGACGAACTGGCGCAACTGGGAATCGGCACATTCATCCGCGTGGGAACGACCGGCGCTATTCAGGAGCGCGTTGATATCGGCGATGTCATAATCACTTCCGGCTCCGTGCGGCTTGACGGGGCGTCAACCCATTATGCGCCGATTGAATATCCCGCGGTTGCCCACCACGAGGTCATCAATGCCCTCGTTGAAGGGGCAAAGAAGACAAAGACGCGGTATCACGTGGGCGTAACGGCCTCTTCCGATACCTTTTATCCGGGTGAGGAACGATACGATTCGTTTACAAAATATGTACTGAGAAAGTTTCAGGGAGCTACGAAAGAATGGCAAAAGCTCCATGTGCTGAACTATGAAATGGAATCATCGACCGTCCTGACCCTCGCCGCCTCCATGGGTCTCAGGGGAGGGTGCATCACAGGTGTAGTGAACAGGGGGGGCACAGGAAAGATTACAAAAGAGTCGCTTAAGGCAGGGGAGGAAAATGCGATCCGGGTCGCAATAGCCGCCACAGAGTGCCTGGTGTAGCTTGGCGGCAGACCGCAAAGAACTTCGCCGTAATGGTTCGGCACACTCACCATTCGCGGCCCACATCCTGAGCTTGCCGAAGGATCCGTCGAACATCGGCCCCGCACATGGTAGCATCATATAGCACTAGAATTTATCTGCAGCCTGACGACGGCATAGCAATGCAACCGTTGCCAGAGTTGAAATCCATTCAAAAATCAAGGGTATAACTATGTGCCAGATTTCCTGTTTTAGAGCCCCTCAATTTCCGGCAAAAAAATAAATTATATTTTATGCCTGACACCTCTTTAATCGTTATGCTATAAATAAACACCATTTTTTATGTAATTCGTGTGTTCCGGAATAAAACGATAAAGGCAAACCCTGAGCGATCAGGGGGCGCAAAGTAAAGGGTATTTAAAGATACACGGAAGTATATAATAAAGATAGCCTTGCTGCCGACGTAGTTCAACAAGATGTTGGTGGTGAGGCTTTTTTGTTTTTAATTTTCACCCATGAAGATCTGTAAAAGTTTTGGCGAGACGTTAAAAGGAGACAAGGAAGGGGCAGCATTATATCGGCATACTTCAGGGAATGAGGGATTGTCGGTAAAAAATGAACAGAAGGAGGGACACGTTCGCAAAGACAGAAAAAACAGCGGGATTTGATGGCTCTGATTTTGACAAAACGAGGCGGAAGGATTAGGGAATGAAATTGCCCCTGACAGGACGTATGCGTTTTCCGCTGGGGTGCAAGTCAAATAGCGGTGTAACAAGGGTTTTTTTTAATATTTTATGGTAATGGCAAGGTATTCCCTACAATGTAGGGGCAGGTTTGAAACCTGCACTATCCAGTGATATCCTGTCAGAAGTTTGTTTGTACAGTTTTTGTCATATCTGAACGTTTTTGTCGGGTAACCAGCGAGGCTTAAACTTCATGGATTCCCGTTAAAAACATACGGGAATGACGTCTCGAGAAAGAGGAAGCAAGACACGCGAATCTCTAACCGGACAGAGCTGGCCACTACCGCAAAATGACATAAATACCGTTCGTGCAAGTATTTTTAAAGAAATTAATGGTTACACAAATTTTAAGCAGTAAGGGCAGGTTTCAAACCTGCCCTTACAAGACAACATTATTCATAATTAGAGGGTTTTAAAAAAACTAAATTGTTACCTAAATTTGTAGAAAGGAGGAGGGGTATGAAAAAAGGAAGATTAACGGCCATTTTATGGCGAAACGCCCTAGTCATTGCCGGGCTGTTGTCGTACATGGCGGCGACAAAAAACGTGTATGCAGCCATCGATGGTGTACCGAAAGTGAAAACGAGTGGCGCTACAGACATTGGAACTAACTCAGCCACGTTAAATGGAGATGTAGATATTAACATCCAAGAAGAACCAAAAGGGTATGTGATGTTTTTTTATGGCGACAAAAACGAAGGTTATACGGGCGTTTCCGAAATAGTTTCTATAAACCCAAAACCCAAGATAGGGTTTTGGGACGAGAGATTAGCGAAGTAATTTGTACTAATTTTCAGTAGAATAGGGTAAAAAAATAATGGTTACATGATTTTTCCCATGATTTTCGATTTTTTTTCAGGGTATGGACGTACTATTCCTCCCGGAAAAGATACCACGTTCATTGCCCTCAAGATCGGCGGTAGCTCATCCCGACTCTTTAGCGGCAGCTTTACTTCTGAAATGGATACGACTCCAAGCTTCCCCTGCTGCTCAAATCGCTTTCTCATCTTCTCACGAATGTCCATTAGCTATTTTGTTTATGCATCGAATATGAGGACTCTTTCACCCAAGAATCCCTTCATTTTCGCCATATTTTACCCCTTAACACAAAATTATTCAATGACTTTCATGAACACCTTTCACCTGCTCCTCCTTATTTTACAGGGCTTTGGTGGGTTTCCGTTCAGACACTATTTATGAAAAAGGTTGCCCCGGGCTAAAGACGAACCGTTTCACCAGAATGAGATTCTTCGCTTCGCTCAGAAGACCCGGAATAAAAGGGTCAGAACGACAAAACAAAAGAGCTTAGAATAACTGAGAAGGAGGTGTTAGATGATGAAAAATATTCTTATCATTGCAGGCGTTGTATTCTGTGGTTTGTATCTGACTTTGTGTCATGCAGAGGCTTTAGCCGGTAACAAAATCCGGGTGTTGCGTTCCGACAGCGATGGCGCAGTCCTCGAACTGAGGTTGAGCGGTTTTCAAACGGAAACGACGGAGTACGAAGGCGAATCGTATCAAATCATTACGGCGCCCGATACCGTTCAGAGCGATCAGCCCGGCAAGCCCCGGATGCCGGTTTGTGGCACACTGTTAGGGGTTCCGGCCGTTGATGGCGTTTCCCTGCAGATCATCGATGCCAGTTTTAAAACGGTACATGGGTATCGGCTGCTTCCGGCTCCGGAATGGAAGGTGTCGGGAAACAATATGGACGAGCCGGATATAGAGAAGGTCTTTGTAATGGATCAGGATATTTACCATACCAGCGCTTTTTATCCTGAGGCAATTGCCGGCATCGGTTACACGGGATATTTACGCGATCAGGCGGTTGCGCAGGTGCAATTTTATCCGGTGCAGTATAATCCGGTGGAAGGCGTTGTGCGCCTTTACCGCCGTATACTCGTAAAGGTTACATGGAATGCCCGGCAGGTGGCGCCGTCGTCCCGTCGGGCTCCGGGAACAGGCCGTGCCTATGAAGAGATGTTAAAGAGCCATCTTTTAAATTATGATGCCTTGCAGCGTCCAGCATCTTCCCCGGAAATATCATCCCCGGATGCAACCGTTGAATCTCTGGGGCTTCTTGAAAAAAGCAGCGGCGGAACGTCCCTTAAAATTGGTGTTACAGAAGACGGCATTTACAAACTGACCTACAACGATCTTGCTGCTGCGGGCTTAAATTTGAATAGTGTAGACCCGCGCACAATTATCGTGAGTAATAAGGGCGCTTAAATTCCCGTTTATATCCATGGAGAGGACGACGGTACATTTGACACGAATGACTATCTCCTGTTCTATGGCATTGCGAATAAGGATATTTATACAACAAAAAATATCTACTGGCTTACCGTTGGTGCCAACGGTAAGCGCATGAACGCTGTTGATGGCACTCTTTCGGGGAATGCCGCTATTCCGGAATACTTTCCCGCAACCCTGCATGCGGAGGTAGACAGCGAATACTGGCAGACAATGCCCAACGGCGGGAGTGAGGATCATTGGTTCTGGGACTACCAGCTTACTGCGCCATCTTCAAAAAACTATTTTCTGAGCTTAAATCATATTTCAACAGAGAATGCTACGGCAGAGGTGCGTGTGCGATTGAAGGGGCGCACCAGTGTTCAAAGCGTAAATCCCGACCATCATACAAAAATATATCTCAACGATGTAGTCATAGATGACAAGACATGGGATGGGCAGCAGATCTACGACCACAAGGTAACCGTTCTGCAATCAGCGCTGCTTGAGGGAACGAATACCGTGCGCCTGGAGCTGCCGGGAGATACCGGGGCTAAGGAGGTGGATCAGGTTTTTATGAACTGGATTGAAATCGACTATCTGAATACCTACGTGGCAGAGCAGGACAAGTTGTTATTCGGCGCACCGCCGAACGGTACGTTTCAGTTTGAGGTCACCGGTTTCGGGAAAAACACCGTTATGGTTTTTGACGTGACGGACCCCGTCAGCCCGTCACGGATAACCAATACCGATGTCCTGAAATCAGGGAATACTTATACCCTGCGGTTCGAGGGCGATGCCCAGAAGGGAACGCAGTATCTTGCGCTGGCATCTTCACAATTTAAATCACCCTCCAGCATTGAAAGAGATCAACCTTCATCCTGGAAATCCACCAGCAACAAGGCGGATTATCTTATCATCACGCATGAAGATTTTTATAGCAGCGCTCAAAAGCTTGCAAACTACCGGAGCGGGGCTGGCTGGAAAGTGGCTGTGATTAAGGTGGGAGATATTTATGATGAATTTAACTACGGCATCTTCAATCCACAAGCGATCCGGGATTTTCTGACCTATGCGTACAACCATTGGGCTGCTCCTGCGCCCAGCTACGTCTTGCTGGTGGGCGACGCTTGTCAGGACTTCAGAAATCTTAAAAAAACCGACACATTAAACTATGTGCCCTCCCAAAATATTGAGACGGATATCCTGGGGGAAACGCCATCCGACAACTGGTTTGTCCAGGTGAGCGGAGATGATATTCTTCCGGACATGTATATCGGGCGGCTCAGCGTGCAGACGAAACCGGATGCTGCGAATATTGTCGATAAGATTATTTCCTATGAAAAAAATCCCCCGGCAGAGCCCTGGAATAAAAATGCGCTCTTCGTTGCTGACGATGATGATACCTCGTTTGAAGAAATGTTGGAGCAGCTTGCCAGTTATTTGCCTGTCAGCTACAAGGCAAACAAGGTATACGTAAGGACCTATTCCTCAGGAAATCCGACGCAGGATATTATCAATTATATCAACAAAGGAAGCCTGCTCACGAATTACTCAGGCCATGGGGCTGTAAATCGTTGGGGATTATGGGCTAATAACAAGAAAGAGATTTTTAATATTTCTAATATCACATCGCTGAGCAACACGAATAAACTGACCATGGTGACGACGGCGAATTGTCTAAACGGATTTTTTACGGGCACGAATCCTCAAAAATCCGTTGCCGAGCAGTTTCACTTATTGAAAGGGAAGGGAGCAATAGCCGTCTGGGCTCCCACAGCATTGAGTTACACATCGGGTCACCGGCTCCTTTTTAATGAATTGTATAAAAATCTCTTTCAGTACAATCAGCACGGTCTTGGTGCTGCCACGACGAATGCCAAGATTTCTGCCTATGCCAAGAGCAAAGCCTGGAGTGAACTGGTGGAAACGTTCGTGCTTTTTGGTGATCCGCTTACGAGGCTTGGTATTCCTGAAGAGGTATCATTATCGGTTGACACGCCGAATGGAGGTGAAATTATACCCGCAGGATCTACCTATACGATCCAATGGACGGCATCCCAGGACATGGTGAAATTCACCCTAAAATATTCTTTGAATAAGGGAAAAATGTGGAAAAACATTGCAAAAGATGTGACCGGCGCCAGCTATGAATGGCAGACGCCCGGCACTAAAAAGAGCAAGAATCAGTGTCTGGTCAGGGTAATGGGGTATGACAATTCCGGCAAGAAAAAGGCCAAAGATGTATCAGACGCGGTATTTACCATAGATGCGGCGTTGTAGGCAACCAGTTAATCTCTTGAAAAATTCTTGCACAAACGGTATAAATGCCGTTTCTGGTAGGGGCGGGTTTGAAACCCGCCCCTACATGGCAAAAATTCATACGATATTTACAATACAGCAAGTCTGATACTAAATCTCACCTATCGTATAACCGATCCTTTGACAAGCTCGGGCCATTGCGCCGTGCATGGTGAGCCTGTCAGACCATCACGACGAAGTCGTGGGGGAGAGGGGGGAGGGTGTAAAAAACTTGGAAAAAAGAAATGTTTTACACCGTAATACCATAAGACGAAATTGTCACAAGACCAGGATATTAACGATACGATGCAGAACCCCGTTCAGAAGAAGATTCAGGACAATGTCCTGGAGATAGCGCTCGATCTGTGCCGCAGGACGAAGGGGCAGCGATACATTCCCATTACAGGTCACAGTATGTATCCCCTCATCCGTGAAGGCGACCAGGTATTGGTGCTGCTTGGATGGACGGGGATACAGCGGGGTGATGTGATTGTCTTCCGGCGCGAAGGTGTGCTCATCGCTCATCGGGTGATGAGTATAGACAAGACAGATGCCGGGCACGTCCTGATCACAAAGGGAGATAACGTCCCTTATTTTGACCCTCCTCTGAATGACAACCAGATTGTTGGCAGGGTGCTTGCCGTGAAAAGAGGCAGCCGGCAGGCGCCTCTTAATACTGCGGTCTGGCGGACGCTAGGGTGGCTTATCGTGGTTGGAACTCTCTCTTTCAGCCAATTACTCAGTTACGGGGTGAATCTTAGGCAAAAACATTTTGGTTTGCATTTCAGCCGTACAACGTCTTTTATCCACCGGGGGATACGGGCTTTTTCCCGCACTATACGCAAAGGCCTTACGCTGTTTTTTCTGTAACCATGTTGATTGTTATCGGTCTTTACTCTTGTTCTGCCCACCCTGCAACGCCATTTTTTCAGATGTGATCGTAGCCAGAAAAACGACACAGGCGGCTATGGGAAGAAGTGCAAGGGTCAGGTGGTGTGTTCTTACACTGAAGGGAAATTCCAATACCGAAGAATAGGGTGGTGTCATTCTTCGTAATAATTGAGTTTTTTAAACGAATAGCATCGCTCGTTCGGCTGTGCTCACGACGAAACCCCTTGCGGCTGGCTTGTACAGAGAATAAACCCCTGCGTTATGAAAAACAATGGTGTTAATTTTTTTGCGGGCAAGATTTTTCAAAGTGTTAAATGATTCTTTTGTTGTATGCCTCCTGATAAAGGTCTCCAATTCTCTTCGCCATATTTTCTGCGGCAAAGTTATCCGATATTGTGGTTTTCAGAGAGGCGGAAAGATGGTCTCGTAGTCCGGCATCTTCGGCCAGCCTCATCATTGCAGCGCCGAGAATATCCGGGACTTTGACCGGCACCAGGAGTGCATTTACTCCATCGGCCAGGATATCTGCAATCCCATCGATATTCGTGGCAATCACGGGTTTTCCGCCAGCGCCTGCTTCCAGAATCGAAATGGGCTGCCCCTCCCATAAAGATGGTAAAACAAAGACGTCGATGGCAGACAAAAGCTCATGAACATTCGTTCTCGCACCCAAGAAATGGACGGAATCAGAAATTCCTAAGTCCCTGGTAAGTTTTTCCAGCTCGTATTTAAGCTCCCCTTCGCCGATAATCCATAACCGGGCGTGAGGATGCTTGCCCCTGACTGCTTGAAACGCCTCAAGAAGGTAACGCTGTCCCTTTTGCACATGAAGGCGTCCGACGTTTCCAAACAACAGGGCGGATTCATCCATTCCGTATTGAGCGCGTATTATCTTCCTTTCCCTGCGATTTTGGAATCTTTCTAACTCAATGCCATACGGAATTATGACGCTGTTCCTTTCCTTTAGTATTCCTGCCGCCAAACCTTTCCGGTAATCAGACGGGCAAACACAGATGACTTTATCCGTCAAACAGAGAAGGGCTTGGTCTATCACGCGTAAATGACGGGGGAATACGTGGTTTTTACTCAGGTAATGCATGCCGTGATAACTATGGATACGAACCATGGGTCTGCGTGCAACAAAGGCGCCGATTCGCCCCCAAAAACCGGAGGTGCCTCCATGGGTATGAAGGATATCAAATTCTGACGCGCGGAAAATCCGGGTAACTTCCCGAAGGGTTTTCAGCCGGATACGATTATCCATGAAGACAGGAATTACCTCAATGCCGGATTTTCTGGCCTCGTCTGCCAGAAACCCCGGTTCTTCGCATGCGATACAGACCTCGAATGCGTTACGATCGAGATATTTCGCAAGCATCAATACATGTACCTGGCCACCGCCAATACTTGCGTCATCAATCATCTCTAAAATGCGGATTTTTTTCATCGTTGACATTGCAGCTTTCCCGTTGCGCGCAAATACCACCGCAGTATTACAGATTGCAGCCTCCCCAGGTGTTTACGATAGTAGTAGAGCTGGCTGGTGCGATACAGTTCATTAATTTTGTGATTATCAACACTACCGGAGCTTCCGGCGAGTATATGAATAATGGATGTTTGTGGGTAGTAAATAATTTGCCATCCGGATGAGTTGATCCGTTTGCAGAGGTCCTTGTCTTCGAAGTACATAAAAATATTTTCGTCAAAGCCCCTGGTCTGTAAAAAAGCGTTGTGCCGTACCATCAGGCACGCGCCGGTTAGCCATCCAGAAGTCTTCGTATTGCCATACCAGTGATCTAATATCGGGCAGACAACCTTACGCCACCTGCGAGCAAAGAAATGCACTATTTTGTCAATGAATTCAACTGCCAAACCTGGAAGACGGCCTGCAGAAAGCTGGAAGTGTCTGTCCTCAAAAAGGATCCTGGGGCCAACTGCTCCAACTACCGGATGTTCATCGAGAAAATCCGCTAACAAGGTAATCGAATTCTCAACAAGAATCGTATCTGCATTAAGAAACAAAAGATACATACCTTTTGCCATGCTGGCGCCAAGGTTATTTCCACGACTGAAACCAAGATTGATCGGGCTTTCGATCAGTTTTACATCCGGAAATTCCGAATGGACAATCTGCCTGCTATCATCAGAAGAGGCATTGTCAACAACGATAATCTCGAAGGAAATTCCCCTTGTTTGTTCGTAGACCGATTTCAAGCACTGCCGTAGAAGCACAGCAGAATTGTAATTTACCAGAATAACGGACACCTTCATAATTTAATTGTACAGGAGTTTTCGTTTTGTTTAAACGGCTTATCGGGTGGCCGAAGACATAATGTAAGATGGGATAGCACAAGATAGAACGTCATAACGGAACACATGAAATGAAGATCGTTCATGTGAGAAAAGGTATCTATCGTTATATTCTACTCCAGAAAATATTCCCTTCCAGACGTTAACAATTAGCTTGTTTCTCAGGCCTTTGTTCCCCGGAGGAAGTTCAGGTATCTGGCGTTTTTACATTCTATCGAAATTCTGCAGTCAAAGCAATGTTTTGCTCTCAGGTTTAGTGAAAAGGTAGAATTTTTAAGGAAATTGAGATTCAGGAATATTTTGAAAATGGTTCCTCATTTATTGTCTGAACGAAAATTATCAAAAATATCATTTCGGTCGAAATCATAAAAGTATCCGTTTTCGTTCAGACACTATTAAGATGAAGGATGTAACAGAGGAAGACGCCGGAATATAACAGAAAACCAAGTTATGTCTTCGGTTACCGGGTTGCACTGACAAACTTTGTTTGTCCATGCCACCCGGGAGCCCACTTAAATAAAATGAAAATTCCCGTGCAATCAAGAGAGAAATAAGTAGTGCAGGGGGATTAACAGGAGATGGGGCTCTACTGATTTGGAGCTTGTGTAAAAAATATTTCCTCCCGGCAAAAAGATTCTCGCCCATTACCTTTGCCCGGAATATGTGCACCGTTGGCAACGCCCATTACAAAAAAAAGACGAGGGTTTCTCGTTAGTGTCGTGCGTCGACATTGACACAAATATACGATAATTGCCATGAAGGTGCATTTGGTAATTTTGAAAAGAAGAAAGCGTCAATAAATATTTAGCCACATAAAAGGCTTAAACGATTGGGAGCTTGATGGTATATGAAACACGATGATACTATCATGCAGCTTATAAAAACAGGGGAGACAAATAGAAGACAGAGGGTCAAATAAGAAATAAGAACAAAGACCGAAACAAATTCTTCGCTTTATTAAACAATTTAAAAAAAATTTTAAATATGCCACTCTGAAGGTGTCTTTTAGATATACGTTGTAGTTCTAAAATGCGAGGATTATCTTTGGAGTATTCACGATATCTGTCAAAAATAATGCCCATTGTCCTTAAGAAATCTGATTTCTTTTCACTAGACATCGTTGTACCATCTGTTCTCCAGGTAAATTCGCACGTGACCTTTCTTATATGGGTGAAATGATATTTTCTTGACATACGAATCCATAACTCCCAATCTTCGTGGGTGGTAAGGGATTCGTCAAAAATGCCCACTTCGTCGGAACATGATTTTTCATGCATGAGACAGAGAACCGGGATGAAGTTTTGCGCCAGAATAAGATCAGGATCGAAATCAAAGGAATAGGGGATGTCTTTTTGCTTTATAACATATTGTTCATTATCTTTTTCTTGCCATGCGCGAAATGCATCGCAGTAGGCTACCTTGCAGTTGTTAGTTTCCAAATACTTTACAAGTATTTCAATATGGTTTGAATAGAAAATATCATCGTCGTCCAGATAGGCAATATATTTACCCGTTGCATTTTTTATCCCGGTATTTCTTGCAGCCGCAAGACCCCGGTTTTCACGGTGGACGAGATACTTAATCTGTAGCCGATCCCGAAAGGTATCAATAATAGCCGATACATCTTCTCCACCATCATTCACTACAACGACTTCAATCCACCGATAGGTTTGTGTCGCAATACTTTCCAATGCCCTTTTCACGGTATCATGTCTGTTATACGTGGGGACGATAACTGAAACGAGGGGGTCTGTTTTTAATGTATCAATTGATCCGCAAACCCTTATTTTTGCTTCTTGTGGGTATGGTTGGTCATACAGGTTTGGGTGATTGAGGGTAATTTGAGTCATTAATTCGTTATGATGCTCGATCGCATTTGTATACATACTGTTTTCTTTAACCCGATACAAAAATAATGGTTTCGGAATCCTTTTGCCATAATATCCCTTTTCGCCACAGGATATCCAGAAGTCCCAGTCTTCATATCCCCATACCATATTAGGATTATAACCTTTCGTAACCTCCCACACTTCCTTTCGGAAAAGCGAACAATAGTTAAGGTGGTTTTGAAAACACAATCGCTTAAAGTCATATTCCCCAGCAAGGACAACCTGATTTACGCGACCGAAATACCTTACATCTGTATATGCAATAGCAATTTCTGGGTGCGACTCTAACAATAAAACCGTTTTTTGCAACATCTTTGGATGGATTAAGTCATCTGCATCAAGCGGTAAAATATATTTCCCTTTAGATGCTTTAATGCCGGCATTTCGAGCCTCTGCCAGCCCCCGGTTATTTTGATTTATCAAAAAGATTTGATTGTTCGGATATTTGTCAATCAGCGATTTAGCAACAAGCCCGGTATTATCCGGGCTACCGTCGTTAACAATGATACATTCCCAGTTGTTATAACGTTGCTTTATAACCGACTCAACTGCGCACGGTAGATAGTATGCCTGGTTGTAACAAGGGATTATTACGGAAACAAGTGGTATTGAAGTTTGCCGGCCCATCGTTTGATTCTTTTGTCCTCGCAGGTTTATTCTATTTTCATCGGTTGGCTTTAAGCGTACTTTTTTTAAGTGTCTAAAAAATGTTTATCCCACTAGAGTCTAATCCAACCTTCTGGAACAAGGTCTTTTGTATTGATGTCCCTTTTTTTAAACCATTTCTTGGGCGCAATAACGATTTTCTCAGGATTTTCACTGAGCCATGATCCCCACCAGCTAAAAGTGCTGTTTGCAATAATATGATGTTTACACTGACTTAACAGGCGCAAATCTTCGTAGCACTTTTCAGTTCCATTGTGTTCCACTACAGTTGATTTGTGTTCGATCTTAAGATTATTTTTTACCCATTCCGGATCGTCAGAAAAAATAAAGAAATGAGGATTAACAACGTTCGTTATGATAAAATCTGTGCATCGTTGATAGTAGTCTATACCACAAACTCCATGCTGATTATTTGTGTCCGGATTACTTACGTAATCACCACGCCTTATATGTATGCTTACAGAATTGCTTGATTTTATACTATCTGACAACGCCTTATCTTTGTCCGTTTGTGGATGCCTTATCGTAAACTCTTCACGAATTACCATCTCAATCTCCACAAAATATTTTTCGCTCTGCCAATAGCCATCGAGGTACACCTGATCCTGCAACTGTAAAACGGATGGGTCAAAAGCAAAGTACTTCTCTGCAATATAGCTATTTGGCCGTCTGATTGGCCGTTTAAATACCCTATCCAAAGCCTTTTCAACAATTCCGCGTTTAACGGCGGTAAGCCTCTCTATTTCCTCACCGGCAGCAAAACATTCCTGAATATTAAATGCGCCGAGTTCATATTTACGAAGGGCGTTGTCCTTAAACATCTCGATATCCAGTTTCAATTTTACGCCTAGTTTTT
>WBZR01003311.1_pt1 | contig 14798 bp, 11 predicted proteins | sample 5204231 | NCBI WGS metagenome assembly WBZR01 (sample SAMN12412403, study PRJNA552823) | activated sludge metagenome | isolation source: activated sludge from anammox sidestream of wastewater treatment plant... | place: USA: Virginia | collected 2017-08 | reverse complement strand
GTCGGCGAGGCGATGGAGCGGATGCGGCGAGATGCGGTGGCGGCGGGGATGGCGGATGACGGGGTGGCGCTGCGGGATGGGGGTGTGGGGGCGAGGGGGTATGCGGAGGCGGTGGGGGTGTATTTGGGGTTCATCATTGAGAAGCTCACTGAAGCGCACACATCCCTATGCACATGGAGCGCCGCGCCAAAGAACGAGCTTGTCGTCAGCACATTCCGGCGCCAAGCACTCCCAATGACATGGGATTACGCTGAAGCAAATCCATTTGCTGATTCGAGCGGCAGCGCAGCCAAGACAGCAAACGTGGTAGCAGAAGTACTCAACCTTGCGTTGGCTGGAGGATCCGCAGGCTCTGCCTTGCAGTCCGATGCTTCAACGCAGCAGGTATCTCAGTCGAAGGTGATTTCCACCGACCCTCCTTACTACGACAACATAGGCTACGCCGACCTCTCCGATTTCTTCTACGTCTGGCTCCGCCGATCCGTGAAATCTGTCTTCCCCGACCTCTTTGCCACCCTGGCTGTCCCGAAGGCCGAGGAGCTTGTAGCTACGCCGTATCGTCATGGCAGTAAGCAACAAGCAGAAGCCTTCTTCCTCGACGGCATGACGCATGCGATGCAGCAACTGGCCGTCCAAGCGCATCCCGCCTTTCCGGTAACCATCTACTACGCCTTCAAGCAGTCCGAGAGCGAAGGCGAAGCCGGCATAGCAAACACGGGTTGGGAGACCTTCCTCGACGCCGTCATCCGCGCCGGCTTCGGCATCACCGGCACTTGGCCAATTCGAACTGAGCGCGGCGCCCGTTCGATCAGCATCGGCACCAACGCCCTCGCCTCCTCCATCGTCCTCGTCTGCCGCCCCCGCCCCGCCGACGCCCCCACCGCCACCCGCCGCGAGTTCGTCGCCGCGCTGCAGGCCGAGCTGCCCGCGGCCCTCGCGCACTTGCAGCGCGGGAACATCGCGCCCGTCGACCTGGCCCAGGCCGCCATCGGCCCCGGAATGGCCGTGTACACCCGCTACGGCCGCGTGCTCGACGCCGCCGGCAAGCCGCTCACCGTGCGCGAGGCGCTGGCGCTGATCAACCAGACGCTCGACGAGGCGCTGGCCGAGCAGGAGGGCGACTTCGACGCCGACACGCGCTGGGCGGTGGCGTGGTTCGAGCACGCGGGCTTTGCCGAGGGCGAGTACGGCGTGGCCGAGACGTTGTCCACCGCCAAGAACACCAGCGTGCAGGGCATGGTCGAGGCCGGCTTCATCGTTTCGCGCGGCGGCAAGGTGCGGCTGCTGCGGCCGGCCGAGCTGCCGGCGGGCTGGGACCCCGCCACCGACCCGCGCCTCACCGTGTGGGAGATCGTCCATCACCTCGTGCGCACCCTGGAGTCCGGCGGCGAGGTCGGCGCGGCGGCCGTCGTCGCGGCGCTCGGCGAGCGGGCGGATGTCGCGCGGGAGCTCGCCTACCGGCTGTACACGGCGTGCGAGCGCAAGAAGCGCGCGGCCGAGGCGCTGTCGTACAACGGCCTCGTGCAGAGCTGGCCGGAGATCGCCCGGCTCGCGCAGGAGGCGGGGCGGCCGCGGGCTGGGCAGCCGGCGTTGTTCGGGGAAGAGGGGACGTGATCGCGGAACAGTCTCCCCTCGTCGTGGTGATCGCCGGGCCGAACGGTGCTGGCAAGAGCACGACAGCACCGCGGCTGCTGCAAGATGCCCTTGCCGTCGACGAGTTCGTCAACGCCGATGCCATCGCCGCGGGGATTTCGGCATTTCGACCGGAGTCGGTCGCATTGGAGGCCGGCCGAATGATGCTGACGCGCATCAGGTTGCTTGCCAAGGCGCACCGGAGCATCGCCTTCGAGACGACTCTGGCCAGCCGCAGCTTCGCCCCGTGGCTCAGGGGCTTGCGCGAAGACGGGTATCGCGTGCATGTCGTGTTCCTCTCGTTGCCGAATGCCGACATGGCCGTCGCCAGGGTGGCGGAAAGGGTTCGCTCAGGCGGCCACGATGTCCCGGAGGAAGTCGTCAGGCGCAGGTATCGCTCTGGACTGCGCAACCTCTTCGACATGTACAGCGGCATTGCCGATGCCTGGCAGTTGTTCGACAATTCGAGTCCCGGACCACCCCGCTTGATCGCCTCTGGCGGCGGGGCGATCCCACCATCCATCCTCGATGATCATGCCTGGCACGCCTTGAAGGAGCAGCTCGCATGAATGCGCACCCTGACACCCAGACACCAGTTCCCGACCGCATTCACGACATTCCGCGCATCAAGGCGGCTCTGGAATTGGCGGTTCGCGAGGCCCTACTGCAGCACAAGCGCGCCGGCAACCCGATCGTCGTGTGGCGCAACGGTCGAGTCGAGTGGGTCCAGCCCGAGGACATCCCGGTTGAAGATGAAGCCTGACGCGGCAGCGTGGCCCTCCCTTGAGTCGGCTTGGCCACAACTCGCAATCTATCCCTTCCGCAAGCCCGATCTCCGCGCAACCTGTCCTTGACACGAGGACAGCCGGACTGTATCCTGGCTTCGCCATGGCCCTCCATCCGATTCTCCTCGACAAGCTCAACGCGGCGGTGGCGCCTGGGGCGGCACCCCACCTCACAGAGCGTGACTTGCAGTTACCCGCCGTACCGGGCAAGGCACACGCCGTCGTCGGGATGCGCCGGACCGGCAAGACCAGCTTCCTGCGTCAGTTGGTGGCCCAGCGCCGCGAGACCACGCCGCCGGAGCGGGTGCTGCTCCTCAGCTTCGACGACGATCGACTGGCCGAGCTTGGCGCCGATCAGCTTGCGCTGCTGTTGGAGGAGTATTACCGCCGCCATCCGGAAGTCCGTGGGACCCAGCCGGTGCACTGGTTCCTGGACGAGATCCAGCTCGTGGCAGGTTGGGAGCGCTTCGTCCGTCGGGTGATGGACACCGAAGTCGTCGAGATCGTGGTTTCCGGCTCGTCGGCGCGAATGCTTTCGCGCGAGGTACACACCTCGCTTCGCGGGCGCGGCATGGAAACCGTGGTCCGGCCGTTCAGCTTTCGAGAGTACCTCCGCCATCGCGGCGAGGAGCCGGCACACGAGGCCAGCCGCTGGACCAGCGCAGAGCGCTCTCGCATCGAGAAGCGCTTCGGAGAGTACCTCGTGGAAGGCGGCTTCCCCGAGGTTCAAGGACTCCCGACGGCACTGCGCGTCGAGATGCTGCAAGGCTATGTGGATGCCGTGCTCTTCCGGGATGTTCTGGAACGCTATGGGATCTCACAGGTTGCGGCGCTGCGCTGGCTGGTTCGCCAATGCTTGCGCAATCCCGCCGGAACGTTCAGCGTGCATCGATTCCACACGGATCTCAGATCCCAGGGCCATGGGGTCGCCAAGGATGCCGTGCACGCGTTCTTCGGCCATCTGCTGGATGCCTTCTTGATCAGCGCCGTTCCGCTGTCCACCGAGTCCGAGCGCCGGCGGAACTCCAACCCGCGCAAGGTGTACCCGCTGGACCCCGGGCTCATCGGCGCCTTCGACATCGGCGGACGCTCCAACGTGGGTCACGCCCTGGAGACAGTCGTTCACTCGGAGCTTCAGCGCCGCAAGGCTGACCTCGGCTATGTGAAGACGGCAGGCGGCTTCGAGGTGGACTTCCTCGCCCGTTATCCCGAAGGGGGGGAAGACCTCATCCAGGTCTGCGCCGATCCCTCGGCGCCCGGTACACAGGATCGCGAGCTGCGGGCGCTGGTGGACGCGGCATCGGACAACCCTCGCGCGGTCTTGCGGCTGTTGGTGCTGACGCGAGACCAGTTGCTGCCGATCTCAGCGCCCAATGTACAGGTGCAACCCGCTTACGAATGGCTGCTGACCCCACCGGGCTGACGACAACCATCGAGGCAATCCCATGGCCACCACCAACCACGAACGCGTCGGCAAGGCGATGGACCTCCTGCGCGACGGCGGAGCTTCCAGCGGACTGGGCCCCGGCCACCGACCCGCGCCTGACCGTCTGGGAGATGGTGCACCACCTCGTGCGCGTGCTCGAGTCCGCAGGCGAGACGCGCGCGGCAGCGGTCGTCGCCGCGCTCGGCGGCCGGGCGGATGTGGCGCGCGAGCTGGCCTACCGGGGCTGTACACGGCCTGTGAGCGGAGGAAGCGCGCGGCCGAGGTGCTGTCGTACAACGCCCTGGTGCAGAACTGGCCGGAGATCGCGCGTCTGGCGCTGGGGTCGGGGCAGCCGCAGGCGGAGCAGGCGGCGTTGTTCGGGTAGGAGGGGTAGGGGAAGCCATGATTCGCCACATTGACATCGAGAAGCCCGAGCTGATCCAACGCATCAAAGCGGGCGAGATTACCTTGGGCGGCAACGCCACGGATCTCATCTATGGCCGGCTCGACTGCGCCCAAGGCAAGCGGCTCAATCGCGCCGGCAGAGTCTTCTTCGCTGACGAGGCTGAAGCCATCATCGCGGCGGGATATCGACCCTGCGGGAGCTGCATGCGGGCGGCGTACCGGGCGTGGAAAAACGCGCGGGAGCAGGGCGGGAAGCCCAGCGCGAGTGTCGAGCGACATCGAACCGGCACTGAATGAGGAGCGGGCAATACTTGACGCCAAATCCGATGCTCATTCCTGTTGACGAACTCACACTTTCCCTTCAGCAAGAGGAATGAAAACGTGGCACGCAAACCAGTATGGGATGATGTAGCCAGGGACGAGGAAGGTCGATTCGTGGTGAGACCGGGACCGCTCAAGCCAGGTGATGACAAGTCGGAAGGACTTGTCTTGTTGGGAGTGGCCTTGGCACTTGGGGCTGTCGCTCTCAGCGGTCGGGTGTTGGAGTATTTCAGAGGTAGATGGGGTGGTCCAAGCAGCGACCCAAATGACGGTGATGGGCCCACAGACGGAGAAGAATAGCGAGTGCTTCATGAGCGATGGGGACCTCGATGGTGAATCGTCGGTCGAAGCGCGCCTGGACTTCGAGCGCATGCTAGCCCGCGTCGCCCCTTGCCGTCCGCGATACCCTGAAGCCGCACAAGCGCGCTGGCAACCCATCGCCACCTGGCAGGATGGCCAGGTCGTCTGGCTGGCGCCGGAGGACGACGAGGACTGAGCGAACAAGGGAGGCGAGCCGGTACGCGGCAGGGCCATCACCCAAGCCCCGGGAAATCGTCCCAGGGTCTCGGCTTCGACGATCCACCGGTTTGACTACCGGGCTTGAGCAATGTTTGACTCACGGGGAGGAGACATGACGACCAGAGGTGCCACCCAACGGACAGCGCAATTGGAGCAGCCCGTCAACCGATGGTTCCGGATCTACTCTCTGGACGCAGAGCGGGTGTATGGCGCGCCAAGACCGCCAGCAGCGCATCAGTCACTGGCACTCGGTGCCTTGCGAGAGTGGTACGAAGGTGCCCATCAGCCCGCCGGCGGTCTTCTCGTCTTCCCGACCGGGGCCGGCAAGACCTTCACGGCGATGCGCTTCTTGACCACCGGACCCCTTTCCGACGGCTACAAGGTCCTCTGGCTCGCCCATACCCACCATTTGCTGGAACAGGCGGCCGAAAGCCTGGGCAAGCTCGACTCTGGGAAGGGTGTGCGTCGCGAGGTGGGAAATATCCTGGAACCACGAGCTGAGCTGCGCGTACGCGTGGTATCGGGCGCGGTCGGTCACTCGCAGGTTGCGGACATATCGGCCGCCGACGATGTGATCTTCGCCACCCTTCAAACCGCAGCGAGGGCCTGGAATGACGAGCGGACGCCCATTCGCCCGTTCCTCGCGTCGTCACAGGGCCGCCTCTGCGTCGTCTTCGACGAAGCCCACCACGCACCAGCGCCCAGCTATGCCCACTTCATCGACGAGCTGCGCACCCAATATCCCCAGCTCAAGCTCCTCGGCCTGACGGCCACACCGACCTATTCCGACGTGCGGCGCCGCGGCTGGCTTGGCAGGCTGTTCCCTCAAGGCATTATTGCCTCGGCGGATCCTCGAAAGCTGACTGCCCAGGGCATCCTGGCCAAGGCGGTCTACATCGAGCAGCGGACCCAAGTCGTCCCTAGCTTCGACCATCGCGCCTTCGAGCGCTGGCTCGACAGCTACGGCGACATCCCTGAGGAAATCATCGAGCAACTGGCTGTGAACCAGCGGCGGAATGACCTGATCGTGGACACCTATGTGAGCAAGCGGGATCAATGGGGAAAGACCCTCATCTTCACGGATCGTTGGTTCCAGTGTGACTACGTGCGCGAGAAGCTGATCGAACGGGGCGTCAGGGCCGAAGCCGTGTACTCCCATGTGGCACCGCAGGCAGGCTCGCCTGAGGAGCGTAACCGGCGCAGTCGGACCGACAACGCCAAGGCGATCGATGACTTCAAGATTGGTGATCTTGACGTCCTGATCAATGTGCGCATCCTCACCGAAGGAACCGACATCCCCGATGCCCAGACGGTCTTCATCACGCGCCAGACGACGAGCCGCATCCTCCTGACCCAGATGGTTGGACGTGCCCTTCGAGGCGAGAAGTTCGGGGGGACCAGCACCGCGAACATCGTGATGTTCATTGATGATTGGCAGGAGAAGATCGCCTGGGCCCAGTTCGATGATGTGTTCAGCGGCGAGGCCGATGACCGGGTGCCCGAGTTCGGACAGCGCCCTCCACTCGTGTTGGTCTCGATCGACCTGGTTCGGAGGCTCGTGCGGGACATGCAGTCGGGTCCGTCCGGCCCGATGGCTCCATTCCTGAGCTACTTGCCAGTGGGCTGGTATCGTGTGGAGTTTCGAGCCGCTGTGATCAATCCGGATGGCACGCCCAGCGACGACTCCGAGGATCGTCGCGAGCTCGTGATGGTCTACGAGCGGGAGCAGGCTGCGTTCAAGGAGTACATCGAGCGAATCCAACAGGAGGATTTGGAGGACTTCGAGGCTGAGAGCACCCCGTTGGACCCGGTACGGGCGAGGATCGAGCGATGGCAAGCGCTGCACTTTGATGCCCGTGATCACATAGGGAGCGACCTCGTACACGATCTCTTCCACATCGCCCGGCACGTGGCCCAGAGCGGTGGCGATGCGCCACCGTTCTTCCCATTTGAGGAGCGGGCGCACCATGACCTTGGTGCCATAGCGGCCCATTTCGTCCAGGAAGACCTGGGACCAAGAGCCATCGCGACCTCCTTGAGGGCCGAGTACGAGCGCAATGACCGGTACTGGACGACGTTGATGCCCAGCTTCGACCTGTTCCACCGGCAATACTTGCTGGAACAACAGCGGCTCGTGGACGAGCAGATGGGGTACCGGGGCAGCGGCAACGCGCCCGCAGTCGGCACTCCCGAGCAGCTGCGGGCAAGAGAGCCGACCGAAAGAGAGAAGGACGCAGTGATTCATCGGGACGGGTACCGATGCCTCTGCTGCCACGAGACCAATCGGCGGCGGCTTCAGATCGACCACATCGCGCCGGCCTGGGTGGGCGGCTCGAACGAGTTGAGGAACCTCCAGACGCTCTGCCGCATCTGCAACGGCCACAAGGGTATCCAGGAGGTCAACTTCACGCTCACATCGGCCCATTTGGCCTCTCCACCCGAGTATGAGCCGATCAATGTCCCGCCTCGGGAGCAGCTGACTTCGCTCGATGCCATGGAACACCACGTGCGTCGGACCCTCAACTTCTTCTACCGGGCGCAAGCGGTTCAGCGCATCGACTACCGCAGCCGCGGCCCGCGCTTCGACCGATGGGTAGTCACGCTTTATCCGGGCAACGAGGCGACCTGGATGGAGCCGCACCTGCCGCGCTTGATCGAGCAGATCCAGGAGTGCCGAAGGCGTGCCGGCTTGAAGGCACCGACTACGATTGCAATTGCGAACGCCGAGTAATGGACGAGGACTGACCGCACCGAGGAGAAGTTGCTGATGGCCACCACCAACCACGAACGCGTCGGCAAGGCGATGGACCTCCTGCGCGACGGCCTGCGCCCCTTCGTCGAGCGCGAGCTGCGGGCCCAGCACGGCAAGTACTGGATCACCACCGTCACCGCCGGCTGGCGCCACGACCTCTCGTGGCCCGACGGCGACGACACGCCCCACATGGACATCGCCGTCATCCTGCGCCTGATGTGGGAGCAGTGGAACGAGACCTTCCGCCGCACCCTCGGCCATGCCGAACGCAGCCTGGTCAGCGAGCTGCGCGACGCCCGCAACAAGTGGGCCCACCAGGAAGCCTTTACCAGCGACGACGCCTACCGCTCCCTGGACTCCACCGCCCGCCTCCTCACCTCCGTCTCGGCGCCCCAGGCCCAGGAGGCCGAGCGCATGAAGATGGAGCTCCTGCGCACCCGCTTCGACGAGCAGGTCCGCGGCGAGCGGCGCAAGACCGCCGGCACCGTCGTCGAAGGGCAGGTCGCCGGCGGCCTGAAGCCCTGGCGCGAGGTCGTGACGCCCCACCGCGACGTCGCCAGCGGCCGCTACCAGCAGGCCGAGTTCGCCGCCGACCTGTGGCAGGTCCACCTCGGCGAGGGCACCGACGAGTACCGCGACCCCGCCGAGTTCTTCCGCCGCACCTACGTCACCGAGAGCCTGAAGCAGCTCCTCGTCGATGCCATCCGCCGGCTCGCCGGCCAGGGCGGCCATCCGGTGGTCCAGCTCCAGACCAACTTCGGCGGCGGCAAGACCCACTCCATGCTGGCCCTGTATCACCTGTTCTCGGGCGCGCCGCCCGGCGAGCTGGCCGGCATCGACGCCGTGCTGCACGAGGCCCTGGGAGCGCCGCCGTCCCGGCGGCAGGAACCTTCGGCCAGCCGCGAAATCGACGGCAGCCGCGAGGCCGATGCCGCCGAGACGGCGGCGCTCCCAGGCTTTCCCTCCTCCATCCGCCGTGTCGTCCTCGTCGGCAACAAGCTCTCGCCCGGCAACCCCGCCACCAAGCGCGACGGCACGGTCGTCCGCACCCTGTGGGGCGAGCTCGCCTGGCAGCTCGGCGGGCCCGATGCCTACGCGCGCATCCGGGCCGACGACGAAAACGCCACCAGCCCCGGCGACGCGCTGCGCGAGCTGTTCAACGCCTACGGCCCGTGCCTCGTGCTGATCGACGAATGGGTCGCCTACGCCCGCCAGCTCCACGACCAGAGCGACCTGCCCGGCGGCGGCTTCGAGACCCAGTTCAGCTTCGCCCAGGCCCTCACCGAGTCCGCCAAGCTCGCCGGCAACTGCCTGCTCGTCATCAGCCTGCCCGCATCCGACAACGCCGACGCCGCCCGCGCCATCGGCGACGACTCCGAGGTCGGAGGCCAGCGCGGCAAGGAAGCGCTGGGCCGCCTGCAGCACGTGGTCGGGCGGCTCGAGACGTCGTGGCGCCCCGCCAGCGCCGAGGAGAGCTTCGAGATCGTCCGGCGGCGCCTCTTCGAGCCGCTGGTCGAGCCCGCGCAGTTCAAGGACCGCGACGTCGTGGCCCGCGCCTTCTACGATCTCTACCGCAGCCAGGCCCAGGAGTTCCCGCCCGAGTGCCGCGAAGCCGACTACGAGCGGCGCCTGCAAGCCGCCTACCCCATCCATCCCGAGGTCTTCGACCGGCTTTACACCGACTGGTCGACGCTGCTCAAGTTCCAGCGCACCCGCGGCGTCCTGCGCCTCATGGCGGCGGTCATCTACAGCCTGTGGGAGAAGGGCGACAAGAACCCGCTGATCCTGCCTTCCACCCTCCCGATCGACGACCGCCGCGTCCAGTTCGAGCTGACGCGCTACCTCTCGGACAACTGGGTGCCGGTCATCGAGAAGGACGTCGACGGCCCCAGCTCGCTCCCCTTGCGCCTCGACGGCGAGGTGCCCAACCTCGGCAAGCTCGCCGCCAGCCGGCGCGTCGCCCGCACCATCTACCTCGGCTCGGCGCCCATCGCCACCGCCGCCCACCGCGGCCTCGAGGACCGGCGCGTCCGCCTCGGCTGCGTGATGCCCGGCGAGTCGCCCGCCGTGTTCGGCGACGCCCTCCGGCGCCTGGCGGCGGCCGCCACCTACCTCTACCAGGACGGCCCGCGCTACTGGTACGCCACCCAGCCGACCGTCACCAAGCTCGCCGACGACCGCGCCGAGCAGCTCCGCCGCGACCCCGACAAGGTCGCCGGGGAGCTCGAGCGCCGCGTGCGGGCGGACCTGCGGCGCGCCGGCGACTTCCGGCGGCTGCACGCCCTTCCGCGCTCCAGCCAGGACGTGCCCGACGACCTCGACGCTCGGCTGGTCGTGCTGGGGCCCGACCAACCCTACAGCAAGGCACCGGGCAGCCCGGCCGAGGCGGCCGCCCAGGACATCCTGACGCACCGCGGCAACAGCCCGCGGCTGTTCCAGAACACGCTGGTGTTCCTCGCGGCGGACCAGACCCGGCTGGCGGAGCTGGACGAGGCCGCGCGCCGCTTCCTGGCCTGGACGTCGATCCTGGACGAGCAGGAGTCCCTCGACCTCTCGCCGTTCCAGGTCAAGCAGGCCGAGACCCAGCGCGCCGCCGCCGACAGCGTCGTGGTCGCCCGCCTGCCGGAGGCCTATCAGTGGCTGCTGGTCCCGGTGCAGGGCACGCCGCAGGCGCCGGTCGCCTGGCAGGCCATCCGCCTCAGCGGCCCCGAGGCCCTGGCGGTACGCGCCAGCCGCAAGCTGCGCGCCGACGAGCTCCTCGTGACGGCCCTGGGCCCGTCGCGGCTGCGGATGGAGCTCGACAAGGTGCCGCTCTGGCGCGGCGACCACGTGACCGTCCGGCAGCTCGTGGAGGACTTCGCCCGCTACGTCTACCTGCCCCGCCTGGCCGAGCCCGAGGTGCTGCTGGCCGCCATCCGCGACGGCTTGGCCGCCCCGACCTGGCGCGAGGACACCTTCGCCTTCGCCGACGGCTTCGACGAGGTCGCCGGCCGCCATCGCCACCTCCGCGGCGGCCGGCCTGTCGCCCTGCCCGATGCCGACGCCCCGGGCCTCCTGGTCCGGTCCGACGTTGCGGTGCGGGAGATCGAGGCCGAGCAGCCGCCGCCGGAGCCGACGCAGCCGCAGATCGGAGACGCCCAGGCCGGAGCCGGTGCCCGCGGCGACGGCGGCGATCGGCCGCAGCCACCACCATCGCCACCGCTGCCGCCGGCTCCAAGGCGCACACGTTACTACGGCACGGTGAAGCTCGACGCGGCCCGCGTCGGCCGCGACGCCGGCCGGATCGCGGAGGAGGTCATCGGCCACCTGGCCGGCCTGGACGGCGCCACGGTCACCGTGAGCCTGGAGATCGAAGCCGACATCCCCGCCGGCGCGCCCGACCACGTGGTGCGCGTGGTGACCGAGAACGGCCGGGCGCTGAAGTTCGAGCAGCAGGGGTTCGAGGATGGGTGAGGCGTGCACCCGGGTGGAGTGCCCAACGTGGTCTCGAACTCGGTCGGCGCCACCTCGTTCGGCATCAACCGCCATCTCAGGCAACCATGCTTTCGTCCCATTCCACATGCTCGGAGGCCCACGTGACAACAGGTGAAGCGCTCTTCAAGCAAGTATCGTATTCCCTGGATTTCCTGGTCGACTCTATAGAAATGGGTCAGATCGGCCTTCCGGACATCCAGCGCCCATTCGTCTGGAAGAACGCCAAGATCCGCGACCTGTTCGACTCGATGTACCGCGGCTACCCGGTCGGCTACCTGCTCTTCTGGGAGAACGCCTTCACGGAGGACTCGCGCGCCATCGGCACCGGCGTCAAGCAGAAGTCACCCAACCTCCTCATCGTCGATGGTCAGCAGCGGCTCACGTCGTTGTTCGCGGTCGTCAAGGGCATTCCCATCATCCGCGACAACTACGAGCCAGAGACCGTCGAAATCGCCTTCAACCCTACCACCGAGCAGTTCGAGGTTGCGGACGCCGCCATCCGGCGCGACAAAGCATTCATCGCAAACATCTCCAACATCTGGAATGGCAACACCAGCCTCTTCGATGTCGCGAGCGACTACTTGGCTGAGCTGGCCGCCACACGGGACGTTTCTCAAGAAGAGCGCAAGGCCATCCAGTCTGCCATCCAGCGGCTGTACAACCTGGTGAAGTACCCCTTCACCGCCCTCGAGCTGTCGCGTACCATCGACGAAGAGCAGGTCGCTGAGGTCTTCGTCCGCATCAACAGCAAGGGAAAGCCCCTCAACCAAGCCGACTTCATCCTCACGCTCATGTCCGTCTTCTGGGACGAAGGCCGCACCCAGCTCGAGGATTTCTGCCGGCATGCACGCACGCCCTCGACGGGTGGGCCATCGCCGTTCAACCACTACATACAACCCGACCCGGACCAGTTGCTGCGCGTCGCCGTCGGCCTGGGCTTCAAGCGCGCCCGCCTTCAGTACGTGTACTCCATTCTACGCGGCAAAGATCTGGAGACTGGCGAGATCAGCATCGAGCGGCGCGATGCACAGTTCGCGTTGCTGCAGAACGCTCAAGCCCGAGTTCTCGACCTGAAGCACTGGCACGACTTCTTCAAGGCCATCGCCACGGCTGGGTTTCTGGGTGGTCGGCTCATCAGCTCGAACAACAACCTCATCTTCGCCTACGTCCTCTACCTCATCGGCCGCACCGAATACGAGGTCGAAGAACGAACGTTGAGGCGCGTCATCGCCCGCTGGTTCTTCATGTCCAGCTTGACCGGCCGTTACACCGGATCGCCCGAGTCGGCCCTCGAGTCTGACCTGGCGCGTCTCCGCGACATCACGAGCGCCGATGCCTTCGTGAGGGTCCTCGACCGCCTGTGCGATGCCAACCTCACGAGCGACTTCTGGGCAATCACCCTTCCCAACGAGTTGGCCACATCCTCGCCGACGAGCCCCTCCCTCTTTGCCTACTACGCTGCCCTTGTCCTGTTGGACGCCCGCCCGCTCTTCTCGGATCAGAAGATCCACGTCATGCTCGATCCATCCGTGCACAGCACCCGCAGGGCCGTCGAACGCCACCACCTTTTCCCGAAAGCCTACCTTGCCGACAAACTTCGCATCACCGAGATCCGCGATACCAACCAGATCGCCAACTACGCCCTGGTGGAGTGGGGCGACAACGCAGCCATCGCCGACACCGCACCGGCCGACTACGTCCCCATCATGCACGCACGGTTCACCCCCGCCGCGTTGCGCACCATGTACGACGTGCACGGCTTGCCGGACGGCTGGGAGACAATGGACTATCGCGTGTTCCTCGAGGAACGCCGCGAACGCATCGCCAAGATCATCGAACGCGGCTACGCGACGCTCCGGGAGAGACAGGCGGTCGTCGACCAACCGTTGACGCTGGTTGACCTCGTCGACGCCGGCGAGGGCCCGACGACCGAGTTCAAGTCGTCGCTACGCCTCAACCGCCACACCGGACAGACCGACACCCGCATCGAGCATGCCGTAATCAAGACGATCGCCGGCTTCCTGAACACCCATGGTGGCCGGCTCATCATCGGCATCATGGACGACGGAACGCCGGTCGGGATCGCAGACGACGGGTTCCTCAACGAAGACAAGATGAGCTTGCACCTCGTCAACCTGATCAAGAGCCGGCTCGGCGCACACACCATGATGTACATCCATCCGCGCTTCGAAGACTATGACGGCGTCCGCGTCCTTGTCGTCGAGTGCGCTGCCGCCAACTCGCCCGTCTATCTGCGCGACGGCCACACCGAGCAGTTCTTCATCCGCACCGGCCCGTCCAGCGCCGAGCTCAAACCCAGCGAGATCCAGACGTACATCAAACAGCGGTTCGGGTAGCGCTTGGGAAGTCGTAACGCCCAAGCTCCGGCTTCGTTCGCGGCGATCGCCACGGGCGTCATCCCACTTGGTCGTGGCCGCCCTACTCGATCGCTCGGCAACGGGGTCGTCGATGCGGTCATCTGGGGCCTGGCCGCCCTGTTGACGGCCACGCGCGTGGGTGGTATCGTTGCCAAGTGACAGTCGTGCGGTCCGTTTGACAGGAATGTCAGGACCTACCATAGCCGATTGGGCAGCGAGTGCCTCAGAGCAGAAACCAGCCATGACCACGTTGACCCTTGACCTGCCGACAGATGTGCTTGTTCGCCTGTAGCAGCGGGCAGCGGGTGCGGGGAAGTCCGTCGAGACCGTCGCGAGCGAGCTTCTGATCGAGCAGATGGCGCAGCCACTTCCCGAGCCTCGCACCGACCGAGAGTTGGCATGGGACATCCTGCGCGACGCAGGCTTGCTGGCCCAGTTGGCTCCGTCCGAGGCGCGTCGTGGGGCACAGGCGAAGGCCACGTTGGACGAGGTCAGCGCGGCGCTGGACGCTGCGAGCGGGCCTGAACTGGGCGAGCTGATCATCGAGATGCGTGGCCCGAAGGCGTGACGTGCTACTTCATGGACTCCAGCGCGCTGGTCAAGCGCTACGTCCACGAGATAGGCGCAAGTTGGGCCAAGCAGATCATGGACCCGGCCGAGGGCAACGCGATCCTGGTATCCGATGTTGCGGGGGTCGAAGTGGCGGCAGCGCCCGCGGCCAAGCACCGCGCACCGCAGGGCATCGGCCAGCGGCAGCGGAACGCCGCGGTTGCCCTGCTCCTTCGACGCTGCGGGGTCGAGTACCGGCTCGTCGCCATCACCGCAACTGTGTTGGATCGCGCGGTTAAGCTGACCCAGAACCATCGACTGCGCGGCTACGATGTCATCCAACTCAGCTCGGCGCTAACCGCCAACGACGTCCTTCTCGCGCAGGGGCATGCGGGCCTGTTCTTCGTCTCAGCAGATGCCGACCTGGTTCTGGCCGCAAGCGCTGTCAACAACGCTCAGAATTTGACCCTTTCAACGCTCAGGAATTGACCCACCCCGGCCGAGAAACAACGGTCAGAAACTGACCCAGTGCGAGAACGGCGCGGGACAAGTCTGTA
>WBZR01003309.1_pt1 | contig 14800 bp, 16 predicted proteins | sample 5204231 | NCBI WGS metagenome assembly WBZR01 (sample SAMN12412403, study PRJNA552823) | activated sludge metagenome | isolation source: activated sludge from anammox sidestream of wastewater treatment plant... | place: USA: Virginia | collected 2017-08 | reverse complement strand
GATGACGGCCTCGGGGCGGCGATCGTCGAGGCGGTGCGCGTCACGATCCTCCTGCTCGCGCCCTTCGTTCCGCACATCGCCAGCGAGATCTGGGAGGAGATCGGCGACGGGCGACCGCTCGCGGCGGCGCCATGGCCCGAGGCGGACGAGGCCGCGCTCGTCCAGGACGAGGTCGAGATGGTGGTGCAGGTGAACGGCAAGGTCCGGGGACGCTTCACCGCCGCGCCCGACACGGCGGAAGACGAGCTGCTCGTCCGCGCGCTCGCCGATCCGAAGGTCCAGGCGCAGATCGCCGGCAAGCCGGTCCGGAAGACGCATGTCGTTCCGGGGCGGCTCGTCAGCCTCGTCGTATGAAGGTGCGCGGCGCGTGGCGACGGATCGCATGGCGGGCGACGCTCGGCGTCTGCCTCGCGGTCGGCGCGGGATGCGGCTACCACTTTGCGGGAAGCGGGCGGACGTTCGACGCGGGCATCCGGACGATCGGCGTGCGTCCGTTCGCGAATGAGACCCGCGAGGTCGGTGTCGAGAAGCGCTTGGCGATGGCGATCGAACGGGAGTTCGTGTTGCGCGGTCCGCTGAAGGTCGCGAAGCCCGACGAGGGCGATCTGGTGCTCACGGGCACCGTGAAGGCCGCGGAGGATCGACCCGTCGCGTTCAACCGGGACGACGAGGTCCTCATCTATCAGACGATCCTTGCGCTCGACCTAGACCTGCGCCAGCGAGCGACCGGGACGCTCGTCTGGAAGGTGCGCGGGCTCCGGGTCGCGGACGACTATGAGAGCATCGCGTCGGTCATCGTGACGACCTCGTCGGACTTCCGAAAGGGGACGTTGAACCCGGAGGATCTCGGGGGATTCACCGACGTCCAGCTCGCGGAGTTCCGTCGGCGCGAGACGATGGATCGGATGATCGGCAATCTGGCGCGGGACGTCTACGACCAGATCATGGAAGACTTCTGATGGCGACCACGGGCGCGAGCGGGCTCTATCTCCTTGCCGAGGAGCGGCGCGGCGAGTTCGACGGCTGGCGCGCCGACCGCGCGCTCGCCGACATCCGCCGCAACCTCGAGCGGGCGGGATCGCTCGCGGTGCACGGGTACCATGCGGGCGAATGCGACGTGGCCGCGCTCGCGGATGCGATCGAGACCCCCTCGCTCTTCGGGGCGCGGACGTTGATCGTCGTACGCGGCGTCGAGAGCCTCGACGAGCGGAGCCAGGAGCGTCTTGCCGCGGCGCTGGATCGCCGGGCGCCGCAGGTGACGCTCGCGATCGTGGCGCGCGGGGCGGACATGCGACGCCGATTCTTCGCCCGCTGCCGCGAGCTCGCGACGCGCGTTCCGGTGGATCACCCGCGCACGAGCGAGATGCGCGGCTTCGCCGATACGTTCGCGCGCGAGCGCGATCGCGAGATCCGTGAGGACGCCCGCGAGCTGCTGCTCGAGTGCGTCGGCCGCGATCTGCTCCTCCTCGCGAGCGAGCTCGACAAGCTTGCGGCGGCGGTCGAGGGGCGCGCGATCGACGTCGACGACGTGCGACGCGTGACGGCTCCGGGGCGCGAGCACGGCAACTTCGAGGTGGCCGACGCGTTCTGCGCGCGCGATGCCGCCGCCGCGACGCGTCTCCTCGGCTGCGCGCTCGACGAAGGGGCGCAGCCCATCGCGCTCATCGGCGCGCTCGCGGCGAGCTTGCGGCCGCTCGTCGCGGGCGCCGAGCTGGTCGCTCGTGGTCGGACCGTCGAGGAGGCTCTGCGGGAGCTCGCGCTCGCTCCCTACCAGCGCATCGCGTGCCAGCGCGGCCTCAGGGCCTACCGCGCCGGGGAGCTCCGTCGTGCGTACGGCGAACTCGCCGACATCGATCTCGCCGCGAAGAGCGGCTCCGACGGGCGCGTGCTCCTCGAGCTCTGGATGCTGCAGACGTGTCGCGGCGCGGCGCGTCCATCGACGACGCCACGCCGCTCGTGAGATCGACGGCGATCGGCGGGTCAGGCGTTGGCGGTCAGCTTGCGGACGGCCAACGTGAGGCGCGAGATCTTGCGGGAGGCGGTATTGCGGTGGAACACGCCCTTGGTTGCGGCCTTGCTGATGGCGCGCGACGCGCTCACGAGCCGCTCCGTCGCCTCCGCGCTGTTGCCGGCCGCAATCGACTCGCGGAGCTTCCTCACCGAGGTGCGAACGCGCGATCGGATCGCGGTGTTGCGAGCTTGCCGTTTGACGCTCTGACGATGGCGCTTCTGCGCCGACGGGTGCTTGTTCACAGTGGCGGGGCTTCTAGCAGTCGACCTCCGGGTCGTCAATGAGCGAGAAGCGACAGATCGCCAGGGCGGCAGGCCTGGTGGGAGGATTGACGGTGGTTTCGCGGGTGACGGGGCTCGCACGCGACCTCGTCGTCGGGTACCTCTTCGGGGCCGGGACGGGCGCGGACGCGTTCTTCGTCGCGTACCGCATCCCGAATCTGCTGCGGCGCCTCGTGGCGGAAGGAGCGGCCACCGCCGCCTTCATCCCGGTCTTCACCGGATACCTGACGCGCGGGCCGCGGGCCGAGGCCGAGCGGGTGGCGCGCGTGCTGTTTACGATGATGGCGCTCGTGCTCGGTGTCATCACCGTGCTGGGGATCGTCTTCGCGGGTCCGATCACGAGCCTTTTCGCGCCGGGTTTCGCCGTGGTGCCCGGCAAGCTCGAGCTCACGATCCGGCTCACCCGGGCCGTGTTCCCGTACATCTTCTGCATCGGGATGGTCGCGGCGGCGATGGGCGTCCTGAACGCGCTCCGAGATTTTCTGGCGCCGGCGACGTCTCCGGTCGTCATGAACCTGGTGATGATCGTCGCGACGGCCGCGTTGGCGCCGTGGCTCGGAATCTACAGCCTCGCGGTGGCGGTCCTCCTGGGCGGCGTCGCGCAGATGGCGTCGCAGCTCCCGGCGCTCCGTCGTCAGGGGATTTCGCTCTCCCCCCTCTGGGCGCCGCGTCACGCGGCGGTCAAGCGCGTCGGGGCCTTGATGCTGCCGACCGTGTTCGGTTCGGCCGTCTATCAGATCAACGTACTGATCAGCACGATGTTCGCCTCGCTCCTGCCGGCGGGGAGCGTGGCCTTCCTCTGGTACGCCGAGCGGCTGTTCGAGTTTCCGCTCGGCGTCTTCGCCGTCGCGCTGAGCACGGCGGCCTTGCCGAGCTTCGCGACGCTCGCCAAGCGCGACGTCGCGGTCTTCCGCGACACGGTCGCCTTCGCCCTCCGTCTCGTAAATCTGATCGCGCTTCCCGCGGCGGTCGGGCTGGCGCTCACTGCTGAGCCGTTGACGTCGGTCCTGTTCATTCGGGGGCAGTTCACGCCCGCCGACGCCGCCGCGACGGCCGTCGCCGTGCGCTGGTATTCCGTCGGACTCTGGTCGGTCGCGTGCGTCCGCGTCCTGGTCCCCGCGTTCTATGCGCTCGAGGACACGCGCACCCCGGTGCTCACGGCCGCCGCGGCCTTCGTCGCCAACCTGCTCTTCGTCGTGTTGTTGATCGGTCCGGTGACGGGACCACCGGATTCGTGGTTCGGGCGGACGATGACGGCGGCGACGCACGCGGTCGGCGTCCTCGATCTCCGCCACGGCGGGCTGGCCCTTTCGACCTCGATCGCCGCCACCGTGAACCTCGTGATGCTTGCGGCGCTGCTGAGCCGGCGGGCCGGCGGGTTCGCGTGGGGAGCGTGGCTCGGCTCGACCGCGCGAACGGCCATCGCCTCGGCGTCGATGGTCCCCGTCGTGCGCGCGATCGTCGCCCGCGTCGAATGGTTCGACGGCACGACGCCGCTGGCGGTCAGGGTGGCGTGGTTGGCGCTGGCGATCGCGGCGGGCGCAGCGACGTGCGGTGCGGCGTTGACCCTCGTCGGCGGGAGCGAGGTGGCCCGGTTCCGGCGCGCGATCGTAGCGCGGCTGCAGCGCCGGATCGCGCCGCGAGCCTCATGACCGGCCCTCTCCGGGGACCCGGCGATCGGCGTCGAGCTCCGCGGCCTTCTCGGCCTCCCAGAGCGCCTCGAGTTCGTCGGGCGGGACGACGTGGATGTCCCGGCCGGCGGCGGCGAGGGCGCGCTCGATGCCGCGGAAACGGCGGGTGAAGCGCGCCAGCGTCTCGCGCAGGCTCACCTCGGCGTTCTGATCGGCGAGGCGGGAGACGCTCGCGAGCGCGAAGAGGGCGTCGCCGACTTCGTGCGCGACTCGCGACGGGACGCCCTCCGTCAAGGCCTCCTCGAGCTCCGCCACCTCTTCGTGGACCTTCGCCATCGCGGCGCGCGGAGACGGCCAATCGAATCCGACGCGGGCGGCCTTCTCGCCGATGCGATGCGCGGCGTGGAGGGCGGGCAGTTCGGAGGGGAGGCCGCTCAAGATCGAGGTGTCCGCGTTGCCCCCCTTGCCGGCGCGTTCGGCGCTCTTGATGCGCGACCAGTTGCGGAGCACGTCGGCGGTGTCCGCGACCTTCGCGTCGCCGAACACATGGGGATGGCGCCGCACCATCTTGTTGATGATGCCGGCGATCACGTCGTCGATCGTGAAGCGGCCGCTCTCGGCGGCCATGTCCGCCTGCATGACGATCTGCAGGAGTAGGTCGCCGAGCTCGTCGCGCACGTCGCTCGGATCGTCGCGATCGAGCGCGTCAAGCGTTTCGTACGATTCCTCCAGGAGGCACCCGCGCAGGCTCTGCGGCGTCTGCTCCCGGTCCCAGGGGCATCCGTCCGGACCGCGCAGGCGCCGCACGATCTCCACCAGCTCGCGAAAACGGCTCATCGCGTCACCGTTCCGAGGTCGGGAGGGGTTGTCAACTCGCGAACGGGCGCGCGCGGGCGGTTGCCGGAGGTTCGGGCCGTGACTAGGCTGCGCAGCATGGCGAGGGTGACCGTCTACACGACGCAGGTCTGTCCGTATTGCGTGCAAGCGAAGCGCCTTCTCGGGGAGCGCGCCATTCCCTACGATGAAGTCGACGTCGGAAGCGATCCCGCGCAGCGCGACGAGATGATCGCGCGTGCCGGCGGGCGCCGTACGGTGCCGCAGATCTTCATCGACGGCGCGCACGTCGGCGGATACGCCGAGCTGCGCGCGCTGGCCGATCGGGGCGGTCTCGCCGGTCTGCCGTAACGGTCAGCGGGCGTCGGCGTCGAACGCGATGTCGATCTGCAGGTCCTCGCCGATCGCCAGCAGACGCTTCGCGAGCGCGGCCGCGTCGGCGTGCTGCGGTACGTCGAGCTCCATGCGCATCGTGTAGATCGGCGTCCCGCTTTCCGGTTCCGGGCGCGACTGCGTCGTCATGGCGGCGATGGTGACGGCGTGATCGGCGAGGCAGCGAGCGATCTTCGCGACGATGCCCGCGCGATCGACGCCGATGGCCTGCAGGCCGTAGCGGCTCGCGCGGGCTCGCGTCGCATAGGGAACGGGCTCACCCTCGAGCGGGCGGAAGAACACCGTCAGGCGCTTCTCCCATTCGAGCCGCTTGCATCCCGACGAGAGCCGTTGCTCCGCGTCGGACCCCGCGGACGACAGGAGGAGCAGCACGGCGAACTCGCTTCCGAGGATCGTCATGCTGGAATCCTCGAGATTGCAGTCGCACTCGTAGATGAGCTCCGCGAGGTCGGCGACGATGCCGGGGCGGTCGCGGCCGATCGCGGAGAGCGCGTACCAGCTCTTCATGGCGACGCGCATAGCCGCCGTCGCGGCGGCGGTCAATTGCGGATCGTGACCTCGGCGCCGGAGCGTCGGGGGGCGCGGACGGAGACCGTGGGGGTCTGACGGGCGTGGCGTCAATCGGTCGCGACCGCCAGCTCGAGGCCGCCGAGAAACGAGAGGATCGCAGTCGTCAAGAGGTGGGGCATTTCGATCGGGAGGTTGTGCCCCGCGTCGGGAACCATCACGAGCCGCGCCCGCGGCAGCCGACGCGACAGGATGACCGAGCCGCCCGGAGGCGTCATCTGGTCGGCGAGTCCCTGCAGGATGAGCGTCGGCGCGTGGAGCCGCGCGAGCTCGTTCGTGAAGTTGTAGGAGCCGAACGCGCGCGCGCTCGCGGCGTAGGCGCGGGGGTCGTTCGCGCGCGTCTGCTCGGCGAAGGCTCGGACGATCTCGGGATGTGCCGCCACGAACGCCGAGCCGAAGCCCCGCGGGTCGGGATCGCGATCCGCCGATCCGAACCCCCGCTGCTCGACGGAGTCGGCGAGGCGGCTCCAGGCCGCCGCGGCGACGGGGCCGACCTCGCTCGAGGTGCTGACGAGGACCAGCGAGGATGCGCGCCGGGGGAAGTCGAGCGCGAAGCGCTGGGTGACCACGCCGCCGCCGGAATGGCCGACGAGATGCGCCGAGGGTTCGCCGAGCGCATCGAGCAATCCTGCGAGGTCGCGTGCGAAGAGCGCGGGCGTGTACGGTCCCGGGGGGGCCGACGATCCGCCGGCGCCGCGGAGATCCCAGCGCAGCACGCGGTACCGACGCGTCAACGCTTCGACGTGAGGGTCGAAGAAGCCGAAGCGGCCGCCGAGCCCGTGCGTCAACACGACGAGCGGACCGGCCTCACCGGCCAACTCGTAGTGCAGACGAATGCCGTCGACGCTGGCTTCCACCGCCGCCGACCTCTATCGCAGGCGGCGTGCCCGAGGAAGCGGCGTCAGCTCGACGTGGGCGGCGCGATCGGCTGCTTCCCGGCGAGGAGCCGCCTCCGGGCCGCCGGGCTCCGGCTCGCGCTCGCGACGCGCCAACGCCAGGCGACGAGCGCGCGGCGCAGGGGCTCGTGCGCGAGCCCGAGGGCCTCGCACACGTTCACGTACGAGAAGCTCCAGCGGCGGTCGTCCGACAGGATCCAGCGCTCGGCCTCGTTCGGTCGTCGCGGTGAGCCTCCCGTGCCGACGATGCGTCGTTGGAACACGACGATGGCGTCGCAGAGTACCGCCAGCAGGAGTCGACGTTCTGGTTCCGCGACCTCGAGCACCCGGGTAGTCTCGGCAAACTGCTCGGGCAGGAGCGGGAACGCGTCGTCCCAGCGGTGGTCCCCTCGACGGAGCATTGCGGGGTTCGACATGGCGCTATCCTCTCTATCGGGAGGTACGGCCGAGCGTGACGAGAGGTTTCGCGGCAGGGAATGGTGCGGCGCGTCAGCGCCTGGAGAGCGCGCCCAGGATCAGCAGCCCGAGCGCGAAGACGTAGGTGCCGGTCGCCGACATCCAGAGAAACCAATCGAGGCGGTCGACGAGCGTCAGGATGACGAGCAGATAGGAGAATTCCCGGCTCGCGAAGGCTTCGTAGAGCGCGCGTTGAGCTGGGCTCGGGGAGCGGCGGACGATGCAGGCGTAGACCGACGCCATGGCGAGCAGGACGCCGCTGAGGAGGGCCCATCCCAGGATGGCGACGATCGGGTCGCCGCTCCGGGCGTAGAGGCCGATCGCGATCCCGCCGAAGAGAAAGAGATGGACGAGGTTGTCGCCGAGGATGTCGAGCTTCGCTCCGAAGGCGCTCTCGCGATAGGTCAAACGCGCGATCTCCCCGTCGCAGCCGTCCACGATGGTCGACAGGAGGAAGAGGAGGGCGCCGGCGACCGCCGCGCCGGGCGTGCCGCGCGCGAAACAACAGCCGCCCGTGATGCCGATCGCGATCGACGTGAGCGTCACGACGTTGGGCGCGACGCCGGTCGGGAGAAGCAGGCGAGTGAGGGCGCGCGAGAGGCGGCGGTCGACGAGCCGGGTGAACCAACCGTCGCCGCTCCGTCCGAGGCGTTCGAGCAGGGCGCGCTCGGCGGCTGCGCGTCCGGACGCGTCGTCGGCCGGAACGAGGAGCGCGTCCTTCGGCGGAGTCCAGCGCGGGAGACCTGCGGGAGGAGGGAGACCCGGTCGGGTCCGAGGGTCGAGCGCCTCGGGGCATGCCGGGTCGGCGCGCCAGAGGACACCGGCGGCGGCGGCGTGCGGCGCCGCCTCCGCCGCGAGCGCCGCGATCGTCGCGGGCGCAGCCACGGTGGTAGCGGAGGTCACGACGAGCGGATCGCCTGTCGCGCCGACCCACGTCGCCGGCGGCACGTTCCACTGCACGTCCACCGCCGGCATCCTGCGGGCGGCCTCGCGACCCGGACCGATCACCAGGAGACGCGCGGCCCCCGCCCGAACCAGGGCGAACGCGGCGCGCTCCAGGAGGCGCATCCCGCCGACGATGCGGTCCGCGCCGGCGTCTGCGACGATGATTCCGTCGAAGGGTCGCTCCGCGACCCCGTCACCCACCGGCAGCAGCGTCGCTTCCCGCCGTGGGGGGCGGAGCGTCCTCCAGCGCGACGCGTGCGCCGCCGCTCGCGCTCGACTGGTAGGCGCGCTCCAGGAGGCGACCGCACGCCTCGGCTTCGCGGAGGTTGTCGCCGCGAACCGCCGGGTCGGACACCTCGGCGTGGAAGTCGTCGAGCATCGTGGCGAACCAATCGGGATGGTACGAGCCGGCCGAGAGTGGTTGCGCGAAGCGCGTCTCGACGGGCGGACGACCGCCGAGCGCGGTGATCAGCGAGCCGTCGGCGATCGTCAACGCGCCGAGGGCTCCCGTGACCGTCCCGCTGTTCCGGCGGGTGTCGCCGGCCCACGTGAGGAAGATCTCCGCGCGCGCGTTCGGGAACTCGATGGTGCATTCGGCGGTGTCTTCGACGCCCGCCGTCGTGAACTTGCGCTGCGACGTCACGGCCGAGATCGCGATCGGGTCGGCGTCGGCCAGATGGCGCGCGAGGTAGAAGGCATGCCATCCGTGGTCGACGAGGATGCCGCCGCCGGCGGTCGCCGGATCGAGGCGCCAGGTACGGTCGGTGCCCGCGTCGGTCGGAGGGGCGCTGCGAATCGTCTCGAGGCGGACGTGCGACACGGTGCCGATGTCGCCGCGTCGGAGCGTGCGCTTCGCCGTACGGATGATCGGCGCGTACTTCCAGTTGTGGGCCGTGAAGACGACCGCCCGAGCGGCGCGCGCCGCCGTGCGTATCCGGCGAAGATCGTCCCACCTGGTGGCGAGAGGCTTCTCGGAGAGGACAGCCACCCGCTTCGCGAGCGCGGCGAGCGCGATCGCGGCGTGGCTCGCGGGCGGCGTCGCGACGTCGACGAAATCCAGCCGCTCGTTCAGCAGGAGTTCGTCGATGGTCGCGTAGCGGCGCGCCGCGGGCAGCGCGTCTGCGGCGAGCGCCAGCCGGGTCTCGCTCGGGTCGCAGACCGCTACGATGTTGAAGAGCTTGTGTTGGCGCCAGGCCGGCAGATGGCCCTCGACGGCGACGTTGCCGAATCCCACGATCGCCCCGCGTAGCGGGCGTGGCCGCCGCGTCGTCACGACGCCGGAATTTCCTTGGCGGCGCGGGCGAAGACCCGATCGAGAATGTCGAGGCCCTGATCGGCCTGCTCGCGCGTGATCGTGAGCGGGGGATTGATGCGGATGCGCGGGAAGTAGCCCATCATCAAGAGTCCGTGCTGGAGCGCGTCGAGGAAGACGCGCTCGGTCGCGGCGCGTCCGAGGAGCTCGTTCGTGCGACGATCGGCGACGAGATCGACGCCGATCATCAAGCCGGCGCCGCGGACGTCGCCGAGGAAGGGGTAGGTCTCCCGCATGGCCCGCAGCCGATCCAGCATGTGCGCGCCGACCGTCGCGGCATGCTCGACCAAGCCCTCGTCGACGATCGCCTCGAGGGTCGCGAGTGCGGCCGTCGACGCCAGCGGGTTGCCGCCGTAGCTGGAGGACGAGGCGCTCGCGCGCGAGAAGGGCTCGGCCTTCACGATGTCGTCCGACGAGATCACGCCGCTGATCGGGAAGCCGTTCCCCATTCCTTTGCCGACCGTCATGATGTCGGGGACGACGTCGGCATGGTTGCATCCGAACCAGCGGCCGGTGCGTCCGAAGCCGGTGATCATCTCGTCGGCGATCAGGAGGGCGCCGATCTCCTTCGCGATGCTCTGGATCGCCGGAAGGAACTCCGCCGGCGGGATGACGTTACCGGCCGTACCCTGCATCGGCTCGATGACGATCGCCGCGACCGCTCCCGAGGTGGTGCGCTTGATCGCATGGCGCGCGAAGTCCGCGCAGGCGAGGCCGCAGTCGGGATGTCGAAGCTTGAACGGGCAGCGCGCGCAGTCGGCGTAGGGCACGGAGAACCGGCCGCCGGGCAGGGGGCCCCAGCCGTACTTGGACTCGTCGCCGATCAGGCCCATGACGCCCGCCGTCTTGCCGTGAAATCCTCCCCAGAACCCGACGATCTCGTGCTTGCCGGTGGACGACATGGCGAGTCGGAACGCCGCCTCCACCGCTTCCGCGCCGCCGCTGAAGAGCTGCGTGCGGCCGAGGCGTCCGGGCGCGAGCTTCGCGATCAGCGTGAGCAGCTTCAGGCGATTCTCGGTCGTGAAGCTGCCGACGGAGATGCGGCGGAGCTGCGCTTCGACCTTCGAGATGTAGGCGGGGTGCGCGTGGCCGAGGCTCGCGACGGCGACGCCCGCGAAGAAGTCGAGGTAGGTGTTGCCGTCGAGATCGGTGAGGGTCGCGCCGCGGCCGGATGCGAGCGCCAGCTCGGACAGGAGCGCGATGCGTTGCTGTCCCGGCGCGACGACGGCTTGCTCCTCGCGGAACACGGAACGAGACTTCGAGCCGGGCTTCCTATCCATGCTGCCCTTGGAGGGACGGCGCCGCCTCGATCAGGCGATCGATCGCGTAGCCGGCGATGGCGTCGGCGGCCTCGTCGCGGCAGCGCGCGAAGCTCGGCCAGTCGTTCACGTCGATGAGGAATGGGCGTCCGTCGGAAGCGACGACGAGGTCGCCGCCGAACACGTCGAGCCCGAGGGCGGCGGCGCCCGCGCGCGCGACGTTCCACAGGGCCGGCATCGGAGCCGGAACGGTTCCTTCGTGGGTGTAGCAACGGAAGAAGCGTCCGTCGGCCACGCCGTAGAATTTCACGACGACGCCCTCGACGTGCGCCTGCAGCGCCGCGTGGGCGATGCCGCGCGCGGCAAAGTCCGCGAGCGTCGCCTCGAGCGCGTCCGCCGTCGCCGCGAAGACGACGTCGTCCGCGGCCATCGCGTGGACGTCGCCGCGTTTCACCCAGCACGGCGCGAGAACGTCGCGCGGTCGTCCGGCCGCGGTCGGGACGATGCGCGTCGCCGGAAGCGGCGCGCCGGCGGCGGTAAGGCGGTGCACCGTCTCGCGCCGATGGCACGCGCGAATCGCGTCCGGATGGTTCATGACGGGGATGGCGGCCGCCGCCCGGTCGAGCGCGGCGAGTGCGCGATCCGACTGGCACATCGCGAGCACGGCCGCCGGCGCCTCGTCGGCCAGGATCTCGACGCCGCCGAGCCGCAGGGTCATCCCGCAAGCGGCCAACGCGTCCCGCGTGCGCTCGAGGATCGCGGCGTCGTCGTCGACGCGGCCCGGGGAGTACTCGGGCTCGCGGAATACGCCTACGAGGCTCCGCATCGGACGTTCAGGCCGAGCAGGCGCTCGGCGGCCACGATGTCCTCGGGGCGATCGACGTCGATCGCTGCGCCGACGTCGAACCCGTGGAGCGGGTGACCATGCGCGAGCAGCGCCCCGAGCACGGCGCGAAACGCGGTGAATGCGCGCGGGGCGGCTTCATCCGCGAGCGAATATACCAGGGGTTGCAGGAAGTAAACGCCGGCGGTCACGTGGCGCGCGCGCGCCGGGTCGCCGAGCGAGCGGATGCGATCGTCGTCGGCCATCTCGGCCCAGAGCGGCTTCTCGTCGTCGACGGTCGTGGTCACGCCGAGCACGCTCGCGGTCGGCGAGAGCGCGCGGCCGCGCGCCGCCAGGGCGACCAGCGCACTCGGAGCGCAGATGGTGTCGACGGTGGTCAGGAGGAACGGCGCGTGCGAGAGGAGCGGGCGCAATGCGAGGAAGCTCTCCGCCGAGCTCGCGGTCGTGCGCTGTAGGACGTCGACGGGGACCGGCCAGGCCACGGCGCGGAGGTAGTCGCGCACCTGGTCGGTCTCGGCGTTCACGATGCACGCGATGCGCGAAGCGCCAGCGGCGCAGAGGGCGTTGATGGCGCGGGCGATCAGCGGGCGGCCCGCGATCTCGATGAGCGGCTTCGGGGTGCGGATACCCCGCGCCTGCAGCCGCTCGCCGAGGCCCGCCGCGATGATGCCGGCGATCACGCGAGCAACGTCCCGAGGTCGAGGAGCGAATCGAGGCGCCAGACGTTCGCGGGCGTGGTCGGTGTCGCCGCCTCCGGACGCGCCAGCCACGCGCTCCGCATTCCGGCGGCGGCCGAGGGGACCACGTCGCGCTCCCACGAGTCGCCGACGTGGAGCACCGCGCCCGGCGGTATGCCGAGGCGCGTCGCCGCGAGCGTGTAGATCGCGGGGTCGGGCTTCGCGAGGCGCTCGATCGCGGAGTCGACGACGACGTCGAAGGGCGCGAGGTCGGCCTCGGCGAGGAGCGCGGGCATGTTGCCGTAGGCGTTCGAGACGACGCCGAGGCGGAAACGGCGCGCGAGCGCGCGCAGAAGCGGGCGGTTCCGGTCCCAGGCGGCGCGCGTCTCGGCGATGAAGGCGTCGGCCAGCCGCGTCGCCAACGCGTCGTCGCGGCGGCCGTGATGGCGGAGTTGGAGGTCGACGTGCGTGCGGAGCATGCGCTCGAGGCCGAAGCTCCGGATCTCCGGGTCGCGGGGGAGCGCGGCGTCGGCGGTATAGAACGCGTCCTTCAGCGCCGGGAGAGGGACCGCGCCGTCCGCGTCGGCCCAGAGGCGCGCGAAGCGGTCGAACCAGTGCTGGGCGTCGCCGTCGAGCGTGCCGCCGTAGTCGAGAAGGATCGCGGCGAGACCGTCGACGCGTCGCGCTGCGCTCGCGGAGCCTGCCACGCGGAAGACGTACCAGGCGTCCTGCGGACGGGCAATTGACGGCGTCGCCGACGGACGCTACCTGGCGCGGATCGTGGAGGGGCGGAGCGAGGCGCGGCAATGCGGCGGGCGCGGCACGGCCGCCGCCGCGGGCGACGCGGCGGGCGTAGACGCCCTGATCTTCGTGCCGTCGCCCGCGACGTGGCGGCGCGCCGGGACGCCCGGCGGCCTCTCGCTGCTCGAGCGGCAGGTGAAGCAGCTCGTGACGCTCCGCCGCGTCCGCGTCGTGCTCCTCGTGCCCGGCGGGGATCCGGAGCCGACGGTCGGCGTTCCGGGCGCGGTCGTCGCCGTGCATCGCGTGCCGGAGGATGTCGGTGATCTCGCGAGCGCGCTCGCCGCGACGCCGGCCCGTCCGGGCGCCTTTCTCGGCCTCGCGGCCGACCGGCTGATCGACCTGCGGGTTCTCCGGACGCTGCTTGATCGCGACCGCACCACGTTCGCCAGCGTCGACGGCCGGCGGCCCGAGCCGGTTGCGTGGGTGCTCGCGGCCGACGTCGCGCGGCACGGCGCCGCGCTGGCGGCGCATGCGGCCCGCTGCCCCCTGGGCACGCTCGATCCGTACCGGCCGGAGCTTCGCGGCGACGCGACGCCGTACGTCGTCCCCGCCGGGACGGCCGGCGAGCAGCGCGCCGCGTGGAGCGTGCTGCTCGATCACGTCCAGAAGCGCGCGCTCGATCTGCCGGGGCGATACTTCGACACGCCCTTCGAGAACTTCCTGGTGCGGCGGCTCGCGCCGACGAACGTGACGCCGAACCAGATCACCCTCTTCACGTTGGCGCTGGCGGGCATCGTGGCCGTGCTCTTCCACGACGGGTGGCTGCGCGTCGGCGTCCTCCTGGCGTTGATCGTCGGCGTCCTCGACGGCGTGGACGGCAAGCTCGCGCGCCTGAAGCTCCAGACCTCGAAGCTCGGCGAGCTCGAACACGTCGGCGACTTCCTCTACGAGAACGGCTGGTACCTCGCCCTGGCGTCGTACTTCGCGCGCGTTCCGGGGCACGCGGAGCTCTGGTGCGCGGGCTGGCTGCTCGTCGCGTGTGATCTCGCGGACAGTCTCCTGTACGTCGCAGCGCGGCGGGCGACCGGCCGCATGCTCGACGAGCTGACGCCGTTCGATCGTCGGTTCCGCGCCATCGCGGGCCGGCGCAACGTCTACGTGGCGATCTTCGTCGGGGGATTCTTCACCGGTCGTTCCGCCGAAGCCTTCGTCTGCGCGGTGGCGTGGGCCGTGGCGACCGTCGCGGTGCACGCGTGCCGTGTCGCCTGGGTGGTCGCGACGACTCCAGGCGACGCGCGACCGACGTGAGACCTCACGCCCGGTTCGGCGCCCGCGCGCCCGCCGAGAGCACGGCGTACGCCGCGAGCCCGAGCGCGACCACCGCCAGCTGGTTGAGCCGGACGATCACGGCGACCGCGAGGCCGGTCGTGGCACTCAGCCCGAAGGTCGTGAACACCAGCACGCGGCCGGCCTCCTGCGCGCCGACGCGCCCCGGGACCAGGAATGCCGCCGAATCGAGTACGAGCGCGAAGGCCTCGATCGCGAGGCAGGTGGCGATCGAGGCCGGGATGCCGAGCGTCGTCAGGATGAAGGAAAGCTGGAAGAGGCCGACGAGCTGGCCGAGGAGGTGCCAGGCGATCGACGCGGCGAAGGCGCCCGGTCGCTCTCGGTAGAAGGCCGCGAGCTGGCCATCCAGGGCCAGCGCCGCCGCGCGCGCGCGCGCGACGAGCCGCTCGGCGAGGCCGAGCCGCGGCAGGCCGTTCGCCAGGCGCGCGAAGATGCCGCGGCGTTGGAGCCACACGAAGCTCAGCACGCCTCCGGCGAGCGCGACGACCGTCAGGACGATCGCGCCTCGGAGGTCGGCGGCGTCTCCGATCCGGCGCAGCATCGCCGACAGGCCGAGGAGCACGAGGATGGTCTGGCCGAGCGCGTGGCTCATGCGGGCGGCGACGA